>ENA-UEYI01000054-UEYI01000054.1-human-gut-metagenome-genome-assembly--contig:-NODE-54-length-95878-cov-10.913936_pt1 | contig 95878 bp, 74 predicted proteins | sample MGYA00242900_ERZ507916 | MGnify/ENA primary metagenome ERZ507916 (study PRJEB26167, sample SAMN06115521) | human gut metagenome | host: Homo sapiens | place: China:Chongqing | collected 2015-09-02...
ACGTATTGTTTCCACCCGCATAGCGGGTGGTTTTTTGTTTCGCGCCTGCCAGGCGCTCAACAGGCTAAAGCCCATAAAAAAAGGAAGGACGCCCAAAAGCGTCCTTCCTGTGTCTTTTCAGGGGTGGGATCGTGCCTACTGCTTGGCGGCAGGCTGTTCCTTCGCAGGAGCGGCCGCAGGCTGGGAGGCCTTCTGGCCGGCAGCGTCATGGGCCTTGACCAGCTCTTCCGCGTCAGCCACCGGGAAGGAAGGCTTGACGTTGGGATCCTGCCAGCCGCCACCCAGGGCCATGCACACGCTGACCACGGCATTGAGGCGGTCACGCAGGGCGTTGGCCAGGCTCAGCTCGGCGCTGAACAGCTGGCGTTCGGCATCCAGCACGGTCAGGTAGTCGGTGTAACCGTTGTCGTACTGCAGGCGGGCGATCTCCGCGGCGCGGCGCAGGCTGTCCACCTGGGCCTGGCTGGCCGCCACGATGGCGTCGGCCTCGCGCTGGGAGGTCAGGGAGGTGCGCACGTCCTTGAAGGCGTTCTGCACCGTCTTGCGGTACACGGCGATGGCCGCTTCCTTCTGGGCCTCGGCGTCCTTGACGTTATACCAGGTGCGGCCGAAGTCCAGCAGCGGCATGGAGCCGGTCACGCCGTAGCTCCAGGCGCCCGCAGGACCGCTGAACAGGTTCACCACGCTGGCGCTGAGGGTGCCCAGCATGCCCGTCAGGGAGATGGACGGGAAGAACTCGGCACGGGCCACGCCGATATTGGCGTTGTAAGCCATGATCATGTACTCGGCGGCGCGCACGTCGGGGCGGCGCTCCAGCAGTTCGGACGGCAGGCCCGCAGGCAGCACGGGCGGGGCCGGCAGCTTGCTGATGTCGCCGCCGCGCGGCATGACGGCGCTCATGATGTCGCGGGGCGAACGGCCCAGCAGTACGGCCAGGCTGGCTTCGGCGCTGTCCACGGCCACCGTGGAGCTGTGCACCTGGGCACGGGCCGTTTCCACTTCGGCGCGGGCACGCTGCCAGTCCAGCTCCGTGATGTCGCCCTGACGGTAGCGGCTGGTATAGATGCCGAAGGCGTCCTCACGCGTACGCAGGGTACGCTTGGCCGTGGCCAGCTGCATGTCCAGGGCCAGCAGGGCAAAGTAGCTCTGGGCCGTCTGGCTGGCCACGGAAAGGCGCAGGGCCTCGTGGCTGACCACGGTGTTCAGCAGCACGTCCGACAGCATGGTGTAGTTGTTGCGGTACTTGCCCCAGAAGTCCAGTTCCCAGCTGGCCGAGAGCTGGCCCTGGTAGTTCACGTAGGAACGGTCCGCGATGCTGTTGTAGTTGGCGATCTTGGTGGAGTTGCTCTGCGAGGTGGCCGCACCGGCGCCGCTCACCGAGGGGGCGAGCTGGCTGGTGCCCACGCCCAGCTTGGCCGCGGCGGAATCGATCTTGGCCAGGCTTTCCGCCAGATCCTGGTTGTTCTTCAGGGCTTCTTCCACCAGGGCATTGAGCACGGGATCATTGAAGCGGGTCCACCAGTCGGTGTTCAGCGGACTGGGTCCCAGATCCACGGAACGCCACTCCTTGGGGATGTCCTGCTCGGGACGCTTATAGTCGGGAGCCAGGGAGCAGCCCGTGACGGCCAGGCAGAGCACCAGCGTCAGGCCCGCTTTCAGCAGGGGGGTCATATATCCTCCTCCTCATCGAAGCTTTTCTTGCCTTCGTTGGGATCCTTCTTGCCCTGCAGCTTCAGGGAGATCCGCATGATGGTGCGGAAGAAGTAGGGAACGAAGAGCGTGGCGATGCAGGTTGCGGCCAGCATGCCGCCCACCACGGCGGTGCCGATGGCGTGACGGCTGTTGGCACCGGCGCCGGAGCTGATGGCCAGCGGCACGCAGCCCAGGATGAAGGCCAGCGAGGTCATGACGATGGGACGGAAGCGCAGGCGCGCCGCATGCATGGCGGCCACGTCCAGACTGCGCCCGCCGCGCCAGGCCTCGACGGCGAATTCCACGATCAGGATGGCGTTTTTGGCGGCCAGGCCCACCAGGGTGACCAGAGCCACCTGGAAGTACACGTCATTGGACAGGTCGCGCAGCCAGGTGGCCACCAGGGCGCCGAACACGCCGAAGGGCACGGCCGTGAGCACGGCCAGCGGCAGCGACCAGCTTTCGTACTGGGCGGCCAGGATCAGGAAGACCATGACGAGCGCCAGCACGAAGATGACGGTGGTGTCGGCGCTGGCCAGCTTTTCCTGCAGGGCCGAACCGACCCAGCCCAGGCCGTAATCGCTGGACAGCATCTTTTCCGCCACCTTTTCCATGGCTTCCAGGGCCTGACCGGAAGAATAGCCGGGGGCCGGTTCGCCCATGAGGTGGGCGGCGGGGAACACGTTGTAACGTTCCATGGTCTGGGGCGCCGTGCGGCGTTCCAGGGTCATGATGGCATCCAGGGGCACCATGCCGCCCTTGTTGGTCCGCACGAAGATGTCGTGCAGGGACTCGGGCAGCAAGCGGTAATCGGCCTCGGCCTGCATGCGCACCTGGAAGGTACGGCCCAGGTAGTTGAAGTCGTTGACGTAGAGCGCACCGAAGGTGGCGTTCATGGCCGTGAAGACATCGCTGATGCTGATGCCCATGTCCTTGCAGCGCTCACGGTCCAGGTTGGCGTAGAGCTGCGGGGCACCGGTGGAGAACAGGCTGCGCAGGGTACCGATGGCCGGATACTTGGGCTGGCCGTTCTCGTCACGGGACGTGGCTTCCGCCACGAAGGCATTGGCCGTGGCTTCCAGATCCTGGCTGGTGCCGGCGCCGCGCATCTGGATGAAGCCTTCAAAACCGCCCGTGGTGGACATGCCGCTGATGGGCGGCGGCGTGAAGCCGATGGTCACGGCTTCGGGCTGCATCATGGTCACGCCCAGCACCTTGGTACTGATGGCCGAGGCGCTGCTCTCCGGCGTGGTACGTTCGCTCCAGGGCTTGAGCACGGCAAAGAAGGTACCGTAGTTGCTCTTGGACGACATGGAGGTGATGTCCAGGCCGTTCAGGGTCATGACCGTGTCCACGGCCGGGTTCTTGCGCAGCACGTCCATGACCACGCGGGTCACGTCACGGGTGCGGTTCTGCACGGCACCGTCGTCCAGGATGGTCATGCCCAGGATGTAGCCCTGGTCTTCGTTGGGCACCAGGCCGCCGGGGACCACCCGGAACAGGAAGACCAGGCTGACGATCATGCAGCCGAAGAGGGCCATGGAGATCAGGCCGTGGTCCTTGATGAAACGCACCGTACGCACATAGCGGTGCGTGGTCTTGCCGAAGAAGTAGTTGAAGACGACGAAGGGCTTGGCCGGCTGATGGTCATGCGCATGCGGCTTGAGCAGCAGGGAGCACAGGGCCGGGGTCAGCGTCAGGGCCACGATACCCGAAAGCACCACGGACACCGAGATGGTGATGGCGAACTGCTTGTACATCTGGCCCGCCAGGCCGCCCATGAAGGACACGGGGATGAACACGGCGCAGAGCACCAGCACGATGGCGATAACGGGGGCCGTCACTTCGCTCATGGCCTTGGCCGTGGCTTCCTTGGGCGGCAGGTGCTCGGTGCTCATGATGCGTTCCACGTTCTCCAGCACCACGATGGCGTCGTCCACCACGATACCGATGGCCAGCACCATACCGAACAGGGTCAGGGTATTGATGGTGTAGCCCAGGGCGAACATGCCCGCGAAGGTACCGATGATGGACACGGGCACGGCGATGCAGGGGATGAGGGTGGCGCGCCAGTTCTGCAGGAAGATGAACACCACCAGGAACACCAGGATCATGGCTTCCACCAGGGTGTGGACCACTTCGTTGATGGACTCCATAACGAAGTCGTTGGTGTCCACGATGATCTTGTAGTCGATGCCCTCGGGGAAGTTCTTGGCCAGCTCCTGCATGCGGGCGGTGACGGCCTCGCCGGTGGCGATGGCGTTGGCGCCGGGCAGCAGGTAGATACCCATGGCACGGGCCACCATGCCGTTGTATTCGCTGCTGACGCTGTAGTCCTTGCCGCCCATCTCGATGCGGGCCACGTCCTTGAGGCGCAGCATGGCGCTGTCCTCACCGGTGCGGATGATGATCTCGCCGAACTCCTGCGGCGTGGCCAGACGCCCCTTGGTATCGATCTGCCAGGAAAGCTGGGCGGTATCGGGCATGGGCGCGTCGCCCAGACGGCCGGGCGAGAACTGCGAGTTCTGCTCCTGGATGGCCGCGGCGATCTCGCTCACGGTGACGCCGTACTTGGCCAGCTTGTCCGGGACGAGCCAGATGCGCATGGCGTAGTCCATGTAGCCGAACACGGTCACGTCGCCCACGCCGGGCACACGCTTGAGTTCGTCGGCCACGTTCATCTGCATGTAATTGTGCAGGTACACGGCGTCATAGCGGCCATCTGGCGAGTACAGGGCGATGACCTGCAGCATGGCCGGTGAACGCTTGGTCACCTGCACGCCCTGCAGGCGCACGGTCTCGGGCAGTGTGGTCTGGGCCAGGTTGACCTTGTTGTTGACGTTGACCAGGGCCATGTCCGGGTCGGTGCCCAGACTGAAATAGACGTTGATGGAGCCCGAACCGGAACCCGAGGAGGCCGTGGACGTCATGTAGAGCATGTTTTCCACGCCGTTGATGTTCACTTCCAGGGGGGCCAGCACGGTACCGGCGATGGTCTCGGCCGAGGCGCCGGGATAGAAGACCGTCACGTTGACCGTGGGCGGCACCAGTTCAGGATACTGGGCGATGGGCAGGGCCTTCATGGCCAGCGCGCCCACCAGCGTGATCACGATGGAGATGACCGACGAAAGGATCGGTCTGCGCAAAAAGATATTTGGTTTTGCCGAAGCTGCCATAGACCATCACCTACTTCTGAGCGGTCTTCTGGGCGGCCTGTCCCTTCTGGGCCTGTCCGTCACCCATGACGCTGACCTTGGCACCGGGGCGGGCCTTGACCATGCCTTCACAGATGATGCGTTCCCCGCCCTTGAGGCCGGAGTCCACAAGGTACATGTCGCCGATGGTCTCGCTGACCTCCACCTTCTGGGTGCCGACCACGTTGTCCTTGTCCAGGGTCATGACGAAGGAACCCTTCTGGGTGATGAGCACGGCCTTCTGGGGGATGAGCACGGCGTTGACCAGCACGTCGCCGTCCATGAAAATGCGCACATACTGGCCGGGCATGATCTGGCCGTCGCTGTTGGCGAAGGAGGCACGGGCCTGCACCACGCCGGTCTCGGGCTGCACGCGGCTGTCGATGAAGTCCACCTGGCCTTCGCCCTGGTACATGCTGCCGTCCAGCAGACGCAGACGGGCCTTGTAGATGTTGCCTTCGGGGAAGCGCAGGCGGCCTTCGGCGGCCAGCTGCTGACGGCGCATGTGCTGCGGCGCGGCAATGGAGAAGTCGATGTACATGGGATCGGTCTGGTCCACGTAGGTCAGCAGGGAGTTGTTGCTGACCAGGTTGCCGGGCGTGAAGCTTTCCTTGGAGCTGTAACCGGACACGGGGGCCACCACCTGGCAGTAGTCCAGATTGATCTTGGCGGCACGCAGGGCAGCCTTGGCGTTGTCATAGGCGGCCTTGGCGTTGTCGCGATCCTTCTGGGAGACGGCGTTCTTGGCGAACAGGGGGCGTACGCGGTTCCACTCGCGCTTGGCGCTGTCGTACTGGGCCTCGGCCTGCTGGACGGCGGCCTCGTACTGGTCGCGCTCGATCTGGAACATGAGCTGACCGGCCTTGACGAACTCGCCTTCACGGTACAGACGCTTCTCGATGATGCCCTGCACACGGGCACGCACTTCGACGGACCGGGAGCCGGAGGCCTGGGCCTGGAATTCGGAAGGCCAGGGCACGTCCTTGGCTTCCACCTGGAAGACGCCCACCGGCGGGGCGGGCATCTGACCTTTTTGGGCACCTTCATCCTTGCATGCCGCAAGGCTGAAACAGAGAAGCAACAGCAGCGTTGCCAGAATGGTCTGTTTTCCGGTCATGATATCTTACTCCTGGGACAGCAGCGAACTGCCGATACGTGGAAAGCCCGCCCGCAAAGCGAGCGGGCTTTGAATCCCCTGCTAAACATTTTTTGCAAAATGCGTCAAGAAATGCAGGCTTATCTTGCTCTTAAAGTTCAATAAAGAAAAATCTTTTTATTCCAATGGGTTAGCGAACCGTACTTTTTTCTTGTAACTACTTGGAATAATTGACTAATTTTTTACGCCACTTTTTTAGGGGCTTTTCTGGCCTCAGCGGGCCGCCCGAAGAGCGCCCAGCGTCCCTGCCCTGGCGGCCATGAGCTCGGCCACCACGGAGACGGCGATCTGCTGCGGCGTGTCCGCGCCGATGCCCAGACCGATGGGGCAGCAGACCTTGTCCAGGGCCGCATCGCTGACGCCCTGCGCACGCAGCGCCTTGTAGACCGAGGCTTTTTTGCTGCTGCTGCCGATCATACCAATATAGAAGGCGTCCGTTTTCAGGGCCTGGGCCAGGACCTCACGGTCGAAGCTGTGGCCGCGGGTCATGATGGCCACATAATGGTGCCGGCCGATGCCGCAGCGGGCCGCCAGATCCTCGAAGGCAGGCAGGGTCAGGCAGCGCCGGGCCATGGGGAAACGCCGGGGATCGGCGAACTCCGCGCGGTCGTCCACCACGTCCACCACGAAACCGGCGGCATGGGCCAGACGGGCCGTCTCCAGCGACACATGGCCGCCGCCGCAGAGCAGCAGCACCGGCGGCGCGTCCAGGGCCTCCACATAACGTTCCACCAGGCCTTCCCGCACCAGGCCGGGACGGCCCTTACGCCCGGCCAGCAGGGGACGCACGGCTTCCGCGCCCTCGTGCAGGCCCGCCACCAGGGGCTGGCCTTCGGGCAGGGCATCCAGATACAGGTCGCGCACGGGCGCGTCGGCCCGGCTCACGTCCAGCAGCCAGATGCCGGTCAGCCCGGCTTTCAGGGCCGCGTCCGCCGCACGGAACAGGGGCGCCTGCGCAGGCGTCAGATATTCACAGAGCAGATCCATGCTGCCACCGCAGATCATGTCGCTGTCGGGGCCAAGACCGGTGAGGTCGCAGCGCACGCGGGCGGAGCGTCCTTCCTTCAGGCAGACATTGGCCGCCTCCACGGCACGGGCTTCCAGCAGACCGCCGCCCACGGTGCCTTCCAGACCGGCAACGGTCAGCAGGGCACGGGTACCGGCGGCACGCGGGGCCGAGCCTTCGCGCTCCACCACGGTCAGCAGGACCACGGCCTGCCCTTCGTCCAGCAGCCGGGCCGCACGGGCCTCCAGGTTCAGCGGTACGCCCAGGCCATCCACCGGGGCGCTCACCAGCACCGGCGAGGCCGGCGCTTTAGGCATCCTGTCCATCGTCGCCTCCTTTCACATAGCCGCAGCCCTTGGTGGGGCACATGATCTTGACGCTGCCGTCGCGGCCGCGCTTCTCCACCAGATAGGGGGAATTACAGCGCGGGCAGGGTCCGGGCACGGGCTTGTCCCACAGGGCGAAATCACATTGCGGGTAGCGGTCGCAGGAATAGAAAAGCTTGCCGCGCTTGGTGCTCTTTTCCACCATGCGGCCTTCGCCGCAGCGCGGGCACATGACGCCCGTGGCCATGGGCGCGGTATAGTTGCAGTCCGGGTAGCCCGTGCAGGCGATGAAACGGCTGCCCGTACGGGCGTGCTTGATGACCAGATCCTTGCCGCAGCGCGGGCACTCGCCCACCTTTTCCAGTTCGGGCTTCTGCGGGGCCACGATCTCCAGACGGCCGTCCTCGGTGCGCTGGAAATTGCTGGTGAAACGGCAGTCGGGATAGCCGCTGCAGGCCAGGAAGGGCCCGGCCTTGCCGAACTTGATCATCAGGGGCTTGCCGCAGTCGGGGCAGGCCAGATCGGTGGGCAGGCCGCCCTTGACGCTCTGCATGTTCTTGGCGGCAGCCGCCAGCGTGGGGTTGAAATCCGCGGCAAAGGCATGCATCAGGTCCACCCACTGCTGGTCGCCGTCGGCCACCTTGTCCAGCAGGCTCTCCATCTCGGCCGTGAAGCCCACGTCCATGAGATGCGGGAAGTGCTGCACCAGCTGCTCACAGACCACGCGCCCCAGATCGGTGGGGATGAAGTGGCGGTCCTGCAGGCGCACGTATTCGCGGTCCTGCAGGGTGGAGATGATGCTGGCGTAGGTGGAGGGGCGGCCGATGCCCTGCTCTTCCAGTTCGCGCACCAGGCTGGCTTCGCTGTAGCGGGCCGGGGGCTGGGTGAACTTCTGTTCCTTGTCCAGCTTCTCCAGCTTCAGGGTCTGGCCGGCCTCCAGAGGCGGCAGCTCGGCATCGCCTTCGTCCTTGCCGCGGGGCAGCACGGCCAAAAAGCCGGGAAAGAGCAGGCGCTCGCCCTTGGCCTTCCACTGGGTACGGCCGCAGGCCACGGTCACCGTGGTGTCGTGGAAGCGGGCCCCGGCCATCTGCGAGGCCACGAAGCGCGACCAGATCAGGCGGTACAGGTTGTACTGGTCCGGGGGCAGGGCCGCCTTGACCATCTCGGGCGTGATGTTCACATCCACGGGCCGGATGGCTTCGTGGGCGTCCTGCGCGCCGCTCTTGGTCTTGTAGACGCGCTTCTTGGCCGGCAGGTAATCGTTGCCGAACTCGCGCTGGATGAAGTCGTGCGCCGCCTGCCGGGCCTCGTCGGCGATGCGGGTGGAGTCGGTACGCATGTAGGTGATGAGGGCCGTGATGCTGCCGTCTTCCATCTCCACGCCTTCGTAGAGGCGCTGGGCGATGTTCATGGTGCGCTTGGCCGTGTAGGAAAGACGCTGGTTGGCGGCCTGCTGCAGGGTGGAGGTGATGAAGGGCGGCTGCGGCGCGCGCTCGCGCTCCTTCTGTTCCACGCTCTCCACCACGAAGGGCTGGCCCTTGAGCTCGGCCTCCAGGGCGTTGGCCTCCTCGGCATTGCGGATCACGGCCTTCTTGCCGCCGATGCGCGCCAGTTCCGCACGCACGGAGGGCGGCACCCCGGCGCCCAGCAGTGCCTTGAACAGCCAGTATTCTTCCGGCTTGAAGGCGGCACGCTCGGCCTCGCGCTCCACGATGAGGCGCAGGGCCACGGACTGCACGCGCCCGGCGGAGATGCCGCGCTTGATGGTCTTCCAGAGCAGGGGCGAGATCTTGTAGCCCACCAGGCGATCCAGCACGCGCCGGGCCTGCTGGGCATCGAAAAGGTGCTGGTTGAGCTCGCGCGGATGGGCCAGGGCCTCCTTGACGGCGCGGGCGGTGATCTCGTTGAACTGGATGCGCTTGATGTCCTTGGCCTTGTCGCGGATCAGCTCCGCCACATGCCAGGCGATGGCCTCCCCTTCGCGGTCCGGGTCGGGGGCCAGATAGACGGTGTCGGCCTTGGCTGCGGCGCTGCGCAGCTCGCTGACCACGTTCTTCTTATTGTCGATGATCTCGTACTGGGGGGCAAAATCGTTGGCTTCGTCCACGCCCAGACTGCTGGACGGCAGGTCGCGCACATGGCCCACGCTGGCCTGCACCATGTACTGCGGTCCCAGAAATTTCTTGATGGTCTTCACCTTGGCCGGCGATTCCACGATGATCAGCTGCTTGCCCATGATGTCCCTTGTCCATCCCACTGCCGGACGGCAGTGGCAGGAGGTGAATGAAAAAAGACGGTCCCGTGGACCGTTCATGCTGCCTTGAGGCTGCCCGGAAGGAAAAAGAAGCAGGAAAAAAGCCGGGCCCGCCAGGTCCGCGGCAAGGGCCCTCAGGCCTGCCGTGTGCGCGGAGGATACGGCAAAATGCAGCCACGTCAAGCCCGCGTCGCCGCCACAGGGGCTCCCGGCGCGCCCTTTCCGCCGTCTGGACAGGCCTACCGGCCTGGGATACAACATATAAATGACCGGGATCATTTTCCCCCTCAAGGAGCCGTCATGCATCCGCACCGCATCCTGAGCCTGTTGTTCCTCCTGCTTCTGTCCCTGGCCCTGGGGGCCTGTGCCTCGCACGATGCCCGCCCGGCGCCGGAGCCCGGCGCGCCCCTGCCTGCCGTCACCCTGGAACGGGGCGACAGGGTCTTCATCAAGATCGAGAACGGCAAGAGCATGACGGAGGATCTGCACTCCATGCTCACGGCCTATCTGCAGAGCGAACGCGGCCTGAACCCGGCCTCGGACGTCAAGGAAGCCGACCTGGTGATCCTAGTGGAGATCCGCGACGTCTGGGCCACCAGCGACGGCAGCCGGGTGAGCGCCGGACGCACGCTGGGCAACGTGGGCACGGGCACCATGCTGGGCGTGCTGCTGGGCGGCCTGGTGGACGGGCGCGGCGGCGCCATCGTAGGCGCGGGCATCGGCGCCACGGTGGGCGTGGGCGCCACCCTGCACGACGCGGGCGACAGCTACACCAGCTGGGCCATGGAAGCCGCCGTGGGCACGGCCGCCCGCCGCATCCCCGACAAGGACAGCCTGCACACCGTTGCCGTGACCAGCCGCGGCAATCCCCGCAGCAAGGAAGAGGCCTTCGCCGGGCTGGAAGACGCCCTGTGCCGGGCCATCCTGGAGTCCATCAGGAGCTGACCGGCATACGAAAGCGCAGCACGCCGGGATCATTCATTTATTCCATATGGAAGGGGCCGCAGCATCCAGCTGCGGCCCCTTTCTTTTTCCTGCCTTTGACCCGTGAAAAACCGGCGCTGCACTTGACAAAAAAAGCGCTCTTCTGAGTAGTCATATATATATTTGGCTCTGGATGAAATGGCGGGAAAGGGCTGGTGCAATGATTTCGAGCCCCATCTCGAACGCTCCAACGGGGTGCCCCGGGGCAGCCTGACCCGGCTGCCTGTTGCGGAAAGGAGCCTGACCGCCGTGACGGAACAGGTCCTCACGCCTGAAGAGGCCCAAAAGGAAGCCGCCCGCTGCATGGCCTGCGGCCGGGCCTTCGAGGCCAACCGCACCTGCTGGTTCTGCCTGCCGTGCGAGATCGACTGCCCTGAAGAGGCGCTGACGGTACGCATGCCCTACCTGGTGCGTTAAGACCCGCTTTCCCGGGGGCCCCGTCCGGCACAGGACGGGGCCCCTTTGCGTACCGGCCTGTGCCCGGATGCCGGCAACCGCCTTTTTACCGCGGCAGGCCGCCTGCTGGACATGCCTGTGATTTCTGCGGTATAGGGCTGACCTCGGAGACAGTACCGCGTCCGTAGCGGACGCGCCGGTCCTCCTGCCATCGTGCCCGCTGCCGCGTGGCGTGGGCAGCTCCCCCGCAGGGGCCGCAAGCCCTGTCGCCGTCCCGGAGACGCATGAAAAAAACGCTCTTTCTCCTCCTCGCGCTGCTGTTGCTGCTGCTTCCGGGCTGCAAGCACCGGCAGCCCGCCCCCACCGACATCCAGGTCCTGCGCCAGGGTTCTCTGGCCCCGGCCGACGATGACACCACGCCTGTGGTCTACGTCAGCGTCCGCGACCAGAGCCTCCATGTCTTCGGCCTGCGCGCCGAAGTGGAGCGCCTGCTGCGCGCCGAAAAGTACGACATCACCGACAACCCCAGCCAGGCCGGGTTCATCATCCAGGCCAGCGTGCTGGAAGCCGGCATCACCGACGCCGCATCGGCCCATCGCATGGTCGAAGGCGGCTACGGGGCACCGTCGAAACTTTCCGGCAAGGGCGCGACCCTCGTCCTTTCGGACATCCTGCTGGTCCAGCGCCGTGTCCCCAGCGACAAACGCCCCAAGCGCTTCATGCTCCAGAACGTGGGCAGCCGTAATGCCCGCGGCAGCAGCCAGATGCGCACAGGCCTGCTGGCCCACCGCGAGTTCAGCGTGGATTCCGGGATCCCGGCCCTCTTCGTGACCCTGCTGGCCAGGGAGATCACCTCGCCCTTCAGCACGGCCCCCCAGGAACAGGCCCCGGCACAGCCGCAGGACGAACGGCGTCCCTGACAGGCACCTGCATCCGGCGCCGGCGCTGGCCCGCAGCGCTGACCTTGGTCCGCCCCGGTACCTTCCGGAGAGGCGGGGCCATCTTTTGCGTCCGTCCGGCAACGGACGGTCCGTGCGTGCCTGACGGCCGCCGGGTATGGACGGCGTGTCGTGATACGGCGGCCTTCCCGGTCCCCTGCCGCGCTGCCGCTTTTTCCGCTGGGCCCTTTCCGATCCCCGCCCCCGTCTGGACGTCCGCGCCCAGTTCTGCTAGAAAGCTCCCCCCGTCAGCGTGCCCAGCACCACGGGAATCTTCACCCTCCGCAAGGAAACTGTCATGCGTCTGGATGCTCTTGTCATCAATCTGAACCGCTTCGGGGATCTGCTGCTCAGCCAGCCCCTGCTGCACGACCTGCACAAGGCCGGGCGCAGCACCACGCTGCTTTGTCTGGAAAAATACGCGGACACCGAGGGCCTGCTGCAATTCGCCAGCCCCCTGCTCACCGTGCCCGATCACCTGGTCAGCCCCGAACAGGCCGACGCCACCCGCCACGAACTGCAGGCGTGGGCCGAAAACCTGCGCGCCACCGTGCGGGCCGACCACATCATCAACCTGACGCCCAGCATGCCCGCCCGTCTGCTGGCCACCGCCCTGGCCCCCGCGCCCGAGGCCGTGCTGGGCTTCGGACTGGACCACAAGGGGCGTCCGCGCGTGGACGGCCTCTGGCCCGCCTTCCTCCATGCCGCCGAGCTGCGCCAGAGCAACGCGCCCTTCAACCTGGCCGACATGTTCCGCATGACCGGCGCTCCCCTGCTGGGCGGCCTTTCCGGCCGGCTGCTCTCCCAGCCCGGCTCCGGCCTGCTCAGCGAACTGGGCACCGAGGCCCGCGAGACGGCCCGCCGCCTGCTGGCCCACGCACCGGTGATCCGGCACGGCTTCATCGGCATGCAGCTGGGCGCCAGCGAAAAGCGCCGCCAGTGGCCGGTGAGCCACTTTGTGGAGCTGGGCAAGCGCATCTGGCAGGAAGAGGGCATCTGCCCCGTCCTGCTGGGCGAGGCCTCGGAACGCCCCCTGGCCGACGAATACGCCCGCCTGACCAGCACCCCCTTCGTGGACGTGGTGGGACAGACCAATATCTTCGAGCTGGGCGCCGTCCTGCGCGAGATGGCCATGCTGGTCACCAACAATACCGGCACCATGCATCTGGCGGCCGGTCTGGGCCTGCCCCTGCTCTCCATCTTCCTGGCCACGGCCCAGCCCTGCGATACCGGCCCCTACCTGCCCGGCAGCTGCTGCCTGGAGCCCACCCTGCCCTGCCATCCCTGCCCGCATGACCACGACTGCGTCCTGGGCGAGAAGTGCCGCCACCACATCAGCGCCTCCATCGTGGCCGACCTGGTGCTGGCCAAGCTCACCAGCGGCCAGTGGAGCGAAGGCATCACCACCTCGGCCTGCCGTGAGGCCCGCATCTGGCAGACGGCCACCGACTCGCGCGGTTTCATCACCACCACCTGCCTGTCCGACCACAAGGCCGATGACCGCACCCTCTGGCTCTGCCAGCAGCGCGTTTACTGGCGGCGCATCCTGGATGACCTGACCTCCGGGGCCACGGAGCCCACGCCCCTGACCAATGTGCCCCTGAGCATGGCCTGCCCCAACTATTCCAGCCAGTTCGCGGCCCGCGTGGGCAAAGCCCTGAGCCATTGCGCCCGCCTGCTCCAGACCCTGCTGCAGGAATGCGCCCCCCTGCCGGAGAGCTTCGATCCCACGGGCCACCCCCTGTGCATGACCATCCTCCAGCACATGCAGTCCTGCCCGGAACTGGCCAGCATGGCCTTTTTCTGGCACCAGCTCTGCCAGCACTACCAGGGCCGCGGCCCCCGCTTCCTCCAGGCCGTGCGCCTGCTGCACGCCCATATCCTGCGCTGGGCCAAGAGCTTCGATTAAGGCCTGTCATCGGACTTTGCCGGGGAAGGGGCCCCTTCCCCAAACGCGCTTTATTCCATTACCTAGCTGAAAAGAAAGAGGCGACCGTCATTGACAGTCGCCTCTTTCTTTTCGATCACACAGCATCGGCCTGCATGACGAAAGGCTGTGCCTCTGGAAGAAAAAATACGGATCATCCACACATCTTCTCGCTCAGGAAAGACGGGATAAAGCGCGCTGGGGAGGGGGGGAGTTTGAGGGGCGGGGGACCCTCTCGCGCCAGGCGTGACCGTATGGCGGCCCGAAGGGCCGTGCCCGTTGCGACGAAGGAAGCTACGGGCATCGACAGCAACGCGAGGGGGTCCCCCGCCCCTCAAGAAATCATATCCTACATCCCCCGCTGCATGGCGGCCCGCACGGCCTGTACCTTGGCGGCGATGTCGGGGGCGCCCACCAGTTCGGAGACCAGGGCGCAGCAGCGGGCCCCGTGACGGGCCACATCCGTGATATTGTGTTCCTTGATGCCGCCGATGGCCACGAAGGGGATGCTGATGTTGGCGGCCACCCAGTCCAGATAATCGAAGCCCACCGGGGCCACCACGTCCTCCTTGGTCTTGGTGGCGAAGATGGGCCCCACGCCGATGTAATCGGCGCCCACGGCCACGGCGGCCCTGGCCTGTTCCGGGCTGTGGGTGGACAGACCGATGCACATCTTGGGGCCCACCAGCTGGCGCACCGCAGGCAGGGGGAAGTCCTCCTGTCCGATATGCACGCCGTCGGCTTCGGCCAGGATGGCAAGGTCCACATGGTCGTCCACGATGAAGCAGGCCCCGGCCTCGCGGGTCAGGCGGCGCATCAGACGGCATTCTTCCAGCATCTCACCGGATTTCATGTGTTTTTCACGATACTGGATGATCTTGACCCCGGCCCCCAGCAGGGCGGAGACCACGGTCTCCAGCGTGCGGCCGCAGGAAAGACGGGCATCGGTCAGGGCATAGATGTCGGTCTGGCCCGGCAGGATCACAGGCATGGTCAACTCCTCGCTCCCCGCGGGGGAGCAGCTTTCGTTATTTTCGGCGCGCCAGCCACAGGCGGCGCAGGCAACTCTTGAACAGGCGCCAGGGCCGGAACGAGGTGTGCATCAGCTCGTCCGGCAGGATGAAGCCCGTACTGTCGAAATCTTCGGGCCGGGCCAGCACATAGTCGGGCTGCCAGCCCGCACGGCGGCACCCCGGCGCTTCCCGGCGTTCCAGGGCCGCGCCCAGGGGCGTGCCGGCCAAAGGCAGGCCCAGCACCGCGCACAGGGCCTCGTCCAGGGCCACGGCCGAAGGGCTGGCCCCCAGCAGGCCCAGGGGGAAGGGCTGTCCCTTGCTGGGGCCCGTCACATGCATGGCGGTCAGGCCGTCGGCCACGGCGGCCACCGGCGGCAGACCGGCCCAGAGGGCGGCGATGCAGTCGGCGAAAAAGTCGGGATCCTGTCCCTGCCGCGTATGGATGAGGGCCTTGCGCAGGCCGCAGACGCAGCCGAACAGATTCTTGACCGCCAGGGTCAGACGCATCTGGGAATGGGCCTTGACCCGGGGCAGGGAAAAGATGACGTCGCTTTCCAGCGCCACCCGGGCCACCCCGAAGGAAACGGGCCCGCCCCGGCGCAGGGGCAGCTCCAGCGGGCGGGGATCGGCCAGGGACTCCACCCGCAGGCCCAGCGGCCGCAGGGCCTCTTCCACGCCTGTCTGCCGGGCCACGGCCGTGGCCGTACCGAAACCGGGCGAATCCCCCACCCGCACGCGGGCCCCCTGGTCCAGCAGCCAGCGGCAGACGGCGGCCACCACCACGGGGCTGGTGCAGGCCAGGGGCGTGGCCGTCAGCAGATTGGGTTTGACCAGCACATGGGCCGAACGCAGGGAAAAGGACGAGGCCAGGCCCGCGCGGTCGAGAAGAAGGGGCAGGGCCTGTGCCACGGCCCCGCTGTCGGCGGGGGAAAAGCGTTGCAGGGCAACGGGCACCCTGATGGCAGAGGCCGGGACATCCTGACGGAGGAAAGAAGAGAGGCTCTGGGACATGAGCTCACTATGCCGGGCACGGAAGGGCTTGTAAAGCCGGGCCATCCGCCTGCTCCCGGGGGAGCCGCATGTTTACAGGAAGACCTCTTTTCAATCAGCACATCTTGCGCTATTGCTGGCTTTTCAATGTCATGATGCCCCTGTCCCTTTCCGGCAGGGGCCTTTCCCTGAGGTGGACCATGTATCGCTGCCTGTTCCGTTCCCTGCCCGTTCTCATGCTGCTGACCGTCCTCAGCCTCGTGCCGGCCCTTTCCGGAGACGCCTGCCGGGAGATGACCTCCCTCGTCGGCCCGACTTGTGCCCTGGCCGACGAAGCGCCCCAGAAAAACGACGACAAGGCCGACGCCAAAAAGGACGACAAGGCCCAGGACAAAAAAGCCGCTTCCAGCGCCCCTGCCGAAGCCGATGCGGCTCCCACGGTGGACCCGCTGGAGAACATCTGGGCCGGCCAGAAGGACATGCTGGACGACATCAACAGCAGTACGCGCGGCCTGGTGCGTGACATCAACAAGCAGGCGGAGACCATGTCCAAGCAGGCGCGGCCCATCGTCGAGGAAGCCCGCCGCCTGCTCCTGCTCATCAACACGTTCAAAAACTGGCCCAACCCGCTGGAGGCCCTGGACCGCCGCATCTCCTTCACCGTGCAGCAGATGCAGCAGGTCATCGACCCCGTGCTGCTGGCCCGCAACAGCGTCAACTCCCTGCTGGAGCGCGTCAACCATCTGGCCGAGAGCCTGCCCGAAACCAAGGATCTGCCGTCCAACGCCGAGATCCGCGACTACTCGCGCCAGGTCACCAAGGCCCAGAAAAGCCTGACCGACGTCATCAAGCGCTATGATTCCGTGCTGTCGCCCACCCAGGACATGATGGCCGACCTGAAGAAGGCACAGAAAGACATCGCCACCATGCTGCCCCAGCTGTGGCGGGACTACTATCTGCAAGGCCCGGTGCCTTATCTCAGCCTCGAGACCTGGGAGACCGTGCCCAAGCATCTGCAATATGTCTGGCAGGGCATCCAGCTGCGCCTGCCCGTGGAGATCCCCGTCAGCGCCGATGACTGGCATACGGCCGGCCTGCGTTTCGTCGCCTGTCTGGTGTTGCTCCTGGGCACCGGCATGGTGCTCTACCGGCGCTGGCGCCATTCCGGGACCCACGGCGAGGTGGGCCGCCACATGTTCCGTGTGAGCCTGCCCTGGATCGGCCTGGGCCTGTCCCTGCTGGCCTCGTCGCTGTCCGCCCACGGGGATGTGTTCCGCTGCTTCCTGGCCCTGGGCAACCTGAGCATCATCATCGGCGAGGTTTTCCTGGCCTGGGACCTGCGCCGCTTGCAGCACCCGGACAAGGCCGCCGTCAACAACCCCCTGTGGCAGCTCATCCCTCTGACGCTCTTTTCCTACATCCTGATCTACCTGCCCCTGCCGCCGGTGGTGACCCTCATCGCCTGGGTGGTGCTCATGCTCCTGCACCGTCTGTGGCGCGCCAGGAGCCACACCCTGGAGGCTGGCACCCAGCTTGAGTCCACCATCCTGTCGGGCAGCGCCTTCATCTTCTGGGTGACCCTGGTGCTGGCCGTCATGGGCCTGCACATCTTCAGCATGGGCCTGTACCTGTTCTACGTCTCCTGCTCGCTGGCCCTGCAGATCAGCGTGGCCAGCATGTCGGCCATCAACCGCTACAATGACCAGCTGCCCGACGAGGGCGGCTCGGCGGCCGTCTCCAGCCTCATGCTGGCCCTGGCCGCGCCTGTCATCCTGCTGCTGGTCATCGGCGGCATGTCCCTGTGGGTCTGCACCCTGCCCGGCGGCCTTTCCCTGCTGCAGGACTTCGTACTCCAGGGCGTCAACGTGGGCGAGACGCGCTTCAACATGGTGCAGGTGCTGCTCATCATCAGCGTCTTCTTCCTGACCCGCACCGCCGTGCGCATGGGCACGCTCTTCCTTTCGCGCATGCCCAGCCGCGGTCTGCGTATCGACCCCACGCTCATCCAGCCCCTGCAGACGGCCTTCACCTACGCCCTGTGGGCGTTCTTCGGCCTGTTCACCCTGCGCTCGCTGGGCATGGAACTGAGCAACCTGGCCATGGTCGCCGGTGGTCTGTCCGTCGGTATCGGTTTCGGCATGCAGACCATCATCAACAACTTCCTCTCCGGCCTGATCCTCATCTTCAGCCGCACCATGCAGGTAGGCGACGTGGTGGAAGTGGGCACAACCACGGGCCGCGTGCGCAAGATCAGCGTGCGCGCCACCATCGTGGAGACCTACGACAACGCCGTCATCTACGTGCCCAACTCCGAATTCGTGTCCACGCGCCTCATCAACTGGACGCGCAACAGCCGTACGGTGCGCCGTGACGTGGTGGTGGGCGTGGCCTACGGCAGCGACACCACCCTGGTCATGAAGCTGCTGGCCTCCGTGGCCAACGGCCACAGCGACATCCTCAAGTACCCCGCGCCGGTGGTGCTGTTCTCCAACTTCGGCGCCAGCACTCTGGACTTCACCCTGCGCTTCTGGGTGCGGGACTACGATGTCAGCGTCAAGACGGCCTCGGAGCTGCTGTTCGAGATCGACCAGCTGTTCCGCAAGAACAATATCGAGATCGCTTTCCCGCAGATGGACGTGCACATCAAGGACATGCCGCCCCGTGCCCGGAGCCCGCGTGACATGGCCACGCGCCCCACGGCGGCCCTGCCCGACTCTCCCGCCGACCGTCGCGCCCCGCACGGCAGCGCCCGGCCCCAGCGTCCCCTGCGCAACCGCAAGCCCCGTCCCGGCGGCAAGCTGGCCCCGCGCCCCCGGCCTGCGGCCGATGACGACACGCCCATCGACGAGGACCGTCAGCTGACGGCCTGACCCGTGCGCCCATGACGGGGCCCGAATCCCGTCCAACCCCCAGGAGGGAACCATGATCCGCCGCAAGGAAGACCACATCCGCTTCGACAAACAGATCGCCGGAGGCCCGGGCCTGGCCCACGCCACCCAGCTCCTCAACGAAGGCGAGTTCTACGACAAGGGGCGCCTGTTCAACATCGTGCGCCTGGGGCCCGGCGACGCCGTGGGCCGTCACCAGCATGTGGGCGACATGGAGGTCTACCACATCCTCAAGGGCCAGTGCCGCTATGACGACAACGGCACCGAGGTCATGCTCCATGCCGGGGACACGGCCGTCTGTCCCGACGGCGAATGGCATGCCGTCTACAACGACGGCCCCGACGACATGGAGATGGTCTGCCTGATCCTGTTCAAGTAGGACAGCGGGAAAGCCCCTGTCCGCTCCCAGACAAAAAAAGCCACCCGCAAGGGTGGCTTTTCCATACCGTTTACCTGAAAGATGCCGCCGCTGTCTGCCCGGTGGCCATCCCGGACGCACGCTGTCCCATCGTCATGATGGCGGGGCCGGAGCCCCGGCCCATCCCCGTCTGTCAGTGCTCACCGGTACATATCAAGGAGCCCCATGTTTCAATCCACAGTCGCCCCGTCCGCCGACTGACTCCGCAGCCGACGGATAGGGGTCGTGCGGATTGCCCCTCCCTGAAGGGAGGGGTTACGAAAAAGGATTTTATCGGCTCCGCCGTCTTGTCAACCACTCTTTTCCCCCTGAAGGGGGAGGTTTCAAACCACAAAGGAATTTTTGATGAAAAATACAGGCTGTTCCCTGCTGCTGGCCCTGCTCCTGTGCGGCTGCGCCGCGTCACCAGCTGTCGTCCCCTTCCATTATGACAACGGCCCCGACTATGTCCGCGAAGGCCTGTACCGCATCGTGGATGACCGGGGCCGCATGGGTTATGCGGACGAGAGCGGCCGGGTGGTGATAGCGCCCCGTTTCGCCTTTGCCCTCCCCTTCGAAGGCGGCAAGGCGAAAGTCACGGACACGGGACAACGCAAGGAGGTCCCGGGCTCCGGCGGCGAGCACTGGTACTGGGAAAGCGATACCTGGTACTTCATCGACACAACGGGCCGAAAGACGGACGATCCCCAGGCGCGCGACGCCACCCCACTGCCGTAAAGACAGGTACTAGCCCTTTGCCGCCAGCGGGCCCTTTTACCGGCAGGCCCCGTCCCTGCGCGCATCACCGGACCTGCCTGTGCCCGTCGTTCAGTCGGGACAGTGCCCCTGTCCCTGCCGGCAGACGCGGGCCAGATCGTGCCGCGCCCGTCCGCGACAGCACGGCAACGGCCGCACGCACGGGCCCGTCAGCCGAAAAGGACAAAGGGCACGCCCATGGGGCGCAAAAGCCGTACGGCGGAGCTCAGTCCCTGCCCGTCCCGTCCGTCTTCCCCGCAGGGCTTTCCGGCAGCAGACGGGTCTCCAGGCTGGCATCCACCGGCACCTCGCGGCTGTAGAGGATCTTGTCCATGCGCACGGTGCCTGTGCCCGCGCCGCGCATGCTGCGGATGTGGCGCACCTCGGCGTAGAGGATGCGTGCCCGGGCCGCGTCCTTCTGCCAGCTCTTGCAGGCCGCCAGCGCCCCGGCCTGGTCCAGGGTGCGCTCCGGCACTTCCTGTCCGGCATGGGCCCGGCGGATGATGACGTGCGAGCCGGGGCCGCCATCGGTATGCAACCAGATGTCGTGGGCCGCGGCCAGCTTGCGGGCCGCGATATTGCCCTTGGCGTCACGGCCGCGCAGCAGGGCAAAGCCGTCATCACTGACGAAGAGCTGCACGTTGCGCGGCAGGGCCGCACCGCGCAGGGCCCCCAGCGCCACCGTGTTCCTGTCGGGCTTCCCGGCCTCTCCGGCGGCGTGCCCGATACCGCCCAGCAGGGCTTCCTGCCGGGCCGCCTGCACGGTGGCCAGTTCGGCCCGCAGCACCGCACGCCGTTCCGCCAGATGTTCAAGGCCACGCTGGCCGCGCCGGGCCGTATGGAACAGGCGTTCCATATTGTCCCGCACGCTGCGCCGCATATCCAGCTTCACGGTCTTGCGCGGCGTGTCCCCGTCGCCTTCATCCGGCGGCGGCAGCACCAGCTCCGGTGCGCGGAAATCCGCAGGCCAGCGCCACAGCCAGGCCTGCAACAGCAGGCCGTCCTCACGGGCGGCGCACATGCCCAGCAGGCGCTGCTCTTCCTCATCCAGCTTGGCCAGCAGCTGTTCCAGCTTGCGCAGACGGCGCGACAGGGGCAGGGCAGCGGCACCGGCGGCGTCGCGTGCGGCCTTTTCCAGCACCAGCTTCTGCCCGGCCTTCTCCACCAGGCCGAGGATGTCTTCCCCCTGTTCCTCATGCCAGCCCTGGGCCAGGGCATCCGGCAGGGGCCAGGCCGCGATGCGGCAGGAGGGCCGCTCGCTCCCGGCCTTCTCCTCCGCCTCTCCATCCGGCGGCGTATAGTAGAACACGTCCCCGCCGCCCAGGCGCAGGTCTTCCAGCAGGGCCTGCCGGTCCAGCTCGTCATACAGGGGCAGGGCACGGCGCAGGGCCGGGGTCAGTACCGGCCAGTCCCGCCAGTGCGCCAGGGCCTCTTCCAGCTCTCCGGGCTCCGGCCAGCGCAGGGACTCTTCCTGCGGGCTGCGGCTCACGGGCAAGAAGCGTACCGAGGCCCCTTCGCGCAAGTCCAGCAGCAGCCAGGTGGCCAGGGGCTCCCGCTCCGCGGCCTCGCCGCTCTCCGGCGTCATGTCCGCCATGTCCGGCTGCGCCCCGCTCTCAGGGGAAAGGCCGTCCTCCTCGCCTTCCGCCGGGCTCCAGAGCACCATCTGGCGGCGCAGGGCCTCTTCGGCCGCGGCCTCCCCGCCCACCAGCAGCCAGAGCCGGCGGCGGCTGAAGCAGCAGACCGTGGCCAGGATACGGTGCCCGGCCAGATATTTGCGCAGGCGCATGACCGGGGCCGAGGGGGCCCGCCCGGCGGCCAGACGGCTGCGGGAAAGGAAGAGGAAGGGTTCCTTGCGTGCGGCGCGCAGGCACAGCTGGCACTTGCGGCTGCCGCCTGCCTGACCGTAGCTCTGGCCGCGCGCGGCCAGATTGATGTTGAAGGCCAGCAGGCCGGGGGCCGGTTCCTGCACCTTTTCCAGCCAGCCGCCGATGATGCGCGGGGCGAGCTCCTCGCAAAAACGGGAAAAAAGATGGGCGTCCATAGATATTGCCGGGGATGTCCTTACCGGCGCGAAGCCGGGGCAAAAAACAGAAAAACGGGCCGGAGCCCGTTTTTTGTGAAAAGGTCAAAGGATGCCGCGCTCCGGCGGCACAGGTCAAGGATGCGCGCTAGTCGCCGCGCAGATGTTCGTCCTCTTCCTGCTTGGCCTTGCAGTTGATGCACAGACGGGTGACAGGACGGGCCTTGAGACGGGGGATGGCGATCTCTTCGCCGCATTCGTCGCAAATACCGTAGGTGCCGTCGTCGATGCGCTGCAACGCGGACTGGATCTTGCGGATCAGGCGGCGTTCGCGGTCACGGATGCGCAGGGTGAAGGCGCGGTCGGATTCAGCGGTGGCCCGGTCAGCAGGGTCGGCAAAGACTTCGTTGCTGTCCGTGAGCTCTTCGATGGTGGAGTCGCCCTTCTGCTTGGCTTCCTCCAGCATGCTGGTGAGGAGCTTGCGGAAATACTCTATATCCTTCTGGTCCATATAAGCCTCCCAAAACTGGCCCTGTAGGCACGATTTTGGCATTGTTGCCCCATAATGAGGAATCGCTCCTCATTACCCGGAAAACGTCATCTTGTAAAGCGGTACGCGCCTATTCCCCCGCCTCCTCCTGCGGCGGGATGCCGTGCAGGCGTGCTTTCTGCTCGGCACGCAGTTCCTCACGGGCCGGCACCCAGGCCGGCTCCTGCCAGATGCCCTCACGCGAGGGCAGCACCTCGCCCTGCCAGCCGCCGCCCAGCCAGCTGGCCCGCACGCCCACGGGGGCCCCCAGGCGCACGGCTTTGCCGGAGTAGGAGGCCATCAGGGCCGCCGCCGCACGCAGCACCTCTTCCGGCCATGTACGGCCCCCGCAGGCCACGGCCAGCGGACCGGGGATGTCGGCCAGGTGGATCTTGGCATCGTCCTTGCCCAGTACCGTGTGCAGGGCCTGGTTGTCGGCACTGGTGCGGCCGATGGCCAGCCAGTAGTCCCGGCCGTCCTGCTGCGCCCAGAACTGCCGCCCCAGATTGGAGAGTTTGAAGGCCCGCGTGTCGGGCTCGGGCCAGCGGGAGAGCACGGGCCAGTAGCGGCGGGCGTTCTCCTTGTCCGCCAGACGGCAACCGCCGCCGGGCGTGGGGATCTCGGGCAGCTGGTACTTTTTGGCCAGTTCCAGCTGGTCCTTGCGGCCGCGCCCGCTGATGCCCAGCAGACGGGAACGGTCCACGAAGCCCTCCTCCTCAGCGGGGGTGGGCGCCAGATGCAGGGCGCTCAGGGGACGCAGCAGGATGTCCTGCACCCCGGCATCGCGGCGGATGGCGTTGAGCACGTCCCGGCGCTGCGACATGGGGCGCTGCCCCATGACCTCGCCCGTGGCCAGCAGGCGCGCGCCGATGCTCTCCATGTAAAGGCGGGCATGGCGCAGGAGCAGGATCTTGCAGTCCACGCAGGGGTTCATGACCTTGCCGAAGCCGTGGGCCGGACGGACACGCAGCATGGCGCAAAAATCGTCGCTCACGTCCAGGGTGCGGATGTCCAGCCCGTAGAGGTTGCTCCAGCGCTCCACGGCGCCGGGATCACCGAAGAAGGGGGAATGGCAGTGCAGGCAGCAGACCCGCAGGCCCTGTTCCTCCAAGACCTTGGCCGCCAGGATGCTGTCCAGGCCGCCGGAAAAAAGCACGACCACATCCACCGGCCGCTGGTCAGTATTGACCATGCCGGGCGCGGCGGGGGTCTGGAAATCGGAGGGAGTGTTCATCATGGCCCGCCTTCTACGCGAAAGCGGGGGCAGGAGGCAAGAGCCCGGCCCGGATCTTCACAGCTTTTGGATAGGTTTTTTTTCGTCCTGCCGCCTCTGCGGGCCCCGTGCAGGGATGGGGACGCTCTTGAGGAGCCGCACGCGTGCCGCATCACCTGCCGCGGCGCTCCTTTCCCGGCGAATGGGCCTGCCGTTTGACGGCGCGGACCGAAGGCGCCGTCCGTCCGCTCCGGCGCGCCTGCACGGCATCGGGGACCTGGAGCGGGATACGGTGCAGGGAGCCGGAGCAGCGCGCCCCACTCCTGCCGCCGCACAGCCGGCCCTTCTCCCCTTGACAATTATTGAGATTTATTCCTGAATAACGCAGTTTTTGTGCGCGCCAGCACAGCTGGCCCCCTGCCCGGGGCGTATCCTGTAATGCCCGGCATGCGCAGGGGCCCGTGCCGTGACGAAGGCGGCATCCCCGCAGCCCGCAAGGGCCCGTCCCGGGAGGCCTGCCGCCTTCCTTGCCTTGCCGTGCGCGCTTTGCTATACTGCGTTGCTTAAATTTCCTACAGGGAGCGTCTCTATGGCCAAAAAACCGGCCCTTTCTCCTGAAGAAGCCCGCGCCGAAGCCCTGGGCACCGCACTTGCCACCATCGAACGCAAGTACGGCAAAGGCGCGGTCATGAAGCTTTCCGACGAAGCCCATGTCAATATCCCCGTCATCCCCACGGGTTCCATCGGTCTCGACCTGGCCCTGGGCGTGGGCGGTATCCCGCGCGGCCGTATCACGGAGATCTTCGGCCCCGAATCTTCGGGCAAGACCACCCTTACCCTGCACATCATCGCCGAATGCCAGAAAATGGGCGGCACCTGTGCCTTCGTGGACGCCGAACACGCCCTGGACGTGAACTACGCCCGGCGCCTGGGCGTCAACACCGACGAGCTGCTCATCTCCCAGCCCGACTACGGTGAGCAGGCCCTGGACATCGCCGACATGCTGGTGCGTTCCGGCGCCGTGGACCTGGTGGTGGTGGACTCCGTGGCCGCCCTCATCCCGCAGGCCGAACTGGAAGGCGACATGGGCGAGAGCCAGGTGGGCGGTCATGCCCGCCTCATGTCCCACGCCATGCGCCGCCTTACCGGCACCATCCACAAGTCGCGCACGTCCGTGATCTTCATCAACCAGATCCGCATGAAGATCGGCGTCACCGGCTACGGCAGCCCCGAGACCACCACCGGCGGTAACGCCCTCAAGTTCTACTCCTCGGTGCGCATGGACATCCGCCGCATCCAGACCCTCAAGGACAAGGAAGAGTCCTTCGGTTCCCGCACCCGCGTGAAGGTGGTCAAGAACAAGGTGGCCCCGCCGTTCCGCAGCGCCACCTTCGACATCCTCTACGGTCAGGGCATCTCCCGCTCGGGCGAGCTCATCGACCTGGGCCTGGAAGCCAAGATCATCGAGCAGAGCGGCTCGTGGTTCGCTTTCGGCTCCGAAAAGCTGGGCCAGGGCCGCGAAAAGGTCCGTGCCCTGCTGGACGAGGACCCGGAACTGCGCCGCCAGATCGAAGCCAAGGTCACGGAATTCCTGGGCATGCATCCGCAGGAGTTCATCCCCAGCGAAGAGGATCTGGACGACGGCAGCGCCGCCATGTCCGATCTGGACTAGTTTTTTGTGTGCAACGCGGCCCTGCGGGGCCGCCCGTTTTTTTATCGCCCTTCCGGGCAGCAACATGGAGCCCCTATGCTCACCGCCAAAGAGATTCGTCGCCGTTATCTGGAATTCTTCGCCCGCAACGGGCATGACATCCTGCCCTCCGGGCCCCTGATCCCGCCCAACGACCCCACCCTGCTCTTCACCAACGCGGGCATGGTGCAGTTCAAGAAGTTCTTCCTGGGCGAAGAAGTGCGCGACGTGCCGCGCGTGACCACCTCGCAGAAGTGCCTGCGCGTGTCCGGCAAGCACAACGACCTCGAAAACGTGGGCCGCACCGCGCGCCACCACACCTTCTTCGAGATGCTGGGCAACTTCTCCTTTGGCGATTACTTCAAGCGCGAGGCCATCACCTGGGCCTGGAAGTTCGTGACCGAAGAACTGGAACTGCCCAAGGAACGCCTGTGGGTGACCGTCTTCCGCGAGGACGACGAAGCCGCCGCCATCTGGCAGGAAGTGGCCGGTCTGCCCGCCGAGCGCATCGTGCGCATGGGCGAGAAGGACAACTTCTGGACCATGGGCGATACCGGCCCCTGCGGCCCCTGTTCCGAGATCTACATCGACCAGGGCGAAGACATGGCCTGCGGCCCGGATTGCGGCATCGGCAAGTGCGACTGCGACCGCTTCCTGGAAATCTGGAACCTGGTCTTCACCCAGTTCGACCAGCACGCCGACGGCACCCGTGACCGTCTGGCCCGTCCCAACATCGATACCGGCATGGGCCTGGAACGCATCGCCGCCGTCTGCCAGGGCAAGCGCTCCAACTTCGACTGCGACCTGTTCCAGGACATCATCCAGTACGCCGCCGAGCTGGCCGGCGTAAAGTACAGCTTCAGCGCGCCCGACACCAATGACGTGGACACGGCCCTGCGCGTCATCGCCGACCACGCCCGCGCCGCCGCCTTCCTCATCGCCGACGGCACCCTGCCCTCCAACGAGAGCCGCGGCTACGTGCTGCGCCGCCTCATCCGCCGCGCCCTGCGCTTCGCCACGCTCATGGGCGTGCACGAGCCCTTCCTGTACAAGGTGGCCCGCAAGGTCACCGAGATCATGGGCGAGGACTACCCCGAACTGACCGAACACGCCGATTTCATCGCCCGCGCCGTGCATGAGGAAGAACAGCGCTTCTCCCTCACCCTGGGCAAGGGCCTGGCCCTGCTGGAAGACCAGCTGGCCGAACTGGAAAAGGCCGGCGACAAGGTCATCCCCGGCGAGTTCTGCTTCAAGCTGTCCGACACCTACGGCTTCCCGCTGGACATCATCACCGACGTGTCCGAAAAGCGCGGCTTCAGCGTGGACGTGGCCGGCTTCGAGGCCCACATGGCCGAACAGCGCCGCCGCGCCCGCGAGAGCCAGAAAAAGTCCGGCCTGCTGGGCCAGGACGGCAGCGGCTCCTCGCTGTTCCAGCAGCTGGCCGACGACGGCCTGCAGAGCGTCTTCACCGGCTACAGCGGCCTGAACGGCCAGGGCCGCATCGTGGCTCTGCTGGACGAGAGCGGCCTGAGCGTGGAAGAACTGCCCGCCGGCCAGAAGGGCTATGTGGTCACCAACCAGACCCCCTTCTACGGCGAATCCGGCGGCCAGGCCGGTGATACCGGCCGCATGGAAGGCCCCGACGGCGCCGCCCGCGTGCTGGATACCCAGAAGCCCGCGCCCACCCTCATCGTCCACAACATCGAAGTGGAACAGGGCCTGCTGCGCATCGACCAGGAAGTGGCCCTGAGCGTGGAAGAAGACGCCCGCATGGCCACGGCCCGCAACCACAGCTGCACCCATCTGCTGCACGCCGCCCTGCGCTCCGTGCTGGGTACCCACGTGAAGCAGGCCGGTTCGCTGGTCAACAGCCAGCGCCTGCGCTTCGACTTCTCCCACATCGCGGCCCTGACCCCCGAGGAGCTGGCCGCCGTGGAACGCCAGGTCAACCGCGCCATCATGGCCGACTCCCCTGTCTGCACCAAGGAAATGAAGCATGACGAGGCCGTGGCCAGCGGCGCCATGGCCCTGTTCAACGAAAAATACGGCGACACCGTGCGCGTGGTCAGCATGGGCGACGACGCCCATACCGAATCCGTGGAACTGTGCGGCGGCACCCACCTGAGCCACACCGGCCAGGCGGGCAGCTTCCTCATCGTGTCCGAGAGCGGCGTGGCCGCCGGCGTGCGCCGCATCGAGGCCGTCACCGGCTGGAACGCCTATGACCTGGCCGTGGCCCAGCGTGCCGAACTGCACGACCTTTCGGCCCTGCTCAAGGCCAAGCCCGGCCAGCTGGCCGAACGCGTGCAGGCCCTGCACAGCGATGTGAAGAAGCTGCGCAAGGCCTCCGAAAAGGCGGCCGCCAGCCCGGCCACCGGCGCCGACCTGGTGCAGAAGGCCACCGAGGTCAACGGCGTGAAGCTGCTCACCGCCAAGCTGGACGGCGTGCCGGTCAAGGCCCTGCGCGACATCATGGACGACGTGCGCTCCCGCATCCCCTCCGGCGTGGCCTGCCTGGCCACGGTGGAAGGCGAGAAGGTGGGCCTGCTGCTCTACGTCTCCAAGGACCTGCACGGCCGCTTCACCGCGCCCGCCCTCATCAAGGACGTGGCCGCGCCCTGCGGCGGCTCCGGCGGCGGTCGTCCCGACCTGGCCCAGGCCGGCGGCACCAAGGCCGACGGCGTGGAAGCCGCGTTCGACGTGCTGCGCGCCAAGATCGCCGGCTAACTTCGTGACTGCCGGGGAGGGCCGCCGCATCGGCGCCCTCCCCGTTCCGGCCCCGCAGCCACCGTTTTTCCCTCTGCTTCCGGCAGGCCCCGCGGCCTTCCGGGCAGACAGGCACCATGACGGCGGGATGATCCTGTCCCGTCCCCAGACACTCAGGCCGGGCGTTCCTCCGGGCTTCCCCGCGCCATACCCCCCGCCCCGTGTCCGCTATCCCGGCGGGGCACAAACGGCGACTCGCTGTAAAGGATCGTACGATGATCGGTATTTCCAAACTGTATTGCGGTCAGGTGGAGCCCTCCGACGCCCTGCGTTACGGCCGTGAATCCGGCAACCTGCCCTCGCACCTGCTCCAGTTCTCCAAGGACAAGAAGCCCGTGGTGGTCTGGAACATGACCAAGCGCTGCAACCTGAAATGCGTGCACTGCTACGCCCAGGCCGTGCCCGTGGACGGCGCCGACGACATCAGCACCGAACAGGCCAAGACCATGATCGACGACCTGGCCGCCTACGGCGCGCCGGTCATGCTCTTCTCGGGCGGCGAGCCCCTAGTGCGCAAGGACCTGGTGGAACTGGCCAGCCATGCCACCTCCAAGGGCATGCGCGCCGTCATCTCCACCAACGGCACCCTCATCACCAAGGAAAAGGCCCGTGAACTCAAGGGCGTGGGCCTCTCCTACGTGGGCATCTCCCTGGACGGCATGGAAGAAGTGCACGACCGTTTCCGCGGCGTGCCCGGTGCCTTCCGCAAGGCCCTGGAAGGCGTGGCCAACTGCCAGGCCGAAGGCCTGAAGGTGGGCCTGCGCTTCACCATCAACAAGCGTAACGTGGGCGAGATCCCCGGCATCTTCCGCCTGCTGGCCGACCTGGAAGTGCCCCGCGCCTGTTTCTACCACCTGGTGTACTCGGGCCGCGGTTCCGAGCTCATCAAGGAAGACCTGGATCACGCCGAGACCCGTCAGGTGCTGGACCTCATCATGGACGAGACCCGCGCCCTGTTCGACGCCGGCAAGCCCAAAGAGATCCTCACCGTGGACAACCACGCCGACGGCCCCTATGTGTGGATGCGCATGAAGCGTGAAGATCCCAAGCGCGCCGAAGAGATCTTCGAGCTCCTGCAGTACAACGAGGGCAACAACTCCGGCCGCGGCATCGGCTGCATCTCCTGGGACGGCAAGGTGCATGCCGACCAGTTCTGGCGCAACCACACCTTCGGCAACGTGCTGGAGCGCCCCTTCTCCGAGATCTGGGACGACCCCAACATCGAGCTGCTGCACAAGCTCAAGGACAAGAAGGCCCATGTGGGCGGCCGCTGTGCCAAGTGCCGCTTCCTGAACATCTGCGGCGGCAACTTCCGCGCCCGCGCCGAAGCCTACTACGGCGACGAATGGGCCCAGGACCCCGCCTGCTACCTCACTGACGAAGAGATCGGTCTGTAGGCCCTTTTCTTCAAAGACAAAAAATGCCCCGGCATCCCAGGATGCCGGGGCTCTTTCATCAAAAATTCCTTTGTGGTTTGGGACCTCCCCCCTCAGGGGGAAACGAGGAGTTGACAAGACGGCGAAGCCGGTGAGATCCTTTTCCGCACCCCCTCCCTTCAGGGATCGTACGGATTGAAACATTCCGGTCTTTCCCTCAACCACATCCCCCGGTGCCATGTCCCAAAAAGTCCAGCATATCCCTCCTTCCGGGCACCTGAGAACAGCGTCCCTGGCCTTGTTGATGGCCGGTCAAAGCCTGACCACACAATATCTCTCCGGCGTGGATATTCGGGGACTTGTCCTGGCGGACATCGCCGCCTCCCTGCTGCTGGTCCTTGTCTGCGGGACGCGTTTCCTGCGTATCGTGAGCCTGCTGCAGGGCCTGCTTTCGCTCTTCTGTCTCAGTTATGCGGCCAGTATGGGAATGCCGCCGACGCTGGCCGCCATCCTCAACGGCAGCCGGCAGATCGCAGGCATGGATTTACGCAGTCTGTGGACCTATATTGATCCAGCCGCCCTTGTCGCTCTCAGCCTGCTTGTCGCGATCCAATGCTGGCTCTGCGGCCGTAAGCCCCGTTACCGTCACCGCTGGTTGGCGATCATCCCGGCCTGCGCTCTGCTGGCAACGCAGTACAATGCCTGCCTGCTCCAGCCGCCGCGACACTTCACGCCGGAATTCATCTTGGGAGAAGGCCGCTCCCGGTTCGAACCTCCGGCACGTCGTTCCCTCAAATACCGGGGCTATCTGGGTACTTTTTTGATGGAACTGGGCTCAGGTACTGCTTTTACCCCCCCGTATGTCCCTGCCCGAACCTGCTCCTCCGCTTGGACTGATCAGATTCCCGTTCCCGCCGCCCCGTCACAGCTGGCACTGGTGCAGGTGGAGTCTTTGGACTTTGAGTTGCTGGAAATGGACGTTGACGGACGGCCCGTTATGCCCTTCCTGCGCAGCCTGCTCCCTGATGCCATCCTGCTGCGCCTGGACGGGACCAAGAAACTGGCCTCCGCCAATTCCGATTTCGAACTCTTCAACGGTCTGGAAGCCAGCCCTGACTTCGTCCACTACGAATACGAAAATGCCTATCCGCGCAGCCTCATCGCCCAGCTGGGTTCCGGCGGGCGTCCTGTGGAAGTTTTTCATGGTCTGCCCGCCAACTACATGAATCTCAGGGCCGCGTACAAGCTGCAGGGCTTCTCGCGCTACCACGATATCGAAGTCATGCGTGCTGCGGGCGTCAGGCCTCTGGACTGCTGGTGGGCAGGCGTCGTCACGGACAAGGATCTTTTCGACTATGCAGCCCAGCAGATGCCCTCAGGCCCCTTCGTCCAGTTCATCATCACCATGAGTATGCATCTGCCGGAATATGTGGACCTCGTCACTCCTGAAAGGCGCTTCTGTTCTTCTTCCAAATCTGCCTTCCTGACCTTGGCCCATGACACGGATACCGCTCTGCGACATTATGTGACACAACTCCCTCAGGGAGCCATGCTCATTCTCTGGGGAGATCACCGTTCTTACAGTCGCGACAATTCCGGCCTTATCCCCTTCCTTGTCTACATCAAAGGGACCAGCATGCATTTCGACGGTCGCAACTTGCCTGTCATGAGCCGTTGCAGCATGTACTTCTATCTGCAAAAGCTCTTCTGCAAGACTGCGGATGCGCTTTTCTGAGGTTATTCCATGAAAAAGTTCCTGATTTCGCTTGTCTGCCTTTTCCTGGTCTTCGAAGTCGTCTACAACAGTGAAACGGCCAAGAACGCGCTGACCAACGCCGCAGCCTCATGTTTTGATATCCCGCTCAAGCCCGGCGTATTTGACTTCGCATCCGCTTCACCGGAGTTGTACATTGCCCACGCGGGCGGCGTTATCGACGGGCAGTGCTATACCAACAGCCGCGAAGTCGTCGAGGACTCCCTGCGTCGCGGCTACCGCTATATCGAGCTGGATTTGCAGGTGACACGGGACAACCACCTTGTAGCCGTGCATGACTGGGACAGACTGCGCAACATGGCTGGGGCCCCGGAGCTTCCTGTGCCGCCCACACTGTCTGAAATACGTGGCCTCACCCTCAAGGGCGGGCTCCATCTCCTTGACGGCAAAGACATTGCCGAACTCATGCGCCGCCATCCGCAGATGATCCTGGTCACGGACAAGATCCATGATATGGCCCTGCTGGCACGGGAACTTCCCTTCCATGACAGGCTCATTGTGGAAGTCTTCAACCGCTGGGACTATCTGGTCTGCCTTTGGCATGGCTTTACACCCGCTTTTTCCCTGCCTTGGAAGCTGGATGACCTGAAACATTTCCTGACGCTCGATGCATCCTGGTATACGGTATCTGCCATTGCCTGGCAGGAAGATCATGCACCGCTGCTGCAGCATATCTCCGCCCTGCGTGCCGCAGGCAAAGAAGTGCTGCTGTTTCAGGCAGGATGTCCCGCATGGCTGGACATGGAAGGTCAGCCTTTTCTCCAGCAGAATGCCGGCACCTATTTCACAAAGATCTATACGGATGCCGAAAGGGACCTGTCTCCGGCTGTGCGGTGATGCCAGGGCACGGGATACGGACAGGAGGCCCGTTCGGTACCGGGGATGCAAAAAACTTTTCTGCCTTGTCCTGCAATGGCAAGACCACACCTGTGACAGCCGCAGGTGCCCTGCCCGCATCGCCTTATAGCCGTCCAAGAACGTAGCCGCCCCAGACGGCAGCCAGGAAAAGCTGGGCCGTGAATTGGGCGGCGCTCCCCATATCCTTGGCCTTCTTGGCCAGCGGATGCCATTCCAGCGAAATACGGTCCACCACGTTCTCGATGGCGCTGTTGAGCAGTTCCACCAGCAGGCAAAGCACCAGCGGCACGGCCAGCAGGACGGATTCCGTCCAGTCCCGCCCCAGCCAGCAGGCCAGCGGCAGGCCGATCACGGCCAGCAGGCATATCTGCCGGAAAGCCTCCTCGTCCTGCCAGGCGGCTTTGTAGCCGGCCAGGGAATACCGCGTGGCATTCAGCAGGCGGACCAGTCCCCTCTTTCCCTTCAATTCGTTGCGAGCATCCATACACACCCCCATTCACAGCTTTGCCGATCCGCCTTGCATGCCTGCAATCACAGTGGTGCCCGGCGGCTTTTCCCTTGTGGCGTTTTGCGCTATGGTGGCCTTCTCATCGGAAGGCCCCGTCCCCTGCCGCCCGACGGCATCAGGGCGCAGGCTTTTCCGGGCGCCGGTCTTTCCCGCGATCCCGCCGGGCCGGGGACGAACCGTCGCTGTCCTCCCCAAACACAACCGCGGCATTGCCGCATCGAGGTAGAACCATGTCCCAATCCTTCCATCGCGGCAGACGTTTGCGCTGGACCCCCGAAATCCGCAGCATGGTGCGCGAGACCCCGCCCCTGCTGGCCGAAGACCTCATCATGCCCTACTTTGTGGTGGAGACCGAAGACCAGTCCTTCCGCAAGGAGATCGGCGCCATGCCCGGCCAGTACCAGCTGTCGCTGACCGAGCTGGAAAAGCAGGTGGAAAAGGCCGTGGATGACGGCCTGAAGTCCGTGATCCTCTTCGGCATCCCGGCCGTGAAGGACGAAAAGGCCAGCGGCGCCTATGCCGAAGACGGCATCGTACAGGAAGCCGTGCGTCGCCTCAAGCATCGCTGGCCCTCGCTCTACGTCATCACCGACGTGTGCCTGTGCGAATACATGAGCCACGGCCACTGCGGCATCCTGACCCCCGGCGGTGCGGTGCTCAATGACCCCACCCTGGAACTGCTGGCCAAGACCGCCGTGAGCCATGCCGCCGCCGGTGCCGACATGGTGGCGCCCTCCGACATGATGGACGGCCGCGTGGCCGCCATCCGTCACGCCCTGGACGAATCCGGCCTGGTCATGGTGCCCATCATGTCCTATGCCGTGAAATACGCCTCGGCCTTCTACGGCCCCTTCCGCGAGGCCGCCGAATCCGCCCCGGCCTGCGGCGACCGCAAGAGCTACCAGATGGATCCCGGCAACGCCCGTGAAGCCATCATCGAAGCCCTGGCCGACCTGGACGAAGGCGCCGACTGCCTCATCGTCAAGCCCGCCGGTCCCTACATGGACATCATCCGCCAGGTGCGCGACGCCGTGGACGTGCCCCTGTGCGCCTATCAGGTGAGCGGTGAATACAGCATGATCCGCGCCGCCGGCCTCAACGGCTGGATCAACGAAGAAGCCGTGATGATGGAAAGCCTGCTGGGCATGAAGCGCGCCGGCGCCAAGATGCTCATCACCTACTTCACCGAGACCCTGCTCAAGCAAAGGCTGGTGCGCTGATGCATGACGAGAAGCACATGCCGGGCCATCCCGGCGGCATGGGGGGACACCCCGGCGGCCATCCCGGTGCCGCGGGCGCCCATCCCGGCGGTCATCCCGGGGGCGCGCCCGGCCACAAGATGGTGCGCACCCTTGAGGACGGCACGCCCGCCTGCAAGCTCATCGCCTGGGAAGTGACCCGCTCCTGCAACCTGGCCTGCAAGCACTGCCGCGCCGAGGCCCACCCGGAACCCTATCCGGGCGAGTTCTCCACCGAAGAGGCCAAGGCCCTCATCGACACCTTCCCCCAGGTGGGCAACCCCATCATCATCTTCACCGGCGGCGATCCCATGATGCGCCCCGATGTCTATGAACTGGTGGCCTATGCCCACAACAAGGGGCTGACCTGCGCCTTCTCGCCCAACGGCACCCTGATCACGCCCGAACTGGCCCGCAAGATCAAGGAAGCCGGCGTCAACCGCTGCTCCATCTCCATCGATGGCGCCGACGCCGCCAGCCACGACGAGTTCCGCGGCGTGCCCGGGGCCTTCGAAGCCTCCATGCGCGGCATCGAATACCTCAAACAGGCCGGGGTGCCCTTCCAGATCAACACCACGGTCACGCGCAACAACCTGCACAGCTTCAAGGACATCTTCAATCTGTGCGAGCGCATCGGCGCGGCCGCCTGGCACATCTTCCTGCTGGTGCCCATGGGCCGGGCCTCCGGCCTGGCCGACCAGGTCATCAGCGCCGAGGAATACGAGGACGTGCTGCACTGGCTCTACGACTTCCGCAAGACCACCAGCATGCACCTCAAGGCCACCTGCGCGCCGCACTACTACCGCATCATGCGCCAACGCGCCCATGAGGAAGGCGTGGCCGTCACGCCCGAGACCTTCGGCATGGACGCCATGACCCGCGGCTGTCTGGGCGGCACGGGCTTCTGCTTCATCAGCCATACCGGCCAGGTGCAGCCCTGCGGCTATCTGGAACTGAACTGCGGCAACGTGCGCGAGACGCCCTTCCCCGAGATCTGGCGCAACAGCAAGTACTTCCGCCAGTTCCGCGACCAGAAGTGCTACGAAGGCAAGTGCGGCGTGTGCGAGTTCCACAAGGTCTGTGGCGGCTGTCGCGCCCGCGCCTGGAGCATGAACGGCAACCATATGGCCGAAGAGCCCCTGTGCACCTATCAGCCCAAGCGCGCCACGGGCGCAAAGTGAGCGAGCATGACGGACGCCCCTGAATACTGCGGTCCCCACACCACGCAGGAAGCCCTGGACGAGACCGACCGCCGCCTGCTGGACATCATCCAGACGGCCTTTCCCCTGACGCCCCGCCCCTATGCCGACCTGGGCACGCTGCTGGGCATCCCGGAGGAGGAGGCCCTGGAGCGCGTGCGCAGCCTGCGCGAGCGGCGCGTCATCCGCCGCCTGGGTGCCAACTTCCAGTCCAACAAGCTGGGATTCGTCTCCACCCTCTGCGCGGCCAAGGTGCCCGATGACAAGATGGACGACTTCGTGCGCGAAGTGAATGCCCGTCCCGGCATCACGCACAACTACCTGCGCGAGCACAACTACAACATCTGGTTCACGCTCATCAGTCCCTCGCGGGAAGACGAGCGCGCCACGCTGGATGACATCACGGCCCGTACGGGCATCCCCATCCTCAACCTGCCCGCCACGCGTTTGTTCAAGATCCGCGTGGACTTCCGCATGCAGGACTGAGACCCGTTCCCGATACTGAGGGGAGGCCGCAAGGCCTCCCCTTTTTTGTCTGATACTGCCGCCGCTGCCTGCGGCTCTCCGCCGCCCCTCCCGAGGGGCCCCTTGCCCCCTCTTGAGCTCCGCCAAGGCCTGTGCTAACACCTCAACACCAGTTGTTGAAAACTAGTTTCACCTTACGGACATGCGGGTTTCCGGCCGTGCACCTCCCCGGTGCGGCCTGGGCGTCCGCCTGCTGTTCTTCGCTTTTTCTTTCGCGATCCTGTCCTAAAATGTCACAGAATTGTCACAACCATGCAGCAGTATTCCGGGAACAGCTACGCGCACAAGGAGAGCGGCATGACCTCCCAGATAGTCCTCAAGTATCCTGAGCAACCCTGCTCGCCCGAAGACATGCAGGATCTTTCCTGCCCCAACCTTTTCCTCAACCGGGAAATCAACTGGCTGGACTTCAACGCCAAGGTTCTGGACGAGGCCCTCTCGCCCCAGCAGCCCCTGCTGGAACAGCTCAAATTCCTTGCCATCTTCTACAACAACCTCGACGAATTCTTCATGGTCCGCGTGGCCAACATCCTGCGCCAGTACCGCAACGGCGCCCCCAACGGCTCGGCCGACCGCATCACGCCGGCCAAGCAGCTGGCCGAGATACGCCGCCGCACCCTGCTGCTGACCTCACGCGCACAGAGCCACTGGCTCAAGAACCTGGCCCCGCAATTGCTGGAAAGGGGCGTGCGCATCGTGCGCTACACCGATCTTTCGGAAAAGCAGCGCCGCTTCCTGGACGGCTATTTCCGCAACGAGATCTATCCCGTGCTCACGCCCCAGGCCATCGACCCGGGGCACCCCTTCCCCACCATCTCCACCACCTGCCTCAATTTCATCATCCAGCTGCGCAACCGCGACAACGAATCGCGCTTCGTGCGCCTGAAGTGCCCCAACAACCTCTCGCGCTTCATCTTCATCCCGCGCAACAAGGAGGCCAAGACCTACGCCTCCCTGGGCTTCGACCCCAACGTGCGCGGTGACGACATCGTGCTGCTGGAAGACCTCATGGCCCAGTATCTGGACCTGCTCTTCCCCGGCCATACGGTGGTCAGCTCCGCCCTGTTCCGCATCACCCGCAACACCGATCTTGAGATCGAAGAGGACGAGGCCGACGACCTGCTGGAAGCCGTGCGCGACCTGGTGGAACAGCGCCGCTTCGGCGACGTGGTGCGGCTGGAGATCGCCCACAAGGCCTCGCGCGAGCTGGTGGACTTTCTGGCCCGGCGCCTGCGCCTGCAGCCCTTCCAGATCTACCGCATCAAGGGGCCCATGGGCTTTTCCGAATTCATGACCCTCTATAATGTGGACCGGCCCCAGCTCAAGACGCCCGGCATCCAGGGGCACATCTCGCGCCTGTTCCAGGAAGGCGACATGTTCGGCCATCTGCGCAAGCGGGACGTGGTGCTCTTCCATCCCTACGACAGCTTCAAGGCCGTGCTGGACTTCATCCGCCGCGCCTGCGAGGACCCCAACGTCCTGGCCATCAAGCAGACCCTGTACCGTGCGGGCAACGATTCGCCCATCGTGCGCGCCCTCATCGAAGCCCGGCGCCGCGGCAAACAGGTGGTGGCCGTGGTGGAGCTCAAGGCCCGCTTCGACGAGGAGCGCAACATCACCTGGGCCGAAGAGCTGGAAAAGGAAGGCGTCAACGTGGTCTACGGCTTCATCGGCCTGAAGGTGCACGCCAAGCTCTGCCTGGTGGTGCGCCGCGAAGCCGGGCACATCACGCGCTATGTCCACATCGGCACGGGCAACTACAATGCCTCCACGGCCAAGATCTACACGGACATGGGCCTCATCACCTCCAATGAGGACATCTGCGCCGACGTCACCGACCTGTTCAACGTCATGACCGGCTATGCGGACCGCGACCTGTACCGCAAGCTGCTGGTCTCGCCCCAGGCCATGCGCGGCCCGCTCATGGAGATGATCCGCCGCGAGATCGAGCTGCACAAGCGCTACGGCAACGGCGAGATCATCTTCAAGTGCAACCAGCTGGTGGATGCGGGCATCATCCGCGCCCTGTACCGGGCCTCCATGGCCGGTGTGCGCGTGCGTTTGCAGGTGCGCGGCATCTGCTGCCTGCGCCCCGGCCTGCCGGGCATCAGCGAGAACATCACGGTCACCAGCATCGTGGGCCGCTTCCTGGAGCATTCGCGCATCTACTGGTTCCATGCCAACGGCGAAGACATCATGTACATCGGCAGCGCGGACCTCATGCCGCGCAACCTCGACCACCGCATCGAAGTCCTGACCCCCATCCTCGATCCCGAACTGCGCCGCAAGATCCGCGAGGACATCCTCGAAGTCCACCTGGCGGACAACGTCCAGACCTGGCAGCTGCAGGCCGATGCCACCTATACGCGGCTCAAGCCCTCCAGCAAGGAAACTGCCGTCAACGCGCAGGAACGCATGATCGCCCAACATATCAGCAGGGACGATATCTGATCCCAAGGAGCTTTCATCATGGCTACCAAAAAACGCCCCGCCGGCAAGACCGGCAGCAGCACCAGCCGCAGCCGGCAGCAGCGCCAGGGGCAGAGCTCTACCACCGCCGCCGCTCCCCGCAACGACAGCGCCGAACTTCTCCAGGCTTCCCTGCCCGGCACGGCCACGCCGCAGCCCGCTCCCGAAGCCGCCGAAGCGCCTGCCGTGACGCCGGTCGTCGCGGAAGAGGCTGCCCCGGAGCAGCCGAAGGAGTGCGCGGCCGCTGCCCCCGAAGTGCAGGCAGGCTGCCCTGAAGAAACGATGAAGGAGGAAGCGGTCCCCGCCGAAGAGCCCGAACGGGCTCCGGCCGAAGCGCCCGTGACGGCGCAGGAAGCTCCGGCGCCGGACGCCGGAGCGGAGCAGGAAGCCGCCGCTCCCCAAAAGAAAGCCAGGAAAAAGGACAAGGAAGAAAAGAAGGCCAAGACGGGCAAGAAGCGCGTCAAGGTCGCCGGTCCCGAAACGGCCGATGCCGCCCACGACTGGACGCCCCTGCCCTGCGAGGCCCTGCTGGAGCATCTGCTGCCGGGCAGCCCCGAGCTGGAGGCCACCCGCCGTCACGGCCAGCATGTGGCCCATCTGGCGGAACAGCTCTTCGACCAGCTCCAGCCCCTGCACGGTCTGGACGGCCGCTGGCTCTACCGCCTGCGCATCGCCTGCTGCCTGCATGACATCGGCTTCGCTTCCGGGCGCAAGGGCCACCACAAAAAGGGCATGCGCATCGTGGAGCAGGACACCAGCCTGGCCCTGCTGCCCGAAGACCGCTCCCTGGTGGCCCAGCTGGTCCGTTATCACCGCAAGGCCTGGCCCGCCATGCGCCACCGCCGTTTCGCCGCTCTGGGCAAGAAGGACCGCGAGGCCCTGAACAAGGCCGCGGCCCTCATCCGCATGGCCGACGCCCTGGATTACCGCCACATGGAAGCCGTGCGCGACGTGGCCATCGACCTGCAGCCCGGCAAGGTGGTGCTGACCCTGAGCGGCGCCCAGGACTGCGCCCCCGAGCAGGACCGCCTGCTGGTCAAGGGCGATCTGTTCATGCACATCTTTGGCGTGGAGCTGGAGTGCGTATGTCCCATCCTGTAGTCCCGGATCAGGCGGGGCCTGACGGGGAACGCGTCATCGGCATCATCGACCTGGGCAGCAACTCGCTGCGCCTGATGCTGGTGCGCATCCTGCCCGACGGCTCGCACACGGTCCTCAACCAGGTCAAGAACATGGTGCGCCTGGGCGAAGGCGCCTTCGAGACGGGACATCTGCGTGAAGAGAGCATGGCCCGGACCATCAACGTCCTGCGCGGCATGGCCGAGATGTGCGGCGTCTACGGCGCCTCGGAGGTCATCGCCATCGCCACGGCCGCCGTGCGCGACGCGGCCAACGGCCCGGACTTCATGCGCCGGGTCAAGGAGAAGACCGGCATCGACTTCCGCGTGGTCTCCGGCCGCGAAGAGGCCCGCCTCATCTATCTGGGCGTCTCCAGCGGTCTGGCCCATACCGAGAGCCTGCGCCTGTTCATCGACATCGGCGGCGGCAGTACCGAGCTGGTGGTGGGCAATTCCGAGGAATACCGCAACCTCGACTCCCTCAAGATGGGCTGCGTGCGCCTGTCCAACCTCTTCTTCGACAAGGACTCCGGCACCATCTCCGCCAAGCGCTACGCCGCGCTGCAGAATTACATCCGCAACAATGCCCTGCGCTCGTTCCAGCGCATCGCGGACTTCGTCATCGAAGAGGCCGTGGCCAGCTCCGGTACGGCCCAGAACCTGGCCGAGATCGCCGCGGCCCTGGATGCCGAGGATGCCGCGCGCACGGGCCGGGCCCCGCAGGAGTCCCGCGACGTGCTCAGCTACGGCGGCCTGCGCCGGGCCGTCAAGGAGCTCTGCGGCCGCACCCTCAAGGAACGCCGCAGCGTGCCCGGCATCAATCCCAACCGTGCCGACGTCATCGTGGCCGGTGCGGCCATCCTCCAGACCATCATGGAGGACCAGGGCTTCGACAGCGTGCGCATCAGCAACCGCAACCTGCAGAACGGCATCCTGGTGGATTACCTGTCCACCCGCATGCCCCATGCCGACGGCAGCTTCCATCCCGTACGCAAGGAGAGCGTGCTGCATCTGGCACGGCGCTGCCGCTTCGAGGAACGCCACTCCCGCCATGTGTCGCGCCTGGCCCTGGACCTGTTCGACAGCGCCAAGGCCATGGGCCTGCACGACTCCGGCGACCTGGCCCGCGAGCTGCTGCACTATGCGGCCCTGCTGCACGACATCGGCATCTTCATCTCCTTCTCGCGCCACAATGCCCACAGCCACTACCTGATCCGCAACACCGAGCTGCTGGGCTTCACCCGCCGTGAAGTGGACATCATGGCCGCCCTGACCTACTTCCACCGCAAGCGTCCCTCCAAGAAGGTGCCGCTGTTCATGGAATTCGACCAGGAGACCCGCGAGGAGATCCGCCTGCTCTCCCTCTTCCTGCTGCTGGCCGAGCGCATGGACAAGAGCCATCGCCAGATCGTGCGCACCGTCCGCTTCGAGGCCCGCAAGGAAGGCGGCCTGCAGCTCTCGCTGCGCGCTCCCGAGGAATGCCCCATCGAGCTGGATCTGGTGCGCGGCAGCGCCAAGCTGGTGCGCAAAGTCTTCCGGCAGGAGATCCCCGTGGAGGTGGTCAGCAGCTTCCGCCGCTGATCCCGCGCATCCCGCCATATGCCATGTCAGGGGCCCCGCACGACGCGGGGCCTTTTTTTTCACAGGAGCGAACGCCAACCGTCATGGCTTTGCCATGTCCCGGGGCGCGGGCCGGTGTATCCTGCCGGGAAATCATCCCCCGGAGGTCTTGCCCATGGACGACGCCCAGCATTCCCTGCAACGCAAACTGGAACAGGAACGGCGGCACCTGGCCTGCCTGTGCGCCGGATTCGCCCTGCCCCACGGCCACGGTGACGAGGCGGACAACGCCCGCGACGAGATGGCGGAGCTGCTGGCCTGGAGCCACGCCAACCTGTGCGCGGCGCGCATCCGCGCCCTGGAGGGCCTGCTGGGCGACCTGCGGTGCAGCGGCCGCCGCCTGTGCATGGACTGCGGCGAAGAGATCCCCCTGTCCCGGCTGCTGGCCGTGCCCGGGGCCTGCCGCTGCCGTGACTGCCAGCAGCTGGCGGAAGAAGAAGGCCCGGTCTGCGACCAGCACCCGCCCTTGCTGCCGGAAGGACTGTTGCCGCTGGCCGCTCCGCTGCGCTGAGGATTGTGCCTCACGGGACAGCACCCATCCCGCCCACGGCAGGCCCCTGGGCCTGCCGTTCCTGCAACAGAACACCAACCACCGTGAATAACTCGATTTATTGTTTGCAGCTTTGTTGACGCCCCGCCAGACATTTGGGCGCGGGCGTATCGTCGCCCGAAAAATCTTAAAAAATATTTTTTACCATATCGACAGGCTCTGCCATTGTGGCGAGCCCCCCCGCCCCATTGCAGCAACGGCCTGCCATGTCGTTCCTGCGACCCTTTTCTTCGTGTTCCCCCGATCGCTCACCTTTCATGACTGCCATGGATACCGCATATGCGTCCATTCTTATTTTATTATGAAAAAAAGAGTTCTTATAATACGTTACTTATGAAAAAATGCACATACTTTTGAATATATTCCTTCAAAATCAGACGTGAATAAAATCATATCATATTATGTTGTGAATTATAGTTTTTTATTTTTTCTGCATACAAAACACAAATACCATGGTATCTTGAGAAAAACAGGAGTGTATTACGTTTTGTAAAAGTATGTAACGACACAATGAGGGGAGAACGATGGCCAGCTGTGAACGACACGAACCGTCCTTTGTCCGGAAAAGCCTTTCCGCCCTGCCCGGTATCCTTCTGCTGACAGGCGTCGCCGTTTTTTCGTGGTTCATAACGCCGCGCCTCATCGCCCTGCATCCCTTCATGAAGTCCCTCAACCTGAGCGATTTCATCGTGGCCATCATCCTGGGCATGGTCATCTGCAATACCGTCGGTGTGCACGCCGTCTTTCGGGACGGCTTGCGCTTCTCCACCACCCTGACCAAGACCGGCATCGTGGTCATGGGCTGCAAATATTCTTTCGCCGGGCTCATCAAGACCGGATCGGAAGCCATCATCATCATTTCCGTCTTTCTGTTCACCTCCGCCATCATCCTGATGTGGCTCTCCCGCCGCCTCAGCATGTCGCCTTCCCTGGGGGCCTGTCTGGCCGCCGGCCTGTCCATCTGCGGGGTCTCGGCCTGTGTGGCCATCGCCCCGGCCGTCAGGGCCAAGAATGAAGACATCGCCTACACCATCGCCGTGGTGCTCATGTTCGGCCTGCTGGCGCTCTTCATCTTCCCCTTCATCGGCCACTGGCTCGACCTCAGCCCCAACCAGTTCGGGGCCTTCGCCGGTGTGGGCATCGTCAATTCGGCCCAGGTGCTGGCCGCGGGCTTCGCCTTCAGCAATGACGCGGGCATCGTGGCCGGTGTGTACAACATCGGCCGCGTCATCTGTCTGCCCCTGGTGGTGCTGATGCTGGCCATCATGGTGGCCGCCGAGGACGCCAAGGTGCATTCCCAGCTGGCCAATACCAGCAAGATGCGCATCATCCTCGACAAGTTCCCGGTCTTCGTGCTGGGCTTCCTGGCCGTGGTCCTGCTGAACACCTTCGGCTTCATGAGCAAGGAAGAAGCCAAAATGGCCGGCAACTTCATGAACTGGTGCTTCCTGCTGGGCTTCTCCAGCATCGGCCTCACCACCCACCTCAGCGACATCAAGGCCGCGGGCCTTTCCGGTGCGCTCATCGGCTTCTGCGTGGCCTCGGTCAAGGCAGGCCTGGCCCTGCTGGTGGTCCTCTGCTTCCTGCAATGACGGACAGGCGTTGCAAGGGCCTGACGGGATGCACGCAAGGCCCCTGCGGCCCTTCCCGGCGTGTTCGATGACCGGACGGCATCATCCCGGACGGAAGGCAACTTCTGATGCCGCCTGACGAAAAACCACAAAAACAGAAGGGACGGCTACGACATGCCCCCGGAGGACATCATGTGGAACAAGATCTCCAAAAGCAGACAACAGGACATCATCGTCATCACCTGCGGCCTCCTGCTGATCCTGCTGGCCAAGGTGCTGGCATGATCTGCTGTCTGGCTTCCGCCGCCTGCCCCCTGCGCGACACGGCCGCCCCGCTGGCCGCCTGTGGCGGACGGGAAGGCATCCGTGCCGTCTATGATGCCGGTATCGACCTCGGCCATTACGGCGAGGTGGATCAGCTGGCGCCCGCCGGAGCCATGGCGGAGTTCACGGCCTATGTGCGCCGCCAGAGCCAGGAAGAAGCGGAAGCGGCCTTCGCGCCACTGCGGCAGGCCGCCCGCAGCCGGGGCGTAGAAATGCGCCTGCATGTGGTCTACGGCCCCAGTGCCGTACGCGATCTGCTGCGCCGCTGGGGGGAAGAAGAGACCGTGCGGGTCTTTGGCGGGGAAGGCATGTCCCTTGCCTGACTCCCGGCTGCGAGCCGGGCCATGCCCCAAAGACCTGCCACAGGGAGCGGGAAGGAGCGGAGGTTTCCTTCCCGCTTTTTCCCTTGCGAGAAGGCCGTGACAGAGGACACGCGGCAACGGTGCAAGGGAGCGGGGCATGATTATCCGGATATGCGGCACGCGGCGTGCTGCTCCGGGGCGCAGCCCGTACGGATGAAGGCCCGTATGGGCATCGGGAAGCCACCGGTAACGCCGGGGACAATCCCGCGAACCGGGACAAAGACAGGACGAAGGAAAAAGCGGGGAAAGAAGGAGGAAGAGCGGGAAGGCCCGCCCGATGGAAGCGCCCCCGGGCGGCTGCCCGCAAACGCGCGTCCGGCAAAAGCCCATAACGAAAAAAGGCTTGCAACTTTCGCTGCAAGCCTTTGGATTCCCTGGTGCCGAGGGACAGAATTGAACTGCCGACACGGGGATTTTCAGTCCCCTGCTCTACCAACTGAGCTACCTCGGCGTGAGGTGGTGTTGTTCGTCACAACAAAAATGCTTGTACAGATTTCCCTCCGACTTGGCAAGCATTTTTTTTCGTTTTTTGCCAAAAACTTGAAATTTTTTTGTCCAGCCTCCATACTGTTCCTGTCAGGACAGGCATTCTCCCTATATTTTCAGGCTGTTGCAGGCACATCTTTTTTTGTGCGCCCTGTCCGCGCCCCTCATCCCCACAGGATACCCATGGCTTTCCGCCCTTCTCTGCCTCCCTTCATCCTGGAATCCGCGGCCCTGCGCAGTCAGAGCGCCTGGACGCTCATGGCCCAGGCCCTGCTCACGGGCCTTGTCTCCGGCGGGGTCATCGGCCTGTTCCGCTGGCTCTATACCATCATCAATGGCGCCGTCCGCGCCCATATGGCCGGGCAGGATCCCTTCGCACCGGCCACGCTGGCCCTGATGGCCGCCGGGCTGCTGCTTATGGCCCTGACGGCCGGGCTGCTCCTGCGCTACGAGCCCCTCATCGGCGGCAGCGGCATCCCGCAGGTGGAACTCATCGCGGCCGGAAAGCTGCCGCCCATGCGCTGGGCGCGGGTGCTCTGGTGCAAGTTCGTGGCCACCCTGGCCGCGCTCAGCGCCGGTCTTTCCGTGGGACGCGAGGGCCCCTGCATCATGATGGGCGCCACCGTGGGCGCGGGCGTGGGCTATATGTGGCACGACCGCTGCCGCGCCAACCGGCCCCGCTATCTGGTGGGCGGCGGCGTTGCGGGCATGACCGCCGCCTTCGGCGCGCCTGTGGCCGGCATGTTCTTCGCCTTCGAAGAGATGAAGACCCCGCTCACCCTGCCCATGCTGCTCTTCACCAGCCTTTCGGCCCTGTCGGCCTGGTTCATGGTGGACGTGGTGCTGGACTTCGGCCTGGTCTTCCCCTTCGCCCGGTTGCCCGGCCTGCACTGGAGCCAGTACTGGCTGCCCCTGCTGGCCGGCATGTCCTGCGGCCTGCTGGGGGCCGTGTACAATGCGGGCATGATCCGCCTGTTGCTCTGGCAGGACAGGGCCCGCTGGCTGCCCGGGCCCGTGCGCATCGTCTTCCCCTTTGTCTGCTGCGGCGTGCTGCTGCTCGTCTGGCCGGAGATCACGGGCAACATGGGCCTGACCACCCTGCAGCTGGAGCACCTGCGCCTGCCCGCCCTCGCCCTGGCACTGCTGCTAGCGGGCAAGATCGCCTTTTCCTGCGTGAGCTTCGCCTCGGGGGTTTCCGGCGGCATCCTCATGCCCATCCTGCTGGCGGGCAGCATGGCCGGCGCCCTGCTGGCCGCGCCCCTGCGCGACGCCGGGCTGGTGGCCCCGGAACAGACGGCCACCCTGCTGGTGCTGGGCATGGCGGGCCTGTTCTCCGCCTCGGTGCGCACCCCCCTCACCGGGGCCGCTCTGGTCATGGAGATGTGCGGCGGGTTCCATCTGGCCCCGGCCGTGCTGCTGGCCGCCTTCGCCGCGGCCTTCACGGCCAACGCCTTGCATTCGACGCCTGTTTACGACAGTCTCAAGGAACGTATCCTGGACCAGCGTCGCCGGCGCCGGGCCGCCGCTTCCCCCACCGAGGAGAGATCATGACCCGCCTGTTCCCCTGCCTCGCCCTGCTGCTGTGCTGCCTTGCGGCCTGCACGTCCCGCAACGTCCCCGACAAAGCCGGATATACGCCCGTGGCCGCGCCCTGGACATGCGCCACCTATCTGGACAGCGGCGAGAACGCCCTCACGCCCGTGTTGATGCTGGACGGCTGGGCCGCCGCCCGCACACAGCAGGTGCGCCTCGGCACGGCGGGGACCGACGCCCTGCTGGATCACCTGGAAGCCTGGTGCCCCGCCCATCGCGAGGAGAAGCTGGCCGACGTCATCCTGGCCTGGCGCCGCCGGCACGCCGACAGGGGCAGGATGCTGCCCGCCGTGAGCTGTGCGGGCTGGTACGCCCCGGCCACGCGGCCCATCACGGGCAACGAGCAGCAGCTGGCCCTTTCCCTCTGGCTGGCGGGCCATGCCCTGGGGCGGGCCGGTCTGGAGGTCCCTTTGCAGGACCAGCAGCGCCTCGACCGCATCTTCGCCCTGTTCGACAGCGGCGAGAGCCCTCTGCACCAGTACTGCCGCCGCGATCCCGATGCCCTCGTGCTCCACGGTCTCACGGCCGTGGGCCTGGAAGAGGCGGCGCGCCCCGCTGGTGCGGCAAAGGCGGACGCGCCCAAAAACTACAAGTAACATTTTGATATAATTGTAAAAATAAAATAGTGCTTGCAAATATGGTTCAGGTTGCGTAAACAACTGTCCCAAATAAAATTCTACAAGGCGAGGCCGTATGACTCGTAAAGACCGTACCGAAGGCATCTACAGCCGCCGTGAAGTGCTCGACGAAAGCGAACGCCGTCAATATTGCCTGATCCAGCTCAAGGACCTGCTCTCCTACGCCTACCGCTACTCCGAAGACGTCAAAAAACGCTTCGACCGCGCGCAGTTCAACGTGGAGAAGTTCAAGACCCTGTCCGATATCAAGCACATCCCCATCCTCAAGAAAAAGGAACTCATCTTCCTGCAGTCCATGGGCCCGCGTCTGGGCGGTCTGCTGACCAAGGACATCGGGGATCTGAAGCGCATCTTCCTCTCCCCCGGACCCATCTTCGACCCCGAAGACCGTGGCGAAGACTACTGGGGCTACACCGAAGCCTTCTATTCCGTGGGCTTCCGTCCCGGTGATGCCGTGCAGAACACCTTCAACTATCAGCTGACCCCGGCCGGCCTGATGTTCGAAGAGCCCCTGCGCAACCTGGGCTGTGCGGTCATCCCCGCCGGTCCCACCGATGCCTCCACCCAGCTGGACATCATGCAGAAGCTGCGCGTCTCCGGCTATGTGGGCACGCCCAGCTTCCTCATGCACCTGGCCCAGAAGGCCGAGGAAAAGGGCCTGAACCTGCGCAAGGACCTCTTCCTCGAAGTGGCCTTCGTCACCGGTGAGCGCCTGTCCGAAAAGATGCGCTCCCAGATGGAAAAGAAGTACGACCTCATCATGCGCCAGGGCTACGGCACCGCCGACGTGGGCTGCATCGGCTACGAATGCTTCCACAAGACCGGCCTGCACATCGCCAACCGCTGCTATGTGGAGATCTGCCATCCCGACACCGGCATCCCGCTGAAGGACGGCGAAGTGGGCGAGATCGTGGTCACGGCCTTCAACAAGACCTATCCGCTCATCCGTCTGGCCACGGGCGACCTGTCGTACATCGACCGCAGCCCCTGCGCCTGCGGCCGTACCAGCCCGCGCCTGGGCAACATCGTGGGCCGCGTGGACACCACCGCCCGCATCATGGGCATGTTCGTCTACCCGCATCAGGTGGAACAGGTCATGAGCCGCTTCGAAGAAGTGAAGCGTTGGCAGATCGAAGTCACCAACCCCGGCGGCATCGACGAGATGACCCTGTTCATCGAGACCAGCGGCTTCAAGCGCGAGGAAGAACTGCTCCACCAGTTCCGCGAAAAGATCAAGCTGCGTCCCGAACTCAAGATCCTGGCGCCGGGCAGCCTGCCCCCGCAGATCCGTCCCATCGAGGACAAGCGTCACTGGGATTAACCCTGTCATGGAGGCCCGGCCCCTGCGCCGGGCCTTTTTGCCCTGTGCCGGTCGCTGCCCGGCTGTCCCGCAAGGAGACTCGTCATGGAAATGTCGCCGCAACTGGCCCGTCTTGTGGCCTGGCTGGAAGAGATGCACGCCCGCGTCATGCAGGCCGAACAGGCGGCCCTGGCCGTCATGGGCGATATGCCCGCCTATACGGCCCGCATGCAGGAAAAAGCCCGCCTGCTGGCCTCGCTGGAAGAAGAAGGCGAGGCCTATCTCGAAGAGCTGCCCGAGCAGCTCCAGGACCAGGCCGGGCACCGTCTGCACCGTTTTTCGGCCAGCGCCCGCAACGCGCTGCGCATCGGCTCCATCTTCTACATGTCCGCCCTGCTCTATCCCGAAGACCACAAGCCCGGCCAGCCCGACGACCTGCAGGTCTTCATCCGGCGCCTGCGCGACGAGGGCGAGCACTACACCCTGCACCCGCAGGACTAGCGGACGATTTTTTCCGGGGGCAGGAGGGCTTTGGGGCTCGCGCACAAGGCCCTTTCCCCGTCCCATCCTTCCCCCAGCGCGTTTGGCCCGGAAGGACATGACCCCAGCGGCGCTCCGGCCTTTCCCTGATGCCGGTCTCCCGGTGCTGCCCCGGAGGTCTCCCCACGGAAGATTTCGGGAGGGGCGCGGCAAGGCCGCCTCCTTCCCTCTGGTGAAGGCCTCCCGGCCCAGACGGCCGGAATAGCCACACCCTGAACCGACGTAAGGAGTTACCATGAACAAACGTATCCTGGGCGGCCTGCTCTGCGCCGCCATGCTCTGCGCCGCTCCCGCCCTGGCCATGCCCGGCATGGGCGAAGGCAAGGCCCCTGTGGACAAGTTCCCCATGATGGACGCCAACAAGGACGGCAGCGTCAGCAAGGAAGAATTCAAGAAGTTCTTCCCCCAGATGCAGGACGGCGCCTTTGCCGCCATCGACAAGAACAAGGACGGCTCCATCAGCCATGAGGAATGGCAGGGCTTCAGCAAGAGCCACGCCATGGGCCGCGCCGGTCATCCCGACGCCCAGATGCCTCCCGCCGGCGAGGCCGCGCCCAAGACCATGCCGCTGGTCACGCCGCCTTCCAAGTAACCGTCGGGGGAGCGTCCCCGCGTCCCTGCCGGGCGCTCCCCCTTCCACGGCACCACGGTGCCGCCCTTTCAATCTTTCACCCCATCCGTGTGGCGCCCCAAGGCCGCCAAAGGAAAACCATGCCCTTCTTCCCCAAGCCCCGGCGCCGCCCCGCGCCCGCCGATACCGACATCAGCACCACCGACGCCGCGCCCCGTCCTTTCCGCCCGCGTCCGGCCACCGGCACGCAACCTGCCGACCGTCCCCGCTTCCAGCGCGAGGAACATAACGAATTTTTTTCCCGGGACGACCGTCCCCGCCGTGAAGACCGTCCCCGTGACGGGCGCCGTCCTGCCGGGGCCTTCCCGCGCGCCGGACGCCCCGCGGACCGCCGCGATGCCCGCCCCGGCTCCCGGTCCCGCAACGAGGCGTTCCAGGACCCGTGGGTGGACGGACAGCCCCGCTTCCTGCCCATGAGCCGCGCCGAGATGCAGGCCCTGGGCTGGAAGGAACTGGACGTGCTGCTGGTCAACGGCGACGCCTATGTGGACCACCCGGCCTTCGGGCCCGTGCTGCTGGGCCGCTGGCTGGTGGCCCACGGCTTCCGCGTGGGCATCGTGGCCCAGCCCCGCTGGCAGTCGCCCGACGACCTGCTGGTCATGGGCCGTCCCCGGCTTTTCGTGGGCGTCAGCGCGGGCGCGCTGGACTCCATGCTGGCCCACTACACGGCCTTCCGCAAAAAGCGCCATGATGATGCCTACACCCCCGGCGGCAAGGCCGGTGCGCGTCCCAACCGAGCCTGTCTGGTCTATGCCAACCTGGCCCGTCAGGCCTTCCCCGGCCTGCCGGTGATCCTGGGCGGCATCGAGGCCTCGCTGCGCCGCACCACCCATTACGATTTCTGGACCGACAGCCTGCGCCGCTCCATCCTGCTGGATGCCAAGGCCGACCTGCTCATCTACGGCATGGGCGAACTGGCCATGCTGGAATGCGCCCGCCGTCTGGCCGAAGGCAAGAGCCTGCACGGTATCGACGGCACGGCCTGGCTGGCCAAGGTGGACGAGAACAACGTCCCCGTGGATCTGCCCGAAGAATGGCTCGACCTGCCGCGCATGCAGCTGCCCTCCCACGAGGCCGTGCAGGCCGAGGCCACGGAACTGCTGCGCCTGACCCAGATGCTGGAACAGCAGGTGCACCGCCAGAACGCCTGGGCCCAGCAGATGGTGGGCGACCGCGCCCTGGTGCTGGCGCCCCCGGCCCGCCCCCTGACCACGGAAGAGATGGACAAAATCTACGCCCTGCCCTACGCCCGCGCGGCCCATCCCCGCTACCGCGAGCCCATCCCGGCCGACGAGATGCTGCGCACCAGCATCACCAGCCATCGCGGCTGTGGCGGCGGCTGTTCCTTCTGCTCGCTGGCCCTGCATCAGGGACGCCGCATCAGCTCCCGCAGCCAGGAATCCATCCTGGCCGAGGCCCGCAAGCTGGTGGCCCAGTCCCGTCGCGGCCAGGTGGCCATCTCCGACGTGGGCGGCCCCACGGCCAACATGTGGCAGGCCCATTGCGCCCTGGATGACGCCACGTCCGCCAAGGCGGAGCCCGGTGCGCGGCCTTCGTCCCACTGCCGCCGCAGCAGCTGCTGTTACCCCACGGTCTGCAAGTCCTTCATCACCCCGCAGATGCAGCATGTGGGCCTGCTGCGCGAGGTGGCGGCCCTGCCCGGCGTGCGGCAGGTGCGCGTGGCCAGCGGCGTGCGTGCCGACCTGGCCCTCAACGATCCCGAGGCCCTGGCGGCCTATACCGGCGAATTCACCGGCGGCCAGCTCAAGGTGGCCCCGGAACACTGCGCCGCCCGCGTGCTGGACCTGATGCGCAAGCCGGGCATGGAAGTCTTCGAGGCCTTCCTCCAGAGCTTCGTGGAGCAGAGCCGTCTGGCCGGACGCGAGCAGTATGTGGTGCCCTACATGATGAGCGCCTTCCCCGGCTGTACGGACGAGGACATGCACGAGCTGGCCCGCTGGCTGCAGGAGCGTCACTGGAGCCCGCAGCAGACCCAGTGCTTCATCCCCACGCCGGGCAGCATCGCCACGGCCATGTATTACTGCGGCCGCAACGAGGATGGGGAAGAGATCTATGTGGCCCGCAGCGATGCCGACCGCCTGCGCCAGCACCGCATCCTGATGCCCGATTTCGGCCGCATGCCCGAACGCGGCGGCCATGCCGATGCCGAGGATGCGGGCGAAGGACACCGCCGCGAGCCCCGCCGGGAAAACACCACGGAGCGCTGGCGCGACGAACGCCGCAGCGCTGACGGCCTGGCCCCCCGGCACGAGGGCCGCCGCGACTTCCGGGAAGACCGCAAGCCGCCCTTCCCCCGCTTCGATGACGAACGGGACGGTGCGCCCCGCCGCGATTTCCGCCGTCCCGACCGCGACGGTTTCCGCAAGCCCGGCTTCCGGCAGGATGTGGACAAGCCCTTCCGCCCGCGTCCCTTCCCCGATGCCGCCCGTGACGGCGACGAGGCCCCGCAGGCCCGCCCGTCCTTCCGCAGGGATGGTCAGGACGAACGTCCCTTCCGTCCCCGTGGCGACCGTTTCGTGGATCGCGATGGCGAAGAAGCCCGGCGTCCCTTCCGTCCGCGTCGTGACGACGAGGGCCGGCCTTTCCGCAAGGACGGCTTCCGTCCCCGGCGCTTCAACGACCGCGACGGCAACGAAGGGCAGGACGGCCAAAAACGCCGTGCGCCCTTCCCCCGCTTCGATGACGAGCGGGAGGGTGCGCCCCGCCGCGACTTCCGCCGTCCCGAGCGTGACGGCTTCCGCAAGCCCGGTTTCCGGCAGGATGCCGACAAGCCCTTCCACAAGAATACGTTCCGCAGGGACGGCAAGCCCGCCTTCGGCTCCCGCCGCCGGGACAGGGGCTTTGACGGCCCGGCGCTGAACGACGACGAAGAATAAAAAAACGGGCGGTATCCGCGAGGGTATCGCCCGAAAACGTAAAGACGGACGCACGCCGCGCCCACGGCCCCTGCCGCTGCAGGCACATATGCCGCAAGCAGGGGATTCGGCCCGGCACAGGCGCAGAACGCCGAGGAGAGCTCATGGATCAGGAAGAACGCATCATCCGGCTGGAAGAGCTGGCCTATTTTCAGGAAGAACGTCTGCGCGAACTCAACGAGGCCCTGACGGCCCAGCAACAGCAGATCGACACGCTGGAGCACCGTCTGGCCGAGACCATGGAGCTGGCCCGCAACCTGCGCGATCAGCTGGGACAGACCGGTAACGGGGCCCCGGTCAACGATCTGCCGCCCCACTACATGCCCGAGCGTTACTGATCGGGCCGGGCGACAGGCAGGTAAGCAGATATATGCGAGGGGGAGAGGGAAACCGTTTTGTAAAACGGTTCTCCCTCTCCCCCTCGCGCTCCCCCGCTCCCTTCCCAAAACCTTTATAAGGGTCCATGGCGGGGATAGTTTTCCCCCGGCCTGCCCCCGACTCCCCGTCCCCCGGCGGCATGGAAAAAGGCCGGCACACGGGTGTGCGACATGACAATGCAGGAACGGATGAAGTTCCCGGCAGTATCCGGCTACGACCCAGCAAAAAAGCCGCGCCATGACAGCGCGGCTTTTTCTGTTGCAAGAAAACTGCGGAAAAGAACAGCCCAACATACGCCAAACGGCTACCGCCATCGCCTCTCTCAGGCCTTGCGTCCAGTGACGGGGCGGCAGTACAACGCGGCCCTTGGTCCCTTCCCTATCGCTCTCCAGTCTGTGCGCCTTCGCGCCTAAAACCGGGGCGTGGCCTCGCCGCGACGCTTCTTGGCGCAATGCAGGCCCAGAAAATCCGCTTCGGGCAGGGCGGTCAGGCGCTCGTCAGGCACGGCCGCCAGACCGCGCCGCTCGCGCAGCACATGGCTCAGGTATTCCCGGTGCAGCATGTCCCGCAGCCAGGGCTGCCGGTCGCCCATGTCGCGCACCAGGCTGGCCCCGATGACGTCCCCGCCGTGCAGGCCGTCCATCATCTCGCAATCGCCGGAGCCGTAGACGCGGGGATCCGAAAAATCCATGCTCTCCACGCCGCAGTCCAGCAGGCCCTGCCGCAGGGCGGACAACCAGCCGGCATCACCGCCGTTCCTGTCGGCAAGGGCGCCCAGTACGGGCGTGGCCAGGGGCGGCAGGAAGACGATGGTGCGGATGCCGCGCGAGCGCAGACGGCAGCAGATCTCGGCAAAGGCTTCCAGACGTTCCCTGTCCGGCGCAAGGCTCCCGGCCCAGACGCCGCTGCCGCTTTCCAGCTCGCGCAGCGTGCGGGCAAAGGCATGGTCCGGCGCAGGCCGGCGGCCATCCAGCACCGCGCCTTCATAGAGCGAGCCGTCCGGTCCGTAGCCCGTATCGCGGAGCTGGGCCTCCAGCCCGTAGCGGTCGGCACGCAGACGATGCTGCAGGGGAGCCAACATGTCCGCCGGGGCGATGCGTCCCTGTACCAGCCAGCGCCAGGGGGCCCGCAGGGTGGACGCATCCAGCAAAGAAGGCTGCACGATCCGCTCAGGGCGCCCGGCCGGAGCGCCTGCCGTCAGCCACCAGAAGTCCAGGCCCAGCAGCACGACCTTGGGCCTGTGGACGGCCAGCATCCTGTCCACCAGAAGGCGCAGGCTCTCCAGATCCGTAGCGGCCCCGGCCATGTTCACGAAGGGGCGCTCGAAAAAGGCCGCACGCACGTTCCCCGCCCGCGACGAGCCCAGCACCACCACTTCCGGCTTCACGGCCGCATACAGGGCCAGCTTGTAGGCCATGATGTCCTGCGCCAGCCCCGGTCCGAACAGGACGAATTCCCCCTGTGCCTGTCGTGCCACGACTTCTTCCTGATCCAGTTCGCCGCTGGCCGTCAGCCAGCAGACGGCCCAGGGGACCAGCAGCAGCCCCGCCAGCAGGGCCAGGATCACCAGAGAAAGGAAAAAACGTTTCAGCCAGCCGTCAGGGGCCGGATGCGCTATCTCGGACATGAGGGCCTCCGTCAAAAGCGGAAAGAAAGGAAGGCATGGCCCTGCATCAGCAGCAGGGAGGCCAGCGCAGGCAGGGCCAGAGCCACGGCCCAGAGCAGGTTCGGCTGCCAGTGCAGCCAGGGACGGCTGCCGTCGGCGCGGCCCAGCATCACATGCTGGCTGCAGGGCAGGGCCCAGACGATGACGGCGCAGACGGCCAGCAGCGGCAGCAACAGCCGGGGCTCCAAGAGGCCGCCGGGCAGCAGGGCCTCCAGCCCCTGTTGCAGGGGCAGGGGATGGCCGTCGCTCCAGAGGAACATGCTCTGCCAGACATGCAGGGCCGTGCCCGTATCCCCGGCGCGGAACAGCACCCAGGCCACGGTCAGGCACAAAAAGGTCACCAGCACGCACAGGGCCCGCAGAGGCGGCAGGGCCAGCACGCGCTCGGCCAGGCTGCCGCGCAGCAGATGCCGGAAGGCGTGGTTGACCAGCAGGAGCAGGCCGTGCAGGGCCCCCCAGAGGAGGAAGGTCAGCCCGGCCCCGTGCCAGACACCGCAGACCAGCATGGTCAGCAGCAAATTGGCGTACTGCCGCACCCGGCCGTGACGGCTGCCGCCCAGGGGCTGGTACAGGCAGTCATGCAGCCAGCGGCCCAGGGTCATGTGCCAGCGGCGCCAGAAGTCCACGATACCCGTGGCCTTGTAGGGCGCGGCAAAATTCTCCGGCAGGCGCAGGCCCAGCATGAGGGCGGCTCCCACGGCCATGTCCGTATAGCCGGAAAAATCGAAATAGATCTGGAAGGTGTAGCTCAGGGCCCCCAGCCAGGCCTCGGCCGTGCTCAGGGGCAGGCCCTGGGCGGCGGCGTGGAACACGGCATCCGCCGCCGGAGCCAGACTGTCGGCCAACAGCACCTTCTTGGCCAGGCCCAGCACCATCAGCCCCAGGCCCCGCGCCAGATCTTCGGCCTGCGGCACCTCCAGGGCGTCCAGCTGCGGGCCCATCTCCTCATAACGGACCAGCGGGCCGGACAGGGCATAGGGGAAGCAGGTGGTGAACAGGGCCTGCCGCACGATACCTTCGGGCCGGATGCGGCGCTGGTAGACGCCCAGCAGCCAGGCCAGCTGGATGAGCACGGCAAAGGAGAAGCCCGCGGGCATGGCCGCGGGCGCCAAAACGGGCAGGATGTCCTGCCATTGCGCCAGCCAGGCCGACAGGGCCGGCAGGTGGCGGAAACGGCACCAGACCAGCACGTTGAGCAGCACGGCCAGAAGCAGCAGGCCCCGACGGCCCAGCCGACGGCGGCGGTGCCCCTCATCGGCCAGCAGCAGGCCGAACAGATAGTTGACCACGGTCAGGCCCAGCAGGAGCAGCAGGGCCTCCAGCCCCTGGCAGGCCCCAAAGAGCAGCGAGGCCCCCAGCAGGAGCACGGACAGTCGGGCCTTGTCTTCTCCGGCAGTCAGTTTCCAGAGCCAGACGAGGATGGGAAGAAAAAGGAACAGGAAGGGGAAGGAAGCGAAAAGCATAAAAAGAATCTCCCGGCGCGGCACATCTCAAGACGGCCACCCCGGGAGAAAACGAGGAGACTGATACGTGGGATCGTCCCGAATGCCGCGCGATCTCAGGAATTGAGCTCGGCTCTGAACTTGCGGGACAGGCGGAAGACGACGACCTTGCGCGGAGGCAGCGTGATGGCCTCATCCGTTTGCGGATTGCGGCCTTTGCGCGACGCTTTGTCGTAAGCCTCAAACTTGCCGAACCCACTGATCAGAAGAGCATTGTCCTTTTTGATGGCATTCTTCATGATCTCCAGCAGTTTTTCGACCACATTCTTCACGTCAACCCGATTTTTGTCTGTACTCTCGTAGATCCGCTCGACGATGTCAGCTTTGGTCAATGTTTTCTTCATGTCCAATCCTTATGCCACAGGCACGCTTCACATATGCACAACTTTTTTGTAGGATATACTCAACTTGCATTTCCGGCAAGATTTTTGTCTCCGCGCGAAGCCTGCCAAGCCTTGCTACTCCTCGCTTTCTGCCATGTCTCGTGTTTCGCTTACTTTTTTATGGGAGACTCCTGCAAGGGCAATCCCGGTCTTCAGCGTTTTCATCCCGTTTTTCGGCTGTCCCCGCCGCTGTGTTTTTTGTTCCCAGCATGACCAGACAGGCCAGCAGGCCAGTCCTCTGGACGAGATACTGGCCCGTGCGGCCGCCGATCTGCACGCCCGGCGGGCACAGGGCAGGCCGCCGGTAGAGCTGGCCTTTTACGGCGGCACCTTCACGGCCCTGGCGCCCCGCGACCTGGACGCCTGTCTGGACATGGCCGACAGCCTCCGGCGTGACGGCTGCATCACCCGCTTCCGCTGCTCCACCCGCCCCGACCGTCTGGATGCGGCCCTGCTGGCGCGCCTGCGCCGCCACGGCTGCCGCACGGTGGAGCTGGGCATCCAGAGCTTTTCCGATACGGCCCTGCAGGCCAGTGAACGCCATTACAGCGGCAGGCAGGCCACCGAAGCCTGCCGTCTGGTGCGGGACGCAGGCCTTGCCCTGGGCGTGCAGCTGCTGCCCGGCATGCCGGGCCACCAGCCGGAAGACTTTTTGGCCGATGTGCGCCGGGCCCTGGATCTGGGGGCCGACATGCTGCGCTTTTATCCCTGTCTGGTGCTGGCGGGCACGGAACTGGCCCGCCGCTGGCAGCAGGGCCTGTACACGCCCTGGCCCCTGCCGCGGACCCTGTCCCTGCTGGCGCGCGGCTGGCTGTACGCCCGTCGCGCCGGGGTGCCCGTCATCCGTATGGGCCTTGCCCCCGAACCCGGTATGGAAGCGGCCCTGCTGGCCGGTCCCGCCGACAGGAACCTGGGCGGACGCGTGCTGGGACGGGCCCTGTGGCTGCATGTCTGCGCCTGCCTGCTGCGGGCGCGGGGGGATGATGCCGCCCGCAGCGAGGTACGGGCCGCGGCCCTGCTGGACGCCCTGCTGGCGGGCGGGAAAGCCCCCGCCGGACTGCCCCGGGCACAGGCGCTGTACCTGCCGCGCTCCTGCCAGGGCTTCTTCCGCGGGCCGGGCGACGAGCTGGGCACGGCCTGGGCGGCCCTGGGCATCACGCGCCGCAACCTTGTCTGGACAGCGGGACAGGCCGCCAGCCTGCATCTTGATGCCTGATCCGATCTTTCCTCCAACCTGCGGCACAGCCCGCATCCGACCATGAGGTGACCATGTCCGCCGCCCCTTCCGGGTCCCTGCCGCCGCTCAGTGAAGAAGAACGCGCCATCTTTGCCAATGCCATCCGGCAGGCCCGCATGCTGCAGCGGACCCTGGGGCCGCTGTGCGAGGTCGCCATCCATGATTTCCGCGATCTCGAGCACTCCCTCATCCATCTGGAAGGCAGCCTTACCGGCCGCAAGCTGGGCGCGCCCATCACCAACATCGTGGTCAAGGCCTGGCGCCAGCAGGGCGACGATGTGGCGGACATCGTGGGCTATCCCTCGTCCACGCCGGGCGGCAAATCCCTCAAGTCCTCCACCTCGTTCCTGCGCAGGGCCGACGGCCGGGTCATCGGCGCCTTCTGCATGAACATCGACCTTTCCGACCTGCTGCACTTCCAGGCCGTGCTGCACCCCCTGCTGCACGTGGATCCGCTGGAACGCGACGTGAGCGAGACCTTTGCCGCCTGCACCGGCGATACCAGCCTTGCCATCCTCGAGGCGGCCATCCGGCGCGCAGGCAAACACCCCTCCCTCATGAAGCGCGAGGAAAAAAAGGACTTCATCCGCATTCTCGACGAGGAAGGCGCCTTCCTCATCAAGGGCGTGGTCCAGCATGTGGCCAAGGAGATGCAGGTCTCCATCTACACGGTGTACAATTATATGCGACAAATCAAGAAAAATAATGACTAGTCTTACTATTTAAAATATTTTTTAAATTAAAAAATATTGACACATCCCCGTACTCAAGGCAAAAGGGGATGTGCTGCAATGGGGCGCAGCTCCTGTTTCCTTCCTCTCCCTCCCCGGCGCGCTCCGCGCCCGCCCCGCGTCAGGCCTGCGCCTGCGGCCAGCACAGTCATCCCACACAAGGAGACACCATGACTCCCACGCACAAGCCCCTGACGGCCCTGCATGTCCGTCCGGCCATCGAGACCTCGCTCTTCGACTTTTTCAAGATCGGCCCCGGCCCTTCCAGCTCCCATACCATCGGCCCCATGCGCGCCGGTCATGACTTCGTCCAGCGCTGTGATGCCCTCGACCCCGATCTGGTACGCCGCGCCGCCCGCATCCATGTGGTGCTGCTGGGCTCGCTGAGCGCCACGGGCATGGGCCACGGCACCAATACCGCCGTGCTGGCCGGTCTGCTGCGCACCAGCCCCGAGACCTGTCCCGCGGGCCTGCTGGACAGGCTGGGCCGCGAAGCCGACGTCCGGCACGAGCTGCGCATCCACGACGTCCTTTTGCAGGTGGGCCTTGCCGACATCGAACACGGCCCCATCATCCACGACGCCCCCTACAGCAACACCCTGCTCGTCAGCCTTGAGGATGCCGACGGCCAGGCCCTGTTCAGCATGGAATACTATTCCGTGGGCGGCGGCTTCATCCAGTGGAAGGGCTGGACCCCGCCCGAACGCGGCAAGCCCGTGCACCCCTACGGCACCATGCGCCAGCTGCGCGAACAGCTGGTCAAGACCGGCCTGACCCTGCACGAGCTGATCCTGGACAACGAAAGCGCCATCACCGGCATGTCCCGCCCGGACATCTTCCAGAACCTGGAACAGATCATGGAATCCATGTACGCCAGCGTGCGCCGCGGTCTTGCGGCCGAAGGCCAGCTGCCCGGCACCCTGGGCGTGTGGCGCAAAGGCCATACCCTGCTGGAACGCGCCCGCGAGATGCCCCTGGCCGTGGACCGCTTCCTGGGCCAGGTCAACGCCTATGCCTTTGCCGTGGCCGAAGAGAACGCCTCGGGCGGCGTCATCGTCACCGCGCCCACCTGCGGGGCCGCGGGCGTCATGCCCGCCCTGCTCTACGCCATGCGCTACAACATGAACATCGGTGACCGGGCTCTGCGCGAAGGCGTGCTGGCCTCGGCGGCCGTGGGCTTCCTGGCCAAGCACAACGCCGGTATCGCCGGCGCCGAGGTGGGCTGTCAGGGCGAAGTGGGCGTGGCCTCCAGCATGGCCGCCGCCATGCTGGCCCATGCGCGCGGTTATGCCGTGGACGTGGTGGAGAACGCCGCCGAAGTGGCCCTGGAACACCATCTGGGCCTGACCTGCGACCCCGTGGGCGGCTATGTGCAGATCCCCTGCATCGAGCGCAACGCCGTGGGCGCCATCAAGGCCTACAATGCCTGCCTGCTGGCCACCTGCGAGAAGTCCTCGCAGCACATGGTCAGCCTGGACGCCGTCATCATGGCCATGAACGAGACCGGCCGCGAGATGAACGCCAAATTCAAGGAAACCAGCGAAGGCGGCCTGGCCGTCAGCCTGGTGGAATGCTGATCGGGAGCCGTGCGCTCCCGCGGGGCCGTCTTCGTCCATCCGGCGAAGGCGGCCCCTTCCGTCCCCGGACAGGAACAGGGACGGCATCCGCCGCTGCCGGACGCCCCGCACAGGGCCCTGCCACGGGCCCGGGACCTGTTCCCCTGCCTTTCCAACCCTTTCACCTTCAAGGAACCTTCATGGCACAGACCCCTGAAACCGGCCATGCCGCCTCCGGCCGCTGGACGAAATTCGACGTCGTCTGGATGCTCAACCTCTTCGGCACCGCGGTGGGCGCGGGCATCCTCTTCCTGCCCATCAATGCGGGCATGTCCGGCATCTGGCCCCTGGTCGTCATCACCCTGCTGGTGGGCCCCATGACCTATTTCGCCCACCGGGGCCTGGCCCGCTTCGTGCTGTCCTCCTCCCGCGCCGACAGCGACATCACCGCCGTGGTGGAGGAACACTTCGGCCTTTCCGCAGGCAAGCTCATCACCCTGCTCTATTTCTTCGCCATCTATCCCATCCTGCTCATCTATGCCGTGGGCATCACCAACACGGTGGAATCCTTCATCGTCAACCAGCTGCAGATGGCCGCGCCGCCGCGCCTGCTGCTTTCCGGCGTGCTGGTGGCGGCCCTGATGGCCGTCATCCTGGTGGGCGAGAACTTCATGCTCAAATTCAACGAGTGGCTGGTCTACCCCCTGTGCGGCATCCTCTTCTGCCTGTCGCTCTATCTCATCCCGCACTGGAACACCTCCTCGCTGGGCCAGATGCCTGATGCCGGCAGCTTCCTGGGCACCCTCTGGCTCACCCTGCCGGTGCTGGTCTTCGCCTTCAACCATTCGCCCGCCATCTCGTCCTTTGCCCTGGCCCAGCGCCGCCATTACGGCGACATGGCCGAACAGAAGGCCTCCCAGACCCTGCGCGGCACGGCCTGTATCCTGGTGCTCTTCGTCATGGCCTTCGTCTTCAGCTGCGTGCTCAGCCTCAGCCCCGCCCAGCTGGTGGAGGCCAAGGCCCAGAACATCCCCGTGCTCTCCTATCTGGCCAACCAGTTCGACAATCCCTTCATCTCCTGGTTCGGCCCGCTCATCGCCTTCCTGGCCATCGGCAGCTCCTTCTTCGGCCACTATCTGGGCGCCCGCGAAGGCCTGCACGGCATCCTGATCCAGATGTCCTCCAACCCCGAAGCCACGGCCACCTCGCGCAGCGTGCGCACCGGCATCGCCCTGTTCTTCTTCGTGACCCTCTGGCTGGCCGGCTGGCTCAATCCCGGCATCCTGGACATCATCGAATCCCTCAGCGGCCCGGTCATCGCCATGATCCTGTTCATCATGCCCATGTACGCCGTGCACAAGATCCCGGCCATGAGCCGCTACCGTGGCCAGTGGAGCAATGCCTTCGTGCTGGCCGCCGGTTGCGTGGCCATCTCTTCCCTGCTCTACAAGCTGTTCTGATCCCGCGCGCCGCATCCGTAAAACGACTCCAGACGTCCGCCGGTCTCCATGCCGGTGGGCGTCTTTTTTTGTGCCGCCGGATTGCCGCGGGCGATGCGCCCGTATGAGCCTTGCCGCTCCCCTGCCGCACAGCAGGCGGACAGCGCACGGCGCCTCCATGATAAGAAAGAAGGATGAGGAAGAGAGGAACGGCGAATTTCCGCGAGCAGACGTGCGCCGTGCCATCTGTGATGGCCGGGCTGCACGAGCATCCTGGCCAAGAGCGGGGAGCGTACGGACGGAGCGAGGCGGCGACACCGGGCCTGCCAAAGCCTGCCGGACAGCGGGCGCATCGCAGAGCGCCGCACACGAAGGCCGTTCTTCCCTGATGGCCGGGGCTCCGTGACCGGACAGGCCGGAGAGCTGCCGCGCCCTCGAAGACCGGGACTCGGAAGGGGAAAAAACTCTCCCCTGTCTCGTGCCCGGCAGAGCGGGCCGCATGGACCACGGTACGGGGCTGTCCCGCCCCTCCCCACCTTGGACAGACCATGCCGTCGGAGAAAAGAAAGGCAGGCCCGACGGACGCCGGACAGCGGACAAAAAAAAGACGACCGGCTGCCCAGGGGGAGGAGCAGCCGGCCAAAGAGGGAGGATGTTCTGATGGTTAGAGGTTATGGTGAAGGAGGAGGATGCTCTCGTGAGCCCCGGCAGGACCAAGGGGGATTGCCCTGCCGGATATGTTGTCCGCCTAAGGCGGGGAGGGACGATCTCAGGAGTAAAATCCGTCGTTCTCAGGAAGGCCCGGCCGGGGCCAGGGGAATCCCCGGCCGGGGTAGAAGTTCCAGAGGACTGCATTTTGTAGAGCGGGAGCTCCGGTTAAAGGTGCCTGTCAAAGGAGGTTGCTGTTTTCGGGAGCCTGGCCGGAAGGAGGAGGAGCTTCCGGCCAGATATTTCTTTCTGCCGTTGGCAGGGATCAGCTCTTAGTAGTGGCCGCGATGGGGACCGTCGTAGTAACCGGCGTCACCGCGGGGGCCGTCGCCACGGGGGCAATCCATGGCGGGACCGCGATCGCCACGGGGACCACGAGGACCGCGGGGGGCATCCTTGAAGCCTTCCGGCACGCCCACTTCGGCAGCCAGCTTGTCGCCCAGGGCGTCATGCAGGTCGGCCATCTCGTTGCGCAGACGGGCCATTTCGGTAGCGGCCTCACGCACGGCCTTCACATCGGGGTTGGTGGCGTTTTCCAAAGCCCGCAGTTCCTGGCGCTTGACGTAGATGCTGTCGCGCAGCTGCTCCATGCGGGGAGCGAATTCTTCCATGATCTTGTCGAACTTGGCACGCTGCGCGTCCGACATGGCCCGGTAACCCCAGCCACGGGCGTGGCCGTGATGTCCCCAGCCGCCTTCCCAGCAGCCGCCGTCGCCGTAACCGTAGCAGGGACCATAACCGTTGCCCTGGCCGCGATGATGGGGGCCGGCGAAAGCGTCAGAGGTCATGGTTCCGCCGATGAGGGCTGCAGCCAGCAGGGCAGGGATCATAACGCGGGAAGTATTCATATATATGCTCCTTTATCTCTTCTCAGAGTGGGTTATCTTTGGGCTTTGGGTCTTGCCCTTTGTGCTTTGTATATAGCAAACCGCGTGCCAAACATTATTTTTCAATATAAATCAATATATTATATTTTCATCCCGGCAAACAGCCTTCCTCCGGCTGCCCTGTGTTCCCCCCGGATGTCCAGTTTTTATGCAGCGGGCCGGCGGACCTGGTCAAAAATTATACAGCAGACAAATTTTCATACACCCCTGACGCCCGGCCCCCAAGGCCGGAGCCGGATACAAAAAAAGCCCCGCCTGAGCGGGGCCTGGATGTTTCATGCGGGCTGCAGAAGTTACGGGCAGGGTTCGAGGGTCTCCTGCAGGGAATACGTATGGATCACGTCCTGCCGGATCATGCTGTTGCAGCCCCGGCTCTTGCCGGCACGGCGGAAACTCACGCCCACCTCGTCCAGCAGGCGGCCTTCCAGCTGCGCCAGCTGCAGGCGCAGACGGTCGCGCAGGTCCTGCAGCTCCCAGCCAAGACGGGAGAGCGTCTCGGCGGACGAGTCCTCCGCGTAGTCGAAATGGGCCAGTTCTTCCCGCTTCTGGCGAATGCGCCAGCGGGTGTCTTCGATGGCAGGACGGGCTTCTTCAAGGATGGCGCGGGCCTTGACCTGCTGTTCTTCGGGCAGGCTCTGGAGCCACTGGTCGACATTGCGGTAGCCGCGCGGCCCGTGACCGCCGCCGTGATGCCCCCCGGCAGCCGCCATGAGCGGCAGCAGCAGGAGCGATGTCATGACCAGACCACTGACAACTATATTCTTCCACATAGGCAAACCTTGTTCTGTTGGGCCATGCTTCTGGCATATCAAGCCTGTGTCCGCGGCGCAAGGAAAGGCCGCCGGCAGGCCGTGGCATTTTTTTCGTCTTTCCTCGTTCTTGCAAAAAACATGCAAGCCAAATATCCGACGGCAAGGTGACAGGTGCCCCAACCATGCTTATAGTGCAGGCATGAACTTTATCCGACGCTGCCTTTCCGCTGCTGCCGCCCTGCTGGACCCCCGCCGCCACCGGCTGGCCCGCGCCGCCAACCGGCCCTGCCAGACACCGGGGTCTGCCGCGTCCGGCCGGAACACCGGCGGCATGGTGGCCAATGACCAGGCCGCGCGCGAGAACGACTGCTCCCAGGCCCGTTCACAGCTGGCGCAGCAGCAGAACACCCCGCTGGGCCTGCTGCTGGGCGGGACGGCCTTCGTCCTCATCCTGCTGGTCACCCTGCTGGCCCTGGCCTCCATCGAGCGCAACGAACGCGCCATGTCACGCCTGCTGGCCGAAAAAGGCAGCTCCCTGATCATGGCCTTCGAGAGCATGCTGCGCACCAGCATGCGCGGCGAGGCGCGCGTGCGCCTGCAGATCCTGCTCAAGGAGATGGCCAGCACCTCGGACGTGCAGTTCATCGCCGTCACCATGCCCGACGGTACCATCCTGGCCCACAGCAACGGCAACCGCCTGGGCGAGATCCTGCGCATCAACGGCGAAGAGGCCGACGAAAAGACCATGAAGCTCCTGGCCCCCGGCAGCCAGACACGTTCCGCCATCCTCAATATGGAAGGCCAGCGCGTGTTCGTGGTCTACCGCTATTTCATGCAGCCCCCGCCGGGGCAGGAGCTGCCGCCGGGCCTGCCGCAGCCCATCATCTTCCTGGGCCTCGACCTCTCACCGTTCGAGATCACCCGCGGCCAGGACAGGGACCACGTCTTCATGCTGGCCGGGGTGGCCATGCTGGTGGGCCTGGCCTGTCTGCTGGCCCTGTACTACGCGCAGCGCGCCCGCGAATCCCGCCGCCGCCAGCGCCGGGCCGAAGGCGAGATCCGCCGCCTGGAAGAAGAGATCCGCCGCAAGGAAAAGCTGGCTGCCGTGGGCACGCTGGCCGCCGGGGTGGCCCACGAGATCCGCAACCCGCTCAGTTCCATCAAGGGCTACGCCACCTATTTCGGCATGCGCTTCCCCGAAGGCAGCGAAGACCGCAAGGCCGCGGGCGTCATGGTGCGCGAGGTGGAACGCCTCAACCGCGTCATCAGCGAGCTCATCGGGCTCTCGCGCCCCAGTGACGTGCGGCCCGTGGCCGCCCCGCTGGAAGACAGCGTGGCCCATGTGCTGCGCCTCATCGCCCAGGATGCCGAAAAACGCGGCGTCCGGCTGGTGAACAGCCTTCCGGCCGCCCTGCCCCCGGCCCGCATGGATCCCGACAGGCTGGGGCAGGCCCTGCTCAATATCTGCCTCAACGCCCTGGACGCCATGCCCGACGGCGGCACCCTGACCCTGGGCTGTACGGTGGAGAAGCAGCATCTTGTCCTCTCGGTCACGGATACCGGGCAGGGCATCGCGCCCGAGAACCTCAACCACATCTTCGACCCCTATTTCACCACCAAGGGGCACGGCACGGGCCTGGGACTGGCCACCGTCCACAAGATCGTGGAGGCGCTCGAAGGCGAAGTCTATGTGCAATCCCGTCAGGCCACGGCGGACACGCCCGGCCGGACCACGTTTTTCATACGCCTGCCGCAGGCCGGCAAGGCAGCGGGCCATCCGACGGACGGCCCGGACAGGCAGGCGGGGGAGCCTGCCGACAGGCAGAAGGGGGAGGATTAGGTGAATACCAGCATTCTCGTGGTTGACGACGACGATGCCCACCGCGGCATGTTGCGCATGATGCTCCAGGCCTGGGGCTACAGCGTGGACGAGGCGGCCGACGGCGATCTGGCCGTGGAGGCCGTGCGCGCCAAGCCCTACGACGTGGTGCTGACCGACGTGCGCATGGGACGCATGGACGGCATCCACGCCCTGCGGGGCATCCTGGACTACAATCCGGCCCTGCCCGTGGTGCTGATGACGGCCTACTCCTCCGTGGAGACCGCCGTGGATGCCCTGCGCCTGGGCGCCTACGATTATCTGACCAAGCCGCTGGACTTCGACGCCCTGCGCGAGACCCTGCAACGGGCCGTGGACCACTCCCGCATGAGCGTGGAGAACCGCGAGCTGCGCCGCCAGCTCAGCGAGGCTGCTGCCGGGCCCGAGATCCTGGGCCGCAGCCCCGCCGTCAGCGCCATGCGCGAGATCATCGCCACCGTGGCGCCCACCGAGGCCACGGTGCTCATCACCGGGGAATCCGGCACCGGCAAGGAACTGGTGGCCCGCGCCGTCCACGGTGCCAGCGCCCGTGCCAACAAACCTCTGGTCACGGTCAACTGCGCCGCCCTGGCCGAGAACCTGCTGGAATCCGAACTGTTCGGCCATGAGCGCGGGGCCTTCACCGGCGCCGACCGCCGCCGCGAGGGCCGCTTTCTGCAGGCCGACGGCGGCACCCTCTTCCTGGACGAGATCGGCGAGATGCCCCTTTCGCTCCAGGCCAAGCTGCTGCGCGCCCTGCAGCAGGGCGAGGTGCAGCGCGTGGGCTCGGACTCGCCCATCACCGTGGACGTGCGCGTCATCGCCGCCACCAACCGCAACCTGCGCGAAGAGGTGGAGCAGAAGCGCTTCCGCGAGGACCTGTTCTTCCGCCTCAACGTCATCAGCATCGAGGTGCCCGCCCTGCGTGAACGCAGCGAGGACATCCCCCTGCTGGCGGCCCATTTCCTGGAAAAATTCGCGGCCCGCAACCGCAAGAACGTCAAGGGCTTCGCCCCGCAGGCCCTGGACATGCTGCGCCGCTATTCCTGGCCCGGCAACGTGCGCGAGCTCCAGAACGCCGTGGAACGCGCCGTGATCCTCTGCACCGGCGACCTCATCACCGGCCCGGAACTGCCCGCCAGCGTCACCGGCGCCGCCGAGCAGGCCGCCCCGGTACCGGAGACCGCCGAGGCCTCCCTGGCCGGTCTGTCTCTGGAAGCTCTGGAGCGCCGCGCCATCGAGGACACCTTGCGCCAGACCGAGGACAACAAGAGCGAGGCTGCCCGCCGCCTGGGCATCACCCGCGCCACCCTGCACAACAAATTGCGCAAGTACGGGCTGGAATAAGAGCGGGCAGGGATTTTCCGGGGGGAAGGGAACCCCCTTGGCTCGCGCGCAAGGGGGTTCCCTTCCCCCCGACCCCCATCCCTCCCCCAACGCGCTTTGTGCAGGAGGATGGCGAGGCCCGGAAAAACCATGGCCTTGCCTGGGTGACCGTCCCCCGAACAAACACCGCCCGCTGGCGGTTGGGCAAAGACAAAAAGGGGCGGTCGATGGCGCACGCCGGACAGTTTTCGTACAAATCAGCAACGGAGGGGGCACCGCGCTCCCTCCATGAGGAAACACACATGGCACAGGACAGCCCAAACAAGAGCACGCCCGCAGCGGGCCTGCCTGATGAACAGCAGATGGAGCGCATCACGGACTTTTTCCACGAGGCGGGACATCTGCGCCACACGCCGCGCAGCGGCTATGCCTTCCTGGGCTCCGGCAGCGAGAACGTAGCCGAGCATTCCTACCGTACCAGCGTCATCGGCTACACCCTGGCCAAACTGGCGGGGGCCGATGCCGCCCGCGTAACCTTCCTCTGCCTTTTCCACGATCTGCATGAAGCACGTACCGGCGATTTCAACTATGTGAACCACCGTTACGACACCTGCCGCGACCGCGATGCCCTGCAGGATGCCGTGGACGGCACCGGACTGGAACAGGACATCCTCGAGGGCTGGGACGAACTGCAGGAACGCCAGAGCCTGGAGGCCCGCCTGGCCCACGATGCCGACCAGCTGGACCTGATCTGCAACCTCAAGGCCGAGCTGGACAAGGGCAACAAATTTGCCGCCGACTGGCTGGAAAGCGCGGTCAAACGCCTGCGCAGCCCGCAGGCCCAGGCCCTGTGCGAGGTCATCCTGCGTACGGACCATAACCGCTGGTGGTACGGCCGCGTGGACAAAAAATGGTGGGTGGACCGCAAGTGAGCCTGTCCCGGTTCTCTCCGGGAACAGCCCTTTCCCGATAACGACAACAGCCCGGTCTCCATGGAGGCCGGGCTGTTTTTTTGTCACGGAGCCGAACGCCCTGCCTTCCCTGCCCCGCTCACCTCAGGCCGGCCAAGACGCTCCAGGAAAAGAAGGCCCCGCGGACCGGGAACTGCTGACATGCGCGAGAGGAGAAGCCGAGGGACTCCGCAAGAGCCGTGTTCGGCGATGATGGAGAGGAACGAATAAAGCGCGTTTGAAGGAGGATGGGGGTGTGGGGGAAGGGGGGAACTTTGTGCGCTAGCCAAAGTTCCCCCCTTCCCCCACGTTCTTTTCCCCAACAGCTATTTTCCCTTGGGCGGTTCGCGGCGGGGGCAGAAGTCGGCCATCTCGCATTCCGCGCAGCGGGGGCTGCGGGCGTGGCAGACATCGCGGCCGAACCAGACCATGCGGTGATTGACGTCGCCCCATTCGGCACGGGGGAAGAGGCGCATCAGATCCTGTTCGATGTCCACGGGATCGGTGTGGGAGGTAAGACCCAGACGATAGCTGATGCGCTTGACGTGGGTATCCACGGCCAGGCCCTCGTTGATGCCGAAGGCGCCGAACAGCACCACATTGGCCGTCTTGCGGGCCACGCCGGGCAGGGTGATGAGCTCGTCCAGACGGGGCGGCACCTCGCCGCCATAGACGGAGACCACGCGCTGCGCCGCGCCCAGCAGGTTGCGGGCCTTGCTGTGATAGAAGCCCGTGGAACGGATGACGCTTTCCAGCTCTTCCTGCGTGGCCAGGGCCAGCTCGGCCGGGCCGGGCCAGCGCCGGAACAGCTCCGGGGTCACGGTGTTGACGCGGGCGTCGGTACACTGGGCGGCCAGCACCGTGGCCACCAGCAGTTCCCAGGCGTTGTCGGCTTCAAGATGGGTCGCGGGACGGGGATAGCGGGCCTGAAGGGCCGCCAGGACTTTTTCAGCGCGGGCCAGGGCACCGCGCGGCAGGGATTTTTTTACGCTCATGGGCCTGCTATGCCACAGGAAGACAGGGGGAGCAAGGCGGGGCACGCTTGGTTTTTACGGCCCGCTGGTGTATCTTCTGTCCGCTTTTCCCACTTCCCGAACAGGAGGACGCCATGAGCCTGCTTGCCTGTGTCACTGTGCCCGACGGAGCGACTGCCCGAACCCTGGCCCATCTGGTGGTGGAACGACGGCTGGCCGCCGGGGTGAACATCCTGCCCGGAGCCCTTTCCATCTATCGCTGGGAAGGCAAGGTCCGCGAAAGCCGCGAATGCCTGCTGCTGGCCCAGGTCAGCCGGGCAGCGTGGGAAGATTTTCGTGCCGCCGTGGAGGCGGCCCATCCCTATGAAGTGCCCTGTATCGTGGGCATGCCGCTGGAGAAGGGCAACGCGCCCTTCCTGGACTGGATCGCCCAAAACAGCCTGCCCGCAGGGCAGCTCAACGAATAAAAGGAACGAAGATGGCCATTTATGTTTCCGGTTCCCTGGCTTTTGACCGCATCATGACCTTTGGCGGCAACCTGCAGGACCATGTGCTCATGGACAAGCTGCACATGCTGAGCGTCAGCTTCATGGTGGACAGCATGGACGAACGCCGCGGCGGCTGCGCGGGCAACATCGCCTACACGCTGGCCCTGCTGGGCGAAAAACCCATCGTCGTCTCCGCCGCCGGCCGTGACTTCACCGGTTACGCGGCGGCCTGGGAAAAGCTGGGCCTGTCGCTGGAAGGCATCCGGCGCGATTCCGACGTGTTCACGGCCCTGTGCTACATCACCACGGACCAGAACAACAACCAGATCACGGGCTTCTACCCCGGCGCCATGAGCCAGCCCGCCACCTACACCTTCCCCAACCTCGATCCCGCCAAGGACTGGGCCATCGTCTCCCCCGGCAGCGTGGACGACATGCGCCGCCTGCCCGGCTTCTTCCGTGAAAAGGGCGTGCGCTACATCTTCGACCCCGGCCAGCAGCTGCCCGTGCTTTCGGGCGACGACCTCTGCGACGCCATCCGCGGTTCCTATGCCTGCGTGACCAACGATTACGAGCTGGGCATGGTCTGCAAGAAGACGGGCAAGAGCGAGGAAGAACTGGTGGCCATGACCGGCTGGCTGGTGACCACGCTGGGCGGCGACGGCCAGCGCATCCGCAATGCCCGGGGCGTGGACGTGCATGTGCCCGCCATCCCCTGCGACGGCGTCAAGGATCCCACCGGCGCGGGCGACTCCCACCGCGCGGGCCTGCTCAAGGGCCTGGTCTGCGGCCTGGAGATGCCCGAAGCCGCCAAGCTGGGCGCGGTGAGCGCCTGCTACGCCATCGAGCAGCTGGGCACGCAGGAGCACCACTTCAGCAAGGACGAGTTCCGCAATCGCTACGAGGCCAGCTTCGGCCCCCTGCCCATCACCCTGTAACCATACCGGAGGGGCCTGCCCGGCAGGCCCCTTTTTTCATCCCCGCCCGGACGGGGAGATCCCGCCTCCGGCATGCTGCCATCACCGGCAACAACGGAGCATGTTTCAGCCAAGGAGCATCCAGCCATGCGCACCGAAGCCGTCAGGGCCCAACTGGCCGCCCACGGTCTGGGCGACCGCTACCGCGAGTTCACCGTCTCCAGCGCCACCGTGGCGCTGGCGGCCGAAGCCCTGCACTGCGAGGCGGGCCGTATCGCCAAGACGCTGTCCATCCTCACCTCCACCGGTCCCGTGCTGGTGGTGGCCATGGGGCTGGCCCGTCTGGACAACCGCAAGTTCAAGGATCTGTTCCACGAAAAGGCCCGCTTCATCCCCGTGGAGGACGTGGAACGCCTCACCGGCCATCCCCAGGGCGGGGTCTGCCCCTTTGCCCTGCCGGAAGGGGTACGCGTGTTCCTGGACGAGAGCCTCAAGCGCTATGACGTGGTCTACCCTGCCGCCGGTGCGCCCAACAACGCCGTGCAGCTGACCCCGGACGAGCTGGCCGCCGTCACCGGCGGGCAATGGGTCGACCTTTGCAAGCTCCCTGAAGAGCTGGCCTGACGGGCCTATCCTGCAGGCAGGGACGAGCGGCAGACGCTCCGACCGCCGCTTCCCGCAAATGAAAAAGGGCGTCCATCCGCGAAGGATGGGCGCCCTTTTCGTCTTCGATACCGGAAGCCGCCACGGCCCGGCCCTCACGGCCAAGCCGGACGGCGGGAGCTGCCCGGTCCTAGTAATCTTCGTCTTCCAGCGGAGGCGGCACGGCCACGGCGCTGGTGATGACGCGGCGGCGGCTCTTCACCGGCTCGGCGGGCACTTCCTTGTTCTCACGCGCCATGTGCGGTTCGGGCAGGTTGTTGTACAGCACCCAGAAAGGCGGATAGAGCTCGGTCAGCACGCCGGGGTTGCCCAGCTTGAAGCCTTCCTGCTTGCCGCGGGCACAGGCCGCCAAGGCCAGGGCCACGGCCCAGGGAGCGTCGGGGGCGTTCCAGCCGCGGGCCTGCAGGGCCGGACGTGGCTTGCGCACGGGGCGGCCTTCCTCGTCCTGTTCTTCGGCTTCTTCCATGTCGTCACCGGGCTTCCAGGCCACCAGGCAGCCTTCGGCATCCAGAGCCAGACCGGCAGCGTGCAGGTAGCTTTCCACCACGTTCTCTTCGGCTTCCAGACCGGCGGGCAGCACGGCACGACCGCCGCGCAGGGCCGTCATGGTGCTCAGGGCCACGGCCAGCGGACGCCAGGAGGCGGGCAGGCCTTCGGGCAGGGCAAAGGCGGCGGGCAGTTCGGCCAGCGGCTTCAGGCTGCGGGCCAGGATCTCGGTGGCCGAGCATTCGACCTTGGCACCGGTCTGGCGCAGCAGGTCCAGGCCGGCTTCGGTGCCGGGCCAGGTGGGCCACTGGCCTTCCAGGCGCACTTCACCGCCCAGAGCCGGGGCAAGGCCCATCAGGAACACGGCCAGTTCCGGTTCCACGGGCAGGGTGGGCTCGGAGGGGATGCTCAGGGCGCAGGGCTGGAAGTGGAGCACGTCGCCTTCGCGGCGCACGTCGGCACCGGCAGCGTTCAGCACGGGCAGGATGCGGGCAAAGGCCAGCGCACGCTCGGGCATGGCGGAAAGGTCCAGAGTGATGGCGCGCTCATAGGAAGGCGCGGCCAGCATGATGCCTTCGGCCAGTTCCACCGGGGCATCGGCGGGGAAGACCACCTTGCCGGGCAGCACGCCGGAGCATTCGATGCGCACCGGGAAGCCGTCGGACTTGGGCACCACATGCACCAGACGCGCGCCCATGAGGGGCAGGAAGCGGCGGGTGGCGCTGAGATCGGCCAGCTTGAGGGCCGCGCCGCCGGTGAACTTGGTACGCGAAGGACGGCCCAGGTAATGGCCCAGGGCCAGATAGAAGTTCCAGGAGCTGTCGCCCACATGCAGCACCTTGTCCGGGGTGCCCAGGGGCGTGCCGGCGGCCACATGCACGGCACCGTCGTCACGGTTGGCATGGGCGCCCAGCTGGTTGAGCAGCTTGACGCAATCCACGACGGGATCGTTCATCAGGGCGGGAGCGATGCGCACGGCCTGGCCGGTGCAGGCGGCCAGCGTGGCCCAGGCCCGGGTCAGGCGACAGGAGCGCGGGGCGGGCATGGACAGGCGCACGGGCATGTCGGCGGGGGCAAGATTGAAGGCGGGGCGCTGGGCTTCGCCGTCTTCACCGGGACGGGGCAGGAATTCCACTTCCTGCATCAGGGTGAAGAAACGGCCGCTCAGGCGCGGGTCGCGGCTGACGCGGGAAACGGCGGCTTCCCAGGACTCGCGGATGCTTTTTTCTTCCGCGGGCTCCAGGAAACCCTTGGCATTGTACATGCGCTTGATGAGATTGTGGCGGCGCATGAGCATGCGCAGGATATCGCGGTCGATGTCACAGACGGTCTCGCGCAGGCTGCGGCGCGGACGCTCGGGCTTGCCGTCGGTTCTGGCCTCGAAACGTCCTTCGGGGCGGTCGCTGCGTTTGTCCGGCCTCTGGGCAGGTCGGAATTCGTGGTGCTCGTTCATGCTGGATGCTCCTCTCGACCGCCGGACGGCGCGTCGCTCTATGAATTTGTGGGGGATGCTGTATCCCGAAACGTCCTCACTGGCAAGCCCCCGGAAGAGACTTTTCCGGCCCCATGTGAAAGAGAGTGCAAGCTCCGGCGAGCACTGGAGGGAGCCTCAAAGAGCGTACCGGATGCCTTACGACGCATTTTCGATAAAAAACCAACTATTCCCAATAGATACAATCAACCATTTGATTTTATTGGATAATTGTTTCAACTTTTGCTTCTTTTTCCCATCAGGATCAAGGCGACACCGGAACGTCATAAAAAAGCCGCCCGTCCGGCATGGAAAGCGTCGATATGTTAACTATTTGAAATTAAATGATTTTACTAAAGCGTTCCCTGAACAGGAACAGGGAGATATTCAGGATAACCGGCTGATAAACATGCCTTTTCCTGGCCCAACACAGATCTTGGACATGAAAGCCGTCCAAAACGCGGAGCATCTTTACACAGCATAAAAATTATGCTAGGGAGAATGTGCAAGGATTATAGTGGGTTGTGCCGTTTTCCACCGAGAGTTTCCACGAATTTTTCAAAAGGGGGCTTGACGTGAAGAGGGGTAGCTTGTTACTAAATACACAAGCGCACGACCTGAGCGCTGTTGCCCAGGGTCGTGACCCCAATCAAGACGGCACTCGGGCGGCCCGAGTGGCTGCCCATACGGTCAAAATTGACCTGAAACACTTTAAGAGTTGGAGGATACGTTATGCCTACGTTTGTCGATCCGTCCAAATGCGACGGCTGCAAGGGTGGCGAAAAGACGGCCTGCATGTACATCTGCCCGAACGACCTGATGATCCTCGATCCTCAGGAAATGAAGGCGTACAACCAGGAACCCGACGCCTGCTGGGAATGCTATTCCTGCGTGAAGATCTGCCCCCAGGGCGCCATCACCGCTCGTCCCTACGCCGACTTTGCTCCCATGGGCGGCACCTGTATCCCCATGCGCTCTGCCGACTCCATCATGTGGACCGTGCAGTTCCGCAACGGCAGCGTGAAACGTTTCAAGTTCCCCATCCGTACCACTCCTGAAGGCTCCATCAAGCCCTTCGAAGGCAAACCGGAAGGCGCCAACCTCGACGACGAACTGCTGTTCACCGAAGAAAAGCTGGCCACCCCCATCGAAGTCCTGGGCAAGAAGTTCGAAGTGACTGAAGCCGACAAGGTCTTCACCGCCATGGAACAGGGCCGCTAGAGAGCAGTAACCGCGTAGAGCTTAAGGAGAAATCACTATGCCTATGATTCCCGTCAAGGAAGCGATGAAAGGCGTTGCCATTGCTGAACCTGAAGTGAAGGAACATGACGTCGACCTGCTGATCGTGGGCGGCGGTATGGGTGCCTGCGGTGCCGCTTTCGAAGCCGTGCGCTGGGGCGACAAACACGGTCTGAAAATGATGCTGTGCGATAAGGCCGCCCTCGAGCGCTCCGGCGCCGTGGCCCAGGGCCTGTCCGCCATCAACACCTACCTCGGCAAAAACACCGCCGACGATTACGTCCGCATGGTCCGCACCGACCTTATGGGTCTGGTCCGCGAAGACCTGATCTTCGACGTGGGCCGTCACGTTGACGACTCCGTGCATCTGTTCGAAGAGTGGGGCCTGCCCTGCTGGATCAAGGACGAAAACGGCCACAACATGAATGGCGCCGCCGCCAAGGCCGCCGGCAAGAGCCTGCGCAACGGCGACGAGCCCGTCCGCTCCGGTCGTTGGCAGATCATGATCAACGGTGAATCCTACAAGTGCATCGTGGCCGAAGCTGCCAAGAATGCCCTGGGTGAAGACCGTATCATGGAGCGTATCTTCATCGTGAAGCTGCTGCTCGACAAGAACACCCCCAACCGCGTCGCTGGTGCCGTGGGCTTCAACCTGCGTGCCAACGAAGTGCACATCTTCAAAGCCAACGCCATCATGGTGGCCGCCGGCGGTGCCGTTAACGTGTACCGTCCCCGTTCCACCGGTGAAGGCATGGGCCGCGCTTGGTACCCCGTGTGGAACGCCGGTTCCACCTACACCATGTGCGCTCAGGTCGGCGCCGAAATGACCATGATGGAAAACCGCTTCGTGCCCGCCCGCTTCAAGGACGGTTACGGCCCTGTGGGCGCCTGGTTCCTGCTGTTCAAGGCTAAAGCCACCAACTGCAAGGGCGAAGACTACTGCGCCACCAACCGCGCCATGCTGAAGCCTTACGAAGATCGCGGCTACGCCAAGGGTCACGTGATCCCCACCTGCCTGCGTAACCACATGATGCTTCGTGAAATGCGCGAAGGCCGCGGCCCCATCTACATGGACACCAAGACCGCTCTGCTGACCACCTTCGCCACCCTGACCGAAGAACAGCAGAAAGACCTCGAGTCCGAAGCTTGGGAAGACTTCCTGGATATGTGCGTTGGTCAGGCCAACCTGTGGGCCGCCACCAACACCGCTCCTGAAGAACGCGGTTCCGAAATCATGCCCACCGAACCTTACCTGCTCGGCTCTCACTCCGGCTGCTGCGGTATCTGGGTTTCCGGTCCCGACGAAGCTTGGGTGCCCGAAGACTACAAGGTTCGCGCTGCCAACGGTAAGGTCTACAACCGCATGACCACCGTGGAAGGCCTGTTCACCTGCGCCGACGGCGTGGGCGCTTCCGGCCACAAGTTCTCCTCCGGTTCCCACGCTGAAGGCCGTATCGCCGGTAAGCAGATGGTGCGCTGGTGCCTGGACCACAAGGACTTCAAGCCTGAGTTCAAGGAAACCGCCGAAGAACTGAAGCAGCTGATCTACCGTCCTTACTACAACTACCTGGCCGGCAAGGACGCCTCCACCGACCCCGTGGTGAACCCCAACTACATCACGCCCAAGAACTTCATGATGCGCCTCGTGAAGTGCACCGACGAATACGGCGGCGGCGTGGGTACCTACTACACCACCTCCAAGGCTCTGCTGGACACCGGCTTCTATCTGCTGGGCATGATGGAAGAAGACTCCGCCAAGCTGGCCGCCCGCGACCTGCACGAACTGCTGCGTTGCTGGGAAAACTACCATCGCCTGTGGACCGTGCGCCTGCACATGCAGCACATCGCCTTCCGTGAAGAGTCCCGTTACCCCGGCTTCTACTACCGCGCCGACTTCCTGGGTATCGACGACAGCAAGTGGAAGTGCTTCGTGAACTCCAAGTACGATCCCGCCACCGGCGAAACCAAGATCTTCAAGAAGCCCTACTACCAGATCATCCCTGACTAGTAGGCGGAAGAACATCCCTGGGGTGGCCGCCTAGGCCACCCCTTTTTTTCGGCGCGGCGGGTGTGCGACATGCAAGCTCCCCGCCGCGCCTTGGAATATGCGCCGCGCGGCAGGGCCCTTGGCTCTCAATTGCGCCGCCCGGCAATCCCATACAACCGGGCAGGCGTGCGCGCCGCCCCGCAGAGGGGCCACGGCGCTGCAACGCAGGAGGATATCCAGGATGTCCAACTCCATTCTCGTCGTGGGCGGCGGCTTTGCAGGCCTTACTGCCGCCATCGAAGCGGCGGAACTGGGCCACGATGTGTATATCGTGGAAAAGTCGCCCTACCTGGGCGGCCGTGTGGCCCAGCTCAACAAATATTTCCCCAAACTTTGTCCCCCCTCCTGCGGTCTGGAAATCCAGTTCCAGCGCATCAGGAAGACCCCCCGCATCAAATTCTTCACCATGGCCGAAGTGACCAAGCTGGTCGGCTGTAAGGGTGACTACACCGCCACCGTGAGCATCAAGCCCCGCAAGGTGGCCGCCCACAACGTGGACTTCACCCTCCTCGCTTCCAGCCTGGAAGGCACCGTGCCCAACGAATTCGACTTCGGGCTGTCCCAGCGCAAGGCTCTGTACAAATCCATGCCTTTCGCGTTCCCCAACCGCTTCGTGCTGGACACCGACGCCCTGAGCAAGGCTGACGCCGCCCGCGTCGCCGGCCAGAAGTTCCTGGACCAGAACGAACCCGCCCGCGAGATCGAACTCAATGTGGGCGCCATCGTGGTGGCCACCGGCTGGAAGCCCTACGACGTCACCAACCTGGCCAACCTGGGCGCCGGCAAGGTCAAGAACTGCGTGACCAACATGCAGCTCGAACGCCTGGCCTCCCCCTTCGGCCCCACCGGCGGCAAGATCGTCCGTCCTACCGACGGCCGTCGTCCCAAACGCATCGCTTTCGTGCAGTGCGCCGGTTCCCGTGACCAGAACCACCTGAACTACTGCTCCTACATCTGCTGTATGGCCACGCTCAAGCAGTGCCAGTACATCTGCGAGCAGTACCCCGAGACCCAGATCTCGGTGTTCTACATCGACCTGCGCGCTCCGGGCCGCTACGTGAAGGTTCTGGACAAGGTGAAGGCCGCCCCCAATGTGCGCCTCATCAAGGGCAAGGTGGCCGACGTGGCCCAGGCCGCTGACGACAACGTCACCGTGACCGTTGAAGACGCCATCCGCGGCGAAAAGCTGCATCTGGATTATGACATGGTGGTGCTGGCCACGGGCATGCAGCCCAGCCTGGCCACCGACAGCCTGCCCCTGCCCCTGCCCCTGGACGAAGACGGTTTCGTCATGGGCGGTGAAGAGGCTGGCATTTTTGCCGCCGGTTGCGCCCGCATGCCGCTGGACGTGATGCGTACCGCGCAGTCCGGCACGGCCGCCGCTCTCAAGGCGGTGCAAACGGTGAAAGGGAGGTAGGCGGCATGGCCAGCAAGATCGGCGTCTATTTTGACGTACAGAACATCGGCGGCGGCCTGGATGTGGAAGCCCTGGCCGAACAGGTCCGCAGCAAATGGAGCGACCTCACCCCTGTGGTGAAAGTGCTGCCCATGCTGAGCGTGGCCGAAGACGAAGTGCATGCCGACATCGAAGCCAACGGCCTTGACGGCGTGCTCTTCTGCGGTGCCAGCCCCCGCGACGAAGCTACCCCCTGGCAGCTGCCCGTGCAGGTGGAACACGTGAACCTGCGCGAACAGTGCGTGCTCGCCTACAAGAACCCCGACGGTTCCGCCGTCAGCGGCGCGGCTCCCGCCCTGCTGACCCAGATGGCCACCGACTACGTGAACATGGGCGTGGTCAAACTGCAGAAGAGCAACATGCCCGAATCTGCGGCCATCGAAGGCATCAAGCGCATCCTGGTCATCGGTGGCGGCTGGACCGGCCTCACCGCCGCCCAGGAAGCCGCCAAGACCGGCTATGAAGTCATCCTGGTGGAAAAGGCCGACAAGCTCGGCGGCGCGGTCAACAACATGCCCATGGGCTCGCCCCTGCAGGCTCCCTGGGAAGACCGCCAGCCCACCAACCTGGCCGAAAAGATCGCCGCTGTGACCGGCAACAGCAGCATCACCGTGCTGCTGAACTCCCACATGGCCAAACTGGAAGGCCAGCCCGGCGAGTTCAAGGCCACCGTGGCCACCGCCAACGGCGAACAGACCTTCGACATCGGCTCCGTGGTCCTGGCCACCGGCTGGGTGCCGCTGGCTGAAAAGTATCTGGAAAGCATGGGCCTGGGCGTGAACCCCAAGGTCGTCCATGCCGCCCAGTTCGCCAAGATGCTGGGCGAAGGCAAGGTCGACGCCCGCCGCATCGCCTTCGTGCTCGACACCACCATCGCCGAAGAAGCCCTGCAGAAGGCCGCTGACGAAGCCGCCGCTGCCGAGGCCGAAGCCCCCGCCGCCGAAGCTCCCGCCGAGGAAGAAGAAAAGGGCTTCGTCAAGGAGAACCTGGAAAGCATCAAGCACCTGCGTTACTCCAACGCCGTCAACAGCGTGGGCATGCTGCGCATGGCCAACATCATCTGTGACAAGGCCGATGACGCCGTTCAGGCCTTCGTGCTGTACAAGGACATGACCATCCCCGGCATCCTGGAACGCTTCTACAAGAAGATGCAGGACCGTCTGGGCCTGATGATGACCAAGGCCGACGTGACCGACATCCGTGATGCCGGCAACCACATGGTGGTCAGCTGCAAGAACACCCTGCTGGGCATGGACTTCGATCTGGATGTGGATCTGGTGGTGCTGCCCACGGGCGTCGTGCCCACGACCGCCAAGGACGTGGTGGTGGAATTCGACTACCGTCAGGGCCCCGACTTCCCGGATCTGCAGCTCTTCGACGGTTTCGCGGACTCCAACTACATCTGCTTCCCCTACGAAACCCGCCGTACCGGTGTCTACGCCGCCGGTTGCGTGCGTCAGCCCCAGACCCTGGACGCCTGTGAAGAAGACGCCCGCGGTGCCGTGCTCAAAGCCATCCAGTGTGTGGAAGCCGCTTCCCACGGTGTGGCCGTGCATCCCCGCTCCGGCGACAATTCCTACCCGGTGTTCAACTTCGTGCGCTGCACCCAGTGCAAGCGCTGCACCGAAGAATGTCCCTTCGGCGCCCTGGACGACGACGAAAAGGGTACGCCCAAACCCAACCCGGCCCGCTGCCGTCGTTGCGGTACCTGCTTCGGCGCCTGCCCCGAGCGCGTGATCTCCTTTGCCAACTACAACATCGACCAGATCGGTTCCATGATCCGCGAAGTTGTGGTGCCCAAGGACTTCAAGAAGGAAGGCCCCCGCATCCTCATCCTGGCCTGCGAAAACGACGCCTACCCCGCCCTGGATATGGCCGGTATGCGCCGCAAGGCCTGGAGCCCGTACTGCCGCATCATCCCCGTGCGCTGCCTCGGCTCCGTCAACGCCATCTGGGTGTCTGACGCCATGAGCAAGGGCTTCGACGGCGTGCTGCTGCTGGGCTGCAAATATGGCGAAGACTACCAGTGCCACTTCATCAAGGGTTCCGAGATCTGCAACCGCCGCAAGGAAAACATCGCCGAGACCCTGAACCGTCTGGGCGTGCAGCCCGAGCGCGTTGACCAGCTCGAAGTGGCCATCGACGAATATGACAAGGTGCCGGACATGATCGACGAATTCGTCGCTCGCATCGTGGAACTCGGCCCCAACCCGTTCAAGGGCATGTAGGAGGAAGGCTGCAATGGCACAGAATATTCTCAAGCCGGATTCCACCTTTACGCGGGAGCTGATGGAAGCGGGCGGCGAAAGCCTGAAAAAATGCTATCAGTGCGCCACCTGCTCCGTGGCCTGCCCCATGGCTCCGGAAAACGCTCCCTACCCCCGCAAGGAAATGGTGTGGGCGTCCTGGGGCCTCAAGGAAAAGCTGGCCACCGACGTGGACCTGTGGCTCTGCCACAACTGCGGCAACTGCGCGGACCTCTGCCCCCGTGGTGCCCGTCCCGCCGACGTCATGGGCGCTGCCCGCAACATGGTCTACCGCGATCTGACCGAGCCCACCATCGTGGGCAAGTGGATGAGCAAGCCCTCCGGTCTGCCCTTCCTCTTCGCCATCCCGGCCCTGCTGTGGCTCTTCATCTGGTGGATCCGCGCCGGCTTCAATGACGGCAACTGGTTCCCCCGCGCCGCCGACGGCCGCATCGTGTTCGGTCAGGTGTTCTATGGTGACTACACCATCGACCCCATCTTCATGATCACCTTCTTCGGGGCCTGCTTCATCCTCTACAAGGGCGTGCGCAAGCTCTGGGGCATGTTCAAGCCTGAAGGCCGCCTGACCGTGCTTGGCAAGACCAAGGCCTGGTACTGGCACCTGCTGGACGTGCTCATCGACGAAGTGGTCACCCACCGCAAGTTCGACGACTGCGAAGCTGGTCCCAAGACCGGTACCTATGTGCCCAACCGCAAGGCCGGCCACATGATCCTGGTCTACAGCTTCGTCATCCTGGCCTTCGTGACGGCCGTTGTGGCTCTGGGCCACTGGGGCGGCAAGATCATCCCGCTCATCAAGATCGAGACCCCCATGCCGCTGCTGTACCCTGTGAAGATCCTGGCCAACCTCGGCGCCATCATGCTGGTCTGTGGCCTGGCCATGCTCACCGCCCGCCGTCTGAAGCTGAACCCCAAGCATCAGGGTTCGAGCTGGTATGACTGGTACCTGCTGGGCATCATCTGGCTGGTGGCCGTGACGGGCATCCTGTCCCAGGTCTTCCGCCTGGCCGATGCCATCCAGCCCGCCTTTGTGGTGTACTATCTGCATCTGGTCTTTGTGTGGATGCTCTTTGCCTACCTGCCGTGGTCCAAGCTCGGTCACTTCGTGTACCGCACCGCGGCCCTGCTGTTCGTCCGCATGTACGGACGCGGCTACTAGGATGGTCTTCCGGGCCGTCGCCCCGTGACGACGGCCCGCACAGGCTCACACTGCAAAACACCGTTCTCCGAGGAGGAGGCCGAAAATGTCTGATACCGCTCGCAAAATGTTCCCTGTGGAAACCGTCCTGGCCCTGGCCGTCGCCAAGAAGGGCGCGGACGTGAAAGATATCGCCGGTTACATCACCGGTCGCAGCATCGTCTGTGACGCCTGCGCCGCCGCCGTGGCTCCCTTCGCCGCTGCCTGGCTGGCCAAGCTGTCCCCCAAGTTCCTGGACATGAACTACAAAGACGGTGACAACTGGGGCGACTTCGTCAACCAGGGTGCCCGTCTGCTGGGCGACACCATCTCCCTGACCCCCATGGACGACTGCCTGAAGAACGCCGTCGCCACCGTGCTCGACATGATGGACGACATGCATGGCACCATGGTCAGCCAGCGCGCCGAGATCGCCACCCTGCGCCAGCAGGTGGAGACCCTGGCCCCCTATCAGGGCAAGGCTGAAGAACTGCAGAAGAAGTGCGACAAGCTGGAAGACACCATCAAGACCATGAAGACCGACATGGGCGGTCTGCGCCGTCAGGTGGCCGAATTCCAGGGCAAGGTCGCCATCAACCATGACGAACTGATGCAGAGCATCAAGGACGCCATCAAGGACAACCTGAAGAACATCACCGTGGGTGTGGCTGCTGCCGGCGTGGCCGGTGAAGCCGCCGCCGAAGAACCCGCCCAGGAAGAAGGCGGCGTGCCGGACGATTTCGGTTTCGGCACCAGCGGCGCCAACTCCGACGGCTTCGGCTTCTAGTCCCAAGTCAAGGCATCGCCTTTCAAGGCGCGTCCGTTCCGGCGGGCGCGCCTTTTTTCGTGGTCGCCCAGCGCGGGGCAAAAGGGGCAGTGCCATATGGCAGCCCCTGCCCGGGATGAGGAGGAGCCGTAGCGCGACAGCCAGCCGTCCGATGGACGGCCGCTGCCCGGCTCTCGGGTCTGGTCGCCTCCGCAGCGAAGCGGCAAGTGGTCGGGGCCTGCGCGGCCCCAGCCCTCCTTCCCCCCTCAAAAAATCCGGTCCCCCTCTCGCCGGCATCCCTTCGCCGCTACAGCGAAAGCAGGGTCATGGCCACGGGGATGGTGATGACGGAAAGGACGGTCGACAGGCTGACCAGCAGGGCCCCGAAGGGCGCATCCGTCTTGTAGACGGCGCCCAGGATGGAGATCTGCATCATGCAGGGCAGACCGGCCTGGATGATGAACACCTTTTCCATAAGCTCGGGCAGCTCCACAAAATGCAGCATGCCGGCCAGTATCAGGGGGCAGATGACCAGCTTGCCCAGCAGGGCCAGTACCAGGTCACGCGACAGATGCAGATGGCGCAGGTCCATCTTGTAGAGGCAGATGCCGGTGAAGATCAGGGCCAGCGGCGTGGTGAGGTTGCCCATGTAGCGCAGGGCTTCCTGTACGAACTCCGGCAGCCGCAGGCCCAGCAGGGTCATGGCCAGCCCGGCCAGGAAGCCCAGCATGGGCGGCGAGAAGATGTGGCGCACATTGTCCAGCAGCGTGGCGGAACCGCGCAACGCTTCGTTGTCATGGCTCATGATGTAGCTGCCGATGCTCCAGAAAAAGGTGGTATTGGCAAAGAAATACAGCAGCACATAGGGCGCGGCCGCATCACCGAACAGGGCAAGATTGACGGGCAGCCCGATAAAGACCGTATTGGACGTGGTGAAGCTGGCGCAGAACAGGCCGAAATGCCGCCGTTCCACGCGCGTGACCTTGGCCACCAGCAGGGCCACGGCAAAGGTCAGCAGGATGCTGAACAGCGGGAAGATCGAACCGTAGATCAGGTGGACGAGGTCGTCCCGGCCGAAAGAATGGGTGATGGTATAGAACAGGTAGGAAGGCAGGGCCACGGTAGTGACCAGCCGGGGCAGCAGGATCTGGGTCTCGGGCGAGAACCAGCCCTTGCGGGCCAGCACATACGCTATCGAGACGATGATCTGCAAGCTGAGGATGCCCTGAAGGGCGTGCAGAAAAACCATGATGGCACCTGTGCGGCAGGAAGAGGCCCTGCCAGAAAGCGATGGTCCCGCACTGCACCGGCGGCAATGCGGGACCATCGGCAAAGGAACGGACGTCCTCCGGCGTTCCGGGTATCACACCGGCCCCGAAGAGCCGGACGGACGCCCGGAAGGAACAGGAGCCCCATGCACGGGGAACGGCGGCACGGCGTCTTTCCCCTGCGGGCGCCTGTCCCGGCCGGGAAAGCGTCCTAGACTTTTTTGTACATGGCGCCGCTGTCGGCGGAGCTCACCATGCTGGCGTAACGGCGCAGCACGGGATAGGGGCATTCCTTCTGCGGCGGCACCAGCTCGGCGCGACGGCGGGCCAGTTCGGCTTCGTCCACCAGCAGATCCAGCTTGCGGTTGGGGATGTCCACCAGGATGCGGTCGCCGTCACGCACCAGGGCGATGGGGCCACCGTTGGCGGCTTCGGGCGAGATGTGGCCGATGGCCGCACCGTTGGTACCGCCGGAGAAGCGGCCGTCGGTGAACAGGGCCACGTCCTTGCCCAGGCCCATGCCAGTGATGGCGGCGGTGGGGGACAGCATCTCGCGCATGCCGGGGCCGCCCTTGGGACCTTCGTAACGCACCACCACGCCGTCGCCGGGCTTGATCTTGCCGTCGAGGATGGCGTGCATGGCGTCTTCTTCGCTCTCGAACACGCGGGCGGTCACTTCGCGGCGCATCATTTCGGGCGCCACGGCGGACTGCTTGACCACGGCGCCGTCAGGGGCCAGCGAACCGCGCAGGATGGCGATACCGCCTTCCTTGGAATAGGCGTTGTCGATGGTGTGGATCACGTCCGTATCCAGGATGCGGGCGTTGCGATCCTTCAGGTTCTCGCCCACGGTCTTGCCGGTGACGGTCATGCAGTCCTTGCGGATCAGGTTCAGCTTGTCCAGCTCGCTCATGACGGCCGGGATGCCGCCGGCGTTCTCCAGATCCACCATGTAGTGGTGGCCGGCGGGGGAAAGCTTGCAGAGGTTGGGGCTCTTGCGGCTCACTTCGTCGAAGACGGACAGGTCGATGTCCAGACCGGCTTCATGGAAGATGGCGGGCAGGTGCAAGGTGGTGTTGGTGGAGCAGCCCAGGGCCATGTCCACGGCGATGGCATTTTCCACGGCGCCGCGGGTGACGATGTCGCGGGGACGGATGTTGCGCTTCACCAGATCCATGACGCGCATGCCGGCCTGCTTGGCCAGACGCACACGGGCCGCATGCACGGCCGGGATGGTGCCGTTGCCGGGCAGGGCCACACCGATGGTCTCGGCCAGGCAGTTCATGGAGTTGGCCGTGAACATGCCCGCACAGGAACCGCAGCCGGGACAGGCGCGTTCTTCCCACTGGGTCAGTTCTTCTTCGCTCATCTGGCCGTTGCGCACGCGGCCCACGCCCTCGAACAGGGTGATGAGGTCGCCCTGCTTGCCGGGGGTCAGGGTACCGGGCAGCATGGGGCCGCCGGAGACCAGCACCGAGGGGATGTTCAGGCGCATCATGGCCATGAGCATGCCGGGCACGCACTTGTCGCAGTTGGGGATGAAGACCAGGGCGTCGAAGGCATGGGCGCGGGCCATGATCTCGATGGAGTCGGCGATGAACTCGCGCGAAGGCAGGGAGAAGCGCATGCCTTCGTGGTTCATGGCGATGCCGTCGCACACGGCGATGGCGGGGAATTCCAGGGGGGTGCCGCCGGCCATGCGCACACCGGCCTTGACGGCCTCGGCCAGCTTGCCCAGGTGCAGGTGGCCGGGCACCACTTCACTGGCGGCGTTGACCACGCCCACCAGAGGACGTTCCATTTCCTCGCGGGTCAGGCCCAGGGCATAAAGCAGGGAACGGTGAGGGGCCTTTTCCAGGCCGGATTTCATTTTTTTGCTGTTCTCTTCCATGACGGTATCCTTTGGACGTTTGTCAGCGGCCCGCACGGCGGCAGAAGGCCGCAAAAGGATCGCGCGGGGATCTTGTGCATGGGCGTCACGGGGGCAGCGGCGCGGCAGCCCGCCGCATGGTGGCGTTGAGGGCGGGGCGGGACCGCCGGTAAGGCGGCCGCTCCCGGAGCGGCTGGGCCGCGTCCTCCGGTGCGCTGTTTGTGCGTGCGCTCAATGTTTTTTCATACGCAAAAAGCCGGAGGCCGTAAACACTTGTCCCCGGCAGGCAGCCGGTCCGCAGGGCACGCCGCGCCCCATTCCCGGCTTGTGGCACGCCGCAAAGTGGGCTAGGTTTCCCCGCATGGAAAACAGGACGACTCCCCCCTCCACGCCAAGCCTGGCGCGTCGCTATATATGCAAGCTGCTGGCCAACGTGGCTTCCGTGCCGGTCTATCTGGCCATGGAAGCCATCCTGCCCCGTGCCCTGGGCCCGGCCATGTACGGCAATTACAGTTTTGCCACCAACTTTTTCCAGCAGCTGTTCATGTTCCTGGACATGGGCACATCCACCTGCTTCTACAATGCCCTGTCCCGGCGCCAGTCCGAAACGGGCCTCATCAGCTTCTACATGCGGCTCAGCCTGCTCATCGCCGTCATCAGCCTGCTCATCGCCGGCGCCATGCAGGTGCCCCTCGTCGGCAACTGGCTCATGCCCGACGTGCCCCTGTGGCTGGCCCCGCTGGCCGCCATCTGGGCCTTTCTGACCTGGTGGGGCCGCGTGCTCCGCTCCATGAACGATGCCGTGGGCGCCACCGTGCAGTCCGAGATGGTGCGCACCGTGGTCTCGCTCTCGGCCGTGTTCCTGCTCATCGGCCTGTTCCTGCTGGACTGGCTGAACATCTTCAGCCTTTTCGGCCAGCAATACGCCATGCTGGGCGTCACGGCCCTGGGCTACTGGATCGTCACCCGGCGCCACTGGGAGCGCTGCTACGGCGGCCCGGACGCCACCTTCTGCCTGCGCCTGAGTGCCGACAGCAACAAGGCCTACCGTCACGAATTCTTCACCTACAGCCATCCGCTCTTCGTCCAAGCCCTGCTCATCTTCCTCATGGCCGCCGCGGAACGCTGGCTGCTGCAGTGGTTCGACGGCAGCGCCGAGCAGGGCTATTTCGCCCTGGGCCACAAGGTCTGTCTGGCCTGTCTGATGTTCGTCTCGGCCATGACGCCGCTGGTCATGCGCGAGCTCTCCATCGCCTGGGGGCAGCGCGACCTCCAGCTCATGGGCCGCCTGGTCAACCGCTTCGCCCCCCTGATCTATGCCGTGGCCGCCTACTTCGCCTGCTTCAGCATGGCCGAGGGCCCGGCCCTAGTGCGCATCTTCGGGGGCGCGGAGTTCACCGCCGCCATCCTGCCCGTGCAGATCATGGCCCTCTACCCCCTGCATCAGTCCTATCTGCAGCTGGCCAGCTCCGTGTTCCACGCCTCGGGCCGTACCCGCGAACTGCGCAACCTCACCCTGCTGGAATGCGTCTACGGCATGACCACGGCCTGGTTCCTGCTGGCGCCCGAAGCTTACGGCGGCCTGCATCTGGGGGCCGTGGGCCTGTCCATCAAGACCATCGCCGTGCAGTGCGTGACCGTCAACATCTGCCTCTGGCGCGCCTCGCGCTTCGTGCCCATCCGGCTGCTGCCCATCATGCTGCACGAGATCTGGTGTGTGCTGGTGCTGGCCGCCGTGGCCTTTGCCTGCCGCGAGCTCACCCTCATGCTGGGCCTGGGCGGCATCGACTCCCTGCTGCGCTTCCTGATCTCCGGCGTCGTCTACACCCTGGCCGCCGCGCTCACGGCCCTGCTCATCCCCCAGCTGCTGGGCATGAGCCGCGCCGAGATGGACGAAAAGATCCGGAAGCTGCGTGCCCGCCTGGGACGCTGATCCCGCTCTCCGCACGCCATCACCCAAACGAAAAGAGCCGCCGAAATTTCGGCGGCTCTTTTACGATGACGTCCGGGATAACGCTACAGAAGCGCCAGAAGGCCGTCTATCATGCCCTTCAGCCTGGCAGCGGCCTCTTCGCGTCCTGCGGTCTCGCCGGCGCCCAAAGGCAGCTTGGGAGCCCCCATGGCATAGCCGCGCACCTCAAGGGCCAGCTTGAAGCCCGCCGGGAACGGCATGGCCTGCATCATGGCGCGGGCAACGGGCACCATCTTCTTCTGCAGGAACAGGGCCCGTTCGTGGTCCCCTTCCTTCCAGAGCCGGTAGATGGCGGACATATACTCAGGCAGCACGGCACAGGTGGCCGTAAAGCAGCCATAGCCCCCCATGTCCAGCGTGGCCAGCAGGGCTTCTTCCCGGCCCGTCAGGAAATGGGCCTTGCTGCCGGCCCTCTCGATGGCATCCATATAGTTGACCATGTCGATGAGAGAGCCGCTGGAGTCCTTGATGCCCACGACATTGGGCTCCTTGGCGAGGCGGCAGATCACATCATACGGGATCGAAGGCGAGAACAGGGGGATGTTGTACAGGATGACGGGCAGTCCTCCCAGTTCTTCCGAGCGTACGACCTGCAGGAAGTAGGCAGCCAGGGAATCCGGCGTAAGGTGATAAAAATAGGGCGACATCAGGACGACCCCATCACAGCCGCATTCACGGGCATGCTTGCCGAGAGCCATGGCTTCCTGGGGAGCGCAGCCGGGGATGCCCGGCAGGACAGCCACCCGGCCGCGGGCCTGATCTTTGACGATATCCATCAGGCGACAGCGCGAGGCGAAATCCATGGCAACGGATTCCCCGCTGGAACTCACGGGAAAGATACCGTCCAGCCCGCCTTCTATCTGCATTTCCACCAGCTGGCGGTTGACCTCCTCGTTCAGACTCCCGTCTGCCGAAAAGGCCGTCAGCATGGCTGAATAAACTCCCGCCGGATAAAACGTTGTCTGCTCCTTCCTAAAGTTGTTTGTCCTCAAACGTTCCCGGATAGCTTCCCCCCAAGGCGGAAGTGATGCCCCGGGCAGCCTTGCGCAGCTCTGCCCGCAATCCGGGCAGGCTGGCATCTCCCATCTGCAGCAGCGGGCCGGAGATACTGACGGCTGCGGTCACATGGCCATCCACGGAAAAGACCGGCATGGCCATGCAGCGTATCCCCAGTCCGTCTTCCTCATTATCCATGGCACATCCCTGGCGGCGGATGTCCGCCAGATGATTCAGCAGCACATCGCTGCTGGTGATCGTATGGACGGTGATGGGTTCGAGATGCAGACGGCTCACGATATTTTTCTGCTCTTCAAGAGGTTGCCAGGCGAGCAGTGTCTTTCCTATCCCGGAAGAGTAAAGAGAGATCCTCTTGCCTTCCCAGGAGTTGATCTGAAGGGCACTGTTCATGGGCTGCAACTTGATGAGATAAAACGCCTCTGTTCCGTCAAGGCAACCAAGATGGCACGTCAGATCAACGGTATTCCGCAATTTTTCAAGATAGGGCATGGCCTGGTCCCGCAAATTGATGCGGCCCGCAGCGATTATCCCGATCTCATAGAGCTTGAAGCCGAGCGCATAGGTCTTGCTCTGCGGCAGCAGACGCACATAGCCAACATCCAGCAAGGACTGCAGCAGCACATAGGCGCTGGTCTTGGGGATGGACAAGTCACGCACGATGGTCTGCAAGGTGGCTTCATTGTGCGCAAGATAGTCGAGCAACTGGGAAATACGCCCCACAAGCGGATTACGGTATCCTTTCGATTGCGTCATGACGGCTTCCTGAGATTACTTGTAGTAAGATCCGTTCTTTATGGCCAGCTTACGTAATCCAGAAATAACAAAGACAAGGATCAGCGTCGATACAGGAAGGATGTAGAACCCGTTTTTCAGGTCGCCGGAAAGGTCACCGATCAGGCCCATGAACAGAGGAGCATTGGCGTAGCCGATGTAACCGATCAGAGCGATGATGAAGTAGCCAGCCTTGGCGCCCGGCTCCATATCGGAGATGAGACCGGTGATCGACGGCCACATGGGACCGGCACAGATACCGGCAAGCGCCAGCGAAATATAAAATATTTCGATACCTTCCATAGTAAACAGGAGGATGGCCGATGTAAAACCGCAGATCTGGGCGATATACATCATGTAGTAAGCGATCTTCTTCCCGTTGAGCAACGCTGTTGTAAACCTTGCAAGACACATGAACAAGCCGAAGATGGCAAGACCAGTCGCTGCATACTGCTGGTTATCATGCAGATAGAGGCTGATATACGTCGCACTCCAGACATAGAACATGTTCTCGATGCCTGCGGAGACAAAGATCCCGATACTCAGCAGACGCCCGGCCGCCTTGGAGAACACGGCCTTCAGGGCTTCGCTGTAGCCGCCCTCTTCCGCTTCGACAGCAGGCAGGTCGGAGAACAGCAGGATGAAAGCCACGACGACGGGCATGATGGAGGTATACAGGAAGATCTGGCGCCAGGTCACACCGTGCTCCATGGCATAGCCGTACAGCAGGGGGATCAGGATGACGGCGATGGAGAACACGCCCTGGATGGCGTTGAAGAACTTTTCCGTATTGTTCTCGGCCTGATGCAGGTTGGTGATGGTCTGGGCGATCAGGGATTCGACAAAGCCCGCCCCAAGGCCGGCCAGGATCACACCCGCAAGGAAGAAGGAATAGTTCCCCGACAGGGCAGACATGACGAAGCCGACGGCGATACCGAAACGCGACAGGACGAACAGGGTCTTGGCGCTGACCACCCGCAGAAGCTTGACCGTGATGACGAGGATAAAGAGGATGGCGTAGCTTCTGAGAGTCTCGATACTTCCTGCAGTCGCATAGTCGATGCTGAATTCCTTGATAATCTGCGGCAACAGCGTCCCTGTGATGATGGCACAGATGGCATGGAAGAAAAGCAGAACCATCAATGAGATATCTGTTGCACGAAACCCTTTGAGTGCTTTCATGGCAGCCCTCCCTCTTGTAGGCTACTAGATGACCGGTGATGTATAGATGTTCTTTCCGTCGACGCTCATTTCTACCGTACGCTGATATTTCCTGATGGCCTCGGCACGCGGGACGACGCCCAGACCGGGAGCTTCCGGCAGGGAGATGGTCCCGTTGCCATCGAGCTGCATGGGCTGTTCCGTCAGATCCAGCGAAAGGTCGCTCGGCTGGAACGGGTATTCGCACAGCGTGCTGTCCGCCATGCCGGCAAAAGGCTGGATGGAGGCGCTCAGGGCAAGCTGGGTCGTAAAGGTGTGGTTCACGTAGCGCACATGCTGCTGCATGCAGGCCCTGGCCACGTCATGGGCCGCCGTGATGCCGCCGATGCGGCCGGTATCGATCTGGACGAAGCCCAGGGAGGCGTAGCGCATCATGTGCTTTGCCATCTCGGGATTGTGGGCGCCCTCGCCACCGGCAAGGTTGACGGGCCCGGCCAGTTCCGCCAGGCGGGAGTAATAGTCGAAGTCATAGCTGGAGAACGGCTCTTCCAGCCACAGGACGCCCGCCGCCTTGAGCGAGGGCAGACGCAGCGCGGCCTCCTGCACGGGATCTTCGGCCTGGGTCCAGACCGTCCCGGCGTCGACCATCAGCAGCACGTCCCTTCCGGCTTCCTTGCGGGCAAGTTCCAGATGGGCGATGTCCGTCTCAAGATCGCTGCCGTAGCCGCCCCAGCCCAGCTTGACCGCCCGGAAGCCCCTGCGCACGGCTTCCGCCACATTGGCCTGGGTCTGTTCCGGCGTCTCGCCGAACAGCATGGAGGCATAGGCGGTCTTGGGCAGGGCGCGGTCATAGCCCAGCAGGCTGTAGACGGGAGCCTGCTCTTTTTTCCCCAGCAGGTCCCAAAGGGCGATATCGATGCCGGACAGCGTGTGCGGCGCCTGGAGCAGGTCAAGGCAGTTGGCCTGGACCTTGCGGCGGATGCGCAGGATGTCGGCGGGAGAATCCACGGACTCCCCTTCCAGCTGCGAACCGACGGATTTGCAGGCCGAGTGCGACATGGGGGTCACATAGGCCGCGATGGAGACCAGCGGCGAGGCTTCGCATTCCCCCCATCCTTCCAAGCCCCCCGCGCGGACGCGGACGAGAAGGGCATCCTGGCTGCCGTCACCGATGTCACGAATATGGGGCAGGGCAAGATAAAAGAAATCAACAGATTCTATTTTCATGACGATCTCCCAGTACCACTGGGGTATGTTTTCCGGGCCGCCGGGCGGCCCGGAAAAGGATTAGAAAGTGATGGTCAGGCCACCGTCCACATGGACGGTCTCACCGGTCATGTAGCTGGCGCCATCGCCGGCCAGGAAGTAGCAGACGCTGGCGATCTCTTCAGGCATGCAGGCCCGCTTGGCCGGCATGTGGTGGCCCGTCACATAGTTGTCGCGGAACCACTGGGTCTCCGTCTCGTCCACGCCGTTGGGGTCGAGGGCCATGGGCGTTTTGACGAAGCCCGGAGCGACGGCATTGATGTTGATGTTGAGCGGCGCCAGTTCCACAGCGCCGGCCCGCACCATCTGGGCCATGGCGGCCTTGGCCATGCTGTAGGCACTGCTGCCCGCTTCCGCATGGTTCCAATGGATGGAGGTCACGTGCACGATCTTGCCCCCGTTCTTCATCTTCTGGGCGGCAAGGCGCGTCGTCAGCAGCGCCCCGTTGACCATGATGTCAAAGATGCTGCGCCATTCTTCCAGGGGCGTGTCCAGCATGGACGTACGACGGAACAGACCGGCGGAGCTCACCACGGCGTCGAGCTGCCCGCCCCAGGCCTCATCGATCAGGGCCCCGGCGCGATCCATGGTCTCCTGGCAGCTGAAGTCGCCCGCGCACACAAGGTGCTTGCCGGCGGGGAATTCCGACACCAGTTTTTCGAGGCACTGCTGCCTTCTGGCATTGACCATGACATTCCAGCCATTGGCCGCGAACAGGCGGGCGGTCGCCTCACCGATGCCGGAGGCAGCTCCCGTGACAAAAACATTGCGTGTCGTGCTCATGACAACCTTCCTGCGTTGATGGTTACTGTGGTGCACAGGGTCTCACCCGGGGCCAGCGTGCTGCAGGTCCCGTCCTTTATGGATTTCCCCAGCGAACAGGGGATGGCGGTAGCCGGTTCCAGGACGCCCGTATACAGACCGTTCCAGCCGCCGTAGCTGGCAAAATACCAGGCATAGGGGAAGACACCGGTATCGAAGCTGTAGCTGAAGAACGTGCGGGCCGCGGGGCTTTCCATACGCATCTCGCCCCGTTCGAGATCATGAAGGAAGAAAAATTCGCTGCGCTTTTCCTGGGCGGAACCGACGATGTCCAGGCGTTCGCCGTGATAGTCGGGCCAGGGGAAAAAGCGACTTTCATGGCGCCCTGTGAAATCGGCATCGCCGATCTCGCCACGCTTTGCAGGGCAAATGATCCTGTCTCCCTCATGCAACAGGAGGGCAGCATGCATCTTGAGGAGGAAATGGCTCTTTTTTGAGGATGTATTCGTTATCCTATAATCCATGACAACAGTCCCGGCATCCCCAGACAGCGTCATCTTTTTCTCATAACGCAGACCGGATGCAGGAAGCGTGGCTGAAAGCAGGATGGAATCCTGTCCGGACACGCAATCAAGCGCCGTTGTCCAAAGTTCACCGTGGTCAGGATACTGGATACCATCGATGACTTCTTTTTCATCATTGGGAAGAAGCTCGTCTATGCCGCCATAAAAATGCGGATCATACGCTGTTCCCTCTGGATAAGGACGCAAGGCAAGGTTCTCATTTCGCCAAAGAAGCTCCTGACCCGTGTCCTTAAGGCAAAAACTGACGATTTTTCCGCCTACAGAAGGACAAACAACAAGGGAGATGCTGTCATTCTCAAGGCAGATGCCTTCGACACCTTCAAATTCTGTACGCCTTATGCTCATTCTTCCCTCCACTATTTTGGGAGATTTCTTCCTCTATAGCGCAAAAGGAGGGGAAAATGTCAATATTTAGGATTAAAGTTCCATATACAGAACAACTTCCAACAATATGCCCCTGCCCCCTTGCAATATTTCTGTCCCGGGACTAGTTTTTTGCTTCCGGCTGGGGGAGCCTGCGGGCTGAGAAAGGGTGCAAGGACCCTGACCCCTAGGGCCGCCGTGCGGTCCTGCACCTGATGCAGATAGTGCTGTCGAAGGGAAGCTGGCAACGTGCGCTCTTTTTGCGCCCAACGTGCCCGTTTCGCCCTCTTGCAAGGTGGACGGGTTTTTTTGTGGAGGCAGTATGCAACTCACCATCAATGGCGAAGCCTGTACCTGTGCCGAAGGCCTGACCGTGGCGGCCCTGCTGCGGGAGCGGGAACACGATGCCACCGCCGTGGTCGTGGAACACAACGGCCAGATCGTGCCCGCCGCGGACTTCGCGGCCACCGCCCTGAACGAGGGCGACGTGCTGGAGATCGTGCAGTTCGTGGGCGGCGGTTAGCCGCCGGCACGACGACGTTTTTTTCTTCCTCTGCGCCCAGTGCGCACCGCGCGGCCCGGTCGGCCGCAGGAGACCATCATGAGCGATTTTCAGAACAACGATCCCCTCATCATCGGCGGCGTGGAACTGCAGAGCCGCCTGTTCATCGGTACCGGCAAATACAGCAATGACGCCCTCATCCCCGACGTCTGCGCCAGCAGCGGCGCGCAGGTGATCACCGTGGCCATGCGCCGCGTGGAAAAAGGCCAGCAGGGCATCGTGGGCCACATCCCCTCCCACATGCGTCTGCTGCCCAACACCTCCGGCGCCCGCACCGCCGAAGAGGCCGTGCGCCTGGCCCGTCTGGCCCGCGCCGCCGGTTGCGGCGACTGGATCAAGATCGAAGTCATCTCCGATACCCGCCACCTGCTGCCCGACGGCTACGAGACCGCCAAGGCCACCGAGATCCTGGCCAAGGAAGGCTTCACCGTGCTGCCCTACATCAACCCCGACCTCTATGTGGCCCGCGCCTGCGCGGATGCCGGTGCCGCCGCCGTCATGCCCCTGGGCGCGCCCATCGGCACCAACCGCGGCCTGCGCACCCGCGAGATGATCGGCATCCTCATCGAAGAGATCGACCTGCCCATCGTGGTGGACGCCGGTATCGGCCTGCCCTCCCATGCCTGCGAGGCCATGGAGATGGGCGCCGCCGCCTGCCTGGTGAACACCGGCATCGCCTCGTCCACCGATCCGGTGCTCATGGGCCGTGCCTTCCGTCAGGCCGTGGAAGCCGGTCGCGCCGCCTGGCTGGCCGGTCCCGGTGCCGTGCGTGCCTGCGGCGAAGGCGCCCAGGCCTCCTCTCCGCTGACGGGCTTCCTGCGCTAGGTCGGGGGCGGACATGGAAAACTTTCAGCAATATCTGGAAAACAACTGGCCGCGCGAACGCCGCAGCCAGATAGCCGCCAGCGCCACCGAAGACCAGGTGCGCGCCGTGCTGCGCAAGGACTACCTGCAGCCCGCCGACTTCCTGACCCTGCTCTCGCCCGCGGCCGCGCCCCTGCTGGAGCAGATGGCCCAGCGCGCCCATGAGCTGACCCTGCGCTACTTCGGCCGGGCCGTGAACCTGTTCACGCCGCTCTACGTGTCGGACTACTGCACCAACCAGTGCCGTTACTGCGGCTTCAACGCCAACAACAAGCAGCCGCGCCGCCACCTGAGCCCCGAAGAGGCCTACGACGAAGCCAAGGCCATCGCGGACATGGGCCTGCAGCACATCCTGCTGCTCACCGGCGATGCCCGCAAGCTCTCTTCGCCCGAGTACATCGCGGAGGTCGCCCGCCGCATCAAGCCCCTGTTCGCCAGCGTGGGCATCGAAGTCTACTCCATGACCGAGGACGAATACCGCCTCATGGTGGAAAGCGGCGTGGACAGCATGACCATGTTCCAGGAGACCTACAATCCCGAGCTCTACGACTGGCTGCATCCGGTGGGCCCCAAGAAGGACTACGCCTTCCGTCTCAACGCCCCCGAACGCGCCGCCCGCGCGGGCATGCGCTCCCTGGGCCTGGGCGCCCTGCTGGGCCTGGACGAGTTCGAACAGGACGCCTTCGCCACCGGCCTGCACGCCTGGTGGCTGCTGCGCCATTACCCCGGCGTGGACGTGGGCCTGTCCATCCCCCGCATCTGCTCCCACGAGGGCAGCTTCGACATCCCGCACGCCCTCGATGACCGCCGCTTCGTGCAGTATGTGACGGCCCTGCGCTGCTTCCTGCCGCGCTCGTCCATCACCTGCTCCAGCCGCGAGAGCGCCTTCATGCGTGACCACCTGATCCCGCTGGGCGTGACCCGCGTCTCGGCCGGTGTGTCCACCGCCGTGGGCGGCCGCAAGACCCACGCCGACAACAGCGGCCAGTTCGACATCACCGACCACCGCAGCGTGGAACAGATGATCGCCGACCTGACCAAGAACGGCTATCAGGCCGTCATCAAGGACTGGGAAGACCCCACCCTGACCCACGCCTAGGCAGAGTGTTGTTGAGGCCTCGCCTCAAACTCTCCTCCCCCTCCCCAGCGCGCTTTATTCGGGAGGGACGTCTTTCCGCCGTAAAGACGTCCCTCCTTTTCATACGGGGGCGGGGCAGTCCACCTCTTCATGAGGGGCCGGGTTCGCCCGTTGTGGCCGGGTCCCTATTCCGTGGATACGGCCCGGAAAGGGCTGTTTCAGGATGAAGTTTGGACGCATCCATCCGTAAACCGTTTTTCAGGAAGTCTGCCATGAGTGAGAACGTATTGCGTCAGGGCCTGACGCGCTATCTTTCCCCGGCCCGGCTGGAGGCCCTGCGGGCCGCCCGGGTGGGCGTGGCCGGTGCGGGCGGTCTGGGCTCCAATGCCGTCCTGATGCTGGCCCGCAGCGGTGTGGAGCATTTCCTGCTCATCGACGATGACGTGGTGGACGCGTCCAACCTCAACCGGCAGCAGTTCTGGCCCCGGCATCTGGGTTGTCCCAAGGTGGAGGCCCTGGCCGAACTGGTGCGGGAGCTGAACCCCGACGCCCGGGTGGAGACCTGTCGCCTGCGTATCGACGCCGCCAACGTGGACGAGCTGGTGGCCCGCTGCCCCCTGTGGCTGGAAGCCATGGACGGCGCGGCGGACAAGCGCCTGCTGGTGGAAAAGGTCATGCTCTCGGGCCGCCGCATCGCCAGTGCCTCGGGCATGGGCGGCTTTGGCGGCAAGCCCATGCAAAAACGCGTGCTGGGCAATCTGGTACTGGTGGGCGACTTCGAGACCGACATCCTCGAATATCCGCCCCTGGCCCCGCGCGTGACCGAGGCCGCGGCCCTGCTGGCCGACGCCATGCTGGAATTCATCCTCACCGGCGTGGAATAGGCCTTTTCTGAGAGGCTCCTCCCCCTGATGCCTTGCGCCTGACGCTGCCCGGCAAGGAAGACGTGCCCACGCCCACAGCTGCCTGTGTCGCCAGCGGGTACGGCTGGCGGCTGCCTTCCGCCATTACGGACAAAAGGATGGTCCGCCCCTTTTTCTCCATGTCTCCCCATAACGACAGGATGCCCCTTGTCGGCACCTGCCCAGAGCCATGACGAACGTACGGCCCCGGACTGCATGGCAGTCCGGGGCCGTACGTTCTGATAAAGCGCGCTGGGGAGGGGGAGGGGAGTTTGAGGGGAGGGGGGACCCCTCCCGCCCCAGCAGACGGGGCCCCCCTCCCCGCAAAATATCGCCCGCAGGGGCGTGCCCGTTAGCGACAAA
>ENA-UEYI01000062-UEYI01000062.1-human-gut-metagenome-genome-assembly--contig:-NODE-62-length-92018-cov-9.568049_pt1 | contig 92018 bp, 85 predicted proteins | sample MGYA00242900_ERZ507916 | MGnify/ENA primary metagenome ERZ507916 (study PRJEB26167, sample SAMN06115521) | human gut metagenome | host: Homo sapiens | place: China:Chongqing | collected 2015-09-02...
ACAGGCTACGGCTCGGCCATGAAAATGAAAGTTTTCTGACTTTCATTTTGCATTGCGCTCGCCTTGCACTATCTTTGAAGAAGACAGGCTACGGCTCGGCCATGAAAATGAAAGTTTTCTGACTTTCATTTTGCATTGCGCTCGCCTTGCACTATCTTTGAAGAAGACAGGCTACGGCTCGGCCATGAAAATGAAAGTTTTCTGACTTTCATTTTGCATTGCGCTCGCCTTGCACTATCTTTGCATAAGATAGGCTGCACCTCGGTAATAAAAACGAGTAAACTCGCTTTGTATTACTCTCAGTTTGCACTATCTTTGCACTCAAATAATAACATACAAAGAAAAATGGCACAAGAAGACGTTTTTAAGAAAATCGTTTCGCATTGTAAGGAATACGGTTTCGTTTTCCCCTCAAGTGATATTTATGATGGCCTGGGTGCTGTCTATGACTATGGTCAGAATGGTGTTGAACTGAAGAATAACATTAAGCAATACTGGTGGCAAAGCATGGTGTTGCTCCACGAAAACATTGTGGGCATCGACTCTGCTATCTTTATGCACCCCACCGTATGGAAGGCTTCAGGCCACGTTGATGCTTTCAACGATCCATTGATTGACAACCGCGACTCAAAGAAGCGTTACCGCGCTGACGTGCTTATCGAAGACCAAATCGCTAAGTACGAAGAGAAGATTGAGAAGGAAGTAGCAAAAGCTCGCAAGCGCTTTGGTGATAGCTTCGACGAAGAGAAATTCCGCGCTACCAACCCACGCGTAATTGAACACCAACAAAAGCGCGATGCCTTGCACGAACGCTATTCTGAGGCTATGAACAAGATGGACCTCAACGAACTGAAGCAAATCATCTTAGACGAAGAAATCGTTTGCCCTATCTCAGGCACACGCAACTGGACGGACGTTCGTCAGTTCAACCTCATGTTTAAGACCGAAGTAGGTTCTACCGCTGAAGGCGCAAGCACAATCTACCTCCGTCCCGAAACGGCACAAGGCATCTTCGTTAACTACCTCAACGTGCAGAAGACGGGCCGTATGAAGATACCGTTCGGTATCGCTCAGATTGGTAAAGCCTTCCGTAACGAGATCGTAGCTCGCCAATTCATCTTCCGTATGCGTGAGTTCGAACAAATGGAGATGCAGTTCTTCGTTAAGCCTGGCACCGAAATGGATTGGTTCAAGCAATGGAAGAAGACGCGTCTTGCATGGCACGAAGCCCTTGGCTTTGGCGACGAATGCTACCGCTACCACGACCACGAGAAGTTAGCTCACTATGCCAACGCAGCTACCGACATCGAGTTTAAGATGCCATTCGGATTTAAAGAAGTTGAGGGCATTCACTCTCGTACCGACTTCGACCTCTCACAACACGCTAAGTTCTCAGGCCGTAAGATTGAATACTTCGATCCTGAAGAGAACCGCAGCTACACACCGTACGTGATCGAGACTTCTATCGGTGTTGACCGTATGTTCTTGAGCGTAATGTGCCACTCTTACACAGAAGAGAAACTTGAAAACGGCGAAACACGTACCGTACTCAAGTTGCCCGCAGCCTTGGCTCCTGTTAAGTTGGCCGTAATGCCTTTGGTGAAGAAGGATGGCCTTCCCGAAAAGGCTCACGAGATCTTGAACGACCTCAAGTTCCACTTCAACTGCAAGTACGATGAGAAGGACTCTATCGGTAAGCGCTACCGCCGTATGGATGCTATCGGTACTCCTTACTGTATCACTATCGACCACGACACGCTCAACGACAACTGCGTAACCCTCCGCGACCGCGACACTATGGAGCAAAAACGCGTGACTATTGCCGACCTCCGTGCCTTGATCGAAGATAAGGTGAGCATCACCTCATTGTTGAAGAAGATTCAATAATCACCACGTCACTAAATTGAAGCAAGTTAACAAGTAAACGGGTTGACAAGTTGACGAGTAAGTTACCTTTAAAAACGAACCTACCCGTCAACTCGTCAACCCGTTACGTTATTCGTTAACCCAGCAACATAAAGGAAAATGAAACAATTAACAACTCTCTTCGCCCTTTTACTCCTACTCATTGTGACTCCGATGGTAGCCACTTCATGTACGGACAATACGGATGACGAAAAGCAAAACCTTGAGTTCACCACCAACTGGAAGAAACGCAACGTCGCTTACTTTGACAGTGTGCTCACCTTAGCACGCCAGAAGGTGGCCGAGGCGCAAGCGCAATATGGTGACGACTGGCAGTCACACTGCGAGTGGCGCGTCTTCCTTAGCTATGCCAAAGTTGCAGGTGGCCCTTCGACCGACACTATTTGTGCACGCGTCATCAATACTGGCACAGGCACAGAATCACCTCTCTACACCGACTCTGTCAAGGTGAACTATATGGGCCACCTCATTCCCACCGAGAGCTACAAAGACGGCCGCGTGTTCGACCACAGTGGCATCTACGAAAACAACGACTACGTCTTCAACGACAACTATTCTACACCCACAACGTTCAAAGTATCTAACCTTGTCGAAGGCTTTACCACAGCACTCATGCACATGCACGTCAACGACCGCTGGATGGTATACATGTCGCAAGAAATGGCTTACAAGTCATCAGCCAGTGGTGTGATGCCAGCCTACTCTACGCTTTGCTTCGACATGCAGCTAAAGCAGATTATAAAGAAGTAAGCAATAAACGTCAAAAATAAAATTGGGGCTGCATTTTAACTTACGAAAGAAGAATTGCTCTTCCGTGAGTTAAAATGCAGTCCCAATTTTATTTTTGACGTTTATTGCTTACTTTACAAACTTCAAGGCAACCGTTCTTCCTGCTTGATTTAAACGTACTACGTAGGGTGCATTAGGCAAGGTTGACAAACTTACTATGCTACCAGATTTTACGGCGGCATTCATAACGCAAGCACCTGATAGATTATACACGCTCACTAACACCTTCTCCGCATCATTTCCCTCTATCAACAAACCACCTGTCAACGCTGTTGCCCTAAGAGATTGACACGCTACCTTCGCATTTGAAATGTCAGCAGTGATCCCCGACATTTGTACATTTGCCGTACTGCCGCTCTGAGCATCAATGTGCAACTTTCCACTAAAGAATTGCGCATCCTCGCCATACTTTTGCACACGGTACACCACATCGTAGTCACCTTCGGGTAAGATAGCACTATTATCAGCGGTAAACAAAACGTTGCCTTGCGCATCAACAATGTTGAACCAATAGATTGCATACCCCATCTTTTGCCAATCTATCACATTACCTTGCGCATCGGTGGCCTGAATGTTGCTTAACAAATGCTTGCCTTTCATGTCAATATCAAACGTGCTTGACTTGTCTTTTACACTCACGTGGCCTGTTACGTTATAAGCTTTCACCCATTCACTGCCCAACTGAATGCGCGGCATGCTAAAATCATATTCGCCCTTAAACATCTTCATGGGAAAACCATTATTAAACCAATAATAATCAGGGTCGCTACTATCAATATTAATGTTTGTAAATTCAAACATTTTGTCATACACCACCGAAACTTCAGCTATGCTAAAGTCGTCATACGAAGCATCGGCATTGACCAAGCGAACGGGCACGCTTACATACGCATCGTTATCTACTAAGGGTAAATCAACGACTACTTTGTTAGACGTAGATGTGATTTTAAACGATTTTGAAGGAGATGCTATATAATAAAGGTCTCCATTTTCTTGAAAGCCTACCAAACAAGCTACATACTCACCTGGATCGTAACGTTCTAGCCAAGAGTAACCCAACTCACACTTTTTGGTTACACTATACAGACGTATTCTTGAAGCATTGGGCTGCTCAGAACCTCCAAACGTAAACTCCAAGTTTCCTGAAGGAGGATAATCGTCATCGTTTACGGCTAATTCCGCACTTGCAACACCTTCTGCCCATGTGGGTACAAAAGCTATTAATGCAAACAAAAAAAGAAGTAAATGCTTTTTCATACATTCATTGTTTTAATAACGGTTAAACAAATGCGACACGACACGCGTGCCACTTACTTCAAAGCTCATTTATATAGCCCTGAATGCCGCAAATATACAAATTATTTAAGTATTAGAATTTTACGCAAGAACCACTATAAGCATGGATTGTATAAAACACTACATAAGTGGTTATAAATCATGCTTAGACAACAAAGAATCTGTAACGAATTGTGTAGGGTAATGATATTAAGGAACCTTTTCGTTAAGCCAAATGAGCAAAAGAAAGCTTGCTTTCATTTTGCCATGGCGAGAAAAGGTGCGCGAAAGCGAACAAATATAAATTGCAATTTAGCAAAGAGTTACACACCACAAACGCGCCTACGTAACGCATGCTTTCCAGCACGCGTTACGTAGAGAGGGGAGGATAAATAATGTTTCCCTAAGTCCAATATTTCAGTTCTGTAACGAATCGTGTGGGTATACTGCAATTTGCCATAAGAACAATTTTACCCACACTATTGTATTCATGACCTCAAAGATAATAGTTTTTGAGGAAATGAGCTAACCGCCACCCACACGAATCAACATAGACTCAATATTCCTTCCACACCCTCTTTTTAAGCCATAAAGCTAAAATAGGGTCACTCATTTCTAAATGCTTAGGAGCAGATAAGGTTATTAAGTCCTTCTCTATCAGTGCTTTTTTGAGACGCGTAATGTTAGCTGCTGTACCTAATTGATAGCTATTTAGCACAGCACTTTGTGTAAAACCTGTGTGTATGCCATTGACTAAAGCATGCAAAAAGTTCATCTGATAGGCAGACAAATCCTCTGTCTGTTGAATAAACAAAGGCTCACAAGCATCTAACAAACGATCTATGCCATATGCCACATCTTCTGCTGTTGCTTGAGCGGCTTCTGCCGTATGTAGCCATACGAACCACGCTAACTGCTGCACATAAGACGAATAGCGTTCCGTAACGGTGCATATCTCGCTTGCCAAGTCTGCAGAAATGTGCTTTCCCGTAACCTCAAATCTTTGACAGATATATTCGACCCAATCCCCTTCACTAATCTTATTTAGGTAAAAGAAGTCGCCAAAGCGATAAAAAGGATAGCTCTGATTTTGAAACATTTGTTCCATCATGTGTTTCTTACTCCCATAAAGGCAGTACGACACATGACTTTGTAATTGCCATATACCGCGAAGCTTCTTCTGAAAGGTTAAAGAGTCGGTGAAATCACCTATCTGTTGAAATTCATCAATGCACACTACAATATGATACCCTTTCGCTTGAGCTATTAATTCTGGCAGTTTTAAGACTTCCTCTGTAGTTTGATTATTGACATTATATTCTAATGACAATGAAAAGTCATTCAGGGGGTCTTGTCCCAAACTGATTTTGGGTACAAATCGACTTAAAAAGACCTTTGCATTCTCTAACCATTCTTCCCAACGACTGGAAGTGGCTCTAACAATTGCAGTTGCAAATGCGTTGATAAAATCATGCTCTGAACGACAACCGAAAGCGTCCATGCGTGCTATCTTGATGTCCTCACTCTCAACCAACGAACATACTTTATCTACCAACGAAGTTTTCCCCATACGACGTGGCGATATCAATATCGTATTCACGCCATACATAAAGTTAGCCTTTAATCGCGCTGTTTCCTCACGACGATCGGTAAAGGCTTCTCCCTCAACGCGAACGCCAAAAACGAAAGGTACCTCTATTCTTTTTCTCATATCTTCTCAATTCAGTTTATCGCTGCAAAGTTAACAAGTGAAGCGTTTTTAAACAAGGTTGTTTAAAACAAGGTTGTTTAAAAGTTTAAATTAAGGCTCTGTTACGAATCGTGTGAGCAAACTAAAGACTGAATTTACATATTGCTTACGAACGCTTTAATCCGTTCCGCACACTTTTCCATGAGCCATTTGGGCGTTGAGGTGGCACCACAGATGCCAACACTTTCAGCATTGGCAAACCATTCGGGCTGTATGGCTTCGGGGGTGTCGACAAGGTAGGTGTGGGCATTCACCTTGCGGCAAGCTTCGTGCAGTACACGACCATTCGAACTCTTGAGTCCGCATACGAATATGACTACATCGTGTCGTGCTGCAAACGTGCGAATGTTGGGCAGGCGGTTGGCTACTTGACGACAGATGGTGTCGAAGTAGCGAAACATCGTTTCACTTTCGATATGTTGTGTGATATAGTCAACGATTTGACGAAAGCCCTCTAACGGCTTCGTTGTTTGCGAAAACAAGGCAATAGGACGTGTAAAGTCCAACTGTTCAGCCTCATTTACCCCTTCTATTACAATGGCTTCACCATTCGTTTGCCCGACAAGTCCTAACACTTCGGCATGGCCACGCTTGCCATAGATGACGATTTGTGGTCGCGGATTTTCACTATATACTTTCTTAATGCGGCGCTGCAACTGCAATACCACGGGGCAGGTGGCATCAATAATGCAAATGCCCCTTTCATCAGCCATTTCGTACGTAGCAGGTGGCTCACCATGCGCACGCAGCAACACTTTCGTGCCTTCGGGCAGTTGGTTCAGTTCCTCGTGCGTAATCGTTTGCAACCCCGCTTGGCGCAAACGCTCGCACTCGCTACCATTATGTACAATATCGCCCAAGCAGCAGAGTGACCCTGCTTGAGCCAATTCTTCTTCAGCCTTGCGTATGGCAGTAGTCACCCCAAAGCAAAAGCCCGATGATTCGTCTATTTCGATGTGCATGGTACTTTTTAATGTGAGAATGTGCAAATGTGAGAATGTGCAAATGTGCAAATGAAAGAATGCCTGGTTAATATGAGAATGTGAGAATGTTATAACTCAGCCACCTAAAGCGACCATTTGCACATTTGCACATTCTCACATTTGCACATTAACTAAGCATTTGCACATTAACTAAGCATTTAAAAAAGCGTTAGTTTAACTTAAAGTCAACAGGTATCGTGATGCGCACGTCAGTCGGTTCGCCCTGTTCGTTCGTTCCGGGTTTCCACTTCGGCATACGCTTTAGTGCGTCCATGGCTGTGCGATAAATAGCCGAGTCGAAAGCGTTCTTTACGTCAAAGTCCTTTGCGTAGCCGTCTTTACCAACGATAAAGGTAAGTGTTATTGAACCTTCTTTTTTAGCCGTTATGCAGTTAGAAGGATAAACGATGTGTTCGTCCAGCCACTTCATAAAGGCGCGCAAGCCTCCAGGGAAGTCAGGCATTTGCGACACTTGCTCCGTAGGCACCACCTTCTGTTTGGCAATAGGCAACGTCTCATCATGAATACCCGTTGTATCAACTATCGGTGTCGTGATCACCTTACCCTCAGGGTCGTAGTCTATTGGGCCGTCCGTGCCTATCACTTCAAGTGGGGGCAGTCCGTCTACTATCTTGGGGTGTGCGGCCGACTTCGCCCCCGGTGCCGTACGCACAGTAGGTGCTTGTCGTGCAGTAGCTAAGAACTTTACTTTGTAGCCTTCCTTCAGTTCAGACGGTTTCTTTGACAAAGCATCTTCAGCCTCCTTCATATTGCGCGCTGTGATATAGTGCACATACAAAGCCCACCCTCCTTGCACGAGGGCAAAAGCCAACAACGTGCCGAGCAGCAACGTCAACACACACCGATAGCGTGCTCCCGTCTGCTCGCGTAGCTTGTAAGCCCCGTATGCCTTGTTGCGCCCTTCAAATACAAGGTCGCACCATTCTTTTGAATATATGTCTTCTCGCGAACGCACTTCTTTTTTCTTTTTTAGGCTACAAAGTTAGTAGTTTTTTTGCTCTGTTATTCGTTTCGCCACACATATTATACTTCTTTAAAAGGGGACCTATTAGGGGGAGAGGCTCATTTGCAATCCGAGATATTGCTATCAATCCACGTCGAAGTAGATGTTTACACTCTTGTAGACATCGAAGTGTTGGACAATATCGCGAGCAGAGAACAAGGTTTGACGTACACTGGAAGGGGTGAACTGAGGAGCAATCTTAACCATAATCTTGCGAATATAGAACAGTTGCACACGTGAGACGACGGGACGATCGGGGCCTAAGAGGTCGTCCTTAAAGTAAGGACGCAACAAGGCCGCAAGGTGCTGAGCTGCGTGGTCGACTACGTCGTCATTGCGATGTTTGAGGTAGATGGTGATAAGGCGATAGAAGGGCGGGAAGTGGAAGAGTTGACGCTCCTCCAATTGAGACTGATACATAGCCTCATAGTCATTACGCACGATTTGACCTATAATCGGATTGTCCACTTGGCGCGTTTGTAGTATCACTTTCCCTCGCTTGCCACGACGGCCTGCACGCCCAGCTACTTGACTAAGCATTTGATAAGCACGCTCGTAGGCACGGAAGTCAGGCATGTTGAGTATCTGGTCGGCATTTAAGATGCCCACCACGCGCACACGGTCAAAGTCGAGTCCTTTGGTGACCATCTGCGTGCCGATGAGTAGGTTGGTTCGTCCTTGCGAGAAGCGATTGATGATGCGTTCGTAGGCCGAGCGAGTGCGCGTAGTGTCAAGGTCCATGCGCTCGGCCTTAGCCTCTGCAAAGATGCTTTCAGCAGCGGATTCAATCTTTTCGGTGCCATACCCCATGTCACGTAGGTTCGGTTCTTCGCAGTTAGGACACAACTTCGGCACGTTGTATTGTGCGCCACAGTAGTGACACACCAATTTATTCAGTCGCTGGTGATAAGTAAGCGTAACGTCGCAACGCGTGCAACGAGGAGTCCAACCACAGGCTTTGCACATTAGCACAGGAGAGTAACCACGACGATTTTGGAAGAGTATGGCTTGTTCACCTTGTGCGAGGGCCGTGTGTACTTCGTTAGTGAGTTCGGGAGAGAAAGGAGTCTTCATCAACTTCTTGCGTTGCAGTTCTTTCACATCAGCCACTACAATCTCAGGCATTTGCACGTCGCCAAAGCGGTGTAACATCTTGACGAGTCCGTATTTGCCGGTCAATGCATTGTGATAAGTTTCAATGGCCGGCGTGGCTGTGCCTAAGAGCACTTTTGCTCCTAACTGTGTGGCCATCACGATAGCCGTGTCGCGTGCTTGATAGCGAGGGGCAGGATCTTGCTGTTTGTAGCTCGTCTCGTGCTCCTCGTCTACGATGATAAGGCCCAAGTTTTGAAAGGGAAGGAAAATAGATGATCGCACGCCCAATATGAGTGGGTAAGGCTTGTCGGAGAGTTGGCGTTGCCATAATTCTACTCGTTCGGCATCGGGAAACTTAGAGTGATAGATGCCCATTTTGCTGCCAAATACGCGTCCCAATCGATCGGTGAGTTGGGTCGTAAGTGCGATCTCTGGCACAAGGTAAAGCACCTGTTTGCCTTGTGCCAACACTTCGCGGATGAGCTGTATATACACTTCTGTCTTACCGCTCGAGGTGACGCCGTGTAATAAGCAAACGTTTTTACTTTCGAAGGCTGAAAGGATTTCATCGTGTGCACGCTGTTGCTCCGTGCTGAGCGGCTTGACCAGAGAGGGGCCTTCGCTGCGTTCGTCAATGGACTGCAAACGGCTTTGTTCTACTTCATACACCTCCAAAATGCCCCGTTTGCGCAAGGCCGTGAGTGCTGCAGCAGCATTCGATTCTTGACACAGGTCGCGACGGCTTACAGGCTGCAAAAGTTGTGCATTCTGTAGAGTAATGGCCATAGTCGATTTGGAGAGGTCGAGGTAACGCAAAAGCAATGCCTCTTGCGCTTTGGCTCGCTTCAGGCTATCGAGTACTTGGTGGAGTGCTTCTTCCGTTTGAAAGTCAGTGGTCAAACGGACGAAGGCTTGCTTGCGTGACTTGAAGCTCTCCGTAATCGTCTCGCGCACGGCAATAGCACCGAGGTCAATGAGCCGTTTAGCGGGACGCATGAGGTTACGTTCGCCAAGGTCCTTCTCGAGAGAAAGCAGTTTATGCCCTTTCTCATCGTTGAGGGCATTGTAGAGATGCAGTTCTCGTTCAGAGAGTTGTACGGAGTCAATGTCAAAATCGTCATTGCGCACCAAGAGCGTTTCACTCTCCAACTTCAGTCCTGTAGGCAGTGCAGCTCGCATCACTTCGCCTTGCGTACACATATAATATTGTGCAATCCACTGCCACAACTTGAGTTGTGAGGGCAGTACGATGGGGGCGTTGTCCACCACGTCGGTGATGGGCTTGAGCTGAATGTCAGGCTGCGGATTGTTGGGGTGAATGGCCAGAACAATGCTGGTGTAGTAGCGCTTTGCCCCAAATTGGGCGATGACGCGCGATCCCACACTGACCCTATCCTCTAATGCAGAAGGGAGCACGTAGGTGTAGGTGTTGGCTACTGATAGTGGAAGAAGTAGTGTGAGATACATTGACGTTGTGTTTTATAAACGAAATCCTTTGGGTACGGGTGTTTCAAATTTTAAAGGTTCGCCCGTAATGGGGTGGTAGAAATTGAGGCGGAAAGCGTGTAGGGCAAGGCGTCCGATGGGGTCGTCGCCATTGCCGTATTTGGTGTCGCCGCAGACGGGGTGTCCTAAGTCTTGCATGTGAACGCGAATTTGATTTTTGCGTCCCGTTTCCAACTTCAGTTCTACCAATGAGTGACGACCGTTTGATTTTAATACGCGATAGTGCGTGAGTGCGTATTTACCACCATTGTCGGTTGGTGAAGAGTAAGTAAAGTAAGCCTTGTTGTCTTTTAACCAACTTTCGACACTTCCCTGCTGCTGGGGCAGTTCGCCTGAGACGAGTGCCAAATAGCGGCGGTCGGTCACGATGTCGCGCCAATTGTGTTCAAGTATTTGTTCTGCTTCAAGTGTCTTGGCATATACAAGCAAGCCTGAGGTGTCGCGGTCAAGACGGTGTACTACGTGAGCATTACACTTTTGGTGGGTGCGGTGGAAGTAGTCGTCTAACACCTGTTTTACGCAAAAGGAGTGGTGTGAAGAGGCCATGGAGAGAATGCCTGGTGCCTTTTCGATAACAATGATTTGAGGGTCTTCGTAAACGATCTTAACAAACTTCGACTGAAGTTCGCCTTTGGGTTTGCGTTTAGAGATCTCGACCAATTGGCCTGGTTGTAGTGTAAGATCAAACTGTCGTGTGTTCTTATGGTCAACGCGCACACCGCCACCTGTAAGAATGGCTTTTGCTCGGTTGTGACTCACACCGTCTAGTGCTTTTTGTATAAATTCGAGTAGCGTTGTGGCCTCCTTTACGCGAAAGGTGGTGTAACGCAGTGATGATGAATTGCGCATAGGGGAAGTTTATTCTTGAGTTTAATGAGTTTATTGAGGTTAATGAGTTTATTGAGTTTAATAAGTTTAATAAGTTTAATAAGTTTAGTGAGTTTAATAAGTTTAATAAGTTTAATGGGTTTATTGAGTTTAATGAGTTTTTAGCAAGGGCGGGCTGAAAGCCCAATGGAACACATAGCCCAGGGCAAGCGAAGCGACACCCTGGGTATCGCGTGTTGGAGCAGTCGCGCCCTGTAAGGGCAAAAGCTTTAAGACATGGCGCAAGTATTGAACAAAATATACATATGGTGTTCCACTTTAAAACCGCTAAATCAGCTATCAAGCAAGAATAACAATATAAAGGGTTAATGCTTTTGCCCTTTCAGGGCGCGTCAATATTATTTGTTGTGGAATCACCCAGGGTGTCGCTTCGCTTGCCCTGGGCTATGTGCTCCATTGGGCTTTCAGCCCGTCCTTGCTAAATCCGAAACTTGAGTAAATGGATATTTACCCTTTCCCCTTCGTGCGCCATATATTAATGGTTTTTTGCCGAGCGCGTATAATGCTGGCCTTGTATACACCACAAGTGGTTATCAAATAGATAAAAGCTTGCACCCAAAGCATGTACCAATCGTGCTTTACATCGCCTAAATCGGCTCCCATATTGTTGATGGCTACGAAACCATTAATGCCAAACGTGGAAGGGAAGATGTAGCTCACTGCCTTCCACCCTGCGGGTATAGCACTGCCTGGCCACGAAAGCCCAGAGATGAAAAGCAGGGGAACAGATGTGAAGACGATTAACATGATACACATCTCGCGATGACGCACAAAGGCACTCACCATCATACTGAATAAGATGCAGGCTATCAAGTAAGGTGTAATGAATAGGAGTATGTCCCAAGGATTGCCTATCTGATTTAGTCGGAAAAGGTGAGGCACAATGGCTAACACATATACGCTAAGGGGGATGTACACCAATAAATAAGCGAAACCTTTGCCAAACACGATACGCAACAGTCCGCGATTGTGGCGCTCAACGGGTACAAGATTGCGAAAAGCATTGTGTTCGCGTGCTGTACCTGCTGCCATGCCTATGCCCAATAAGAGGGTTTGCTGAATGATAAGCATCAAGACGGCAGGAATGAGGAAGGTGGCAAATCCGTTTTGTGGATTATAGAGCGACACTTCTTCATACTGTATGGGGTGTTCGGCTACGAGGTCTTGCTGTGCCGTCGTTCCCCCCGCGCGTTTTACCTTGATATCGGCATTCATGGCCAAACTGACATTAGTATTGGCCGTGAGTACACTCTTATAATAGAGCATGCCGCTCATGTCGGCAAAAGCACTTACATACACCTGCTCGCCTTTGTTGAGTCGGTCAGTAAAGTCGCGCGGAATATTGACGGCACCATAAGCCTCACGGTGCTTTATCAGACTTTTAGCCTCACTCATATTGGCACAATAAGAGACTATCTTTACATCGGGCGAGGCATCAAGATGACGCAAATACGTACGGCTTTGTGTTGATCGACAATTGTCGACCACAGCAATAGGCACTTCGCGCACCACCTCGTTGGTGTAAATAAACGTGTAGAGTAGGGGATAACCTAAAGGCACGAGAAAGAAGAAGATGATAACGCCCTTATCGCGGAGTATCGTCTTCAACTCTTCACGGAATATGTAGTTAAAGTCGGAAAGTGACTGTCGGAAGTTGAACATAGTACGAGTTATTTAATGTGTGAATGTGCCGGAAATGTGCTGGAAATGTGCAAATGCGAGAATGTGCAAATGTGCAAATTGTTACCTTTTCTTGCTATTTTTAAAGAACAACTGCGCAAACAAAGGCTACCATTTGTACATTCTCACATTTGCACATTCTCACATTTGCCCATTTGCACATTAACGAAGCATTTGCACATTCTCACATTTGCACATTCTCACATTTGCACATTCCCCTATGGTTCATAAGCATACGTTTTCATTACCTTCTTCAATCGGCCTAAGAAGGGAATGGGCAACACCATAAAGCCTATCATGCCTAACACGAAGGGCCAAGCATTGGCTAAAATGTAACCGTCAAGCGCACTATTGACATACAACAGATAGTAATGGCGCAAGGGAAAGAGGTATGACAGACCTTGCAATATGGGGTGCATGGCCATTACGGGGAACGACATGCCTGATATGCTGAACGAGATAACGCCCCAAAGGGAAGCAAACGATAGTCCCATACGCAAGGTGGGCAACATGGTAAACATAAACACGCCTAATCCTTGACAAGCCAAGACGAATAGTGCCATGACGCACCACATACGCGGTATGCCGCAGTTGCAGGGGAAGTGTAAATAGCCATAAAGCAGCAATACGTACAACGTACCCATTAATAGAAATACTATGGTATGGGGCAAGAGTTTTGTAGTGAGCGCTACAATGATAGAGTCATTGGACGAAGCCATGAGTTCATCGGCCGTGTCGAACTTCAACTCTGAGCCTAAACTATACACCGTCACCATAAAGATGAAGATGCCTAACATACCCGGTATGATAATATTCGACAAGTAAATGTTATAGTTCAGCCAAGGATTGCCCACGGCGTGCATATCAATTACAATAGGTTGTAAGTAAGCCATCGCCTGTCCTTCGGTAGCCCCTTTGGCATAAAGTACCGTACGCGAAGCTGCTCCGGAGGCCAACTCCGACATCATACGCATATCACGATACAGCAACGAACCGGCTACGAGGTAAGAGTAGTTGGTATAGAATGATACCATAGGAACGCGTTGCAACTGTGCTTGTTTGGTTGTGCCATGCGGTATAAGGTAAAAACCATAGATGTCGCCTTTCTGTACGGCACGGCGCGCTTCGGTCACGTTAGGATATTCATGTGTGATGTCACTCATCTGAAAGGCATCTAAGTTGCGTGCCAAGTTGCGCGTAGTGGTGGTATGGTCTTCATCTACCAGTCCCATAGGCAAACTCTCCGGCAAGCCCTGTCGCATCAGCGAAGTGAAGAAGTAGTAGCAGAAGAGTGGAGCCAACACCATACAAAATAGGTAGATGGGGTGTGCAGCAATGCGTTTCCACTCTCTACTCAATATTCCACCATTCATAATAAGTAGGTCTTCAAAATTAGTTTATATTTAGATGTTCCCAATTAGCTTATATCAAAAGTCCTCTCCCCAGCGCATCTTGTTCCTTGGTTCAAGCTGCATCCCATAGTTCTCTTTTGATATAAACTAAATTCGAACACCTACTTTTACAGAACGTATTTATTTGGTTTCAGGGGCAAGAATTACACTCATGCCAGGACGTAAGCCTTCTACTTTCTGTACGGGTGAGGCTTTTACTTCAAATGTCTTCATATCGAATTGACCAGTCGTCTTTGTAGCCTTCCATGCGGCATACGAACCGAGGTCTTTCATATAATACACCTTGAGCGTTACCTCCTTATTATTCAAAGCAGGAATGGTAGCCTTGAAGGTTTGATTCATCTTGAAGTTAGCCAAATGGTCTTCGCGAATGCTGAAGGTGACCCACATATCGTTCATCAAGGCTATGTTCATAATCGGTGCGCCCGTACCTACTAACTCACCGATTTGAGGGAAAATGTCTGTAACTTCGCCGTCAGCCGAAGCCACTAAGACGGTCTCTTTGATATAAGAGTTTACCTCGCTTACGGCACCCTTTGCACGATTGACCAAAGCGGCAGCGGCCTCTTTGTCTTCACGTTCTGCTCCATTCTTCGCCATGTCGTATTGTGACTTGGCAGCACGTTCTGTGGCAATGGCGGCATTGCGTTGTGCCGTTACTTCGTCTAATTTTTGAGCCGTCATAACGCCTTGATCATAAAGGCGCTTCACGCGAGTGTAAGACTTCTCGGCTATGTCGACACCCGCCTTTGCCTTTTGCCACATTTCGTAAGCACCAGCTATTTGCTCTTGGCGAGCCCCCTTTTCAGCCTTACGATTTTGAGCTGCTGCAGCGTCCTCCGCAGCTTGTGCTTGGGCAAGTTTAGCATTCACTTCGGGTGCTTCCAATATAGCCAAAGTGTCACCAGCATGTACGTAGTCACCTTCTTTGACCATATACTTGAGCACGCGTCCTGGCACTTTGCTCGAAACGCGATATTCTGTCACATCGGCCTGTCCTTGAATGGTGTCAGGTTCATTGTCAAAGGCATACAGACTACCTATAATTACTAATATGATAATGCCCGCCATAATCAAGATAGCAGGAATAAAGTTTGCTTTCTGTCGCATGGAAGAGAGATGTTTATGAGTTTAAAGAGTTTAATAAGTTTAATGAGTTGAGTTTTAATGAGTTTAATGAGAAAACTCTGCCACAAAAGGCGACTATTTGCACATTTGCACATTTTCCCATTAACCATGCATTTGCACATTCACTACCGTCCCAACGCCTTGTTATAAGCGGCACGACTGAGCTTAATGTCAATTTGTGCGTCAATCTTGTCACTATGTGCTTGCAACCAAGCGGTTTGGGCTGCGAGTAGGTCGGAAGTGGTCGTTACGCCTTCTTTAAAACCTACTTGTGCGGTGCGAAGGTTCTCTTCGGCCTTATCTAAGTTTTTAAGACTAAGCGTGAGCTTTCGATTGGCTTCGTTTACGCGAAAGGCCTCTTGGTTGACTTGTAACTCAATTTTCTCTTTCGCTTCATCGGTTTTGAGTGCTGCCATTGAAGCCTCGGCACGTGCGGCACGCATTTTATACTTCGTTTCGCCCCAATTCCAGACAGGTACCTTTAGCATAACCCCAACGGCCCAGGTACCACGAAACTTCTTTTCAAAACTATTAAACACGTTAGGGTTGGAAATCATATACCCACCCGTCAGTGCCAACTGAGGCAGTACGGCAGCCCGCTCTACTTTGGCCTTCTCTGCATAGATATTTTGTGCTGTAGTGAGTTGGGATATTTCGGCACGATTAGCGTAAGCCGTTTGCACATCAGGTATAACGTTTTCAGCCACAGTGGGTAAGTCGGTATTCTCTTCGTCAACCAACGTTGGCGCACTTTCAAGAGGCAAGCCACAAAGTTGACAAAGTAGCATTCGTGAAAGTGTCAATCCATCGTCCACCTTCATAAGCGTCATTTCAGCCTCATTGAGTTTAACGCTTACCGAAAGTTCATTGCTTTTTGTAGCAACACCTTCGTTGATCATCTTCACAACATCAGAGTCGAGGTGGGCCAACATATCGCGATAGCTCACTGCCAACTTGCGTTTATTGGCCAGCGAGACGACTTGCCAATAGGCTTTATCTACATCAAGCAGTACTTGGAGTTCGTCTGCACGAAGTTGGTCTTTGGCCAAGAGTTCTTGATACTTTGTAATATTCTCGTAAGCTTTTATCTTTCCGCCCATATAGAGAGGTTGCGTGAGTAGTATCACGCCAGCTGTCATATTACGTGTATCGGTGCGTAGAGCATCGGTTATGCCATGACCAAACTGATTACCTGCTTGTGCTAAGGCACCTTGCAGTTGAGGCAACTTCTGCGAAAAGTCTTGCACTAAGGGGGCGAGGTCGGGATACTTCGTTACGACCTGTTGCAAAATCGTATTAAACTGTCCTGCGTACTGCCCGTTAAAGCCATTGACCAAATTGGTACCCATATTATTAAAGGCGCTTTTCTGGTCAGAACTGAGCAAAGAAATTTCATCGCCCGAACGCATATACCCTGCGGTGAGCGACACTTTAGGTAGGTAGTTGGTATGGGCAGCCTTGCGATCCCATCCAGCTTTCTCTATTTTCACTCTGCTCTGTGCCAACTCTTTGTTGTTGCGCAGCGCCAGGGCACGACAACTGTCAAGCGAAAGCACAGATTGTGCCGAAGCCAATAGGCTGCAACCAGAGAGTGTGAGTATTAACAATAACTTTTTATTCATCGTTATGTTTACTGTAAGAGCTGTTCTGCTCCTATTATAGGGTTTCACATACTATTTATTTCGGTTACAAAAATACGCAAAAACCCCATTTACCGCGCTTTTGTCCTTACCATTTTGGGTAAAATGGAACAATAGTGCCGTAAATGGGGCGTGAAGTATAAATATTTAATGCGTTAATCGCTATTCCACAACCTGCTTTTCTTTAGAGTCCTGTGCGGCCTCTGCGGTTTCTTTGCTATTTTCTATAGCTAAAGTCTCTGTAGACTCGGTTGCAGCATTGTTTGCTGCATTAAGTGCATTGGTTTGTTGTTCTATCTTCTTCTTTGTAAAGTTGTGAACAAAAACAAGCACGATAACAACTACTTCAATAATTAATGGCGTATGAAAGATAATGGTGCGCAAAGGAGTGGTCCAATCGGTGTTGCCACGCCAAAAGAGATCGAAGGCAACCACGAAGTAAAACACACTCACAAGCGATGAACATACGCCTACTATTGTTGAAGTGAATGCCGACTTAATGGCAAACAAAAGTCGTTTGATAAAATCCATGTCTCTTTCTTATTGGTTAGCAAGTTGACAAGTGAATGGTAACTTACTCTTATTGAACACAAGCAGTTAAACAAACTTACCCATGAACTTATCAACTCGTCAATAAAAAACTACAATAACGCTGGCAATTGGAAAAGTTTGGTTCCGTTCGACCCCTTTATTAATATCAAGCGGTCGACAGGTTGGTTGCCACCTGTGAGTGCCGTCTTAACAGCCTCCACGTCTGGGAACCAACGTGCTCCTTCTGCATAAGGTTGGAACTCTTCTCCGACGAGCCAAACTTCTTCGCAGCCTAATTGGAGTGCTTGTTCTGCCACCTTCTTATGTTCTTCGGCTGAGGCTAATCCCAATTCACGCATCTCGCCCAAGATACACATTTTGTGAGCAGAAGGAATACGATTAAAGTTGTCGAGCGCAGCCTTCATACTCGTTGGGTTTGCATTATAGGCATCAACAATTAATTGGTTATGGGCCGTCTTTACCATTTCGCTGCGATTGTTGGACGGAACGTAGTTAGCGATAGCGTGTGCTGCTTGTTCAGCTGTCACGCCAAAGTGATGACCTACCGCAATGGCGGCTAAAACATTCGTAACGTTGTAAGCACCAATTAAGTGGGTCTGCACTTCATGCCACGGTTTACCTGCTACACGAAAGCGAAACTTAAGATAAGGATTGCATTCCACTACATCGCCTTCTATGCCATATCCCTTGTCGGGGGTGCCGTAGGTGTAAGCCGTAAGCCCTTTACTAATGGAACCTAAATATGGGTTGTCGCCATCAATAAAGATGAAACTATCAGACTTTGTACGCAAGTAATCATACAACTCGCCTTTAGTATGGATAACCCCCTCAAACGAGCCAAAACCTTCAAGATGCGCACGGCCAACGTTCGTTATGAGTCCGCAATTAGCATCTACAATCTTTGAGAGTTGTGCTATCTCGCCTGGGTGATTGGCGCCCGTTTCGACTACTGCGATTTCGTGCTCTTTACGCAAGCGCAATAAGGTCTTGGGTACACCGATATGGTTGTTAAAATTACCTTGCGTATAGAGCACGTTGAACTTCTCGGCCAAAACGGCAGAGGTTAGTTCTTTGGTTGTTGTTTTGCCATTGGTACCTGTTATCTGCAACACTGGCGTTTGTAATTGATGACGATGATAGGTAGCCAACTGTTGCAAGGTGGGCAATACATCGTCAACGTGTATCAAACGTTCATCGCCTACCACTGTTGTATCGTCAACCACGGCATAGGCACAACCGCTCTGCAAAGCCTGCAAAGCAAAAGCATTGCCATTAAAAGTCTCGCCTCGAAGGGCAAAAAACATGGACCCCTCAGGGCAATTACGTGTATCGGTCGTTACAACGGGGTGTTGCAAAAACAATTCGTATAATTCTGCTATACTCATTTCTTTATTACAATTAAGTAGCACAAAGGTACGAAAGTCTTTTTTATCGTACAATCAATCAAAAGAAATTTGTAAGTTTGCCCTAAAATTAGAACACCATGATGCATACACTTAATTTGCGTGGTAAGTTATATTCACTGTGCGAACCTAAAATAATGGGCATACTGAACGTTACGCCCGACTCCTTTTATGCTGAAAGTCGCACGTCCGACGAAGAACATATTGCTGCACGTGTTCAACAATTAATGGACGACGGGGCAGACATGATTGACATTGGCGGCTATTCTTCACGTCCGGGCGCAGACGATGTCTCGCCTGAAGAAGAGATGAACCGCTTGCGCCGTGGGCTGCGCGTAGTACGTCGCCTTTACCCCGAAGTACCCATTTCGGTTGACACCTTTCGCGCTGATGTGGCACGAATGTGTGTTGAAGAAGAGGGTGCTGACATCATCAACGATATATCGGGAGGCATGATGGATCGCCAAATGTTCCGTACCGTGGCCCGATTGGGTGTACCTTATATATTAATGCACATGCAAGGCACACCCGATACAATGCAACAAGCCCCTCACTACGACAATTTGCGCCGCGAGGTAATGCTCTATTTCGCTGAACGAATTGACCGCTTGTGTCAAATGGGAGCCAAGGATATTATTGTTGATCCTGGCTTTGGCTTTGGCAAAACGCTCGAACATAATTACGAACTCTTTCATCACCTCGACGACTTCAACTTATTCAATCTTCCCCTATTAGTTGGCATCTCGCGTAAGTCGATGATATATAAACTATTAGGCGGTACGCCCCAGACATCGCTTAACGGAACCACCGTGCTTAACACCATAGCCTTAATGAAAGGAGTACACATCTTGCGCGTTCACGATGTAAAAGAGGCCGTTGAAGCCAAACGCATCGTTATGAAAATGAAGGAGTGGTAAGTTTTTGCTTTACGTTTTGAGGGTTATAAGGTTAAAAAGTTAGTTTAGTTAATTGTCAACGTGATGGAGCTTTATGGCCTCATAACCTTAAAACTGAACACCTAATTATTGAAGTCGTCTAAACTTTTCTGACGAAGATTATATTTAAACTTTTATCTCTTCTAAATTCAATCTTTACCTTTCTTTTTGACCGCTTTTTGACCTTTCATCGGTCGTGTAGCTCGCTACACTCCCTCTTCAAAGTCAAAAATCGCTTCAAAAATAAAGGCAAATTTTGAACTTCATAAAAGTTTAGACGACTTCATTAGAACGCCGCTTTAATAATTTTCTACGTTACTGCATTCCCATATTTGTACATTTGCACATTCCCATATTTGCACATTTGTACATTCTCACATTAGCACATTAGCACATTAGCACATTAGCACATTTGCACATTAGCACATTAGCACATTCTCCCTCCCTCCCTCCCATGTTCAGTTTCGGAATAAAAGACATTATCGACATATTTTCGGTAGCCATACTGCTTTACTACATTTACCGATTGATGAAAGAATCAAGTTCGGCTAACATCTTTGGCGGTATTATTGTTTTTATTGTAGTATGGATATTTGTATCACAAATATTTGAGATGCGCTTATTGGGCACCATTCTTGACAAGTTGGTCAATGTAGGCTCGTTAGCGCTGATTATTCTATTCCAAGAAGAAATCCGACACTTCTTCAGCACTATTGGCGCGCGTCACAATACGGCTTTTATCTCACGCCTTTTCAGTGGCAAGAATAAAGATAAAGAAGCAGGCGTACACCGTGAAGAGATTATGCCCATTGTCATGGCTTGCATGAACATGGGCAAGCAGAAGGTGGGAGCACTTATTATCATTGAGCGTTATGTCGGACTGAACGAATACATCACCACGGGCGACCAAATCAGCGCCAATATCACGCAGCGACTGATTGAAAACATATTTTTCAAAAACTCTCCTTTGCACGACGGTGCCATGATTATATCACACGGACGCATTAAAGCAGCAGGTTGCATTTTGCCTATTTCACACGACACCGACATACCCAAATCACTCGGTTTGCGCCACCGCGCCGCTTTGGGTATTTCGCAGAAGAGTGACTGCATAGCCGTTGTCGTGAGTGAAGAGACGGGAGGTATTTCCATTGCCGAAAAGGGTAACTTCCGCCTTCGACTCTCAGCTGAAGAATTGGAGAGCGTACTATCAAAGGAGTGGATTAAAGAGTGAAAACCACTATTCTTTAAGTTTTTCTTATTATCTTTGCATAAGATACGCGGCACCTCTGCAATAAAAATAAAAGTCTAAGGCCTTTTATTTTGTATTGCACTCGGTTTGCAGTATCTTTGCCACGATATGCGCGTCGTTTAACAGTTAAACGTGTCACTCGCTATCCTCAAAACAAATCCAACAAAGCATCATTCATGGTAAGAAAGCATAAAATAAAAAACGTAAGACTACATAGCGAGGGCAATGATATATTGCGCAATAGTTTAGTAGCCATTATCCTTATTGGAGGCTTACTCTACTACCTATTGCGCGATGTCACTTTATGGCCCTTTTACTTATATGCAGCCGTATGCATTATTTTATATGGTATGGCTGTCAACTTCTTCCGTTGCCCCATTCGTCTCTTCGATGGCGAGAAGGAAGACACCGTGTTGGCCGCAGCTGATGGCCGCGTAGTAGTGATAGAAGAAGTGGACGAAAATGAATACTTTCACGACCGTCGCTTGATGATTTCTATCTTTATGTCTATCACCAACGTACATGCCAACTGGTTCCCCGTTGAAGGTATTGTCAAGAAGGTAGTTCATCACAGTGGCAACTTTCATAAAGCCTGGTTACCTAAGGCAAGTACAGAAAATGAACGTTCGACCATAGTGATTGAGACCCCTGACGGCAAAGAAGTGTTGGTACGCCAAATTGCAGGTGCCGTTGCACGCCGCATTGTTACCTACGCTCGTGAAGACGAGGAGTGCTACTTCGACGAACACATGGGTTTCATCAAGTTTGGCTCACGTGTAGATGTCTACTTACCATTGGGTACAGAAGTACTGGTACACATGGGACAAGCCACTGTGGGCAATCAAACGGTGATAGCGAAGTTGAAATAAATAGTCAATCAATTTTATAGGAAGCAACATATAAAGTCCTAACAAGGGGCAGGCTTCCAGCCTGAGATGAAATGCGGCACAATACGCATGGGCTGGAAGCCTGCCCCACAATGTAAAATATTGAATAACCTCACGTATGAAAAAACATTTTCCTAATACGCTTACTTGCTGCAACCTCATTTCGGGTTGCATTGCCACCTATTGGGCCTTTCAGTCCGACTATCAGTTAGCATTGCTATTTGTAGTGATAGGTGCTATATTCGATTTTTTTGACGGTTTTGCAGCTCGACTGCTACACGTTTCTTCTCCTATTGGTAAGGAGTTAGACTCGCTGGCCGACGACGTCACCTTTGGTTTTGCCCCATCGGCCGTTGTGTACTCCATGATAAGTTCATTGAGTAACGAAACACCCTTGTTTGGCCAGCCTTTGTTAGGACAACTATTACCCTATGCGGCCTTTATTATGGCGGCCTTTTCAGCCCTGCGCCTGGCAAAGTTCAATTTAGATGAGCGCCAAACGACTACTTTCATCGGACTCCCCACTCCTGCCAATGCTCTTTTTTGGACATCGCTGGCCGCTTCCTTTCAGTTCAACCCAGAGTTAATGCCCAATGAAGCTTATGCAGTCTTACTTATTGTAGGAGTGTTAGTGGCAAGTTGGTTGCTCATTGCAGAGATACCGATGTTTGCGCTAAAGTTTAAGTCGTATGGTTGGCAGGGTAACGAGTTACGTTATGGCTTTATTGCAGCAAGCATCTTATTACTTGCCGTATTAGGATTGAAAGGATTTGCTGCCGTAATTGTGCTATATGTGCTTACCTCAATCGCCAACAATCTATATCGCGATTACAAATAATTAAGCACTTCATGCGTTGTGTTGGCACGATTGTTGCCTAAAAGAGTGAAGAGAGCAGGATTCCCGTTCTCTCATTCACCGATTATTTAACCCCATTTTACGCAACAAAAAGACATTATGCACTTACTACTCGCAGGCCTTTTTATTTTCATTTTTGGCTTTATATTTATCCTATTAAGTTTTGCTTTCTCGTTTATAAGAGCAGGGCATAACTTTCTGAATACGCTCTTTGGCGGCTCAGCGCGTCGTTCCAACACTTCGCAGCGTCAAAACCCATATAGTGCTGGCGAGAACCCTAATAACCACACGACATCGGGCAATGCGCATCATGAGAGCAATCCTAACTCACGCCAAAAACGAAGCAATAAGATATTTGACAAAAACGAAGGAGAATACGTTGACTTTGAAGACGTATAACGATACTCCAATTGTCAGACAAGAAGTAACAAAAAGTTGAATGAACGAAGATACTTTTGACATACGCGCGGAGCAATCAGCTCCCTCGGCTTCAGAACGCGACTTTGAAAACGCACTGCGCCCACTAAAGTTTGATGATTTTAGCGGACAACGTAAAGTGGTAGATAATTTGCGCATATTCGTTGAGGCTGCCAAATATCGTGGCGAACCGCTTGACCACACCCTACTACATGGACCTCCAGGATTAGGTAAAACCACGCTCTCGAATATTATAGCCAATGAATTGGGGGTAGGGTTTAAACTCACTTCTGGTCCTGTGCTCGACAAACCTGGCGATTTAGCAGGTTTGTTGACTAGTCTCGAACCCAATGATGTGTTATTCATCGACGAAATTCACCGTTTATCACCAGTCGTTGAGGAATACCTCTATTCGGCTATGGAGGACTATCGCATTGACATCATGATAGATAAAGGGCCAGCCGCGCGAAGTATTCAGATTGACCTAAGTCCGTTTACCCTCGTGGGTGCAACGACCCGAAGCGGTTTGCTCACTGCGCCCTTGCGTGCTCGTTTTGGTATCAATCTCCACTTAGAGTATTATGACGCAGAGACGTTGCAACGCATCATTACGCGTTCGGCTAATATTTTGAAAGTGCCCATTGATGCTGAGGCTGCCGGCGAGATTGCCAGTCGCTCACGCGGAACGCCTCGTATTGCCAATGCCTTGTTGCGCCGTGTTCGCGACTTTGCACAAGTAAAAGGGACAGGACGAATTGACACCGAAATCGCCAACTTTGCCCTTGAAGCACTCAACATTGATAAGTACGGATTGGACGAGATTGACAACAAAATCCTCCTCACTATCATCGACAAGTTCAAAGGCGGCCCTGTTGGCATTACCACTATTGCTACCGCCATTGGCGAAGATGCAGGTACGGTTGAAGAGGTGTACGAGCCTTTCTTAATCAAAGAAGGCTTTATTCGTCGTACTCCCCGAGGCCGTGAAGTAACAGAGTTGGCTTACAAACACCTTGGTCGCAGTATGTATGGTCCGTCAAGTAGTGGGGAAGGTAGCCTATTTGAATAATGGGCTTAATAAGTTTAATAAGTTTAATAAGTTTAATGAGTTTAATAAGTTTAATGAGAACGTTGATACTTCCCTCATAAACTCATTCAACTCATAAACTCATGAACTTATTAAACTCATAAACTCATTAAACTAATTAAACTCATAAACTAATTAAATTCTTCTAATGATAACCTATAACGTTATAGACGTAAAGATGCCAGAAATATCGCACCGCGAAACCACCAAGTGGGTATGTGCTGTAGCCGCTTCGTATGGTAAGCGAGTAGGCGAGGTGGCCTACGTCTTTTGTAATGACGACAAGATATTAGAAGTTAATCGACAGTATTTAAAGCACGATTATTTTACTGATATTATCACCTTCGACTATTGCGAAGGCGACATGCTGAGTGGCGACTTGTTTATCAGCCTTGATACAGTGCGCACCAATGCCAAATTGTTCCACAAAACCTATGACGACGAACTGCATCGCGTCATCATTCACGGCATACTTCACCTTGTCGGCATTAACGACAAAGGTCCTGGCGAACGTGAAATCATGGAAGCAGCGGAAAATAAAGCCTTGGATTTGCTCCAGAAGCTGCGCCAGGAAAATAACGAAAATGCATAAAAGGGTTAAATAGCCTATTAAAAACGTAAATAGCCATAGCGACAAGATTGATTTTTCAATTTTGTCGCTATATTTGTAACCGATTACAATAGACATGTCAAACCAATAAACCTATTGAACCCCATGAAGAAGTTTATGTTGATGGCCCTTACGGCCGTCTTTGCACTCTCAGTTAGTGCGCAATGTCCCGAAAAGAAGGGCGACAGCAAACCATCGTCGCAAAAGGCCGGGGACCTTATGAACTATTGGGAGCTTGGTCATTATCAGCTCCGGATTCGTCAGGCAATTTTTATATTCACGACGTGGTTACCTCTGAAATCATGCGGGTCAATTTGCCCGAAGCTTTACAACAAGCAACCGGTTACGCACAAAAAATGCAGTTAAGGGAAGATCTGCTACCGATGGAATGCATCGCTCGAACGGAAGACTCTTTGTTTGTCGGCACGGGTCGTTTCGAAGATTGCCGGGTAATCAAATTCAACCAAAAGGGAGAAATCAAAGCGAAAATAGGCTGTTCTCCGCAAATATCTTCTGCCCGAACAGCCAACCCGCAGGTTAATCAGGCTTATATAGGCGTCGTCAAGGCAAGTCCCAACAACCGGTCGTATGCAATTGTATGTAGATATGCCGATCAAATAGAGGTTTTTCATTCAAATGATACGACTCAGGCTTTTTTTATCAAAGGACCCATGCTTTTCGAACCTAAAACAAAAATTGTCAAAGGGAATGTCGGACTGGAAGCCGAATGTATGTACGGTTATGTAGATCTTGCCGTTACGGATCAATGGATCATCGGATTGTTTTCCGGACGCACCTTATCGGAAAAGCGAGCCAACCAAGGAAATGCACTGCATATTTTTACATGGGACGGCACACCGGTAGCACGTTATTTTATGGATCAAGATTGCATTTCGATCGACATGGCAAATGACAGCACATTATACGCACTTTCTATTGCTCCGCAACCGGAAGTTTTTTCTTACAAAATGACTGACAAGTGAAATGGATCTTAGCCATTTGCCTCTTAAGTTACTTGAATAGTTGTGCAAAAGGAACCGAATTGATAGCTCCTGCCGATGAATCGTGTTGTCTGATGAGTGTCATATACGATACGGTACATCAAGGAAATATCATATGCGACAGTACTTCATATTTATTTGCATGTTATAATTTCGACTGTTCCTCCTGCATTGCAGCAATGGAAGAAACGGAGAAATTTCTGAAATCATACTCTAACGTGTGCTATATCGTTTATTCTCAAGATTCCATTACGTTATCATACTATATTCAAAAAATAGCGCCTCGCGCCACCGTTTTATATGACAAAAACAATGCTTTTTTCATAGCCAACAGACACCGGTATAATCTCGCCAGAGATTTTCCGGTTTTTATCATAAAAAAAGGACATTTGATTTATGCGAATAATCCTTTAAAAAACGGATTGCAAAAGATTATATTTAAACGAAAAGCAAAAGATTTCCTCAAACAGAAGAATAAATAAAAATTGAATTTGATTACCAAAATCGATAATCGTCAAACCGTGCAATTGATTCTCCAATAAAAGAAATGCCCTCCAAACGAAAATAGGAGGGCATCTCAGTATTCTCTTATAAACTATTTTCGAATCACAATTTCATCGTGTCGAGCTCCTTGATGTTTTCGGCGATCTGCTCGTCGGTCAGCGTGTAGTTCATCAGGTCGCCGGCGATGTATTTGTCGTACGACGCCATGTCGATCAGACCGTGTCCGGACAGGTTGAACAGGATCACCTTCTGTTCGCCGCTCTCCTTGCATTTGTTAGCTTCGTCGACGGCCGCCGCGATCGCATGGCACGATTCGGGAGCGGGGATGATGCCTTCGGTCTGCGCGAACAGGCAGCCCGCCTCGAAGCTGTCCAACTGCGCGATATCGACCGCTTCCATCATCTTGTCTTTCAGCAGTTGCGACACGATCACGCCCGCTCCGTGGTAGCGCAGTCCGCCGGCATGGATGTTGGCCGGGGCGAAATTATGTCCGAGCGTGAACATCGGCAGCAGCGGCGTGTAGCCTGCCTCGTCGCCAAAATCGTAGCGGAACACGCCGCGCGTCAGTTTCGGACACGAGTTCGGTTCGGCGGCGATGAAACGCGTCTTTTTGCCCGACAGGATGTTGTGCCGCATGAACGGGAACGAAATGCCGCCGAAATTCGATCCGCCGCCGAAACAGCCGATCACGATGTCGGGATATTCGCCGGCCATCGCCATCTGTTTCTCGGCTTCGAGGCCGATAATCGTCTGGTGCAGCGTCACGTGGCTCAATACCGAGCCGAGCGTATATTTGCAGTTCGGCGTGCTCATCGCCAGTTCGATCGCCTCGGAAATAGCCGTCCCGAGCGAACCCTGGTAGTTCGGATGGTCGGTCAGGATCTTGCGGCCCGCCTTGGTCGACATCGACGGCGAAGCGGTCACCTGCGCGCCGAACGTCTGCATGATCGAACGGCGGTAAGGCTTCTGTTCGTAACTGATTTTGACCATGTAGACAGCCAATTCGAGACCGAACGCCTTGGCCGCGTACGACAGCGCGGCGCCCCACTGGCCCGCGCCGGTTTCGGTCGTGATGTTGGTAATCCCCTCCTGTTTGCAGAAATAAGCCTGCGCGATGGCCGAATTCAGCTTGTGCGACCCTACCGGGCTGACGCTTTCGTTCTTAAAATAGATATGCGCCGGAGTGCCCAACGCCTTTTCCAGCTCGTAAGCCCGTACCAGCGGCGTACAACGGTAGTTCTTGTACTGCTCCCGGACCGCCTCCGGAATGTCGATCCACGCGTCGGTCTGGTTCATCTCCTGATCGGCCAGCGCTTTGGCGAAGATCGGATAGAGATCCGAAGCGCGCAGCGGCTCGCGGGTCTGCGGATTGAGCGGCGGCATCGGCTTGTTCGGCATGTCGGCCGCGATATTGTACCATTGGGTCGGAATTTCGCTTTCCGGAAGGATAAATCGTTTCGTTCTCGTGCTCATATCTTTTATGTTTTGAATGTTTGTCGTACCGAAAAAACAAGGGCTGTCGTGAGTTCGACAGCCCTATGCATTATGTTGCGGATCCTTTCCTCGCACGGTGAAGCCTCTCACGATCGTTTCAGATGCGAGCGCCACCAAAATTTATCGTTCACCGGAAGATCCATGAATATCATCGTTTACCGACCGCAAATGTAACGAAAAAAACGGAAACCCCGCAAAATCAGGCAAAATATTTTTAACTTTGAACGACCGTTTCGCCCGGATTTTCTGTGAACAAAATTCTATTTCCAACATAAATCGGTGAAAAACAAAAAATTATGAAAGTAAGGAATTTGATCTTGCTGTCGGTTGCGTTATTTTCGGCCGCTTTCGCGCAGGCCGCGACCGTGGATACGCTGTCGGTCTGGAGCGCGTCGATGAACAAAGGAGTCGAAGTGGTGGTAGTCGTACCCGACGGCGCCCGGACGAAAACGGGGCCGGCCTACCCGGTGCTCTACCTGCTGCACGGTTACAGCGGCTATGCCGCCAATTGGCTGCAGGTGAAACCCGAACTGGTACAGTTGGCCGAACGCGACAGCGTGATCGTCGTATGCCCGGACGGCAAGAACAGCTGGTACTGGGACAGCCCCGTCGATCCGTCGATGCGTTACGAAACCTTCGTATCGCAGGAATTGCTCCGCGACATAGACGCCCGTTACCATACGCGCGCCGATCGCAGCGGACGGGCCATCACCGGTCTGAGCATGGGCGGGCACGGCGCCATGTGGCTTTCGCTGCGCCATAAAGACCGCTTCGGGGCCGCCGGATCGACCAGCGGGGGATTGGACATCCGCCCGTTCCCGGACAACTGGGAGATGAAAAAAGCGCTGGGCGAAAAGGCCGACAATCCGAAGCGCTGGGACGACTACGCGGCGATCAACCAGATCGACAGCATCGCCAACGGCGACCTGGCGTTGATCATCGACTGCGGTTACGGCGACTTTTTCGCCGAAGTAAACCGCAACTTCCACGACAAGCTGATGGAGCGCGGGATCGACCACGACTACATCGTGCGGCCGGGCGTGCACGACGGCCTCTACTGGAACAACTCGATCGACTACCAGTGGCTCTTTTTCAAAAAATTCTTCGACCGGGGACGCTAATCCGCCGCCCGTCCGGAATACGATAAAACCGGCTCCCCGTCTTCCGGCCGGGGAGAAAACAAAAACATTCCCCTGTCCGCGCAGACGAAAACCGCACGGGCAGGGGATATTTATTTCGGAAGAAAAATCGTCAATCGCCCAACCGTTCCAGATACTTCGCCTCGTCCAGGCGGCCCGCGACGGCATCCGCGATAATCTCCCGGCAAAGGTCGGACAGCGCGACGGCGTCGGCCGTGAATTCGTCGTTTAAGGACAGCGTCCAGACTTCGTTATCGACCACGCAGCGGAAAGTCGCCCAATACCCTACGGAGGGGCCTTCCGCCTTGCTGTCGAAACGGTCGATCCAGTTCACGAACTTATTATACAACGCCTCCGCGAACCGGTCGCCGATGCGAAACGTTCGGGTCTCGACCCGATAGCGCTTCGGGGCCTCCTCCTGACATTTTGCGTACATAGCTAAGTTGTGTTCGACCGATTGACGAATCATACTGTCGGTTACCGTATCCAGATCCTTTAGCGGGGTTCCGATCGAAGGATACTCTTTTTCTAACGCTCTGTTCACTTCCTGAAATTTAGGAATACTTTTAACTTCAAGCAAGTAATACCGATCTGATGAATCCCTCACAATCCGAAGACCTAAAACTTCTATGAATTCTCGTTCGAAGAAATATTCCACGGGCGCGTTGAAATCTTCGAAAAAAAGGTTTTCGATATCGGTTTTTCCGTCCAGATTGGAAAACGGTTTGATCGAGCCGTCCGGCTGGACATTCTCCAGCCGGCTTTTGATATAGTTGTTTTCGATCCTCTTCGAAAACTGAACGGGATAATCCCGGGCCGAAACTTCCTGCAAAAACACGATTGCAAGAAAGATTGTCATTATTTTCAAAAACATTTATTTAGCAATATTATACCAACTTATAATACCATCATAATAAATGCCCTGGGTTAAACCAGGGTACTTTGCAGCCATTGCGTTATCCGCCTTACCAGGCTTTGCACTTTCTTGGTGAGTATGAGCTACCATCTGGACTCTTTTACCTTTGCGTGTAATGTTCCCGTTGTCATTGGTGATCGGTAAATAACTTTCAGTTGCCGTATTCCTGTCGTCCACGAACACCTCTTTTGTGCCGTCATAATAAATTACGATATACGCTTCTACGTAATCCGGCCGGGTGATCCAATCGTCTATGTAAGCCATCACCTCGCCGAGCGTACGGAACGTCTCGGTATTGCCGAACTTGGTCAGGGCCAGGTACTTATTGAACCCCAACTCCAGAAATTTACTGTTCACTTTTACCGAATGATCGGTAGAATAATTCACATAATTGTTCGCTTCGCTGAAATTCCACGAAGCAAGTTGCGGATATTTGCGGAGCAGCGCCTTCTTTTTTTCGTTCATAATCTGCGCTTTTCTTCGACACGAAGAGAACGAATGATTCCCGGAAGATACGTGACATAATTCCCTGCCGAATCCTGAACGATCTCCAGATTTGAAAAATCGACCTTGTTCATTTCATGCGCAAAAGCATTCAACGAATGTTGAAAATCGGAAGCCGCAATTACATACTCTTCCAGTTCCGGAGAAGTCGCAATGGTCTGATCTATTTTTTCCCGATCGAAATAGTCGTCTTTCTGACATCCCTGGAAAATAAAGAACATACCGGCAGCAACGAATAGAATGGTACCGACTGTTTTAAACGATAGATTTTTTTCATAGCTATTCATACATTTAAATAAAAGGTTTCATTATGTGATTTTATATGCATACACGTTCTTTCAGCCCAAGATAAATTAAAATATTATATAAAACAAATAACATCATAAAAAAATATTCATTTCTCATTTACAAAACGGACAAAACAGCGACACGTTATCTCGGCATTTAATAATAACCCGACCATCCTCCAACATCATATTGACAATCAGTTATATTCAAATTAAAATCGTAAATTTTCAGACGCCGTTTTCTTTTTTAAAAATAATTCCTACCTTTGACATATTAAAGTCGTGCCCGTGCACGGAGATTTGTTTTTAACCCAAAAAATCATAAAAGCCTGATGAAAAAACTGTTTATAGCGCTCGGAATGCTCTGTTTCTGCGCGACCGTATCCGCCCAGGGCGACTGGGAGCCCTTGTTCAACGGAAAGAACCTCAAAGGATGGAAAAAGCTGAACGGCGCGGCCGAATACCGCATCGAAGACGGCGCGATCGTCGGCGTCAGCCGGGTCAATACGCCCAATACGTTCCTTTGCACCGATAAGACATACGGAGATTTCATCCTCGAACTCAGCTTCAAGGTGGACGAAGGGCTGAACTCCGGCGTGCAGTTCCGCAGCAACTCGAAACCCGATTACCGCAACGGACAGGTGCACGGCTACCAGTACGAAATCGACCCTTCGGCGCGGGCATGGAGCGGCGGCATCTACGACGAAGGACGCCGCGGATGGCTCTACCCGATGACAAAAAACCCGTGCGCGCAAAAAGCGTTCAAACCGGGCGAGTGGAACAAACTGCGCATCGAGGCGATCGGCGACCGCATCCGCACGTGGCTGAACGGCATTCCGACGGCCGACATCCTCGACAACGCCGACGCTGCAGGTTTCATCGCCTTGCAGGTGCACGGTATCGGCGATAACGCCGCAATGGAAGGCAAAACCGTCCGCTGGAAAAACATCCGCATCTGCACGACCGATCTCGAAACCGAAAAGATGCCCGAAATCTGCTGTCTGCCGCAGATCAACTGCATCCCGAACACGATCTCCGAGCGCGAAGCGGCCCAGGGATGGACGCTGCTCTGGGACGGTAAAACCACCGACGGATGGCGCGGCGCGAAACGCGCCGACTTCCCTCCTTCGGGCTGGGAAATCCGCAACGACATGCTGTGCGTGCAGAAATCCGACGGCCGCGAATCGGCTAACGGCGGCGATATCGTCACGACGCGCAAATACAAAGACTTCGAACTGGTCGCAGACTTCGAGATCACCGAAGGGGCCAACAGCGGCATCAAATATTTCGTCGATCCGGATATGAACAAAGGCGAAGGCTCGGCCATCGGCTGCGAATTCCAAATCCTCGACGACCAGCGCCACCCGGACGCCAAACTCGGCGTAAAGGGAAATCGCAAGCTCGGTTCGCTGTACGACCTGATCCCTGCGCCGGACAACAAGCCGTTCCGTCCCGGACAGTTCAACACGGCGCGAATCGTCGTGAAGGGCAACCACGTAGAACACTGGCTCAACGACGTGAAACTGATCGAATACGATCGCAACAACCAGGAGTGGAATGCGCTGGTAGCATACAGCAAATACCGCGACTGGCCGAACTTCGGCAATTCCGAAAGCGGATATATCCTGTTGCAGGATCACGGCGACGAAGTACACTTCAAGAACATCAAGATCCGCGAGTTGAAATAACCGCAACCCGCCCTGCCCCGCTGCCTGAAAACTTCAAAACCATGAAAACACGGATCCTCTGTATAGCAGGACTGCTCGTCTTCGGATGCGGCGGCCTTCGGGCCAAAAAGCCGCAATCGCTAGACGCACGAATCGGAGTATGTTCCGACGTTCGCAACGCGCAGCGGCTCAAAGCCGCCGGAGCCGACTGCCTCGAGGCCGGCGTCTCCGCTTTCCTGGTTCCGGACAAGCCGGAAGAGGCATTCGACAAAAACCTCGCCCTGCTGCGGGAATCCGGCTCGGAGATCGTTAGCTGCAACGGTTTCCTGCCGGCTTCGATGATCGTGGTAGGCCCTTCGACCGACCACGACAAGATCCTGGCATGGGCCGAAACGACTTTTCGCAGAGCCGAACGGGCCGGTATCCGGTACATCGTTTTCGGCAGCGGAAAATCGCGCAAAGTGCCCGACGGATTCTCGCGCGAAACGGCCGAAGAACAATTCGTGCGACTATGCAAACGGCTCGGCCCGGTCGCCGCGCGCTACCGCGTGACGGTCGTAATCGAACCACTGAACAGCCGCGAAACGAACCTGATCAATTCGGTGTCGGAAGGCGCCTCGATCGTCGAACGCGTGAATCACAAAAACATCCGGCTGCTGTGCGACCTATTTCACATGACGGCCGACGGAGAGCCGCCGCAGGCCATCGTCGACGCGGGAAAGCATATCCGGCACTGCCACATCGCCGAAGCCGCCGAACGGACGGCCCCCGGCACCGACGGGGACGATTTTCGTCCCTACCTGCGCGCGCTGAAAAAAATCGGCTACAAAGGCTGCGTATCGATCGAATGCATGTGGAAAGATTTCGGAGCGCAACTGCCGACAGCTGTCGCGGAGCTCCGCAAACAAATGAACGACTTATAACTGAAACAACTAACCTAAAACGATCATGAACGAAAAAATATCCAGGCGGGAATTTCTAAAGAAAGCGGGTCTCGTATCGGCCGGAGCCGTAATGGGCAATTTCATCCTCAGTCCGAAAAGCTATGCGCGCGTCAAAGGCGCCAACGACCGCGTCAACGTGGCGGTGGTCGGTTTCTCCGACCGGTTCCGCAGTTCGCTGTTGCCCGGTTTTACGGATCACCGCGAGGAACTGAACTTCGACATGATCGGCGTGTCGGACATCTGGAGCCTGCGCCGCGATGAAGGCGTGCAGGTCGTGGGAGAGAAAATCGGGCACAAGGTCAAAGGATACCGCAACAACGAAGAGATGTACAAGGACAAGGACATCGACGCGGTAATCATCTCCACGCCGGACTTCGCGCACGCCACGCACACCGTCGAGGCGGCCGAACACGGCAAGCATATCTACGTCGAAAAACCGTTCGCCGAAACGATGGAGGACAACCGCCGCGCGAGAGCCGCCGTCGAAAAGGCGGGCGTCATATTCCAGGTCGGTTCGCAACGTCGCAGCGCGCCGAACTACCACGCGGCGAACGACTACATCCGCTCGGGCCAATTCGGCGACATCGTGATGTGCGAAATGACGTGGAACGTCAACCAGCCGGGCCGCTGGCGCCGTCCGTCGCTCGTTCCGAAGTGCAGGGAAGAAGACCTCGACTGGATTCGCTTCCTGTGCAACCGCCCGTTCGAAGCGTTCGACCCGCGCAAATACCTCGAATATCGGTTGTTCTGGCCCTATTCGTCGGGAATCCCCGGCCAGTGGATGGCGCACCAGATCGACACGGTGCACTGGTTCACCGGACTGAAACACCCGCGCAGCGTAACGGCCAACGGCGGCATCTACCTGTGGCACGACGGCCGCACGAATTTCGACACGATGACCGCCGTGATGGACTACGGTCCGGCCGACGACCCGCAGAAAGGATTCCTCGTACAATACACCTCGCGTTTTACGAACAGCGCCGGCAGCGTCAAGGAGATCTACTACTCGAACGGCGGCGAATTGAACCTCGACACCAACAAGATCACCCCGAACGGCGGTCTGACCGAAGGAGAAGCCAAAGCGATGGGTATGCATGCGAATCAGCTCGCGCCGCTCGATCTGAAATCGACGATGAAAGTGGCCACGGCCGGAGTGACCGGCGTAGACCCGATGACCTCGGTTCACGTCCGCAACTGGATGGAGTGCATCCGCAGCGGCGAAAAAACGAACGCTCCGGTCGAAGCGGCCTACGACCATTCGTCGGCCTGCATCATGGTCAATGCCGCGCTGCGCACCAAACAATACGTCACGTTCGACGAAGAGCACCAGGAAGTGCTGGCAGGCGGCAAAGTTTTTAAATTTTAATAAAAAAAGTACATTTGTAATCGGGGCCGATACAATAGGCCCCCGCTGCAATCCGAAGAAACCATGAACAACGAGAAAATAAACCGCCGGGACTTCCTGAAAGAGCTCGGATTCGTCGCGGGCACCACAGCCCTGCTCTCCTCTTTCCCGTGGCTGTCGGGAATGGCCGAGGACAAGCGGAAAGCCACGACGGGACACAAAACCCGGATCGCGGTGATCGGCACCGGCGACCGGGGACGCTACCTGCTCAATTTCCTGGTAATGAACCCGAAGGCCGAAGTCGTATGGCTGTGCGACAATTACGAGCCGTGGCTCGACCTGGGCCGTCAGATCGCGCCGAGCGCGAAAACCTGCGCGGATTACCGGCAGGTGATCGACGACCCGAACGTAGACGGCGTGGTAATCGCCACCCCGTTGCATACGCACCTCGAAATCGCCGGCGCCGCGATGGAAGCGGGCAAGCACGTTTTCTGCGAAAAATCAATGGCCCGGACGCTGCCGGACACGCTGACGATGTACCAGACCCATAAACGGACGGGGCATGTTTTTTTCGTCGACCAACAGCGGCTTTTCGACCCGGTCTACCTGAAGGCGATCGAAATGATCCGTTCGGGAATGTTCGGCGAAATACAGGGGATCAAAACGTTCTGGAACCGCAACGGCGACTGGCGCAGGCCCGTCCCGTCGCCCGAACTGGAGCGTAAAATCAACTGGCGGCACTACAAGGAATACTCCGGCGGCCTGATGACCGAACTGGGCTGCCACCAGATCCAAATGGGAACGTGGATCTGGCGCGAGCTGCCCGAACGGATCTACGGACAGGGGGGAATCACCTACTGGAAAGACGGCCGCGAAGTGGAGGACAATGTCGGCGTGATGTATACGTACAAAAACGGCAAGCGGATGTCCTTCGACTCGATCATATCAAACCAGTTCTACGGGCTCGAAGAGCAGATTATGGGCAACCTGGGAACCCTCGAACCCGAAGTCGGCAAATACTATTTCGAAAAGACGCCGCCGATGCCCGGATTCTTGCAGATGATCAACAACATCGAGAAGGATATTTTCAGCTCCGTCTCTTTCGCCGGCCCGAGCTGGGACCCCGAGATCGCCCGCAAGAACCACGGCGAATACATCATCGGCAAGAAACGCGACTTCCTGGACGGCACCGGCTTCACGGTCGATGCGTTCGTCGAAGCCGCGATCACCGGAGAACAACCGCCGATGATCGCCGAGGAGGGCTACTACGCGACCGTGCTGTCGCTGCTCGGGCTGCAAGCCATCGAAGAGAAACGGGAAATTCTGTTCCCGGAAGAGTACCGCATCGACTATCTGTAACCGCAAAAGCGACGAACTATGAAAGATATCGTAATCAAGGGGCGGCAAATCCGCCGGGAAATAATCGTATGGATCTGCTGCGTAGCCGCGCTGACGGCATGGAACGCTTATGCCATCGTCCAGTACGGAACCAGTTGGAGCGAACTTCTGTCGTTGTGGTACGTAATCTTGCCGTTGTCCGTGCTGCTTTACGCCGTGCTGATCCCGATCCGCTGGGCAGGCAGGCTCGTCCTGCGACTCGTGTGCGGGAAAGGCGGCTGCCGCAAACGTAACGAAAAAGCGAAAGCGTAACGGATGGGAGATGCGGTCAGCCATACGTTCCGGCAAATGCAGAACGGAACGGGTCTGTTCTACGGATGGTTCGAAGCGATGCACAGCCGGTTCGACCTGTTGACGGTCGGCCCGACTGAAAATGAAGCTGCAGCATTGTGCCGCGACATCGCCGCGGAGATCCGGAGGATCGAGAACCGCCTGAACCGGTTCGACGAAGCGAGCGACGTGTGGCAGATCAATCAGAACACGTTCTATGACAAATGCCCGGCCGATCCGGAGTTGCTCGGGATTTTCGCCGATGCGCTGCGTTACCGCGAAATGACCGGCGGGGCGTTCGATATTGCGATCCAAACGCCGGAATACTTGCCGGGGGAGTCTTGTTTCGCGGTCGACCCCGCCTGCGAAGCGGTCGTCAAACTGCGTCCGGACGCAATTTTCGATTTCGGGGGATACGGCAAGGGATACGCATTGCAACAGGCTCTCGGCATGTTGAAAAACGCCGGAATCACGACCGCGTTGGTCAATTTCGGCAATAGTTCGGTCTGCGGGATCGGCTGCCACCCGTCCGGCGACAGTTGGCAGGTCGGCGTAGAGAACCCGTTACGGCGCGGCGAGAACATGACCTTCTTCGGACTGAACGACCTCTGCCTCTCCTCGTCGGGCAACCTGCCGTCGAACCGCGGACATATCCGTTCGCCGCGAACCGGAAAACCGGTCACCGACAACCGGATCGTCTCGGTAGCGGCTCCGTCCGCCCTCGACAGCGAGGTGCTCTCCACCGCGTTGTTCGTCGCCGATGCCGCACAGCGGCAGACCGTCCTGCGGCATTTCGCGCTCGCGCGCGTCGCCGAGATGGATTTCACGACCGCCGGTCACACGACCCGCGAAGCGGTCTGAATTCGCCGTTCCATAATTCACACGAATTCGCGCAAGTCCCGACGGCATCGTTCCACCGGGACTTTATTTTGCTATCGAATTGAGAATCCGCCGTTTTTTCTGAAAGATCAGAAGGTTTGATCCGAAAAAAGTATGATATTTGTATAGAAACGCTATGCGGCCGCAAGGCTTCGCAAATTCAAAACTCACGAAAACTATGGAAAAAACGGATATCGGACTGATCGGCCTGGCCGTAATGGGTGAAAACCTCGCGCTGAACATGGAAAGCAAAGGATTCAGCGTGTCGGTCTACAACCGGACGGCGCCGGGCGAAAAAGGCGTCGTCGACCGTTTCGTCGCAGGACGCGGCAACGGGAAACGGTTCACGGGCACGCACTCGATTCGCGAGTTGGTCGGATCGGTCAGGCGTCCGCGCCGGATCATGATGATGGTGCGGGCCGGGGAAGCGGTCGACGAACTGATCGCGCAATTGACGCCGCTGATGGAACCGGGAGACGTAATTATCGACGGAGGCAACTCCGCCTTTCAGGATACGGCCCGGCGCGTGAAAGAGGTCGAAAACCGGGGACTGTATTTCGTCGGAGCGGGGATCTCCGGCGGGGAGGAAGGGGCCCTGCACGGCCCGTCGATCATGCCGGGAGGTACGCCGGAAGCATGGCCGCTGGTCAAAGACGTATTGCAGGGCATCGCCGCGAAGCTGGACGACGGCACCCCGTGCTGCGAATGGATCGGCAGCGGCGGAGCCGGGCACTTCGTCAAAACGGTGCATAACGGCATCGAGTACGGCGATATGCAGCTAATCGCGGAGGCTTACGCACTGCTGAAAAACAGCTTGCAGCTCGATCCCGAAACGATGCACCGCGTATTCGCCGAATGGAACCGAGGCGAACTGAACAGCTTTCTGATCGAAATCACCGCCCGGATCGTCCATTTTAAAGACCCGAAAGGAGGCTATCTGATCGACCGCATACTCGACGTGGCGGGACAGAAAGGCACCGGCAAGTGGAGCGTCGTCACGGCTGTCGACGAAAACGACCCGCTCACGCTGATTACCGAAGCGGTCTACGCGCGGCTGATCTCGTCGATGAAAGAAGCGCGGATCACGGCGAGCGGGCTCTATCCGGACGCGCGTACCGACCTCAACGCGATGACCGGCCGCGAACCGGACGACGAGAAAGCCGTCCAGGCGGAAGCGATACGCGACGCGCTGTATGCCGCCAAGCTGATCTCTTATGCGCAGGGATTCTCGCTGATGCAACGCGCTTCGGCCCATTACCGGTGGGATCTCGACTGCGGCACGATCGCCCGGATCTGGCGCAAGGGATGCATCATCCGTTCGGCGTTCCTCGAAAAGATCACCGAAGCCTACGACCGAAACCCGCTGCTCGAAAACCTGCTTTTCGACGACTTTTTCCGCGACAAAATCACCGCCGCGCTGCCCGCATGGCGCAGCGTCGTCGCAGCGGGGGCTCTCGGCGGAACGGCGCTGCCGTGCATGGGCTCGGCGCTCAGCTATTTCGACGGCCTGCGGACGGCCGACTCGCCGGCCAGCCTGATCCAGGCGCAGCGCGACTACTTCGGCGCGCACACCTTCGAACGCACCGACGCGCCGCGCGGGGAGTTTTTCCACAACGACTGGACCGGCCGGGGCGGCAAGACCTCGTCGGGCAGTTACAACGTATAGCACAAGACACTATGAAAAAAGCGGATAACCAACTACTCGTCATCTTCGGGGCATCGGGCGACCTGACCCGGCGCAAGCTGATGCCGTCGCTGTTCGAACTCTACGTGCGGGGGCTGTTGCCGAAACGGTTCGCGATCCTGGGCGCCTCGCGCAGCGAATATACCGACGACACGTTCCGGCAGCAGCAGCGCGAAGGCATCCGCCGGAGCGCCAAAGGCGCGTCGTACGACGACGGACAGATCGACGAATTTCTCCGGATGATTCATTACGTCAGTTTCGAACCGACCGAATACGCCACTTACGGCAACCTGAAAAACCGCATCGGCGAACTGCTGGAAACGCTCGGCTCGCCCGACCGGGTCGTCTATTACCTGGCCACGCCGCCGGTACTGTACGAAACGATCCCGGCCGGACTGAAAGAAGCCGGGCTGAACGTCGCCGCAACGAAAAAAGGATGGCGACGGATCGTTGTCGAAAAGCCGTTCGGCACCGACCTCGAATCGGCGCGCCGGCTCAGCGAACTGCTGCGCGGGGTATTCGAAGAAAACGGAATCTACCGGATCGACCACTATCTCGGCAAAGAGACGGTGCAAAACATCCTGGTGCTGCGTTTCTCGAACGGCATTTTCGAGCCGCTGTGGAACCGCAACTACATCGACTACGTCGAGATCAGCGCGACCGAAACCCTCGGCGTCGAAAACCGGGGCCCGTATTACGAAAGCGCCGGAGCGCTGCGCGACATGATCCAGAACCACCTGCTGCAGTTGATGGCTTTCGTCGCGATGGAGCCGCCGGCCGTTTTCGAACCGGAACCGATCCGCAACGAGATCGTCAAAGTGTTCCGCGCCATCCGCCGTTACACGCCGGCCGAAATCGGGCGCAACGTGCTGCGGGCTCAATACACCGGATGCGAAATCGACGGGCAATACGTCCCGGGATACCGCGAAGAGAAAAACGTCGCTCCGGATTCGACGACCGAGACTTTCGTGGCGATGAAACTCTTTATCGACAACTGGCGCTGGGGCGGCGTACCGTTCCTGTTCCATACCGGCAAACGGCTGTCGAAAAAACAGTCCGAAGTCGTGATCCACTTCAAATCGACGCCGACGCAACTCTTTTCGGGCCAGTGCTCCGGGCGTTCGTGCAACAAGCTCACGCTGCGTATCCAGCCCGACGAGAGCATCTCGCTGAAATTCGGACTGAAAATGCCCGGCGCGGGACTGAGCGTACGGCAGGTCAGCATGGATTTCCGCTACGACTCGCTGTCGTCGGACTACCTGCCCGACGCTTACGAACGGCTGCTGTTGGACGTGATGCTCGGCGACTCGACGCTGTACGCCCGCCGCGACTCGCTCGAAGCGAGCTGGCAGTTCATTGACCCGATCCTGCGGGCCTGGAAGCAAAACCCGCAGCGGGGCCTGCTGACCTATCCGGTGCTGACCGAAGGGCCCGACCCGCAGCAACTGCTCGAAGACGGCAACGACCGGCCGGATGAGAATTGTACCCTGGACGAATCCATTTTTCAGGAATAAACACGCTATGGAAATGCTCTCTTTCGACTGCGTGCACGACGCACTGCAGGCAATGACCGAACAACTGGCCGCAGCGGTCCGGCAAAAAACGGACGGTCCGTTCCACATCGCCCTCTCGGGCGGCGGGACGGCCAAACTGCTGTTCCGGCTCTGGGCGCAGGAATATGTACGGAAAATCGCGTGGTCACGGCTGCGCTTCTATTGGGTCGACGAACGATGCGTCCCGCCGGACGACCCGGAAAGCAATTTCAAATATGCCGACGAACTGCTGTTTCAAAAGATCGGCATCCCCGACAACCACCTGTTCCGGATACGGGGCGAAGAGGATCCCGAACAAGAAGCCCGGCGCTACGCGGCGGCCGTCCGGGCCGAACTGCCGCTACAAGACGGACTGCCGCGCTTCGATGCGGTCGTCCTCGGCATCGGCGACGACGGCCACACCGCTTCGATCTTCCCGCACACGCCCGGATTACTGACCGACCCGGCCTGTTACGCGGTATCGCGGCATCCGGTCACCGGTCAGTGGCGGATCACGATGACCGGCCCGCTGATCCTCAACGGGGCGGAACTGCTGTTTCCGGTCATCGGCCCCGGAAAGGCGGAAATCCTGCAAAAAATAGACGGCCCGCAGGGAGCGGAATATCCCGCGGGGTACATCCTCCGCCGCGCCGAACGGGCGGCGGTCTATACGAACTGTAAAATATAATCCCGCGCGCTCCGCCTTCCGGTCATCGTCGGGTATTTTTGCGTACCTTTGCGGCGACCAAACCGGAAAACGATGGAACAACCGATCATAGCACTGCAAAACGGAGTCGTCCGCGACGAAAGCCGGCGGTTCCGCACGCCCGTCAATTTCACGCTCGAAGCCGGGGAGCATATCGCCGTCATGGGGCTCAACGGCAGCGGCAAAACGATCCTAATCGAAACGCTGTTGGGCAACCTTTACCTCGCGGAAGGCAAGTTGAACTACGATTTCCGCTCGGACGACAACCGTGCGTCGCAGCACATCCGCTACATCACATTCCGCGACGCTTACGGCAGCGCCGACGGAGAATACTATTACCAGCAGCGGTGGAACGCCACCGACCGCGAAAGCGCGCCGCTGGCCTCGGAAATGTTCGACCGCGTGACCTGCGACCCGCTGGAACGCGAACGGATCTTCGACCTGCTCGGCATCCGCGGCATGTTGCAAAAACAGATCATCCTGCTGTCGAGCGGTGAACTGCGGAAATTCCAGATCGCCAAAATGCTGCTGGCCGCGCCGCGCGTACTGGTCGTCGAAAGCCCGTTCATCGGACTGGACGTCGAAGCGCGCCGGACGCTCGAAGAGCTGTTCGTCACGCTGACCCGCCGGTCGGACGTACAAATCGTGCTGTCGGTCTCGTCCCCGGCCGACATCCCGTCGTTCGTCACGCACGTCTGCACGGTGGACGGTATGCGGTGCGGCGCGAAGCAGACCCGCGAAACGTTCCTGCGCGACGAACCGTTCTCGCGACGCCGGGCCGAAATGACCGCCGCTTACGAACGGCAGCCGATCCAACTACCCCCTCCCCTCGCCGAACCGCTGCATTGCGACGAAGTGGTGCGGCTGCGCAACGTTACGATCCGCTACGGCGAACGGACGGTGCTCGACTCGGTAAACTGGACAATCCGGGGCGGCGACAAATGGACGCTGACCGGCGCCAACGGCTCCGGCAAATCGACGCTGCTGAGCCTGATCTGCGCCGACAACCCGCAATCCTACGCCCAGGACATCGTGCTGTTCGGACGGCAACGCGGATCGGGCGAAAGCATCTGGGATATCAAAAAGCACATCGGCTACGTCTCGCCGGAGATGCACCGCTCGTACATCAAGAATATCCCGGCGATCGACATCGTGGCGTCCGGATTTTTCGATTCGATCGGCCTGTACCTGACTCCGAACGACGACCAGCGGGCCGTCTGCGAAGAGTGGCTGAAGACGTTCGAAATGGGCGGACTGCGGGATAAATCGTTCGTGAAACTGTCGTCGGGCGAACAGCGACTGCTGCTGCTGGCGCGCGCCTTCGTCAAAGACCCCGACCTGCTGATCCTCGACGAACCGTTGCACGGACTCGACTGCTACAACAAGGAGCGCGCCCGCGCCGTGATCGAGGCTTTCTGCCGCCGGCCGGACAAGACGATGATCTACGTGACGCACTACGAGCGGGAGCTTCCCCGGTGCGTGGACAAAAAAATGGTGCTGCAAAAACATGCATAGCGAACCGGAAGTTCCGAACAACGATGAATACGTATAAACTATACCAGGTCGATGCATTCGCCGAAAAGTTATTCACGGGCAACCCGGCGGCCGTCTGCCCGCTGGACAGTTGGATAAGCGACGACCTCTTGCAGAAAATCGCGATGGAAAACAACCTCGCCGAAACGGCCTTTTACGTCGGCCGGGGCGACCGGTACGAAATCAGATGGTTTACGCCGAACACCGAGGTAGACCTGTGCGGTCACGCCACGTTGGCGGCGGCCCACGTCCTGTTCGAATACGAAGATCGGCGAGAAACCCCGATCCGTTTCTACTCGCCCCGGAGCGGGGAATTGCAGGTGAGCAAAAAACCGGACGGCCTGACGCTGGACTTTCCGGCCGACGAACCGCACGAAGTTCCGGTTTCGGACGAACTCCTGAACTGCTTCGATAAAAAACCGGTCGGGACCTATAAAGGAAGAACCGATTACATGCTGGTTTTCGCGAACGAAGCCGATGTCGCCAACATCGAACCGCGATTGGAATCCATCGCAAAATTGAAAGCCCGGGGGGTCATCGTTACGGCAAAAGGCGAAAAGGCGGATTTCGTATCCCGTTTTTTCGCTCCGCAATCGGGAGTCGCCGAAGATCCCGTCACCGGATCGGCGCACACGACCCTCGCCCCGTACTGGGCCGCAAAGTACGGCAAAACCGAACTGTCGGCGATACAACTGTCCGCCCGGAAAGGTTACTTACGGTGCAGAGTCCTCGGCGAAAGGGTCGAAATCAGCGGCCGGGCCGAACTCTATCTCAAAGGCGAAATCTACATCTGACGCTTCCCGGCCCGTTCCCGGCCTCTTTATCCTTCCGGTCATCCTTTGCGGATGATGCCTTTGTTTTTGCGGCCGTCGACGTAAATGTACAGCGGCTCCGTAAAACGGACATGCCGCACCAATTCGCTCTCGTAGACGGCTTGTTCGCCGTCCAACTGAGCCGCGTCGAACGCTCCGTCGCCGAGGAACGGGCTGATGGTCATGTAGCCGACGCCGAACGACGTGAGGTTCTGGAAAAAATGGGTCCCTTGACTCGGTTCGACGCGGAAATTTTCGAGCCCGCACTCGACGATCACTTTCGCTTCCGAAATCGCGGTCCACTTGACCGGAATGCCGAGCCACGGGTCGCTCGACCCCCAGCGTCCGGGACCGATCAGCACGTAGGAACGCTTTTCTGCGCGCATCCGGTTGTTCAGCGCGCCGATCTCGTCGGCGATCTGCTGCGTGCGCGCCGAATCGAACGCCTCGTTGCGAATATAAACCACGTCGCATACGTCGCCGATCGCGCCGAGCCCGAGAGCGTGTTCGGCATAGACCAGCGCGCCGTCGGGGGATACCTCCGACCAGTCGAGCGAAACGTTCGACTGCGTATCGACGATCGGACGTATCTGCAGGAAATTGAACACGCAATCCGTGCCGTACGGCACGTCCATATCGACGGCAAACTCCATTTCGATCGGGCAACGCATCTCTTTTTCGCCCATTTCGAGCAGGTCGCAGACGATCTGCGCCAGCGGGATCGTATCGTATTTCAGGATTCGCGAGAAGGTGACGATCTTGCGCCCGTCTTCGAACGTACTGTCCGTAATGCGTTGATTCTGCATATCCCAGGTCGAAGCGACATGACGCATGTTGCGAAAATGCTTCGCCTTGTTGATCTCGAAACGCTGCAGGTTCACCGCGTCGTCGATCGACGTTTTGAACTCTTCGGGCTTCAAGTTCAACGCATACATCTCGCGCTGCGTCTCGCTCAACGCCAGTTCGGGCGTCGAAAGTTGCAATACGTTTTTCGGATAACGGGGCGAAAAGCGGAGCGTCTGACCGCCGTCGACAACCAGCTTGCCGAGCCCGAACGCGAGGTTCACGATACCGTCCTGCGGCTTCTCGTCGCCGATCGGATAAAAATTCAGCGAACGGGCCACGCCGGAAATCGTCGGAAAGAAATACCCGCTGTCGGCCGTCCCGCACACCTCCTGGATCACGACGGCCATCTTCTCCTCGCTCAGCAGGTTGGCCGTCGCCTGGATATAGGCGCGGCTCGATGCGAAATAGACCGACGCATAAACGCTCTTGATCGCCTTGCCGAGCAGTCGCAGCGTCTGGTCTTCGTTGCTGGTCATCGGAATCATATAAGTCGAATAGATACCGGCAAAAGGCTGGTAGTGCGAGTCCTCCAGTTTCGAACTCGACCGCACGGCCAACGGTTTCGACGAGTGGCGGATGAAGATTCGCAGGTCGTCGACCAGCGACTCGGGCAGCCGCGAGCTGACGAATTCGGAAAGTATCTCGTCGTCGGAGATATCGGAGTTGATCACGTATTGCAGGCCGTTCTCGCGGATGAACTCGTCGAAACAGTCGGTGGCGATCACCAGCGTCCGCGGCAGGTAGATCCGCACGCCCTCGTACTTGTCGTAAAAGCGGTACTTATGCAGCATACTGTTCATAAAGGCCAGTCCGCGCGCCTTACCGCCGAGCGAACCGTTGCCGATCCGGGCGAAACCGATGTAATTGTCGTACGTGTCGGGGTCGAAACGCGCCACCACGCCGTATCCCTGCAGGATGCGGTATTCGCGGATCGCCTGCGCGATGAATTCGCGCATCCGGTCGATCGAGTCGAACGAACCGTTGTGCAGCTTGCGCACCGTCGCCGCCAACGAAAAAAGCCCGCGGGCATACATCCACTTCGACAGCCGGTTGCGTTCGCCGTGATAGAACAGCACCTCCTCGGGAATCTCCATAACCAACTGTTGCAGATCGCGCAGGTCGCGGGCGCGGCCGATCACGGTTCCCGTCTTCAAATCCTTGAACACGAAATCGCCGAACGAAAACTCCTCGCCGATGTAGTCGCTCAGTTCGATCAACAGCGTCTTCGAATACTTCGCGATAAAGCCGACGCCCAGTTCCTCGGCCGTCGCGCGCATACTCTCCTGCGACGATTGCAGCAGGAACGGCATTTGCGGATTATCTTTTTTAATCAGCTTGCAGAGGTCGATTCCCGCATCCAGCTTTTCGCTCGACGCCGGATCGTCCTTGTGAATAACGAAACCGACGTCGGAAATCACCCCCAGCAGGTTGTTCTTGTATTTTTCATACAGTTCGACCGCCTCCGCGTAGTTCGTCGCCAGCAGGATCTTCGGCCGGGCGCGCTTGCGCAGCTTTTGCTGCTGCTCGTTGAGCGCCTCCTTCGCGAATTCGCGGCTCTGCTGCAACACCAGCTTGTAGATCGTCGGCAGGTAGGTCGAATAGTACTTCACCGAGTCTTCGACCAGCAAGATCGACTGCACGCCGACCTGCAGGATGTCGTTGTCGGCGTTCATCCGGTCTTCGATCAGCTTGATGATCGTCAGGATCAGGTCGGGATTGCCGTGCCAATAGAACGTGTAATCGATGGCCGACGTGTCCTCGTTCTCGATCCGCATCCCGATATCGCGCGAAAAATTGGTCAGCAGCACGATCGGAATGTCCGGCTGCTGTTCGCGGATCAGCTTCGACAGGTGGAAAACGTCGATCTCGCCGACATTGAACATACTGATTACCAAATCGAATCCTGGATCGTCGCGCAACAATTCGAGCGCTTCGACCGACGAACTGACGCGCCGGAACGACGGCGGATTGCTCAGGTTCAGATCGATGTACTCGTTGCTGATCTGCACGTCGATCCGGCCGTCCTCCTCAAGCGTGAACGCATCGTAACTGCTTCCGATCAGCAGTACCTTGCGGATGCGCCGCCGCATCAGGTTGCCGTAGTCGATCGTCGTGTCGGCCGTGATCCGGCCGATGGTATCCTGTGTCATAATCTTATCCGAATAGTGCGAAACAAACTTACGCATTTTTTGGAACTTTTTTTACCTTTGCACAAACTATCGAACAACCCTATGGCTAACTATACGCTCGAAGAAGTCACCTCGCGGCGGGCTGCGCGTGAATTTCTCGACCTGCCCAAACGGCTTTACCGCGACGAACCGCACTGGATCTGCCCGTTGGACAGCGACATCGAAAACCGGTTCCGCCCGCAGACCAACGAATTGCTGCACGACGGCGAAGCGATCCGCTGGATCGCACTCGACGAACGGGGCCGCGCGGTCGGACGCATCGCCGCCTTCTACAACCGCGAGTTGGTCAAAGCGTCGGAATACCAGCCGACCGGCGGCTGCGGATTTTTCGAATCGATCGACGACCAACGGGTAGCCGACCTGCTTTTCGACGCGGCGCGCGACTGGCTCGCCGCTCGCGGCCTGGAGGCGATGGACGGCCCGATCAACTTCGGCGACCGCGATTCGTGGTGGGGATTGCTGGTAAAGGGATTCGAATTCACGCCGCTGTACTGCAACCCGTACAACTTCGAATACTACGTCCGCCTGTTCGAGAATTACGGCTTCCAAAACTATTTCAACCAGCACACCTACCTGCGCGAACTGGCCGAAGGCCTGTTTCCGGAAAACGTTTACGAACGGGTCAAACGGCTGAAGGAAGAGCCGCGCTACCGGTTCGAGCACATGGACAAGCGCCGGATCGAAAAATACGCCGACGACTTCCTGGAGGTTTACAACAAAGGATGGGCGGGATTCTCGGGCGTCAAACCGATCGACCGCGAACACGCTTTCGCCCTGCTGAAAAAGATGCGGCCGATCATCGACGAACACCTGATGTATTTCGCCTACTACGACGACCGGCCGATCGGCTTCTTTTTGATGATTCCCGACCTGAACGGCGTGATCGGGCCGCTGAAGGGGCGTTTCGGCCTATTGCAGAAATTCCGCTTCCTGTGGCGGTTGAAGGTGACGAAAAAAGCGACGCGCATCTTCGCCCTCATCTTCGGCGTCGTTCCCGAATTCCAGGGGAAAGGGATCGAATCGGGCATGATCTACACGTTCGAACAGGACGTGGCGAAAAAGATCAAATTCAGGTATAAAAGCCTCGAACTGGCATGGATCGGCGACTTCAACCCGGTGATGATGCGGATGGTCGAGAATTACGTCTGCGCCCAGAAGCACAAAATGCACACGACTTACCGCTACTTGTTCGACCGCACCAAAGAATTCAAACGGGCGCCGCGGATGAACCTGCGCAAACGGGAACCGGCGACGGCGGCCGAATAGCGCCCGGCCCGGCCGGTTTGGAATTCAGCCGGTAAAGCCTTACCTTTGACTTGACCAATTACCGATAACAAAAAATAAACCATGACAAAAGGAATCATACATACCGAGAAGGGGGATATGACCGTCGAGTTTTACGACAACGAAACGCCGATCGCGGTGAACAATTTCTGCAAACTGGCCGAATCGGGCTTTTACGACGGGCTGACGTTCCACCGCGTTATTCCCGATTTCGTGATCCAGGGCGGCTGTCCGCAGGGAACCGGAGCCGGCGGTCCGGGCTATACGATCAAGTGCGAGACATCGGCGGGCAAACAGTATCACGACCGGGGCGTACTGTCGATGGCGCATCGCGGCAAGGACACCGGCGGATCGCAGTTTTTCATCTGCATGAACCGCACGAATACGGCGCACCTGGACGGCGTGCACACCTGTTTCGGCCGCGTGGTCGAAGGGCTCGACGTGATCGACCAGATCCGCCAGGGCGACCTGATTCTGAACATCGAAATCTTTAAAGACCAAGCGTAATGGAATTCGAAGGAACCGTATGGCGGGTACTTCCGCTCGTCAAGGGAACGAGCGCCCGCGGCGAATGGATGAAACAAGAGGTGGTATTCGAACTGCCCGGCGAGTTCAACCGCAAACTGTGCGTCGGGTTCTGGGGCGACAAGGCGCAGGAAGCCGGCACGCTGCAACCGGGCGAATCGGTCGCCGTTTCGGCCAACGTCGAATCGCGCGAATACAACGGCCGCTGGTTTACCGAAGCGCGCGCGTGGAGAATCACCCGCAAAGCGGCCCAGCAACCGCAGCCGCAGGCTCCGGTAGCCGACGGGCTGCCGCCGATGGACGCATTCGCTTCCGACGAACCGGCCTCGACGAGTTCGTCCGCCGAAGTAGACGACCTGCCGTTCTAAACGCAACGAGGTTAGAACAGATAAAAAGCCGTTCTCCGATTGGAGAGCGGCTTTTTTGCGAAACATGCGGACCAATCCCGGAACCATTTTCTCGTCCGGCGATAACAACCGCCGTCGCACGGATACTATAAGAAATACTATTCCACCCTAAAAAACACATTTTAACATCTTTTTACGCCATAATTAATTGATTTCTCCTTGTTTTTCCATATATTGATCCAAATTATATAAAAAAGGAGGTGTATATGACATAAAACCATTATATGCAGGAACAAAGGAATATCCACTGTTATTTATTATCTAAAATTCAAATTCAAAATCAATGAATCAAAAAAAATGGCGATTAAGCTGTATAATCGCACTTATTTTTATTTGCAGTTGCCAGAGCGATCCGTATGATAATGCAGAATTTCCAAGCGCAACGAACTCTTCTTCAAAATTCTCCCCCCAAGAGGCCCGTTCCTATTTCGAACGAACCGCAGAAGATTTGCGGGCGGTCTCGTTTCGACACACGCACCCCATGCAGACAAAATCGTCGATTTGCGAACAACCGGAGTCTCAGGAGGTATTTACGCCTTTATGGAACGACCTGAGGCAAACGGACGAAAACGACCTTTGCGTCACAATGGAGATTCCGTTGGAAACGAGAGGCGGACCTTTGCTGGGCTGGTGCGAGTCGCATCTGACGGGCGATCGACCAGGCGGCGTTTCGCCGGTAGCGATCACCAGCAACCTGGTGATCAAAAAAAACATCGAAACCGACGACATTTTTTATTTTGTGGCTACCTTTATACCCGACCCGACATGCGCTCGGGAACGCAAGGGTCAAAAACATCCTTATCGGTTTATGATGGATCGGCAATACAGCGGATACGTAGTGATTTCCGACGTGACGGGCGAATATGTTACGGCTTTTTTACACCGGAACGGATCGCACTGCCAGGTACATCTCCGTATTCCCGAGTCAGAGCAACCGACGGATTCGTCCGAAGTGACCGACCGGCTGCGCCTGGCAACCCCGGGGGCGGAACTGATGACCCGGAGCGCGGACTCAGAGCAGGACGAAACGCGTTACTATTGCGCCTATTGTAACTGGCAGATCGTAAACGGCTCCTGCCCGAATCCGAACTGCAAACCGGTGGAAGTCGTAGCCTGCCCTGTCTGCCACAGTCAGGAGTGCGTCTGTTGCCCGGTCTGCAAAAGCTATCCGTGCAAATGTAACCCGAAGACGTGCACCAATGCGAATTGTCCTTACGGCGGATATTGCAACGGACTGTGCTCGACGGGCAGCGGAGGCGGCACCGGAGGGGGAGGCAGCACCGGAGGGGGTACCACCGGAGGAGGTGGAACTCCCGGAGGGAACATAACGCCGCAATCGTTCAGTTGGAAACCGGGAACTCCGTATCCGACGGTGTCAACCACCTATGTCCGGTGGAAAAATTTGTTTAATAATGCTCAGACGACTCTCGATTTTCGACTGATTTATATCAACTCGGCCATCGTAGACGATAAATTTATCATCCGCAACTTCAAATATCCCTCGAACATCGGATATGTAACAAAAGATCCATATTCGGGAAAATGGTATATAGACCTGGACGCGTCTCAGATCCCGCAGGGAACTTTTGCGGAGCAACTCATTATGGTGCATGAGTTGTATCATCTTCATCTGTATTTGAAAGCCGGTGTGACAAAACCAACTTCTTCCGACAATGATGACCATCATCGACAAATGGTCGAAGACGGAATTTATGTCGAATGGCTAAAAAAAATGTTTCCGGGGCGGCCAAATGATGAATATGATCTGATGAAATATGCAGGAACCATAAATTCTCCTATATTTCAAAATCAGCAGAAAAAGAAACAAAATAAAATAAAGAAGTTTTTTCAAAATTCAAACATCATTTACTAAATTGAATTAACATTTAATTGCAATGAGACGATTATTAATTTCAACAATTATATTCCTGGCATTTAACAACATACTATATGCCCAACCTCAACTTCGCGCAGGAGCACAAGATATGTACTTTTTCTGTTCGGCCGTAGCCGAAACAAACGACGGAATTCGAAGAGATGAAGATTTTGAAGATGATAACGATCCTCTTTATGTACACCGCCCTATCTTTTTTACGATGTACTCAAAATCGAAAGACATTTACGTTTGCTTCGATCATTACAATTACAATCCGACGGAATTGGCCAAAATTCGTTCGGTGAATCCGGCAAAAGATCAATTGGAAATTATGATTACGTCGCGTGGTATGCTGAAATTTATCTATGAACTAAAACCCATTACCTTGGAAGACAAACTGGCCTCGTTCCGTACGAAAGAAGAGGCGTGGACATGGGTGGATTCGGTCAAGGCCACCGGCAAAAGAATTTACATATTGGACTGGAACGACTCTTTTAATCAAAACGGTAACGGACAGATCAAACTGATCCAAGTAATACCAACCGCTACCAATCGGCCCCTTTACTGACAAACGGTAAATTAACTGAAAATTACCGGCGGAAAGAGTTGTACATTTCCGCCGGTTTCATTAAATTTACCTATATTGTTTCGATTATGAAACTTCTGTTATTATTCGCACTTATTTGTCCGGCCGCACTGACGGTATTCGGCGCCGAACCCCAACCGCGTGTCAAGGGCGATGCGATCTATTTCTATTGTACTTCACGCACCGATCCCGACGAAGGCGTCGAAAGAGGAGAAAATCCGGCAAACGACAATGACCCGCTTTATGTACATAGACCTATCTTTTTTCAGATGGTTTCAAAAACTAAAGATATTTATATTGATTTTGCTTTTTTCAACTACAATCCGACCGAATTAAGCAAAACCCGCCCGGTAATCCCGGCGAAAGACCAAATGGAAATCGTCACGGGACCCCGAACCATGCTGCGGTTTATCAATACGTTCAACCCGATCACGCTGGAAAACAAATTGGCATCCTTCAAAACGAAAGAAGAATCATGGGCCTGGGTGGATTCGCTTAAAGCAACCGGTAAACAGATTTACCTGATCGATTGGAATGATCCGATAAACGGTAGCGGAGGAACAGAACTCAGACTGATCCAGGTAAGGCCTACCCTTACCAACCGTCCGTCTTACTAACAAATTAAATACTAAATGATAACTATCGGCAGAAAGGTGCGATTCTTTCTGCCGATTTTCATTATATTTACAAAAACGAGCCTGTCGAATTATGAAAACATGGTTGCTATTTGTATTCGTTTGCTCAGCGGCATTCACGGCACTCGGTGTCGAACCCCAACCCCGTGTCAAAGGCGATGCGATTTATTTATACTGTTCCGCATCTACACAAGACACCCGGGAAGGCATCGAAAGATTCGAAGATGCTGAAAACGACAATGACCCGTTATTCGCGCATCGGCCGATCAGTTTCGAAATGAAATCGAAACAAAAAAACATTTACATACTCTTTTTCCATTGCAGTTTCAATCCGGCGGAACTCAGCAAAACCCGCCCGGTAGACCCCGCAAAAGATCAGATGGAAATCGTCACGGGACCCCGAACCATGTTGCGGTTTATCAATACGTTCAATCCGATCACGCTGGAAAACAAATTGGCATCCATCAAAACGAAAGAAGAATCATGGGCGTGGGCAGACTCGCTCAAAACCACCGGTAAACAGATTTACCTGATCGATTGGAATGATCCGATAAACGGTAGCGGAGGAACAGAACTCAGACTGATCCAGGTGGCACCAACAACTATCAACCGACCGCTTTTTTAGATATAAAAGCAGACTAAAAAAACCGGAGGACAGGGACATGCTTTCCGCCGGTCTGTTTTTTCAGTTTTGGGACTTTCGAAAAGAGCTAAAGCAGTTCGCCGATCAGCGTGGCCGAACTGCAATCGGTGATCCGGACGGTCGCGTATTCGCCGATCCGCCGGTCGCCGCGGTCGAAGACGACGACTTTGTTCTGCGACGTGCGGCCGAACAGCCGGTCGTCGCTGCGTTTCGAAACGCCTTCGATCAGCACTTCGAACGTGCGGCCCACGTCGCGGCGGTTGCTTTGCAGCGACAGTTCGTTCTGCAGGCCGATGATTTCGGTCAGTCGGGCCGTCTTCACGTCATCGGGCACGTCGTCGGCATAGCGGCGGGCCGCCTTGGTATTCGGGCGTTCGGAATATTTGAACATGAAGGCAAATTCGTAGCCGACTTCCCGCATCAGCGACAGCGTGTCGCGGTGATCCGCATCGGTCTCGGTGCAGAAACCGGCGATCAGATCGGTCGACAGCGCACAGTCGGGCAAGATACGCCGGATCGCGGCGATCCGGCCGAGGTACCACTCGCGGGTGTATTTTCGGTTCATCAACTCCAGCATCCGCGTGCTGCCGGACTGCGCCGGCAGGTGGATTGCGCGGCACAGGTTCTCCCGCCGCGCCATCACATGCAGCACCTCGTCGCTGAGGTCTTTCGGATGCGAAGTCGAAAACCGCACCCGCAACAGCGGATCGATCCCGGCTACCGCATCGAGCAGCGCGGCGAAGCCGGTCGAATGCCCGTCCTGTTCCCAACGGTACGAATTGACGTTCTGCCCGAGCAGCGTCACCTCGCGGTAACCGGCGTCGAACAGCTCGCGGGCTTCGCGGAGAATCGTCCGCGGATCGCGGCTGCGTTCGGCTCCGCGCGTATAGGGAACCACGCAGTACGAACACATGTTGTTGCACCCGCGCATGATCGAAATAAAAGCGCTGACGCCGTTCTTATCGAGCCGCACCGGGGCGATTTCGGCATAAGTCTCCTCCTGCGACAACAGCACGTTGACCGAACGGCTGCCGTCGCCGGCCTGCCGCAGCAGCCGAGGCAGATCGCGGTAAGAGTCCGGCCCGGCCACGATATCGACCAACTGTTCGCGCTCCATCAACTGCTCTTTCATCCGTTCGGCCATGCAGCCGATCACGCCGACGAGCAACGCTTTCTTACGCCGCTTATAAGGCTTGAACTCGCGCAAACGGCCGAGGACGCGCTGCTCGGCATTGTCGCGTACCGAACAGGTATTCACGAGGATCACGTCCGCTTCGTCGATCCGCTCGGTGTAACGGTATCCGTCGCGCTGCAGGATCGACAGCACCACTTCGCTGTCGCTGACATTCATCTGACAGCCGTAGGTTTCGATATACAGTTTACTGCCATCGCCGGACAACGGCCGCAGTTTTTTCAGATTTTCGGCATTGAAATCCATCGTTTACTCTTTTTGCGGGAAAGGCTTGAAACCGTCCCCATAAGTTTCGTCGGCATCGACAATCACGACGAACGCCGTCGGATCGATCTCGTGCACCATACTGCGCACCATCGACACCTCGCCGCGGCTCACCACCACGAAAATCACCTCCTTATCCCGCGCGGTGTACAAACCCGACGCCTTCAGGTAAGTGCCTCCGCGTCCCATTCGTTCGAGGATATATTCCCGGATCTGCTCGCGCCGGTCGGAAACGATGAACAGCAGCTTGTCGTAGCTCGCGCCGTCGAGGATATAGTCGATGACCCGCGACGAGACAAAGATAGTGACTAACGAGTAAAGCGGCAAGCGCCAGTCTCCCAAAACGATCATGCCGAACAGTACGACGCACGAATCGACGATCAGTATTCCGCGCGAAAAGCGGATGTGCGCGTAGCGCGTCAGTAACTTCGCGATGATGTCGGTGCCTCCCGACGTGGCGTGCGACTTGATGATCAGCCCGGTTCCGGCGCCGATCAGCACGCCGCCGAAGATACACGGCAGGAACATGTCCTGCGACAGATTCATGGCTCCGCCGAACAGCGTTTCGGGACTCTCGCCGAAAAGCCACGTCATCGCGTTCATCGAAAGGGGGATCAACAGCGCGGAAAAAATCGTTTTCGCCCCGAACGCCCGCCCGAATACCTTCATCCCGACCAGCAGCAGCGGGATGTCGAGCATCAGGCCGAACGTCCCGACCTGCACCGACGGAAACAGATAGTGCAGCACGATGCCGGCGCCGTACACCCCTCCCGGCACGATGCGGTACGGGTTCATAAACAACACGAACCCGGCGGACAGCACGACACTGCCGACGAACACGTAAATCCACGAAACGACGGACTGTCTCGCAAGCCATCGGTCGTATACTTTCGGAATCATAACATTCCTCCTTTTTCTATTTTCGTTCCAATAAATAACAAAAGTAATCAATTCTGTTAAAAACCAAACTCCGGATTTCGTTTATGCGTTTTATTTGCCTAATTTTGCGGCTTAACGCGAAAAATCATGGTACTCAATATAACCTTAATCGTCATTGCTTATCTGCTGGGATCCATTCCGAGCGCCGTATGGATCGGCCGCCGCTTTTACGGCATCGATGTCCGCGAACACGGCAGCCATAACGCCGGAGCGACCAACACGCTGCGCGTGCTGGGGCTGCGGGCGGCGCTTCCTGTCTTCGGGATCGACATGCTGAAAGGATTCGTCGCGGTGATGCTGTCGCACCTGACCGCTTACGAAAACGGCAGCGACGCGATGTTCGACCTGAAGATCGCGCTGGTGGCGGCAGCCGTGATCGGGCATATCCTGCCGCTGTTCGCCGGGTTTCGCGGCGGCAAGGGCGTCGCCACGCTGGCGGGAGCGGTGTTGGCCGTCTATCCGTCGGCCGTGTTGTTGTGCCTGCTGATTTTCGGGATCGTCTTCGTAACCACCCACTACGTATCGCTCGGTTCGATCAGCGCCGGGATCGCGTTCCCGATCTTCGTAATCGGCGTATTCGGCGAACGGTCGGTATCGCTGATCGTATTCAGTTGCGTCATCGCGGTGTTGCTGCTGTATACCCACCGCAGGAACATCCAGCGGCTGTTCGACCACAGCGAATCGAAGACCTATCTGTTCAAAAAAAAGGACAAAAAATAACCGCTTCCCGGAACAACCCGTTTGCAAAGGAGCCTGAAAAAGAATTTCCCAAAATTCGTTATTTTTAAGAAAACGCATCCTGCCCCCGCCGGCACAGACGATCTTACCCGACGCAGGGCAAAAACAGATCCGATATGAAAAAAGTGAAAATAACGGTGCTGAAAACCACCCTGGACGAAGAACTGGCCAAAGAGTACGGGGCCGAAGGACTGACCGCATGCCCGATGCTGAAACAGGGACAAACGTTTTATGCGGATTACGCCCGCCCCGAAGGATTCTGCGACGAAGCGTGGAAAGCGATCTACCAATACGCGTTCGCCCTGGCCCACGGAGCGGGAAACGGTCTTTTCTATTACGGCGACTGGATCCGGAAACCGGGAATGGCGATCTGCAGTTGCAACGACGGACTGCGTCCCGTGATTTTCAAGCTGGAAGCGACCGACGAAGAATCGACGATCGACTACACTCCGGTGCGGTAATTCGGCCCCGGCCGGAAACGCCGGAAGCGGAAAACCGTTCCCGCGCTTCCGAAACCGGCACTCACTCCGGCACGCCCACGGCGCATACCGGAGTTTGCTCCGCCCGCCGCGACAGGAACGTCGGATACCCATAAAAAAACGGACGGCAGCCCCGCGAGGCCTGCCGTCCGTTTTTAAAACCCGGTCGTCAGATCCGGTCGAAACGCGTGTATTGGGCCAACGCCGCCGGGATACGAATATTCTCCGGAGTCTGGTTGTTCTCCAGCAACGCCGCCAGGATACGCGGCAGAGCCAGCGAACTGCCGTTCAGCGTATGGGCCAACTGCGTTTTCTTATGAGCATCGCGGTAGCGCAGCTTCAACCGGTTTGCCTGGAACGACTCGAAATTCGATACGGACGACACCTCGAGCCAACGTCCCTGCGCCGCCGAATAGACTTCGAAATCATACGTAATCGCCGACGTGAAACTCATGTCGCCGCCGCAAAGTCGCAGAATCCGGTACGGCAGTTCCAGTTTTTGGACAATGCTTTCCACATGCGCGATCATCCCGTCCAGCGCCTCGTAAGAGCGGTCGGGATGCGCCAGTTGGACGATCTCCACCTTATCGAACTGGTGCAGCCGGTTCAATCCGCGCACATCCTTGCCGTAGGAGCCCGCTTCCCGGCGGAAACAGGGCGTATAAGCGGTCATCTTGATCGGAAAATCGGATTCGTCGAGGATTACGTCGCGGTAGATGTTCGTCACGGGCACTTCGGCCGTCGGGATCAGGTAGTAATTGTCGAGCGTCACATGGTACATCTGCCCCTCTTTGTCGGGCAACTGCCCGGTACCGAAGCCCGACGCCTCGTTGACCATCAGCGGCGGCATGATCTCGGTATAACCGGCAGCCGTATTGCAGTCGAGGAAAAACGCGATCAACGCGCGCTGCAGCGCAGCGCCCTTGCCTTTATAAACGGGAAAACCGGCCCCGGTCAGCTTGACACCCAGTTCGAAATCGATCAGGTCGTATTTGCGGGCCAATTCCCAGTGCGGCAACGCTCCTTCCGGAAGCGCGGGATTCGTCCCGCCCATACGCACCACCACGTTATCGGCCGCCGTCTTGCCGCGCGGCACGTCCTTGTTCGGGAAATTCGGCAACGTCACGATCACGGCGTTCAGCTCTTCGCCTACGGCCCGCAACCGCTCCTCCATGCTCCGCGAGCGTTCCTTCAACTGAACCGTTTTCGCCTTAGCGGCTTCGGCCTCCTCCTTTTTGCCCTGTTTGAACAGCATACCCACTTCCTTGGCGATGGCATTTTGCTGCGCCAGGCATGCATCCAATTGAGCCTGAATAGATTTACGTTCATCGTCCAGCGCTTCGATCTTCTCGACGGCCTCTGTGGCATCCACCCCCTTGACGGCCAAACGTTCCAGCGTAAACGCCTTGTCTTCCCTGATTTGCTTAAGTGTCAGCATTTGGTTTCGATCTTTTTAAATTTTTGTATACTGCTTTCGTTCGTTTTTACGTAATATCAGTGAGGCAAAGATACTATTTTTTCGTACCTTTGTAACCTGTGAATTCATAATTTATGGACATCCGGAAAAACATATCGCCGCTGGTCGTACTGCTGTTTTGCCTGTTAAGCGCATGCGTAGGAACCGGAGGAGCGAAAGCCGACGGCGTTTCTGAAAAGAAACGGGAACAGACGGAAAAGAAAAAAGCCGGCCTGATACGCAGCGTATCGCCGCTGTACGGCACCTACGTCACGCAGGGGGAATCGCAGCGGATCGTAGCGGAACTCGGCGCGGAAGTCGATAGCGTCGTTTTGTCGATCGGCGGCAGCCGCGTGACGGCGCTCGACACGGCGGGTTACGTGTATGCCACCGACGGGAAACACCCCACCGGACGGATCGTTTACCGAATCACCGCCTACCGCGACGGCGACAGCGACAGCCGCACCGGCGAATTTACCATCCTGGCCGCAAAAGCGCCCATACTGTACGGACACAAGGTGCTCAGGCAATATCCGCACAACGCCGACTCGTATACGCAGGGCCTGCTGTGGCACAACGGCTCGCTGTACGAAAGCACCGGCCTCGAGGGACGTTCGTCGGTACGCAGGGTCGAACTCGCCACCGGCAGGCCGGTCGTCACCAAAAAACTGGACGACAACCTGTTCGGCGAAGGCCTCGCGCTGCTGGACGGCAAGCTGTACCAACTGACCTGGCAAAACAACAAGGCGTTCGTCTACGATCTGGAAACGTTCGACAAAGTCGGCGAATTCGATTACAGCGGCGAAGGCTGGGGACTGACCACCGACGGGAAGCACCTGTATATGAGCGACGGCAGCGAAAAAATTTATGTCCTCGACCCGGAAACTTTCCGGCGGATACGCACGATCGAAGTCTATACCGACCAGAGCAAGGTAGCCTACGTCAACGAGATGGAGTGGATCAAAGGCGAAATCTGGGCCAACGTCTACATGACCGACACCATCATCCGGATCGACCCGCAGACCGGCGCGGTGACCGGAGCGATCGACATGAGCGGACTGCTCTCCGAAGCGGACGTCACGCCGGCGACCGACGTGCTGAATGGCATCGCCTACGACGCCAGAACGGGCCGGATTTTCGTCACCGGCAAAAACTGGAACAAACTATTCGAAATTTCGGTCCATCCGAAGTAGGGCCGACTCCACAATTTACGTATGCTGAAATTTTCGATACACGACCAGAGCGCGCGCCGAATCCTGATCCTCGACGGCGGACTCGGAACGATGATACAGGGCTACGGCCTGAGCGAAGAGGATTACCGCGGAACGCGTTTTGCAGATTGGAAAATCCTGCTGAAAGGGTGCAACGACCTGCTCGTGCTGACCCGTCCGCAAGTGATCGCCGAAATCCACGAAGCCTATCTCAAAGCGGGAGCCGACATCATCTCGACCGACACGTTCAACGCCAGCGCGGTATCGATGGCCGATTACGGGCTCGAGGCGTATGTTTATGAGATGAACCGGGCGGCGGCGGCGCTGGCCCGCAAAGTCGCCGACGGCTATACGCTCCGCAATCCATCGAAACCGCGCTTCGTAGCCGGTTCGATCGGCCCGACCAATCGCACGGCGTCGATCTCGCCGGACGTCAACAATCCGGGTTACCGGGCGGTGACGTTCGACGACCTTCGGGCATCCTATGCCGAACAGGTGCGCGGTCTGCTGGACGGCGGAGCGGACGTGCTGCTGATCGAGACGATCTTCGACACGCTGAACGCGAAAGCCGCGCTGTTCGCCATCGAGGAGACTTTCGCCGAACGCGGAAGACGGATTCCGGTGATGGTCTCCGGAACCATCACCGACGCCAGCGGACGGACGCTGTCCGGGCAAACGATCGAGGCTTTCTACGCTTCGATCGCCCATGCGAATCCTTTTTCGGTAGGACTGAACTGCGGCTACGGCGCCGAACTGATGCTGCCTTACATCGAACGGCTGGCGGCGGTCGCCGGGTGCGCCGTATCGTCGCACCCGAACGCCGGACTGCCGAACGGCTTCGGCGGTTACGACGAAACGCCCGAAATGATGGCGGCAACGATCGGAACCTACCTGGACAAAGGCCTGCTGAACATCGTCGGCGGATGCTGCGGCACGACGCCGGAACACATCGCCGCCATCGCGCAAGTCGCATCGAAATACACGCCGCGCGCAATCCCGGAACCGGAGCACGTAACTACGCTCAGCGGACTGGAAACGCTGCGGATCACGCCCGAAGCTAACTTCGTCAACGTCGGCGAACGGACGAACGTGGCCGGATCGGCCAAATTCGCCGGCTTGATCCGTGAAAAAAAATACGAAGAAGCGCTGTCCGTAGCGCGGCAGCAAGTCGAAGGCGGCGCTCAGATCGTCGATATCTGCATGGACGACGGGCTGATCGACGGCCCGACGGCGATGCGCGACTTCCTGAACCTCGTGATGTCCGAACCGGACATCGCACGGGTCCCGGTCATGATCGACTCGTCGAAATGGGAAGTGCTCGAAACGGGGCTCAAATGCGTGCAGGGTAAATCGGTAGTCAACTCGATCTCGTTGAAAGAAGGCGAGCGGGAGTTCCTGCACCGGGCCGGACTGATCCGCCGTTACGGAGCGGCGGCCGTCGTAATGCTGTTCGACGAACAGGGTCAGGCCGATACTTTCGAACGGAAAATCGCGGTCGCCGGCCGCGCCTACGAATTGCTGACCGAAAACGGCTTCCCGGCCGAAGACATCATCTTCGATCCCAACGTGCTGTCGGTAGCCACCGGTATCGAAGAACACGACGGCTACGGCATCGACTTCATCCGCGCCTGCGGCTGGATCAAGGCCAACTGTCCGTATGCGAAGGTCAGCGGCGGGGTCAGCAACCTGTCGTTCTCGTTCCGAGGCAACAACAAGGTGCGCGAGGCGATGCATTCGGTATTCCTGTACCATGCGATCGCCGAAGGGATGGACATGGGCATCGTCAACCCGTCGATGCTGCAGGTGTACAGCGAAATTCCTTCCGAATTGCTGGAACTATGCGAAAACGTCGTGCTGAACCGGCGTCCCGACGCGACCGAACGGCTGACCGCATACGCACAGCAACTCAAGGATAAAAGCGGCACCGTGTCCGACGATACGCAACGGCTACAGTGGCGCAAAGGGAGTGTCGACGAACGGCTGGCGCACGCCATGCTGAAAGGAATCACCGATTTTATCGACGAAGACACCGAAGAAGCCTACCGGTCGCTGGGCAATGCGCTGGCCGTGATCGAAGGGCCGCTGATGAACGGCATGAACCGGGTCGGCGAATTGTTCGGCAGCGGAAAGATGTTCCTGCCGCAGGTGGTCAAGAGCGCCCGCGTGATGAAACGCGCCGTCGCGGTGCTGACTCCCTACATCGAACAGGAGCGCAGCGAAGGACGCGCCGCATCGGCCGGGAGGATCGTCGTGGCGACGGTCAAGGGCGACGTGCACGACATCGGCAAAAACATCGTCTCGGTGGTGCTGGCCTGCAACGGCTATCAGATCGAAGACCTCGGCGTGATGGTCGAGACGGGACGGATCGCCGACGCCGCCTCGAAATGGCAGGCCGACGTGATCGGACTCAGCGGACTGATTACCCCGTCGCTCGAGGAGATGGCCAAAGTAATCGTCTCGGTCGAACAGATGGGCCTGAAGATCCCGATTCTGATCGGCGGCGCCACCACGTCGGACATGCACACGGCGGTCAAACTGGCCCCGCTGTACAGCGGCCCGGTGATCCACGTCAAAGACGCGTCGGAAGACGTGCGGATACTCGGCGAACTGAATTCGGCGCACCGCGAAGACTTTTTGCGGAACCTGCGGACAGAGCAGCAGCGGCTGCGCGAAGAGTTCGTCCGCAAAGAGAGCGGCAAAACCTACCGCACGCTCGCCGAAGCCCGCGCCCGCGCACTGAGAATCGACACGAGCCGGATCGCGCGGCCCGCGCGCACGGGACGTTTCGTTTTCGCGGACTACCCGTTGGACGAAATCGCGAAACTGATCAACTGGAGTTACTTTTTTGCCGGCTGGGGACTGGCCGGACGCTACCCCGCCCTGCTGGACGACCCGATCAAAGGCGAAGAAGCCCGCAAACTGTTCGCTGACGCGCAGGAGCTATTGCAGCAAATCATCGACAACAAATGGCTGAGGACCAACGGCGTCGTCGGAATTTACCCGGCGACCGGCGACGGCGACGACATCGTGCTGTACGCAGACGACAGCCGGCGGCAGGAACTCCTGCGGCTGCCGCAGTTGCGCAACCAACAACCCGACGACGAAACGAACCTGTCGCTGGCCGACTTCGTCGCTCCGGCAGGCAGCGGAATAGCAGACTACGTCGGCGCGTTCGCCGTAACGGCGGGCATCGGCCTGAACGAACTGGCCGAACGTTTCCGCCGCGACAACGACGACTACCGCGCCATCATGACCAAGTTGCTCGGCGACCGGCTGGCCGAAGCCTTCGCCGAAACGTTGCACCGGCGGGTGCGCACCGAACTGTGGGGATACGAAAAACCGGACGCATTCACGCCGAAAGAGCTGTTCGCCGGACGGTACCGGGGTATCCGCCCGGCATTCGGCTACCCCTCGTGCCCGGATCACTCGATGAAAGAGGACATCTTCCGGCTGATGCGGGTGACCGAAGCGACCGGCATCGCGCTGACCGAATCGTACATGATGACGCCCGGCGAATCGACCTGCGGCCTGATCTTCGGCTGCGAGGAGGCCCGTAACTTCTCGATAGACAAGATAGACGGCGAACAACTCGCCGATTACGCGGCAAGGAGGAACGTCGATCCGGAAAAACTGAAAACAATCATGCCGCAGCACCTGCGGTAGCGCCATAGCGAAATTAAAAACCTATTTCATGCACATTACCGACATCATACGAAAAGCCGGCGCGGAAGGCAAACCCCGTTTCTCGTTCGAACTGCTGCCGCCGCTCAAAGGCGACGGAACACAGCGCACGTTCGAAGCGATCGACCCGCTTATGGAATTCTCCCCGATCTTCTGTAGCGTCACCTACCACCGCGAGGACGTCAAATACGTCGAAAAAGAAAACGGTCTGCTCGAACGGCACACGGTACGCCGGCGGCCGGGGACGGTCGGCATTTCGGCGGCCATCATGCAGCGGTACGGCCTGACCGTCATCCCGCACCTGATCTGCGGCGGCCAGTCGCGCTACGACATCGAAGACGCCCTGATCGACCTGGACTTCCTGGGAATACAAAACGTGCTGGCGCTCCGCGGAGACAATCTGAAAGGAGAACACACGTTCCGCAACCACCCGGACGGACACCTGCACGCGTCGGAGCTGGTCGAGCAGATCGAACGGATGAACCGAGGCGTTTTCATCGACGGCGAGGTCGAACAGTGCCACAACACGAATTTCTGCATCGGCGTGGCCGGTTACCCCGAGAAACACGCCGAAGCCCCGAACAAAGCCGAAGACCTGCGCCGGCTGAAAGAGAAAGTAGACGCCGGCGCCGCGTACATCATCACGCAGATGAGTTTCGACAGCGCGAAAATCCTGTCGTTCATCGACGACTGCCGCGCGGCCGGAATCGACGTGCCGATCGTTCCGGGCATCAAGCCGTTCTCGACGAAAGCCCAGCTCACGATGCTGCCTCAGATTTTCCATGTCGACCTGCCCGAAGCGTTGGTCGAAACGGTGAAGCGGTGTAACAACAACGCCGAAGTGCGCGAAGCGGGCGTCGAATGGGCCATTGCACAGGGACGCGAGCTGATCGCGGCCGGAATTCCCGTCCTGCATTTTTACACGATGGGAAAGACCGACAACATGGTCAAGATCGCCCGCGCGTTATTCTAAAAACCGAGAACCTATGGACTACGAATCGATTAAAAAACACGCGAAGGCCGTTTCCGAACAGGTATTGACCGTCCGCAGGACGATCCACTCCCGGCCGGAGCTGTCGTTCGAAGAGCACGAAACGGCGGATTACATCGCCGCACAGCTTACCGAAGCGGGAATCCTGTTCCGCAGGATCGCCGGAACGGGTATCCTGGCGCGCATCGAAGGGCACGGCGACCTGCAACGCTGCGTGGTGCTCAGGGCCGACACGGACGCGCTGCCGATCTGGGAGGAAACCGGACTCGAATGCGCCTCCCGGCACGACGGAGTGATGCACGCCTGCGGGCACGACATGCACACCGCCTGCCTGCTCGGCGCGCTGCTCGTGCTGAACCGGCACAAATCGGAGATCGCCGGAACCGTGTTCGGGCTGTTCCAGCCCGGCGAAGAGGTTTGCCCCGGAGGCGCGTCGATGGTCATGGCAGAAGACCCGTTCCGCGATTACCGGGTGGTCGCATTCGTCGGGGAGCACGTCGCCCCGGAAATGGCAGTGGGAAACCTCGGTTTCCGCAGCGGAAAGTACATGGCTTCGAGCGACGAATTGTGGATAGAAGTACACGGCACCGGCGGCCACGGCGCCCTGCCGCACACGATGACCGATCCGGTCGTAGCCGCCGCCGCGCTGATCACGTCGCTGCAACAGGTGGTCAGCCGCAACAACAACGCCACGATCCCGACCGTGCTGTCGATCGGGCGGGTCATCGCCAACGGAGCGACCAACGTCATTCCGCCGGTCGTACAAGTCGCCGGGACGCTGCGCACGATGGACGAACGGTGGCGCGCGCAGGCCAAACGGCGCATTCACGAGATCGCCGCCGGAGTCGCCGCGGCCCATTGCGTTACGGCCGAAGTGAAAATCCCGGAAGGATATCCGTGCGTGGTCAACGATCCGGCGCTGACCGTCCGCGCCCGCAGCATCGCCGCCAAACTCTGGGGCAAGGAGCACGTCGAAGAGCTCGACCTGCGGATGACCGCCGAAGATTTCGGCACCTACACGGAACGCTACCCCAGCCTCTTTTTCAGGCTCGGCACCGCGCGTAAAAACGGCGAATGCGGCGGCGCGTTGCACACCGCTACGTTCAACCCGGACGAACAAGCGCTGGATTACGGCGTGGTCACGATGGCCGTATTCGCCCTGGAGTTTCTGCAATAATCCGCCAAATTTATTCGTTGTTAACTTGACTCGTATATAGAATAATTATACATTTGCGTCGTGGAACTCTTAAAACAAACAGAAAATGGCTTACAAAATCAGTAAAGACACATGCACCGCTTGCGGTACCTGCATCGACGAATGCCCGGTGGGAGCTATCTCCGCAGGGGATGTCTATGTAATCGATCCCGAGTCCTGCACCGAGTGCGGTACCTGCGCCGACGTTTGCCCGACCGAATCCATTTCGCTGGAATAATACGGCCACGCAACGTGGGAAAATAGAACCGCTTTCTCTTCGGAGAAGCGGTTTTCCTATTTAAAAAACGATGGACAACGAAAAAATATACCGCAAGGCGCTCGCCCTCGAACCGCTGACCGCCGGCGAGGCGATGCGGCTGTACGACACCGCCCCGACCGGCGAGTTGACGTTACTCGCATGGGAACTGCGCCAAAAGCAGGTTCCGGGCGACGTGGTAACGTGGCAAATCGACCGCAATGTCAACATCACGAACGTCTGCATTTCGGGTTGTAAATTCTGCAATTTTCACTGCAAGCCGCACCAGACCGAACGGGCCTACGTCACCACGATCGAACAGTATGCCCAAAAAATCGAGGAAACCCTCGCGCTGGGCGGCGACCAACTGTTGTTGCAGGGCGGCCTGCACCCGAAACTGGGGATCGATTTTTACGAAAACCTGTTCCGGGAGCTGAAAACGCGCTATCCGCAGATCCGACTGCATGCGCTCGGCGCGCCCGAAGTATTCCACATCGCCCGGATCAGCGGGCTGGACACGGAAACGACGCTGCGACGGCTGGTCGACGCGGGACTCGACTCGCTGCCCGGAGCCGGAGCCGAAATCCTCGACAACGGGGTGCGGCGGACTATCTCGCCCGGCAAGCCGAACGCCGACCAATGGCTCGACGTCATGCGCACCGCGCACCGCCTCGGCCTGGCGACCTCGGCAACGATGATGTACGGGCACGTAGAAACGCCGCGGCAACGCATCGAACACCTGATCCGAATCCGCGACCTGCAGGCCGAATGTCCGGCCGGAAACTACGGATTCATCGCCTTCATCCCGTGGATCTTCCGCGCGAGCGGAACGCAGCTCGAACGCGAGGGCGTAAGCGCCCGGTTCGTTCCGCTCGAATACCTACGGATCATCGCGATCAGCCGCATCGTCCTGCACAACATCCGCAATATACAGGCTTCGTGGCTGACGGTCGGCAAAGCGACCGCGCAAATGGCGCTGCACGGCGGCGCCAACGATATGGGATCGATCATGATCGAAGAAAACGTCGTCTCGTCGGCCGGCGCGCACAATCGTTTCGACGCGCAGGGTATCCGGCAGGCGATCCGAGAGGCGGGCTTCGTGCCGCGCCTGCGCAACCAGTTATACGAATTCCGGGACGAACCGTCCGCATAGGAACACCCGGAACGGGCCAAGTTATTCTGTACACGGGACTTTTCCGAAACATTCCGACAATCCCGCCGCGATTTAGCACAATATTTGCACGAACCGTTTCCAAACCGTCATTAATCACTAAAACGCAAAACGATGAAACAGGTAAGTGCAGAGGTGCTAAACCTCGATGTTCAGAAACTGATCGAAATGCTTAACGCCGCCCTGTGCGAAGAGTGGCTGGCCTACTACCAATATTGGGTAGGCGCGCGCGTCACGGAAGGCCCGATGCGCAGCGAAATCGAATCGGAAATGCTCAAGCATGCCGACGAAGAACTGTCGCACGCCGTCAAACTGATCGATCGGATCATCCAGCTCGGCGGCACGCCCGTGCTCAGTCCCGACCAATGGATGAAAATGGCCCGGTGCAAATACGAAGCGCCGACCGACCCGTACATCGAAACCGTTCTCGAACAGAATCTGCGCGGCGAACGCTGTGCAATCAAGCGCTACCAGGACATCGCCGACTTTACGAGCGGGATCGACTATACAACCGCCAAAATGGCCGTCGAAATCCTCGAAGACGAACTGGAACACGAGCAAGACATCATCTCGTTCCAGCGCGACATCACTTCGCTGAAAAAGACGCTCGACAAAATGATGAAATAAAACAACCCGGTTACGGACATAAGAGGGAATCCCGCTATTTGCGGGATTCCCTCTTATGTTGCCGAAACTGCGGCGCGGCCCGGAAAAATTTCCTAAATTTGTCCGTACTTCAAAAAAAACGGAACGTCATGAAATACCTGTTTCTTCACTATCCAAAGTGCGGCACCTGCATCAAAGCCGCCAAATGGCTGCGGGCGAACGGCATCGACGTCGAAGCGCGCGACATCACGCTGCAAAACCCGACCGCGCAGGAACTCTCCGCATGGATTCCCGCCAGCGGACTGCCGATCCGGAAATTCTTCAACACCAGCGGGCTGAAATACAGGGAACTGAACCTGAAAGAAAAAATGGAAACAGCAACCCGCGAAGAGTTGCTGTCCGTACTCGCCTCCGACGGCAAGCTGGTCAAACGCCCGTTGTTGGTCGCCGCAGACTTCGTGCTGGTCGGCTTCGACGAAACCGCATGGCGGCAACGGCTGGCGGTACGCTAAAAACCTTCAGGCTGATTAGTTGATCTTCTTTCGGTCGGCTTCGGTCTCTTCGGGCTCCATCTCTATCTGCAAAGCGATCATCTTGATGACCGCAGCGGCGGCTTCGTCCCCCTTGTTGCCGTACTTTCCACCGGCACGGTCGATGGCCTGCTGCAAATTCTCAGTCGTCAGCACCCCGAAGGCCACCGGCATGTTCCACGACAGCATCAACTGCGTAACGCCCTGCGTAACGCCCTGGCACACATAATCGAAATGCCGCGTCTCGCCCTGGATCACGCAGCCCAGCACGATCACGCCGTCCACATCGGTGTACTCGGCGAAAAACTGCGCTCCGAGGGAAAGTTCGAACGTCCCGGGGACGCGTTTCACTTCGATATTCTGTTCGTCGCACCCGGCGTTTTTCAACGTACGCACCGCTCCTTCGAGCAACGCGCCGGTGATCTGCTCGTTCCACTCCGACACCACGATGCCGATCCTCATATCCGCCGCCGAGGGCAGTTCCGTTCCTATTTCCGACAAATTTTTATGAATCGTCGCCATATCTTTTATTTATAGTTTAAGTCAAAAAAGGTTGCCGTACAACACAGCAACCTTTCGGTTTATGGATTCCGTAAACGGTTACTGCTGCTGAATTCGCCCGATGTATTTCTGAATATCGCGGGCCTCCATGCTGGTCGGATAATCGACCTCGACCGCCTCGTACGCCGCGAGCGCCTTGGCATTGTCGCCGAGCTTTTCGTACACTTCGCCGGCTTTTTTCAGGTAGTAAGGCGCCGTAAGCGGATCGCTGCTCGTGGCGACGGCTTTTTCATACGACTTGGCAGCCTCGGCGTAATCGCCCATCTGGACATAAACGTCGCCCCGCAGTCCGTAGTTCTGCGCGGCCAGCAAAGCGGACGGCACGTCGTCGGTCGAGCCTTTGTACTGAGTCAGGTAGTCCAGCGCTTCCTGGTACTGTCCCAGGCGCAGGTAGCAGATTCCGGCGTAATGCCTGGCTACGTTGCCCGTTCCGGTCGAACCGTATTTTTCGATCACCTGCAGGAAACCGGCGAAATTACCGTCCCCGTTCAGCGCCAGTTTGAACGAATCCTGGGCGAACTGCTGCTCGGCGGCGAACATCATCGCCGAAGCCTTCTCCATCCGAGGAACGGCGACCAGGTATTTATATCCGAAGAAACCTCCCACCACGATGATAACGACTCCCAAAGCGGTCAGCAGCGACCGGCTGTTTCGCATGATAAAAGCCTCGACGCGACCGATCGCCGATGCGATGGCTACCTCGGGATCTTTTTCGGCCTGCGGTTTGTTTTGTACCATAATCGATTCAAAAATTAAAATTTACATACTTACGAAATGCAAAAGTAACCTTTTTTAGGGAAATTAAAACTATTTCAGCATCTTTTTTATCTTTGCCCGCCTCCGGAGCGACGCCCGCAAAATCCTTCCGTCGGCATCCGGGAAGCAAAAAACCGCGCGCCGCGGAATATTCCCGAAAATTAAGTATCTTTGGGAACGTAAAAACAACCTTATGCACCTCCACAAACTGTCGCTGATCGACTTCAAGAACATTGCGGAAGCCCATATCGAGCTTTCGCCGCAGATCAACTGTCTGGTAGGCGACAACGGAACCGGCAAAACCAACCTGCTCGACGCCGTACATTACCTGTCGGTCGGTAAAAGCGGATTCAATTTTGCCGATTCGCAGTGCATACGCCACGGTGCGGACGCATTTTTGATCGACGGCGTTTACCGGACGTCCGAAGATCGCAGCGAGCACATCGTTTGCTCGTACAAAAAAAATTCTCAGAAAAAGTTGTGCCGCGGCGGGAAGGAGTACGAAAAGCTGTCCGATCACTTCGGACTGATCCCGCTGGTGATGGTCACCCCGTCGGACACCGCGCTGATCAACGAATCGGGCGAGGAGCGGCGCAGGTACATGAACAGTCTCATTTCGCAGCTCGACCGGAAATACCTCGCGACATTGGTGCGGTACAACCACCTGCTCGCCGAACGGAACAAACTGCTCAAGGCGCAGCAAACGCCGAACTTTTCCGAAATAATGGAAGTGATCGATCTACAGATGGCGGCTCTCGGAACGGATATCAACGCAAGGCGCAAACAACTGATTGACGAACTGGCGCCGCACGTAGCGCGATATTACGCCGCACTGTCCGGCGACCGAGAACAAATCAAACTGAAATACCGGTCGGAACTGAACCAACTGCCGTTCGATGAAATCTTGCGCGATGCGCAGCCACAAGACCGGGCGAACCAATACACTACGCGCGGCGTGCACCGTGACGACCTACGTATGACCCTCGGCGACTATACGTTGCGCAAATACGGTTCCCAGGGACAACAGAAGTCGTTTCTCATCGCGCTGAAGTTGGCCCAGTTCGATCTGATAGCCGGCCACAGTCCGGTTCGGCCGATCCTGCTGCTGGACGACATCTTCGACAAGCTCGACATGCAGCGCGTCGAACAGTTGATCCGCATCGTGACCAGCGAACGTTTCGGTCAGATCTTCATTACCGACTGCAACAAAGTCCGGCTCGAAAACGTACTGCACAGCAACGGATGCCGGTACACCCTGTTCAACGTAACCGACGGCGAAATCCGAACGGCATGAGAAGACGCGACCCGATCCGGATAGGCGATGCGCTGAACGATTTTTTCACGTCCACGCCGACGATCGCCCGCAAAATAGCCGAAGCGCGGATTCCGGACGTGTGGCCGCGCGTGGTCGGAGACATCGTCGCATCGTATACCGTCCGGCTCGAGATCAAGACGGGCGGACGGTTGTTCGTCTACCTCAGTTCGTCAGTCGTCCGCAACGAGATCTTCATGCAGCGCGCGGCGCTCAAAGAGGCGATCAACCGGGCCGTCGGCAGCGACATCCTGACGACGATCATCGTCAAATAGCCGCCGCGAAATTCCGCCGCCCCTTTTCAAAGAAACCGATAAAAAACCGGGAAGCGTTTACACGCTTCCCGGATCTCTCTGCTCGGAGCGAAAAATTATTTCGTAGCCGAATCCGCAGGAATCACGTCGATCAGATCGACTTCATAGTACAATGCCGAGTTGGCGGGAATCATCTGACCGCGGCCCTGTTTGCCGTAAGCCAGTTCGGACGGCAGCCACAGTTTGATTTTGCCGCCTTTGCCTACCAACTGCATACCTTCGGCCCAACCCGGGATTACGCCCTTCAACGTAATGTTGGCGGTATCCTTGCTGTCATAGGTATTCTGCAGATCCTTTCCTTTGCGGTCGGTCATCTTGTAGAGTACGCGTACGGTCGAAGCCGAATCGGGTTTCACGCTCTCGTCACCCATTTCAACGATCTCGTACAGCAGGCCCGAAGCGGTCTTCTTCACGTTGCTTCCTTTTTCGGCTTCGGCGATGAATTCCGCGCTGGCGATACTGTCTTTACGGGGTTTAACCACCGTGTAGTATTCGCGCATAAAGTTATAGGCGGCCTCCTTGCTCATCACGGAAGTATCGCTCTTGGCAACGTCCTGCATCGCTTTTGCGATCACCGCCAGATTCAGGTTGGCGTCCAACATCGTATCCATGTTCTGGATATAGCTGCCCATATCCAGGCCCATAGCATAGGCCAGCGAATCTTCGGTCGATTTGAGGCTGCCTCCGCCGGTCGAGGTGCAGGCGCCGAGGAAAAGGGCGGCTACACCGCTTAAAATAACAACTTTTTTCATTTTTTTAGAACTATAAATTAATAATCAGAATCGTCTTCAAAACCGTGCCACGTTTTCAGTAGCCGTATACGAGTCGCAAACTTAAACAAATTCAGCGAATAATGCACCATTTTCGCCGCATTTTCGGGCAAATATTTTCAATCTTCCGGATTTTCCTTCCGTTTCACCATCGTGCGGGTAAAAACGAACCCGACGATCACGGCGGCCAGCGACGCCACCAGAATCGCGATTTTGCCGTTACTCACCGTCGCCGGATCGGCAAAGGCCAGGTTATTGATAAAAATCGACATCGTAAATCCGATCCCGGCCAGGCACGAAACGCCGAAAACCCCGGCCCAGGTAGCTCCCTGCGGCAATTCTCCCCATTTCAGCCATACGACCAGCCGGCTGAACAGAAATACGCCCAGCGGCTTGCCGACCACCAATCCGAAAAAGATTCCCATCCCCAGCGGCTCCAACAGCACGCGCAAGTCGCCGAATCCGCTGATCGCGACCCCGGCGTTGGCCAGCGCAAAAACGGGCATAATAAAAAAGGAGACGACGTGGTGCAGCGCATATTCCAGCCGTTGCGACGGGCTGATCGCATTGGTCGCCACCAAGCGCACCATCTCGATGTCTTCGAGCTGTTTGCGGTTCGACAGCACCTGCACTCCTTCGCGGTCGTGCCGGCGGAACGAACGCAGGTAATACCGCGTCTTGTAGGAAAAATAACGTTTCGTAAAACGGGGCGTAGACGGAATCGTCAGCGCGATCAGCACGCCGGCGATCGTCGCATGAATCCCCGAATACAGAAACAGAATCCACATCACGATACTGAGAATCAGGTAATAGCGCATCTTGTAAACATTCAGCCGCTTCAGCAGGATCATGAAGACGAACACGACGGCCGCCGCCACGAGCATTCCGACCTGGATGTCGGTCGAATAGAAAACGGCGATCACCAGGATGCCGCCGAGGTCGTCGACTACGGCCAGCGCCATCAGGAACACCTTCAGCGAAACCGGAACCCGGTTGCCGAGTAGCGACAGGATGCCGATCGCGAATGCGATGTCGGTTGCCATCGGGATCCCCCACCCCGACAGGAAATCGCCGCTCCGGTTGATCAGCACGTAAATCAGCGCAGGCACCGCCATGCCTCCGATCGCCGCCGCCACCGGAAGCGCGGCGCGGCGCACCCCGGAAAGTTGGCCGGCGATGATCTCGCGTTTGATTTCCAAGCCGACATAGAAAAAGAAAATAACCATCAACCCGTCGTTGATCCACGCTTCGAGCGGCTTGCTGAGCCGGAAATGGTCGAACCCGACGGTCAGATGGCTCTCAAGCAGGTGGTGATAGACCCCGGCGGTTTGCGGAATGTTGGCCAGAATCAGGGCCAACACCGCGAACGCGACCAAAATCACGCCGCCCGCCCAGGGGCTATGCATGAAACGGTGGTGCTTTTCGTGGCGGACAAAAAAATTCCGCTTGCGTCTGAAAGTAACGGCCCTCGTCATAATCCGTTGTCGAATCGATAAAATAACGCCGCTGCAAAACGGCAAAATGTCAGAGCCTTACCGCAAACAGGATACCAAAACCTCCTATCTGCCGCCCCGCAACGCAAAATTACACAGTTTATAGAGCATCCGCGCGCCGACGTTGGCGTCCCAGTCATCGTCGCCGGCCGGATCGGGAGCCACCTCGCAAAGGTCGAACCCGACCACCTCGCGACCCGAAGCGGTCAGCCGGTCGAGCAGGTAAACCGCTTCGGCGAAACTCAGTCCGCCCGGAACCGGCGTTCCGGTATGCGGGCAATACTCCGGCGCGAGCCCGTCGATATCGAAACTGACGTACGCCTTTTCGGGCAGGCAGGCGATGATCCGCTCGCACACGGCATTCCAACTTTCGCCGCCGAACTTCGCGGCGGACAGCGCGTAATCGTCGAACAGGCGGACACGCGCATCCGCCGCGGCCAGGCGCGCCTCGTCGTCGCAGAGATCGCGAACGCCCACCTGCACCAGAGCCGACACTCCGGCCGCTTCGTTCAACACATTATACATAATGGAAGCGTGCGAATAGGTAAATCCTTCGTAAGCCCGGCGCAGGTCGGCATGAGCGTCGACATGCAGTACGCCGACGCCCGGATTACGCTCGGCCACCGCGCGGATCAATCCGAGCGGGACGCTATGATCGCCGCCGACCAGCCCCACTTTTTTACCGGCGTCCAGCCACCGGCAGGCCTCGTCGTACACTTCCGCATTGAGTTTTGCGGAACCTTCGTTGACCCGCGCGATACGGCGGCGCACCGATTCTCCGGCCGTACCGCCCGATTCCCAGTGTTCGATCACCCGCCGAGCCTCTTCCCGCAATTTTTTACCGCGCAGTTCCAGCGTATCGCCGACCGGCAGCGTCCCGATTCCCTGCCGCCAACCGTCCGGATTGTGCAGGTCGTACAGATCGACCTGCAACGAAGCGTCCAGGATTGCATCGGGACCGCCGGCCGTCCCCTCGCGGTAAGAGGTCGTCACGTCCCACGGAACGGACATCAGCACCAGTCGAGCCTGCTCCGGCGTAAAAGGAAGTCCGAAATAGCGCCCGTTATTCACGCCCGGAGCGTTCGGATCAAAATCTGTTTTCTCCACGTTTTTCGAAATTAAGCGGCCCGCAAACGACCGGCCCGCACGGACAAAAATAGATAAAAATACCGGATTTCCGGGAAAAGGCTTTTTTCCGAATTTTGAAATCCAACCCGTTACCGTTTTTCTTCCGACAAAAAGAACGATCCGGACAATATCCGCCAATCCGCCCGCGTTACTAATGTAGATTTCCGATTATCGTTGTGAAACGGAGATCGGGTAGTTTTTTTCATAATCATACATTAAGTTGGGTAACCCCCGTCGCAGTAGCTGCGGCGGGGTTTTTTTCACGATTCGTCCGCCCGATGCCGGATTCCGTCGCTGCCGGAGCCGGAACAAGCCGTAAAAACAAGCCTTTGCGAAAATCCGGACGGCGATTCCAAAGTTATTGTTACATTTGCCCCGGAAACAATAAGCTGGAAGATGAACGCAAAACCTTACGTGCTGGCCGACTGCGACATTCCCTTTCTCAAAGGCGTGCTGGAACCCTACGCCCGCGTGCAATATCTCAAAGGCAGCGAGATTTCGCACTGCGACGCGGCCCGGGCCGACGCTCTGGTCGTGCGGACGCGCACGCACTGCGACGAACGGTTGCTCGGCGGCACGCCGGTCGGATTGATCGCCACGGCCACAATCGGCCACGACCACATCGATTCGGAATACTGCTCCCGGCACGGCATCGCGATCGCGACCGCCCAGGGATGCAACGCGCGCGGGGTGCTGCAATACGTCATGGCGGCCCTCGCGGCCCTCGCAGTCCGGGACGAATGGTCGCCCGCAGACAGAACCCTGGGCGTCGTAGGCGTAGGAAACGTTGGGTCGCTGATCGCCGAATACGGCGAGCTGTTCGGCTTCCGAGTGCTGCGCTGCGACCCGCCGAAGGCCGAACGGAACCCGCAGGACGACTACCTGCCGCTCGGCGAACTGTTGCCGCAGGCCGACATCGTCACCTGTCACGTTCCGCTGAATCGCACGGGAAACTATCCGACGCTGCGAATGGCTTCGGCCTCCTTTTTCGAAGCGATCAAACCAGGGGCGATCTTCATCAACACGTCCCGGGGAAAGATCGTCGACGACGAGGCGCTGATCGGCGCGCTGCAAAGCGGACGGCTGTCGCACGCGGTCGTCGACACCTGGAACAACGAGCCGGATATCCACCCGACGTTGCTAAGCCTGGCCACGTTCGCCACGCCGCACATCGCCGGCTACTCGATCCAGGGAAAAGCCGCCGGAACGGCGGCGGCCGTACGAGCCGTCAGCGAATTTTTCGGATTCCCCCTGAACGGCTGGTATCCTCCGCAGGTAACCCCGAGCCGGGCCGACCCGAACATCACATGGGAACGAATGCGGGAAACCATGCCGCGCTATTTCCAGATCGAAGCCGAGACGCAACGCCTGCGCAGTGCGCCTTCCGCATTCGAAAACATCCGCAACAACTACGACTACCGCACCGAATTCTTCTAAACGATCCGATTCATAATGAAAATGTTGCGGGCGACGTACTTTTGTCCGGAATTGCTTCCGGAATGCCCGTTATTTTAAAAATTATTCCTACTTTTGCAGAAATTCTGGCCGCCTGATTAATTATGTATAAGAAAGTCATCCGTCCGATCCTGTTCCTGATTCCCCCGGAAATCATCCATCGGATCATCGTCACCGCACTGCGCGTGATTCATTACATTCCCGGTTCACGTATGCTGCTGAGAGCCTTCTGCGCCGTCAGACATCCGTCGTTGGAACGGGAAGTGTTCGGCATCCGGTTCCAAAATCCGGTCGGGATCGCCGCCGGCTTCGACAAGGACGCCGAAGTGTACAAAGAGCTGCTCTCGCTCGGATTCGGATTCACCGAGATCGGAACGGTCACCCCGAAAGCGCAGCCGGGCAATCCTCGCCCGCGCCTGTTCCGGTTGCCCGAAGACAACGCGCTGATCAACCGGATGGGCTTCAACAACCAAGGGATGGAAAACGCCGTCCGCAACCTGCGCCACCGCCGTCCGCACCAGATCATCGGCGGCAACCTCGGCAAAAACACGCAGACGCGCAACGAAGACGCTCCGGCGGACTACCTGCGTCTGTTTCGCAACCTGTACCAATACGTCGACTATTTCATCATCAACGTCAGCTGCCCGAACGTCGCGAACCTGACCAGCCTGCAGGACAAGAACAACCTGAACCTGATCCTGCGCGGTTTGATCGACTTCAGGCGCGGACAGAACCAGTACCGGCCGATCCTGCTGAAAATATCGCCCGACCTGACCGACGCGCAGATCGACGACATGATCGACGTGCTGGTCGAAACGGGACTCGACGGCATTGTCGCGACAAACACGACAACCCGCCGCGACGGACTCGAAACCGATCCGGCCACGGTCGCAGCCATCGGCAACGGCGGACTCAGCGGAGGTCCGCTGACCCGACGGTCGCTGGAAGTGGTGCGCTACATTCACAAAAAAACCGAAGGTCGCTTCCCGATCATCGGCGTGGGCGGCATCATGACCGAGGACGACGCCGTAGCGATGCTGAACGCCGGCGCCAGCCTGATCCAGATCTATACCGGCTTTATCTACAACGGTCCGCAATTCGTCAAACGTATCTGCAAGCGACTGAAGCAGGAAGCCGAGAGCAAGACGAAAACGGAAACCCGATCGGAATCCGGACAACGCTAATCCCTACCGTATGCGAAACGTTCCGCTCGAAAAGGCGGAACGTTTCGATTTACGACGAACGTTCCGGAAACCGGTTTCGAAAAAATGCCGGGCGAAAACGGCCGCCGGAAACCCGACGGCGGGCGAAATCCGGGCGGAGCGGAGCCGGGAACGCCGCCCGACGCTCCTTTACCGCAGCCGGCGACTCCGGAAATTTATCGAAAAAATCAGCCGATCCGCAGTCTCGGCCGCAACGGTCCGAACGAATTTACCGATAAAGCCGTATCTTTGCCGGACGTTTCGCCGGCGGCGGGAACGTTCCGAACAACGTCCGCCGGAATCGGCCGAACGACTTTAAACCGTATAATCATAAAAAATCCCGGATTCGGGATCAGAGAAACGATGCAAGCAGAAATCATTACCATCGGCGACGAAATTCTGATCGGACAGATCGTCGACACCAACTCGGCATGGATCGGCGAAAAGCTGAACGCGGCCGGAATCAAAATCCACCGGATCACTTCGGTATCCGACCGAGCCGAACCTATCTCCGAAGCCGTCACGCAAGCGTTGTCGCACTCCGACATCGTCATCTGCACCGGCGGTCTCGGCCCGACCAAGGACGACATCACCAAACATACGCTGGCCCGGTTGTTCGGCATGAAACTGGTACGCAACGAGGCCGTCTACGAGCAGGTGCGCGCGATGACTGCCGTACGGCACATCGACTTCAACGAACTGAATCAGGGCCAGGCCCTCGTGCCGGACGGATGCACCGTCCTGCCGAACCGTTGCGGAACGGCTCCGGGCATGTGGTTCGAGCGGGACGGCAAAGTGCTCGTATCGCTGCCGGGCGTCCCGTTCGAAATGAAAACGCTGATCGGCGAGCAAGTGCTGCCGCGGCTGTACGAACATTTCCGATTCGACGCGATCGTACACAAAACGGCGATCACCTACGGACTGGCCGAATCGATCCTCGCCGAAACGATCGCCGACTGGGAAAACGCGCTGCCCGCCTACCTGCACCTGGCCTACCTGCCCAGCGCAATGAACATCCGCCTGCGGCTGTCGGCCTACGACGTGGACGGACAGCAGGCCGCGGCGGAAATCGACCGGCAATTCGCATTGCTGGACCAAGCGATCCCGTACCGGATCATCGGTTACGGCGACGCTACGCTCGAAAGCGCCGTCGGCGAGTTGCTGCGCGTCCGCGGCGAAACGGTCGCCGCAGCCGAATCGTGTACGGGCGGCAACATCGCCCACCGCTTTACGGCGCTGCCCGGAGCGTCGGATTACTTCCGGGGAGGCGTCGTAGCCTATTCGAACGACGTCAAGACGGCCCTGCTCGGCGTGAACGCGGACGACCTGAACCGCTGCGGAGCGGTCAGCCGACCGGTGGCCGAACAGATGGCGACCGGAGTGCGCAAGGCGACCGGAGCGACTTACGGGATCGCGACGACCGGCATCGCCGGCCCGACCGGAGGAACGCCGGACAAACCGGTCGGCACCGTCTGGATGGCCGTCTCAGGCCCCGATGAGACGTATTCGATCCGGATGGTTTTCGGATCGCTGAGGAGCCAGAACATCGAACGCGCGTCGTCGAACGCGATCAATCTGCTCAGGCTGCGCCTGTGCGGCGCTCCGGGAAACGGACTGTGGACGATCCGGTACTGAAGCCGCCCGTAACCGCTTGTGTATTCGGATTATTTCATTGCTGTTGTAGTACTCACGCGTTGAAAGACGTCGTGATATTGTTTCGGCCTGAAAATCGGGAACTTTCAAAGGAACGGGGCGATAGGCACGGGCTCACGCCGGGAGTATGCCGTATGTGAAACGGCCGTTTTCCTGCGTGAAATCTTTTGTATCCGGGATCGATCTCGACACGGGACGTATCCGTACATTCGTGCATACTTAAAGCGTGAACTGTATGCGCTTATTCGTTCCGGATACCCAGGATCTCAAACCGGATCGGTCATGCAGCCTCACGTCTTCCTATGCACTTCACCGGGAGGCGGGTGAAATAAAATCCGGAACAATGAGCCAACCGATCTTTCCGAAACACGGCCCCTGCGCGACGCCGATCGCCCAGGACAATCAATTCCTGCACGAACAGACATTCGCCCTGCAACAGGAAACCGCCCGGCTCGACCGGGAGATCCGAAAAATCATGCAACGCAACGAAGAACTCGAAAAGAGGCGCAAAACAAATGCCGTTGCAATAAAATAGCCTGCGAAACAGCGAAACACATTTAGAATTCCCTTTGCGGAACGCGTATGCAAAGCGTAGCCGGATATGAAAACGGCGCGGACGAAATATCCGCGCCGTTCGAAATTTCCCGCCGGCGTTTTATTGCTGCGGCCTGTCGAAACGGAAACCGACCTGCTCGCGCGGAAGGTGACTCCCGTCGCGCCCCTGCTGTTGCAGGTCGAGCTGGATACGGTCGTACTGCTGCTCCCATTCCAACAGCATACGGTCGTAGCGGATCGCCGCCACGTCCCAGTGAATCGGACGGTTTTCGCCGCGCCACAGATCGCGGTGAAAGAGTTTCAGTTCCTTGGTCATGTCCCTCAGCGATCCGAGGCGGCTGGCGTACGGCATAATCAGGTCGTACAACGCCGTATTGACCGCATATCCCTTGTCGTCGTCGCGGACGAACGCATCGTACAGGTCGGACATCTCGCCGGCCAACAGCGCCTTGTGAAACACGAAATCCATCCGCCGGGCGGCGAACAACAGCGCATCGACCGTCGAACCGTGCAGCGCGACCCGGTCGCGCGCGCGGCTGAACTGCGTATAAGCATCCTCGCACCACAAGCGCATCTCGCGGCACGCCCCCGTATTTTGCAGGTGATTCTGCAACGCCACGCCGGCTTCGGTGAACGGCGAAGTGTAAGCCATCTCGAAGTTGACCGCCCCGACGCGGCCGTGCACGTCGGCCAACTTGCAAATTCCGTCGGCGAACGGATGCCCGTCCGAATTGCGATAGAACGCCCAATCAAACGCATCGCGGTAGCGGTCGAGATCCGACTCGCCGTGCTGCCAGGCGCAGGCGGCGGCGTAAACCACGCCGTACCAACCCATATCGAACAAGTCTTCGCCCATATCGTCCCACGAAGTGTTCAGCATCCCCATCGAGCCGTATTTCTGCCCGTCGCGGACGAAATTACGGATATTCTTCATGTGAGACAGGTAATCCGGGAAAACGCGCCCGCCGTAGAAAGCCGACGGCGCGACGAACGTGGCGAAGTGTTTGTCGGCATACGGCTTCAAGAACGTCTCGTAGCTATCCCGGGGCAGGTAGTCCCACGCGACAGCGATCACGTTCGACGGCAGCAGATCGAGTTTCTCGGGATGTTCGACGGCGATCTCTCCCCAAAACAACAACTTTTTATCCTTCAGCGCGGGCAGTGCGGCCACCTTTTTCAGATGTCCCAGGTAAACGTCGGCGTGCGACGACCCGGCCACCGACTCTTTGCTTTTGCCGCGTCCGAGTTCGAACGTCTCGTCGCAACCGATATGGATGAACTCGGACGTGAACATCGGCACGATCTCGCCCAGGTAGTCGCCGATAAAATCGTACGCCCCCGGTTCGGTCGGACTCAGTATCTGGCTGCCGCGCTTTTCGCCGAGGTCGGCGTAACGCTCCTGCCGCAACACATAGTGCAGGTGCCCGAAGGTCTGTTGCTGCGGGATGATCTCGACATGGTAACGTGCGGCGTAATCGATCAGTTCGGCGATCTCCTCCGGGGTGATCGTGCCGCCGTACGGGTTGATCGCCGGATGCGACTTCGACTGGTATAGGTTTTCGGCGTAGATGCTGTATCCGTTGATTTTATATTCTGACAAAATGCGCACCTGCTTTTTGGCGTATTCCAGCGTCGGAATCGGCCCGCGGCTCCAGTCGTCCTGCTGCCAGCGATAACGCATCGCCGGAGCGTCGCGCACGGCGACCGCCCGCACCCGGTATCCGTCGCCGGACGGATAGACCAGTTGGCGTAGCGTCTGCACGCCATAGAACAGGCCGGCGGCCGTATTGGCCGAAACGATCACGCCCTGCCCGTCGGCCAGCAGCACGTACCCTTCCGGATTAAAATCCGGAGCGAGTTCCAACCCCGCCTGTTTCAAGCGTTCGTCGGCCTGACGGTTCAGCCCCGGACGCGTCAGCGTCACGGCACCCTTAACGCCCGACCGCGACTTTCTTACGACCGTGCGGATATTTTCCAGTTCGTCGGTCAACGTCGCGGCGGCAAAAAAATCTTCCTCGTCGCCGGAACACACCCGGACGGTAAGCCGCTCCCCGGGATCGAAATCGCGCTCCCCGACCCGCACCTCGGCCGGATAAGGTATCAACGGCAGTTTTCCGCCTTCGAACGGGTTGTGTTGCTGCGCGATCGCCCGGCCCGTGCCCAATGCCAACAGCGCCAACAACGGCAAAATGATTCGTTTCATGCGTATTTTTTATTTGAATTCGTCACACGAAAATACGCATTTCGGACGACATTCCGTTCCGTCCCGAAAAAATTATTGACCGCCGCCGTCCGAAACGGCGCATCTCCGCATTTCCCGTTATCTTTACGGCTTCGTACGAAACGCCCTGTTTTTTTACCGCCGTATTTTTTTATTCGGAGAATATTTCGTATTTTTGGCGATCCTTTTGGAGTAATGTAAAAAAACGAATTCTATGAAAATTTGTGAAATCACGGGTAAAACGGCTCAGGTTGGCAACAACGTGTCGCACTCGAACAAAAAAACCAAGAGGCGTTTTAATCCGAATTTGAAAACGAAACGCTTCTGGAACGAAGAAGAAGGCCGGTGGATCACCCTTAAAGTGACTGCCGCAGGCATGAAAACCATCAACAAGAAAGGTTTGTCCGCAGCCCTGAAAAGCGCCGCTGCGCCCAAATCGGTCTATTAATTATTAATCGAAGCAGAAAAGGGCAAAAAAAGGTAACAGGGTTCAGGTTATCCTTGAGTGCACGGAACAGAAAGAGAGCGGGCTTCCGGGAATGTCAAGGTATATCACGACCAAAAACAAGAAAAACACGCCCGACAGGATGGAGCGTAAAAAGTATAACCCGATCCTGAAACGAGTAACCATCCACCGCGAAATTAAATAAGGTTTGAATCATGGCAAAGAAAGTAGTTGCGACGCTGAAGACCGGAGCCGGTAAAGCGCACACGAAATGTATTAAGATGGTGAAATCCGAAAAGACCGGAGCCTACTCCTTCAAAACCGAAGTAGTGCTGAACGATCAGATCAAAGATTTCTTCGCAAAAAAATAAGCGATTTTCCGTCTTATTACAAAAAGCTTCTTAACTGTAAGGAGCTTTTTGTATTTTTGTAGGGCGCATCCCCCGAGTCTCCCGGGGCCCATGCATATCATCAAATAGCGTACGATTATGGGACTGTTCAATATTTTTTCAAAAAAGGAGCATAAAGAAGACCTCGACAAAGGGCTCGAAAAGACGAAAGAAGGGGTTTTCTCGAAACTGGCGCGGGCCGTGGCCGGCAAGTCGAAAGTCGACGAAGAGGTGCTGGACAACCTCGAAGAGGTGCTGATCACGTCGGATGTCGGCGTCGACACCACCGTACGGATCATCGAACGGATCGAAAAACGGGTCGCCGAAGACAAATACATGAACACCGCGGAACTGAACCGCATCTTGCGCACCGAAATCACGGCCCTGCTCGAAGAGAACAAAAGCGCCGGCGAGGAGAACTTCTCCTACGAGAAACGCAACGGTATGCCGTACGTGGTCATGGTGGTCGGCGTCAACGGGGCCGGCAAAACGACCACGATCGGCAAGTTGGCTTCGAAGCTGAAAAACGACGGTAAAAAAGTCTATATCGGCGCCGCCGACACGTTCCGCGCCGCCGCGATCGACCAACTGGCCGTCTGGGCCGAACGCGCCGGGGGCACGATGATCCGCCAGGACATGGGTTCCGACCCGGCCTCGGTGGCTTTCGACACGCTGCGTAGCGCCGTAGCGAACGATGCCGACGTCGTACTGATCGACACGGCGGGACGGCTGCACAACAAAATCGGCCTGATGAACGAGTTGACCAAGATCCGCAACGTTATGACCAAAGTGATTCCCGACGCGCCGCACGAAGTGATGCTGGTGCTCGACGGATCGACGGGCCAGAACGCCTTCGAACAGGCGAAACAATTCACGCAAGCCACGCGCGTCACCGCCCTCGCGATCACCAAACTGGACGGCACGGCCAAAGGCGGCGTAGTGATCGGCATCAGCGACCAGTTCAAAATCCCGGTGCGCTACATCGGCGTCGGCGAAGGGATCGACCAACTGCAGGTATTCGACCGCAGGGAATTCGTCGACAGCCTGTTCGGGGAATAAAAACCGCCCGGCGAAACCCCAGCGGTTTCGTTCGGGCGGGAAATCCGCGCCGCACCGGCGCAGGAAGCCGATTTTAAGGATTTAATTTTCCGAAAGACCCCCGGTCGATCTGGAGCGTGCCGATCCGCGGATCGCCTTTATACCGCACGGTCGCCGCGCCGGACAGGCTGGAAACGCTCAGGTTCTGAACGGCCCATACTCGCAACCCCGCCGCGCCGGAACCTCCCAGCGTAACGTCGTTTGCCTTCAGTCCGACCGCTTCCAAATGCGCGCCGCCCGACCCGGAAGCCTTCAGAGCCCCGGTTTCGCCGAAAGCCGTAATGCGCGCGCCGCCCGACATTCCGATTACGATCTGCTCGCATTTTACGGCCATATCGATATTGGCCCCGCCGCTGGCGTCGATCTTCAGGCTGCCGGCTGTCAAATTCAAATTGGCGCGGGAGCCTCCCGAAAGTCCGAGAGAAACGTCTTCGAACGTCCCCTTGATATCGTAACCGGCGCCTCCGCTGGTCTGCGCGCGCAAACGCCCCCCGGAAAAATTCAGCCCGGTCGCCGACGATGCGCCGCTAAGCCCCATGACAAAATCGGAGCCTTCGAAAACTGACGTCGTCGACAGCCGCGCGGCTCCGGAAAGTTGGAGCCGTTCCAGAGCGGGTATGCTGACGACGGCCCTGACTCCTCCGCGGAAATTGCGGCGCTCTTTTCGATCCAACCGGTCCGTATTCAGCCTCAACACGAGATCCCCGCCGCTGACCTTAACGTCAAGCGCCTCTTCGATCTCTTTCGGACAAAAAATCTCGACCGCACATTTATTCGCCCGTACCAACGTAATATCGAAAACGCTCTCCGCCGAAATTCCGGAGAAACCGGACACCTTCACGCGTTTGGTAACCTCCTGCGCGGTCGCGGTCAACGCACAAACGACGCACAGCACTGAAAACATCATTTTTTTCATAACGCATTTTTTGATTGATGGATAATTCGATCTATTCGTAGGAAATTCATTCGTCCGCATCCGATAACTGGGCCCGTAACTGCCTGACGGCTTTCAGTTTCAAATTGAAATATTTTTTCAAGATACGGGCCTTCTTTTCGTCGCCGAGTTCGTCGGGCAGTTGTTCGTATAACGGAACCGTATCGTTGCTGATGTCGCGGATAATGGTCTTCATTTCGGAGGTATCCTCCCCGCGGCGTTCGCTGACATCGACGATATCGCGGGTCAGCGCCTCCAGACTCCGGTTGTACAGGTCGATCTCGGCCTGCACCGGATTCTCCCGCAAACCGTCCCGGCACAGCATCGCGCCGAAAAACACGACTGCCGCCGCCCCCGCAGCCAATGCCCACCGAACCGCCGGCGAATGCGAACGGCGCCCGATCCGATCGAGCTTTCGCCTGAAACGCGCTTCATGGCCGCCGTTCAGCGGCCCGTCGTCGAACAACCCGCGGTTGTTCCGTACAAAATCATACAGCTTATCCATCACGTTGCAATTTTTCCAAAAGTTTACCTTTCGCACGCGTGTACTGCGACCGGACCGAAGAAGTTTTCAGACCCGTTATTTCGGCGATCTCGGCATAATCGTAGCCTTCGAACAGACACAGGGAGAGAATCAGGCGGCAACCGTCGGGCAGCTCGTTCAATCCGGCTTTTATCCGGGCGACCCGGACGGCCGCTTCACCGGCGGAATCGTCCAGCAGCTCGCTCCACCCGGATTCGTCCCGGCTTTTGTCTTCGGCAGGCAACCGGCCGGATTCGGACAGCTCCGACAGAAACGACGCCCGCTTCCGTCGCCGGCGCAAACGGTCGATCGCTCCCCGGACGCAAGTTTTCACCAGCCAGGCCTCGATCTGGGGCGCCGTCTGAGGACATGAGCGCATCCGCGCGAATTTCAAAAACGCATCCTGCATCGCCTCTTCGGCCTCCATGGCATCCCCCACGATCCGCAGGGCCGTATGGAACAACCGACGCGAATAACGGTCGTAAAGCGTGTCGATATCGCAGGACGTTCCCTTCATTTTCAGTGGCTTTTACTATTAAAACGCACGCGGAACCGAAACGCTGCATTTCAGGAATAAAATAACGAAAAACAATAAACAAAAGCTATTTTTTCTGCGGCTCGAACGACGCGCTTCCGAAAAACCGGAAGCCGGGAAGCGTCGGATCGGCCGCAGAAACCCGATACCATGAAAATAAAAAACATTTGCTTATTTCATTAAATCTATTTAATTTTATAAACCCGCCCTGCTAAAACTCCCGTTATGAAAAAACTGCCAATCTGCCGTTTCGCCAGACTGTTGGCCGCAGGATACCAGGCACAGGCCGGTTCCGGCACGAAAGAGGCTACAACCAAATCGAAGTGGAAGACGGCAACATTCCGGGAAACAAACTCTATTTCAACGTAAATCTGGCGCTCGATCCGCTTCGGAAGAAAATGAAATGATGCAAGGAGAAACCGCCCCCCCAGAGCATTAACCTTCCGGATAAAAACGCACCCGAACCGTCCCCGCAAAAAAATATGCCGCCCGTCTGCCGGGCGGCATATCCTCATACCGGAAGCGATCAGTCGGATTATCCGGCGACAGGGCTCGCATAGACCCGGCCGGCCAGTTCCTTGTCCAGCATAAAGGTTCCCACCTTGTCGTCGCCGACCAGCTTCAGCGCATCGATAATGCCCTGCACGTTCTCCTCTTCCTCGATTTGCTCGTCAACGAACCAAACCAACCGGTTCGCCGAAGCGAAATCCTTTTCGGCGGCAGCCAGCTCGCACAGCGCATTGATCCGGGCGGTCACGCTTTTTTCGTGTTTCAGCGTATCTTCGAAAGCGGCCAGCGGAGAATCCCAGGCGGAAGGCACTTCGGCAATCGGCGCCAGAGCGACCTTTCCGCCGCGTGCGAGGACATGATCCATCAGCATCCGGGCATGATCCTGTTCCTCGCGGAACTGGATCGAAAACCAGTTGGCCATTCCCTTGAGTCCTTTCCGGGCGAAATCGCAGGACATCGACAAATACAAGTATGCGGACCAGAATTCCGCATTAATCTGGGCGTTGATCGCCTCTTCCATTTTTTTACTCAGCATAATCTATCGTTTTAAATGTCCGTAAACATTCGGTCAATTTCATGTCGACATGCAAATATAGTGCGGATTTTCCTATTTTTGCAAGCAAATACGCACTATGAAACGTAAAATCAACGTCATAACGCTCGGTTGTTCGAAAAACCTCGTCGATTCGGAACACCTGATGGCGCAATTGCAACGCAACGGTTTCGAAATCGTCCACGACTCGAACGAAACGGACGCCAGGATCGTCGTAATCAACACCTGCGGATTCATCGGCGACGCCAAAGAGGAGTCCGTCAACACGATCCTCGCATTCGCCGACGCGAAGACCAAAGGCTGTATCGACCACCTGTTCGTCATGGGCTGCCTGGCCGAACGCTACCGGGAAGAACTGCGGGAAGAGATCCCCGAAGTGGACGAATACTTCGGCGTCAACGACCTGCGCGACATCGTGAAAACCGTCGGCGGACGCTACCGCGACGAACTGACCGGGGAGCGGCACCTGACCACGCCGGGCCATTACGCCTACCTGAAAATCTCGGAAGGATGCAACTGGGGATGCGGTTATTGCGCGATCCCGCTGATCCGCGGACGTCACGTCTCGGTGCCGATGGAAGAGCTGCTTCGCGAAGCGGAGATGCTGGCCGCGCGGGGCGTCCGGGAACTGATCGTCATCGCGCAGGATACGACCTACTACGGCCTCGACCTGTACGGCGAGCGGCGGCTCGGCGAGTTGCTCCGCAGGCTGTGCCGCATCGACGGGCTCGAATGGGTACGCCTACACTACGCCTACCCGGCGCAGTTCCCGACGGACGTGATCGACGCGCTGCGCGACGAACCGAAAATGTGCAAATACCTCGACATCCCGTTTCAGCACATCAGCGACCCGCAACTGAAAAGTATGCGCCGCGGGCTGAACAAGGCGCAGACCTACGAACTGATCGGCGAACTGCGCCGCCGGATTCCCGGCATCGCGCTGCGGACGACGCTGCTGACCGGCTATCCGGGCGAAAGCGAAGCGGATTTCGACGAACTGCTGGAATTTGTCGAACGGGTGCGGTTCGAACGGCTCGGAGTCTTCCCGTACTCGGAAGAAGAGGGTACCTATTCGGCCATGCGGCTGCGCGACGACGTACCGGACGAGGTGAAACAACGGCGGGCCGACGCGATTATGGAACTGCAAAACCGCATTTCGGCCGAAAACAACCGCCGGCGGATCGGCACGCGAGAGCGGATCATCATCGACCGGCGCGAGGGAGAGTTCCTCGTCGGACGTTCGCAATACGACTCGCCGGAAGTCGATACCGAAATCCTGATCGAAACCGACGAGAATCCGTCGCCGGGAACCTTCCTGGACGTAAAAATAACGGAAGCAGGAGATTACGACCTTTACGGAAAATTCGTATAGGGAAGCGCGGAAAATAGATTTTGCATTTTGACAAAAAATAACTACTTTTGAGTGGACGAATCAATTTTGTCTGCAGAAATGGATGACAACAAGGCGATTATCGATTCACTGAAGAAAAAGGTTTCTCGGATCATCGAGGACAACCGGCGACTTCGCAGCGAAGTGCGTGAATTGACCGCCGAACGAGACACGGTCATCCTCGAAAAAAGAGCGGCCGAAACGGAAATACGGCAGCTCGGCAGACGAATCGAAACGCTCGAAACGGCGGCCGGTCTGATGGGAAACCGCGGCGACAGCCGGATAGCAAGGCTCAGAGTCAACAAACTATTGCGGGAAATTGACAAATGCCTTGCATTGATGAACAAGTAGCGAAGACGTTATATTGATGGCAGGAACGCGCAGGATATCGGTGAAGTTGGCGGGTAAAGAATACCCGATGACGATCCGGCAGGCCGAGGAGGAAAAGTACCGGCGTGCGGCACAGGATATCAATGCCCTGATCTCGGTTTACAAAACCCGGTTCGCCGCCGAACCGGAAGATTATCTGGCCATGGCCGCTTTGCAGGTGGCCGTCGACAAGGTCGGGCTGGAGATGAACCGGGAGATGACGGAAGAGGCACAGCGTTTGCAGAAAATCGAACGAGAGATCGACGACTACCTGAACAATATTTGAAACGCAAACGACGTCTTAATAACAGACAACAGGTTCTTGGACATATAAGTTAAGGAATAAAAACCCGCATGGATTCCTTTTAAGCTTTGCGAAACTCAACACTATTTACATTGGGGTCAAGCTCAGTATTTCAAAAACAGGCCTTAACCTTCCCCCCGGAAGGTTCTTCATCCGAAGACGTTGGACGTTTGCGATAAACGGCAGCCCCATACATGACGAGATTGGAGATTCGTCAAACAAGGAAAGAGGAATTTGTGCGGGTCTTTTTTATACCCAAACGTACATTTTGTTTAACATATAAATACATTTAACTAACACCTATGAGCATTGTAATTATAGCAATAATTGCCGTCATCTGTTCCGCCGCAGGCTGCTATGCAGGCTATTCGATCACATCGAAAATCGTCCGGAACAAGAAGGCCGCGATTCTGAAAGAGGCCGAATCGGCCGGCGAGATGATCAAAAAGGAGAAGATTCTCCAGGCCAAGGAAAAATTCATCCAGCTCAAAAGCGAACACGACCGGGCCGTCAACGAGCGCAACCAAAAGCTCTCCCAGAGCGAACAGCGCGCCAAACAACTGGAAAACAACCTGACCCAGCAGCAGGACGAGCTGAACAAGAAAATCCGCGAACAGGATTCCGTACGCGAGCGTCTGCAGGCTCAGATCGAGAGCGTCGAACGCAAGAAGGAAGACCTCGACCGCAAAATCAAGGAACAAAACACCCGTCTCGAACAGATCAGCGGCCTCAGTAGCGACGAAGCCAAGAACATCCTGATCGAAAACATGAAAGAGGAGGCCAAGACCGAAGCGATGACCTATGTCAACGAAGTGATGGAAGAGGCCAAGATGAGCGCCAACAAGGAAGCGAAAAAGATCGTCGTACAGACGATCCAGCGCGTCGCTACCGAAGCGGCCATCGAAAACTCGGTCACGGTGTTCAACATCGAGAGCGACGAAGTGAAAGGCCGGATCATCGGCCGCGAAGGACGGAACATCCGGGCCCTGGAAGCCGCTACCGGCATCGAGATCATCGTCGACGACACGCCGGAAGCGATCATCCTGTCGGGCTTCGATCCGGTACGCCGTGAAATCGCGCGTCTGGCGCTGCACCAACTGGTAACGGACGGCCGCATCCATCCGGCACGCATCGAAGAAGTCGTTGCCAAAGTACAGAAACAGATCGAAGAAGAGATCGTCGAAGCCGGCAAGCGCACCACGATCGACCTGGGCATCCACGGGCTCCATCCCGAACTGATCCGCCTGATCGGTAAGATGAAATACCGTTCGTCTTACGGACAAAACCTGCTGCAACACTCGCGCGAAGTGGCCAATCTGTGCGGCATCATGGCCTCGGAACTGGGACTGAACGCCAAGATGGCCCGTCGCGCCGGCCTGCTGCACGATATCGGCAAGGTGCCCGACGACGAACCGGAATTGCCGCACGCAATCATCGGCATGAAACTGGCTGAGAAATTCAAGGAAAAACCGGAAGTGATCAACGCCATCGGGGCGCACCACGACGAAATGGAAATGAACAACCTGATCTCGCCGATCGTACAGGTCTGCGACGCGATCTCCGGAGCCCGTCCGGGAGCCCGCCGCGAAGTGGTCGAATCGTACATCAAGCGGCTGAAGGAGATGGAAGACATGGCCCTCGCCTATCCCGGCGTCATGAAGACCTACGCGATTCAGGCCGGCCGCGAACTGCGCGTGATCGTCGGCAGCGAGAAGATCACCGACCAGGAGGCCGACAGCCTGTCGCACGACATCGCCAAGAAGATCCAGGACGAAATGACCTATCCGGGTCAGGTGAAGATCACCGTCATCCGCGAAACGCGCGCCGTAGCCTACGCCAAGTAGGAGACAACGCACTACGACAAAAAAATCCCTCCGGACAACCCGGGAGGGATTTTTTCAGCCCTCTAACCGATAAACTGCTGCCAGATGGTCACGGAGAAGAAGACCCCGAGGGCGGTGCACATGGCCGCCAGCAGGAAATTCATCACCCGGAGGTCGGGCTTGGTGTCGCGGTGGAAATTGAGGTCGATATACTCCTTGAAAAAGAGGTACAGAGCCGGAACCGACGCGCTGGCCAACAGCAAATCCTCGGGGATGCCGAAGAAATAGATCTTCGAAAAGCCCACCAACGCCCAATGGCACAGGAAAAGAATCACGAACAGATTCACCCGTTTCGAGAAAGCGAGCAGCAGCCCGATGGTGAAGACCGCCACCGAGCAGGGCATGACGGGCGAGGTGACCATCGGGAACTCCAATCCCCGCAGCAGCGAGAAGAGCGGGTAGACGAACGGCATGAGGTAGAAGACGAACGCGATGCGGTCGTGCTTGCGGGTCCGCTCGAACGTGGTGTAATTCACCGCAATATCGTAAATCCACACGGCGGCCATCACGCCCCAGAACAGCGCCATCACCCCGCTGTAAGGGCGCTCGGCGCAGGCCCAGAGGTAATAGGCCACGGCGATCCAGCCGTTGAGCAGGGCGAGATAAACTTTCATCGCCACCTTCACGCGCGGCGAAGGCCGGCGGTACAGCAACGCCGTGAGCACGATGCCCGCGACGACCAGCAATGCCTGCAAGGGCCATGTAGCGGCATTATAGCCGGCGATCGTCTGCCAGAAAACATTCATTGTTCGGAGATGTGTTTTTTGTCGCGCGTCAGCGAATGGGCGCGCTTGTTAAACAGGAAAATCGGAGCCGCGGCGCCTGCCGCCAGCATGAAGATCACACAGAAAGTCACGAAGCCGTTGCGCAGGATCTCCTGCAAATACTGAGCGCTGGCCGCCGCATCGCCCAGGTGCTGCATGAACATGATCGTTGCGAAGACCGTCTTGTAGGCATACATGCCCGGGATCATCGGGAGCAGCGCCGGAATGAACAGCACGGTCATCGGACAGCGGATGCGGCCGCCCAGCAGGAGGCTGCCCACGCCGATCACGACCGACGCGCAGAGCGACGCCGTGGCGATGTCCACCCCGCCCTGCATCAGCACGAAGCGCAGGGCATGGCCCACGGCGGCCAGCAGCGCGATGACCGGAAAGGCCCGCATCGGGGGATCGGAAATGGCCCCGAAGCCGATGGCCGCAACGGCGGCGAAGAATCCGTCGGAGAGAATTTCGGGCAGCATCATAGCAATCCGTTTTTAACGATCATCAGCGTGCACGACAGCCCGATGGCGATGCAGATTATCAGCATCAGGGCCGACGCAAGGCGGGCGATGCCGTTCAGCACGTGCCCCTCGACGATGTCGATCACGCCGTTGATGAGCGGCACGCCGGGAATGAGGAAGAGAACGCTCGTGGCGAGGGCCACCTCGGAGGTGGTGTCGAACATCAGCGCCACCGAGGCGTACATCGAGGCCGCGAACGACGAGGCGATGAAAATGACATAGTGGTTGAATCCCCGGGCCTGCATCCGCTGGCGGAGGAAGAATCCCAGCAGCGTGGCCGTGAAGACGATGCTCACGGCGAACCAGTCGCCGCCGAACAGCCGGCAGAACGAGGCGTTGGCAAAGCCCACGAGGATAAGCGTGAAGATGGGATCAAGGCGCGGCCGGGCGATGATGTCGGCATAGCGGGCCCGGATCTCCGCGAGCGGCAGGCGACGGTCGAAAGCCTCCCAGCTCAGGGCGCTCAGCTCGGCGTTCAGTTCGAAGCTGATCGGCAGGGGCGGAATGTCGGCCACCTCGCTGTATATCTCGCCGCTCTCGTCGTCGCAGACCGAAAAGGTCACGACCCGCTGGAACGCCGAAACGATCACCCGCACCCCGAGCGCCTCGCCCAGCCGTTTGGAGTTGCGCACCACACGGGATGTGTGGACGCCCGACCCCATCAGCCGGGTGGCATACTCGGCGATGAACTGCGCTATCTCCTTGAGTTCCGCCGCTGTTTTCATAACCCGAACTTTAACCGGGGACAAAGATACGGATAAGCGAGAGCAAAAGCAAGTTTACTTGCATTTTGCCGAACGAGAGTATCTAAGGCGGAGCCAAAGTACGGATAAGCGAGAGCAAAAGCAAGTCTACTTGCATTTTGCCGAGCGAGAGTATCTGAAAGATTCTGCCTTCGCAGGTAAGTTCGTTGACTGGATGGGCACCAAGAAAGGTTATCTCATCGCCATCTTCGTATGGTCAACAGGTG
>ENA-UEYI01000064-UEYI01000064.1-human-gut-metagenome-genome-assembly--contig:-NODE-64-length-91608-cov-7.250243_pt1 | contig 91608 bp, 86 predicted proteins | sample MGYA00242900_ERZ507916 | MGnify/ENA primary metagenome ERZ507916 (study PRJEB26167, sample SAMN06115521) | human gut metagenome | host: Homo sapiens | place: China:Chongqing | collected 2015-09-02...
GGCCAGGGAAGCTGCCGAAAACGTCTTGCAGCGCATCGACCAGATGAAAAAGCCATCCTTGCCCGTGCCTTCCGGGGGGAACTGGACTGAGCCAGGCAGCGGGGGAACACCCCGCGGGCCAGCCCGGACACCTCTGACGGCATAGCATCGTGCTGGCCGGATACGCCTCTGCCCAGACGGCACCGAAAACGGACATGGATCCCGCGCCCATCCCCGCGATATGCCTGTGCTGCGCAGCAAAGGGCTCCCCCGCTGGAGACAAAAAAGGGAGTACGTTGCTGTACTCCCTTGTTTGTCATCTTTCACAGGCCGCTATGCATCTATAAAACAAAAAACCACCCGCCATGCGGGTGGTTTTGATTTCCCTGGTGGGCAGTACAGGACTTGAACCTGTGGCCCCCGCCTTGTAAGGGCGGTGCTCAACCAGCTGAGCTAACTGCCCGGGCTGCCTTTTCCAGAGCGGAAAAGGCATGCCGTCTTCTAATATAAGGCCGTACGCGTGTCAACCGCACCCGCTGATCAGCTGAACTGCAAGGGCTTTGCCATCAGCGCTGCCATATCGCCGGCCAGCTTTTCCTTGAGGGCCGCCGCGCGCACGGTATCCTTCATGATCATGTCCACCTGACGGCTGTGGATCAGCAGATAGCCGATCAGGCGCGTCCGGCGCAGGGTCTCTTCGGCGTCATACGCTTCCGCCACGGCGAACATGGAGTCGTTCTTGATGTCCACGCGGAAACCGTGGGTCTCCAGCAGGTCGGCCAGCATCCTGGCGCGAAGGATCCGGCGGCTGACGTCCGCTGCCCCGCCCTTGAACTGGAAGCTGACGAAGTTCTCGTGCGCATCCTCGCCCGCAAGACATTCCACCGTGCAGAAATGGTATCCGTACCGGGCCTGCAGGATCATATAGCGCGAGGCGATGATGAAGAAGTTTTTGTCAGCCATGGCCGTAGGCGCCGTACTTTCCAGCTCCCGATTCATGGTGCTCTCGAACACGACGCTCATGAAGCCCGAGGCGCTGGTCGCCGGCGGCCCGGCCCAGGGCACGGCCACCATGCCGTTCCACAAAGCCAGCATGGGTTTGCAAGCGATATCCCCCAGCTCAACCAGCGGTCCGTTGACGCTGCGCTTGAAGCCGTCATCCATGTCGATGACCCAGTATTGCAGCTTGACGCCCACCTTGAGCTGTTTGCCCATGTTGCGGTTGAGGGCCGCCTCGCTGTCGAACATCAGGCCCACGGCCTTTTCATGACAGAAGCGGGTGATGTCGTGCAGGCTCGTGCAGTTGGCCGGCGAGAAATCCGGCGAATCCGGGTCCAGCAGATGCAGGGGTGTCATCAGGGCCGCCAGTTCCTTGAGGCGCTGATAGACAGGGCTCCCGGCCATGAGGTTGGGAGGCGTCGTCCCCGCCGGGATCAGTTCGGGATGGCTCCCGGCCAGTACCGTGCCCCGGTCGGCCAGCAGCGTGACCTCACCGGCATTTTCCAGCAGATGGCTGGCATCCTTCAGACTGAACAGGGCCGGGAGCTTGTATTCCCGTGCCACAGAGGCCAGATGCCCGGCCATGCCGCCCGTTTCGCTGATCAGGCCCGCGGCCCGGGAAAGCAGCGTGGCCCAGCGAGGCTGCGCCCGTTCGATGACCAGGATGCCGCCACGCGGGAAAGAAAGCATGTCCGCATCTTTGCGGGCCACGAACACAGGTCCCACAGCCACCCCGGAGCTGACGGCCATACCGCCCTGTGCCAGGACGGGCAGATCACCGGGGTCTTCTTCTCCGGCCACTGCCGCCGGGGCTTCCTCCACCTGGTCGGGCGCGCTCTCGAACAGCGGACGGCTTTGCAGGACCACGATACGCGTATTGCCCTCATAGGGTTCCAGCGCCCATTCCACGTCCTGCGGCTCATTATAGAATTCTTCCAGTGCCAGGGCCACCTGCGCCAGCTCGCGGGCCTGGGCATCCGTCAGGCTGGGACGGACAGCCGCCTCGCCTTCCAGATCGGAACGGCTGACGCCCTGCGCCGCCTCGGGAGCACAATCCAGGCGGAACGCCTTGTGGGCGATATGCTTTTCAAGCAGCTCCGGCGGATTCTGGCGACTGAAGGCAAACACGTCCGGTGTGACGGCCCCGTCCACCACAGCCTGGGGCAGCCCGGGAACGGCATTAAGCGTCACCTGTCCCCGTCCCTGCCGGCTGGCCACGGGGTCGCGGCTGTAAGCCACACCGCCGGCCAGCGCCTGCACCATGCTGAGCACGCCCACACTCATGGGCGCAGCCTCATCCGGGATGCCGCGCTGGAAACGGTAGCTCATGGCCGTGACCGCGTATTTACTGGCTACGATCTCCTTCCAGACTTCGCACGCTTCTTCGGGCAGGACATTCAGTTCCGACCGGTACTGCCCCGCAAAGGTCACGCCCAGGGCATCTTCGCCCACGGCGCTGCTGCGCAGGGCAAGGCGCAGCTCGCTGCCGCAACGTTCCACCATGCCCGCCACGGCCTCTTCGATGGCCTGCTCCAGCTGCGGCGGCAAGGGCGCGTTGAGGATGCACTGCTGCAATGCGGCCGACAGGCTGAACAGATCGTCCATGCTGTCCATGTCCGCACTCTGGATGCGGCGGGAGATCTCGTCGCGCAGCCTGTTGTATTCCATGAAGGCATGATAGGCATTGACCGTCACGGCAAAACCGTCCGGCACGGCCAGACCCACATTGGCGGAGACTTCGCCAAGATTGGCCATCTTGCCGCCGACCTGCGGCATGTCTCCCAGACGGATGTCCGTCAGGGGCAGCAGCAGGGGGCCGTCCGTGACCAGGCTCTTCCGCTCCAGCACGTCGGTGATGCGGCCGCTGACATCATTGAAAGCGGTCTGCAGACTTTCGTACTGGTTGTCGGAAAGCGCGTTGAGCTCGCGTACCATCTGGTACACGGCCGTTGCCGCCCGCGTACCGGCACCGCGAACATAGCTCATGCCGAAGGGTCGCGAACCGGCCAGGGCCTCTTCCACTTCGCTCATGATCTCGAGCGCGTTCTTGTTGGAGGACAGCAGGCGACGGAACCGGGCACAACGTTCACGGAGCTGCTTTTTCAGCTCTTCCTCGCGTGCCAGATCCTCGGGGCTCAGCTCTTTCTGCCCGCCCAGCAAGTGTCGCAATCGTGTGAATATGGACATATCACGCAGCGGCGCGAACCGCCTCCTCCATCTTGATGATCAGCTCGTTGATGGCCACGGGCTTCAGCATGTAGTCGTAAGCCCCCAGATCCATGCCCTGCACGGCCACACCGAGGGAGGCATGGCCCGTCAGCAGCAGCACAGGCAGTTTGGGGGCGATCTTCTTCATGTGGCGCAGCGTCTCCAACCCATCCATGCCGGGCATGCGCACGTCCATGACCACCACCTGGAACATGGTCTCGGGCTGCTTCATGGCCTCCGTGACGATATCCAGCGCGCTCTGTCCGTCAGGAGCCGTCACGATGGTCATGCCGCGGCGGGACAGACGTTTTTCCATCAGCTGCAGGAATTCCACTTCATCATCAACAAAGAGTGCGTGCATGGCATTCTCCTAAGCGTCTTCACTGGTTTCAAGGGGTTGGCTCGGCGGTTCCGCGGGCAGGCTGATGCAGAATGTCGTCCCCTGCCCCACAACGCTGCTGACCTCTATACGGCCACCAAGCTTTTCCAGAATCGTAAAGCAGATGGCCAGGCCAAGCCCTGTACCCTCGCCCACTGCCTTTGTGGTGAAGAAAGGATCGAAGATGCGCTGCATGGTCTCTTCGTCCATGCCCGGCCCCGTATCCTTGAAGTAGATGCGTGCGCCATCTTCCCAGGGTTCGGTGCGCACGGTGATGGAGCCATTCTTGCCGATGGCGTCGATGGCATTGTCGATGATGTTGATGAACACCTGCTCCAGCTGGGCCGGATCGGAAAGGATGACCGGCACATCGGCGGAAAAATCCTTCTCGATGGTGATGCTGCGGCCGCGGGCCTCGGTCTTGAGGAACTCCGTCGCCTGATCCACCAGCACGTTGACCATGATCTCCGAGCGGCCGGGGTTCATGCGCCGGCCAAAGCCCAGCATGCGCTGCGTGATCCCCTTGGCCCGCTGCACATGCTTTTCGATCTTGTCCGTGCTCTCCATGATCTCGTCGTAATTGACCATGTTCTTGGGGTTCTCGTCCTGCAGCAGGTCGCGGATCCAGCCGGCGTTCTCCTGGATCAGCATGAGGGGGTTGTTGACCTCATGAGCCACGCCTGCGGCCATCTTGCCGAGAGCCGCCATCTTGCTGGATTGCAGCATGCGGGCGTCGATATGGGCCTGCTTGCGGTCGGCGGCGGTCAGACACGAGACGATGTAGCGCGTCCCCAGGAAGGCCCCCACCGTGACCAGCACGGCACCCAGCCCCACGAAAAGCAGGATATAGATGCGCAGACGGTGCAGCGGGGCAAGGCTTTCCCGCACATCGTCCACCACCACCAGCAGCCACGGCATGGAGTCCAGATGCATCATGGCCGCCAGGGGCTCCTTGCTGCCGCTGTCTCCCGGCTGGGACGGCAGGGGCACCAGCGCGATGCCCTGCCGCAGCACATTGGGCAACGTGACATCGAAGCGATCCAGGATACGGCCGTAGTCGCGGGAATCCGTTTGCAGCACGCCCTGCTCGTTGATCAGGAAGGCATCACTGCGCTCCCCTGAGTACACGCGCTGCAACAGGCCGTTGATGGCTTCCATGTCGATGGTGGCGCGCATGATGAAGCTTTCGCCCCCTTCATGACGCAGGACGGCGATGATGAAATGCGGCACATTGCGGAAGCCCATGAACACATCGCTGACGAAAACGCCTTTGCGCAATACCTCCGTGAACCAGGGCGCATTGACATAGTTGGCATCACGCAGGTCGAACGGCCCCACATAGGAGATGTGGCGGCCGTCCATGCCGATGATGCCAAGGTCCACGAAGGAACGCCCGCTCTGCTGCATGACCGTGAAGATACGGCTCAGCCGGTCGGGATCCCGCAATTCGGCAAGGTCATGCGTAAAGGCCAGCGTTTTTATCTGGGACACACGTTCATGCAAAAAGGTATCCAGCGCCCGGTGTTTACTGCTGCAAACGGCTTCGATACCGGCAGAGATCTTTTCATCATAGATGGAATTGATGCGGTCTATGCTGAAGATCCCCAGTGCCACCAGCGGCAAAAGGGCAAGCCCCAGATGCGTGACGAACAGACGGCGGAAGATGCGTCTGTATTCCCGTGTGGAAGGCATCTACTCCTCCTTGGCTGAAATCTGGGAAAGGTCTCCACCAGTCAGCAAAATACGGCAATGGTTCAGCATGGTCTTGCGGGTCGCCGCCACCTTGGCGCTGTCCTGCATGATCATGTCCAGCTGGCGGGTATGGATGGTCAGATAGCCTGCCACAGCCAGCAGGCACTGGCCTTCTTCCATATCCATGCCTTCAAGACGCGCTGTCACGGCGTCATTGCGGACCACCGGCGTCAGGCCGAATTCCCACAGCAGATCGGCCACGAAGCGCACCCGCAGGATGCGGCGTTCGATGTTGGCCGCCCCGCCACGCAGCTGGAAGGCCACGTAGTTTTCCGGCGTACGGTCCCCCAGCCGGGCTTCGACGGAGACGAAATGGAAGCCGAAGCGCGAATGCAGGCTGCAATAGTCGCGCGAAACCATAAAATAGTTCTTTTCCGTGAAGTAGGCCGTCTGTGCCGCCGGGTCCAGATTGGGATTGGCCGTGGCCTCGAACAGCACGGAAAGGAAGCCCTTGCCGTCCACCGGCGGGGGACCCTGCCAGGGATAGGCGTTCATGCCGTGCCAGATAGCCTGCATGGGGATGGAGGTGATGTCCTCCACGTCGATGACCGGGCCGGGCTGGACCTTGCCGAAGCCGTCATTGAGATTCACGACCCAGAACTGTTTGAGGACCTTGTCCCGCAGCTGTTTGATGCGCTGGGCCGCGTACTGTTTGTCGGACCCCAGGGTGAACATGGCGCTGACGGCCTTTTCATGGCAGTAGCGGGCGATATCGTGATAGGTCTGGCAGTTGGCCGCCTTGAAATCCACGCTGTCCACGTCGATGGTCAGGGGAAGGATATGCTCCGCCGCATGCTGCAGCACCCGGTATACAGGGCTGCCGGGCAGATAGTCGCGGGGCGGGCGGGCCTGGGCCAGCAGCTCGTCCAGCTGGCCGGTGAAGACACAGCCCATCTCCGTACAGACCGTCACCTTGTCGCCCGGGGTCAGCTTTTCCATGGCTCCGGCCAGGCCGAACATGGCCGGGATGCCGAACTCGCGGGCCAGAGAGAACAGGCGCGAGCCCAGCAGGCCGTCCTCGGCGATGATGGCCCCGGCCCGGTCCACCAGCGAAGCCCACTGGTACAGATCGCGCTGCACCACCAGGATGCCGCCGTCAGGAAAATCCAGAACATCAGACCAGGAGCGGGCGATGACCACCGGGCCGCAGGCCCTGCCGCGGCTGGTGGTGACACCGCCGGTCAGCAGGGGCGCGGGCAGATTATCATCCGCGCGGGATTCGGCCTCGTCTTCACGCTCTTCCTGGGTCCGGGCCTTGATGACCATGGGACGTGCCATGAGCACCTGCGTCCGGCCGGACGGCGTGCGCAGCCAGACCATGGACTGGGGACAGCCAGACATATTTTCCAGCTCCATGGCCAGAGCCGCCACATCAGCGGCGGCCTGATCGGAAAAGGAACTGCCGTCCTCGGCGTCATGCATACATCGGGCACTGACTTTGTACGGCGGGGTCCGGGAAACATGCATCACGTTGACGGGCACCAGCGAGTATTCCATGTCCTGCGGCAACCCGTTACAGAAATAGATATGGACGTTACCGCCCTTCAGGTCGATGGGGTTGGCCGTATGGGCCATGCCGCCAAAGCTGCCCTCCTCCACGGCAAGGCAGGTGATGCAGATGCGGGCATTGGCTTCCATCAAGCCGCGGGCACGCCGGTAGACCAGAGCCTGAGCCTGCTGCTTGCGGGCCAGCGTCGTATGCAGGGAGGCCAGAACATCCATATCGGACGCATGCAGGGAGACTGTGGGGCCCCAGACCAGCAGCCCGGGATCCGTGCCCGGCGTATCCTCGCCGTCATCCATGCAGGGCCACAAACGCCCTTTGAACAACAGGCGCATCTCGCCCGGACATTTTTTGCGCAGTTCCGCCAGCGCGGCACAAAATTCTTCCACCAGCCTGTCCGGCAACGGCGTGCTTTCCGTCAGTTCGCTCAGGCTTTCCGAAAGCTCCTGCAAAGTCTCGGGGATGTAGCCCCCTGCGGCCTGGATGCGCCGGTTCATCTCTTCCAGCATCCCCGTACCGGCAAACAGGCTCATGCAGCCTGCGGCCGTCACCACGAAACCGTCAGGGACCACATCGGGGCTCTGACGGCGCAGCTCGCCAAGACGGGCCGTGGATTTGTCGGCCAGATGGGCCTCCGCTGCCCGGCCCGCCTCTTCCAGCGGGATGACGTAAGGCCCTTCCAGCAGTGGCACGCGCGGGTAGACCTCACTGGCAACCGCTGTCTGCAGGTGATCGAAGCGTTCGTACAGGGCTTTGCACTGGGAAGGATTGAGGCGCTCGAGGTGCTGGATGCACTGGTACACCTGTGTGGCCACGCTGGTGCACAGGGCCCGTACCCGGTGCAGGGCGAAGGGATGGTCGCAGCACAAGGTATATTCCAGTGAGGTCATGTTCTCCTGGAATTTGTTCCAGGCCGTCAAAAACAGTTTGAAGCGATGATGCCGGACGGCAAACGTATGCTCCGGACTGGCGTCCGAGGCGGAGCTGCCTTTTTTATCGCTGGTAAACCGTTTGAAAAATTTGCTTAAAAACATTCTCTTCCTCGTCCGAAAAAACAAGGGACGGCAAGGATAGCCGTTTTACAGAAGGCCGGGAAAACGATTTGCAGGATATTGTGCATAATATCCCAAGCAGGCCGCAGATTCAAGCCCGGTCAGGAATTTCGGCAAATTTCTCACCCGTCTCCTGCGCTATGGTCCCCCCCAGGGCGGTTGCTGCCTGCTGCAGATCCTGCGGTGTGTTGACATTGAAAAAAGCACGGGCGTCTTCCACCCCGTACTGCTCGAAGCATTGCAGTTCGAGGGGCACGGCTTCCCGCATTTTGAGATGCCCTCGGGCCACAGCAGCTTCCATAAAAGGGGCGGCCTCCACCCGGTAGATGGCGGCCAGGGATTCCGTCCAGCCATTGGGCGCCATGAAGGCCGTCATCAGGGACTGGCGGGGAGAGGCGGCAAACGCTGCGACCAGACGTCGCAACATGCCCGTATGCATGAGCGGCAGGTCGCACGAAAGTGCCAGCACCGCAGGGATGCCTTCCGCGCGGGCACGGACCAGAGCCGCATGGACGCCGCAGATGGGGCCGGAAGCCGGCAGAAGATCCGGCACACAGGTCTGCCCGGCATACGTTTGTCCGGCACGGCACGAGACCCAGACCTGTTCACACAGCGGCCGCAGCAGAACGATGCTCCGTTCAAGCAGGGTCGGGGCCGTATCCCCTCCCAGCCGCAACAGGCTCTTGTCCCGGCCCATACGCCGGGAACGCCCCCCCGCCAAAACGACACCGGCGATCCGTACCACGCTCCCTCCTGCCACTGGCGGCCACAAAAGGCCTTGCCAAGACGTCTTCCTGCCAGCATAATGCCCGCCGGAGAGGCTGGCAAGTCTGTGGTTGACAGACAGCCGAGTTCTTTACTAAGTTTTTTGAAAATCATTTTCGGATTCATCCTATGCTCGCAATCGCTCCCCGATGCAGCTCTCGAACGGCTGCAAGCCTCCTGATCCTGGCCCTCCTGTCGCTGCTGCCCCTGTCCCTGCAGGCGGCCTCACGACCCGTCCATGTCCTGGCAACAACCTACCCCGTCTGGCAGCTGGCCCGTCCTCTGGTGGCCGGTCTGGAAAACGTCCGGCTCGACCTGTTGATCCCTGCCGCCACCGGCTGCCCGCATGATTACGCGCCGACCCCGGCCGACCTGACCAAGGTGGCGACTGCGGACGTGATCCTGATGAACGGCCTTGGACTGGAGGCAGCTTTCGCCCCGGCCCTGGCCCAGGCCGAAGCCCGCAAAGCCGACTGCAGCCAGGGCATCGCCCTGCTTGCCGGCCGCTCCGACCATGAGGAAGAAGGGCACGATCATCATCACGATGACAACCCGCATGTCTTCACTTCTCCTGCTGCTGCGGCCCAGATGGCCGGGACCATGGCCGAGGCCCTGATCCGTGCCTGCCCGGAACAGGCGGAAACCGTCCGGAGCAATGCCGCTGCCCTGCAAAAAGGCCTGCTGGATCTGGAAAACCGGCTTGCCGCCCTGGGGGCCGTCCATCCCGGTGCCTGCGTGCTGCTGCAACACGATTCCCTGGCGTACATGATGCGTTCCGCAGGCCTGAAGGTCATGGACGTTTTGCAGGAGAACGAAGAGCAGGCTCCCTCTGCCGCCCGGTTGCTGGAATGCATCGAGCATATCAAGAAAGAGCGGCCCGCCCTGCTCATAGGCGAGCCCCAGTTCTCACCCCGTCCTCTGGAGACCCTGGCCGCCGAGACGGGCATCCCCGTCATCCAGCTGGATTCCATGGCCTCGGGGCCGGAAAATACTCCTGTGAACCATTTTGAACAGCAGATGCGCAACAACTGCCAGATCCTCGAAAATGCCCTCTCTCACTAATCAGCCTGCGGCCATCGACATCGCCCATGTGGATGTCCGCCGCGGGGATCTCCACATCCTGCAGGACATATCGGCTGCCGTCCCCCAGGGGAGCAGCACGGTCCTGGTCGGCCCCAATGGCGCGGGAAAAAGCACCCTGCTGCACTGCATCATCAACGAGATCGCCTATACCGGCGAGATCCGCATGCAGGGGAAAAGCGGCCGGAGACCCCGCCTGGCCTATGTACCGCAAAACCTGCAAATGGACAGCGCCCTGCCCCTGACCGTGGCCGAATTCCTTTCCCTGGGGCACCAGCGCCGTCCCCTCTGGCTCGGCATCAAGGGCAGTGCCTCCCGACGCGCCCGTGCGGCTCTGGCGCCCGTGCATGCGGAACACCTCATCCGCCGTCGCATGAGCGACCTTTCCGGCGGGGAGCTGCGCCGCGTTTTGCTGGCCGCAGCCCTGGCCCGTGAGCCCGAGATCCTGCTGCTGGACGAACCGGCGGCGGGAGTGGACTTTCAGGGGGAACGCCTTTTCTGGGAGGTCCTCGACAATGCCCGGCAGCAACAGGGCTTTACCCAGCTCATGGTGACCCACAACCTGCCTCTGGCGGCCCATTACGCCGATCACGTCATCGAGCTGAACAAAAAGGTCATTGCCCAGGGGCCGCCCCAGCAGACCCTGCTGGCCCCTACCCTGATGAAACTGTTCGGCGTGCCCATCCATCTTTACCCCAACCAGTGCGAACACCCTGAAGCCGCCTGCAACAAGTGCGGCGCCCTGTGCCACGCCCTGCGCATGGCCCCTGCGGGCAGGGAAGACAAGGGGCAGCGCCATGCCTGATATCTCCTCCATTTGCCATATGCTTTCCCTGCTGCCGCTGGACTGCCTCAAGCTGAGCTTCATGCAGCAGGCCCTGCTGGCCGTCCTGCTGCTCACCCCCATGACAGCCGCCCTGGGAGTGGAGGTCATCTCCTTCCGCATGGCATTCTTTTCCGATGCCATCGGGCACTCGGCCTTTGCCGGTGTGGCTTTAGGCCTGCTGCTCTCGGTTGACCCGCACTGGTCCATGCCTGCGTTCGGCGTGCTGGTTGGTCTGGCCGTCATGGCCGTACGCCGGGGCAGCGCCCTTTCCTCGGATACGGTCATCGGCATCGTCTTTTCGGCCGTCGTGGCTTTCGGTCTGGCCGTGGTCAGCCGCCAGCCGGGCATGGCCCGTACCATGCAGCAGTTCCTTTACGGTGACGTGCTGACCGTGAGCCAGGGCGAGATCGTTTGTCTGGCCGTTCTGTTCGTCGCCCTGCTGATCTTTCAGATCATCGGCTACAACCGTCTGCTCTATATCGCCCTCAATCCTGTCATGGCGCGTGTCCACGGCATCAATGTCTGCCTGTGGCAATACGTCTTTTCCGGTCTGCTGGCCCTGGTCGTCATGTTCTGCGTCTGGACCGTGGGAGTGCTGCTGGTCACGGCCATGCTCATCGTCCCGGCGGCGGCAGGCCGCAACTTTGCCCAGACGGCGGGCGGCATGTTCTGGTGGGCCCAGGTCGTGGCCGTCACGTCCGGGGTAGCCGGCCTGCTGCTCTCGGCACAGGAATGGATGTCTACGGCCAGCGGCGCCACCATGATCCTTGTGGCCTGTGTCTGGTTCGCCCTCAGCAGCGTGTGGGCCCGCTTGCGCCGTCCCCACCGGCTTTCGTGATGCAGGAGTCCTGATCCATGAGCATGCGCGTCCTGGTCTTTGCCGGCAGCCGCTCCCAGCTGCTGCAGCATATCCCCGTAGAACGTACGGTACGGAGTTTCCGTGCCTGGGAGCCCCGCCTCGTCCTTTCTTCTGAAAGAGGGGATCACGCCCTCTGGGCTCCCCTGCTCGACGATTATGGCATCACGCCCTGCCACCGGCTGGGCCCGGCTCCGGCCTCCCTTTCCGATGCGAGCCTGCTGGCCCACATCATGGGCAGCGCCAGTCTGCTGCTGCATCGGGAAGCCCCGGCCGCGGTGCTTGTCTACGGCCATTCCGTCACGACGCTGGCCGCGGCTCTGGCCGCGGCGGAACACGGCATCCCGCTCATCCATGTGGGCGCCGGGCAATGCCCGAAAGACATGAGCAGCCCGGAAGGTCGGCATGCCGAGCTCACGGACCGCCTGTCCAGTCTGCTCTGCTGTCTCGATCCTGCCGATGAACAGGGTCTGCATGCCCGGCAGATGGAACGGGGGACCTGCGTCACAGGCGATACCCTCTATGATCTGTTCGAGCAGGACCGACCCCGCCTGCAGCCCTTTGAGGAGACAGAGCGTCATGGAGCAGCCTTCGGGGAATTCATCCTTTGCTATCTTTCCCGGCCGGCGGCCCTCCGCAGCCCCGACGGCATCCGCTCCCTGCTGGAAGGATTGCAGGTCCTGCACGCCCGGCAGGAGCGTCCCGTCCTGCTGGTGCAGCATCCGTCCGCCCTTGCCTGTTTCCAGGAGCGGGAGCAACAGATCCCGGACGGTATCCGCATCCTGCCGCCTCTGACGCACATCGCCTTCCTGTCCCTCGTATGCGCCAGCACCTTCGTCGTGACGGACTCGCCTGCCCTGCAGCGGGAGGCCCTGTATGCCGGCAAGCGTGCCCTGCTGCTTCCTCCGGTACCGTCCGGATCGGCCGCTGTGCAGAATGGCTGGCATATCGCCTGCGCCTCTGCCGCAGACCTAGCCACCGCCGGAGAAACCGTACTCCAGCCCTGCCCGCATCCGGGCCTGCCCGGGACCAGCGGTCAGGCTTCCCGCCGGGTGGCGGCCGCAGTGATGGCCATCCTTGCCGATATCGCGGATGGCATCCCTCAGGGGGACAGCGCCTCCGGTCCACAGGATGATTGACGCTCTATCCTCCGCAACCTGTTGACAATCAGGGAAAAACGCGAAACAAGGGTTGCTTGGTGTTTTCACCGGGCAATCTTTTTTTTTGCCCTGTACAGAAGAGCACAATCCCCGGGAGGAACCATGGATGCGCTTATGCTGAGTCAACCGGAAACCGTGGCCTTTGGGATAGCCATGGGAGAGAAAAAGGCCAAAGCCGGCTGGGTGCGTCAGATCGTGCTCGCCTTCTGGGCCGGGGCCTTCATCGCCTTTGCTGCGGAAGGTTCCAACATGGCCGCCTTCAACCTGCTCGCCCGGCCGGAGACCTACGGTCTGGGCAAATGCCTGGCAGGCACCATCTTCCCCGTGGGCCTGATGCTGGTCATGCTGACGGGAGCGGAGCTCTTCACCGGCAATACGCTCATGTGCATGGCCCTTGCGGAAAAACGCATCACCCTGGCAGCCATGCTGCGCAACTGGCTGTTCGTCTACATCGGCAATTTTTTGGGCAGCCTCTTCCTTGCCCACATGATCGTCACGTCCGGTCAGCTCGCCAGCGGCGCCGGGATGCTTGGCGGCGTGACCCTGCGCATCGCCGCCAGTAAGGTCGCCCTTGACTTTCTGCCCGCCTTCTACCTGGGCCTGATGTGCAACTGGCTGGTCTGTCTGGCGGTCTGGTTCTGCTGGAGCGCCCGCAGCCAGACCGGCAAGATGCTGGGCATCTTCTTCCCCATCTGGCTGTTCATCACCTCCGGCTTCGAGCACAGTGTCGCCAACATGTATTACATCCCGGCGGGCATCATGGCCGCAGGCAACGAACTTTTTTCCCAGGCTTCGGGCCTGTCCGCCGAGGCACTGGCCAGCCTGACCTGGGGCAACTTTGCCATCCACAACCTCATCCCCGTCACCCTGGGCAATATCGCGGGCGGCGCCCTGTTCGTCGGCATGATCCACTGGTGGACGCACCGGGGAGCGCTGGCGGCCAGACAGGGCCACTAAAAACAAGCCCAATGCCAGAGGCCCCGGGCACTACCGGACAGGATGTCCACGCCTCTCGCTCCCTTTCCCGCTGAAGACAATATAAAAGGCGGACATCCCTTCACGAACGGATGTCCGCCTTTTTCTGTCCTGGCAGAGAGTCTTCAAAAGACCGCCACGCGCCACGAGCGACCTCGTACCTGCGATCTTTTCGACCGGCCAGACCGTACATACCAGGATCTGCCTTGCAGCGGATGCGATACTGCAAGGCTGCTCCCCCTTCCGGAGATTAGCGCCACTCGATGCTGTCTATCAGCCCTTCCAGGGCAGGATGTCCTCCGATGATGGAGATCACACGCAGATCCGTACCGGCAACATGGACGACAGTCACACCATTATCCCCGAATGCGAAGCTGTAGACACCATCTTCTTCCATGATATCGCTCCCCCCCAGGCCCTGGGCCATCTCGGCAGCGAAGGCTGCCGGATCGACATCCTGGGCTGAGGCCACAGTCACGGTCACAATGGCTTCTCTGTCGGGCGATACGAATCCCACCATGGCGTCCTTTTCCTCGATGACCTCCCATCCCGGGGGCACATCGGCACGGAAGCCGTCGAAATCTCTGGCCATACAGGCCACAGGCAGGATCAGCAGCAGGACAAGAAAAACAAGCAGTTTTTTCTGCATCGATATCTCCTTGAAGAGAAAGGACTTTGCCCAGATGGAGCCGGGCTTGTCCGGAAAGGGCCACGTATCTTCCATGACGACCATATGCACAGCCCGCACGAACAGCCTACCCTGCCCTTCTGCTCCATGACAATCTTCCAAGCAGTCAGATAGGCTTTGACAAGATAAAGACCTGCGCCTAGCATGACAGGGGCATCGGAATCAGAAATGACATGTATGGCCTTCATGTCGCCGATGCCAGAATCCGGATCGCGTTTTTATGGACAGGTTGCTCCTTTCCCTTTGCCTCATCTTTCTCAGTCTTGCCGCGGGTCATGCCGCGCAGCATCTGCTGTGCATTCCTCGTCCCCGGCTGGAAAGCATCCGGAAGCGCCTGCAAACCTTCGCCGTCTTCTGCCTCATTCCCTGTTCGGCCATGCTTTCCCTGTGGGGTCTGCCCTCACCGGATTCCCGTTTACTGGCCCTTCCCTTTCTGGGCATCGCCTCCTGGATCTGGGGCGGCCTCCTTTCCCTGCATGTCGCCCGGGCCCTGCATCTGGATGCGCCGCGTACCGGCAGTTTTTATTGCTGCGGGACCTTCTCCAATCTGGGCGCGGTGGGGGCCCTGGTCTCCGTCATGTTCTTTGGAGAAAAGGCCATCGCCATCGTGGCATTGTTCCGGATCTGCGAAGAAATGTTCTACTTCGGGATCTCCTTTCCTGTGGCACGCCGTCTCGGGGGCGGCGAAGGTGCGTTCCGTCTGCGCTCCTTCCGGCCTGATCCTGTGCTGCTGCTCATCCTGACAGCTCTCGGGCTGGGACTTGCCCTCAACATGCTGGGCGTTCCCCGTCCCGCGCTGCTGGGCTCCGTGGCTGCGGCCGCCATGCTTCTTGCCACGGTGCTTTTTCTTTTTGCCATCGGGCTTGGGCTGCGTCTTTCCCGCGTATCCTGCTACGCGCGTGAGGCCGCGGCCCTGGCGATCGTCAAATTCATCGGCGTTCCCCTGCTGCTGGTGCCGCTGGCCGCCCTGGCAGGGCTCGGCAGCATCGACGGGGGGCTGCCGCTCCGGGTCGTGACGGTCCTTTCCTGCATGCCCGTTGCCATGACGGCCCTGGTGCCTCCGGCCCTGTTCGGGCTCGACGTGGACATGGCCAATGCGCTGTGGATCTTTTCCACCCTGGCCCTGGTCGTCATTTTGCCTGTGCTGTATTTCGTTCTGCCGCTGTTGTGAGATGCTGCCGCGTGTCGTGGGGACCTGTGGCCACGGCAGGACGTTCTATCCTGAGGAGGATGTTTCATGAAAGGTTTCTACCGCTGGGCAGTCATGGCCGTGTGCGCCTGTCTGCTGGCCCTGCCGGCAACGGCAGCTCCGTACAAAAGCGAGTACAAACTGAGCGTCGTGCCCGGCGCCACCTCCGGCTGGGGCATGACCGGTACGTTCTTTGCCGACCTGGTGCGCGAGCGCAGCCAGGGCCGCATCAACATCAAGGTCTATCACTCCAGCCAGCTGCTGGCCGGCAAGCAGACTTCGGAATTTTTGCTGCTGCGCAACGGCGCCATCGACTTTGCCCTGGCCTCGACCATCAACTGGTCTCCCCAGATCAAGGAACTGAACCTGCCCGCCCTGCCCTTCTTCCTGGCCGTGCAGCCTGACCGCTACAAGGCCATGGATGCCATCCTGGCCGGCAAGTCCGGCAAGATGATGACTCAGGCTGTGGAAAAGAAAGGCGTCAAGATCATCGGCTGGACCGAGAACGGCTTCCGTGAGCTGACCACCTCCAAGGGCCCCATCACCAAGCCTGAAGACCTGCGCGGCCTGAAGATCCGTGTGGTGGGCAGCCCCATCTTCATCGAAACCTTCCGTGCCCTGGGTGCCAACCCCGTCAACATGAACTGGAGCGAAGCCACCACCGGCTTCCAGCAGGGCGTGGTGGACGGTCAGGAAAACCCCACCAACGGCATCAACATCCCGCTCAAGATCTGGGATTACCACAAGTTCCACTGCGACTGGCACTACATCATCGACCCCCTGATGCTGGGCGTTAACCCCCGCGTCTGGAAGTCCTTCAGCCCTGAAGACCAGAAGCTGCTGTTGGAATGCGCCGCCGAAACGGAAAAGTACGGCAAGGCCCTTTCCCGTCTGGGCATGGACGACGGTTCCGCCCTGGCCTACCTCAAGAGCATCAATAAGCTGCCCGAGACCACGGATTGTTACGCGGTCATGGAAGCCAACGGCATGACGGTATCCCGCCTGAGCAACGAACAGATCGCCGCCCTGGCCAAGGCCACGGAAGGCGTCCGCAAGGACTGGACCGCCAAGATCGGTGCCGACCTTGTCAAGGCCGCCGAGGAGGATATGGCCTCTGTCCGTTAGGGAGCGATCCCCGTACGGCAGGCTTTGCTGATTTTTGTTTTTTCGTTTTGTGGGGAGGGCCCGGCCCTCCCCTTTCAACCACCGGATGGATTCGATGCTGCGTTTTCTGGATACGCGCCTGGAAGAGATGCTGGGCGCGCTGCTGCTGGCGGTGATGGTGACCATCGCCTTTGTCAATGTGGTCGTGCGCTACTGCACACCGTTTTCTTTTGCTTGGACGGAGGAGCTGACCATCAACTTCTTCGTCTGGATCGTCCTGCTCGGTTCGGCCCGCTCTTTCCGTGACGGCAGCCATCTGGGCATGAGCATCCTGTACGATGCCCTGCCCAAGTCGCTACGCTTTTGCTGCTATCTGCTCTCCATGGCGCTCTGCCTCGGCTTTTTCGGGGCCCTGGCCTGGACGGGCTGGCTGGAAGTACGGGACGAATACGAGCTGGAAGTCATTTCTGAAGCGCTGGCCGTCCCTGTCTGGTGGTATACCATCGCCACCCCGCTTTTTTCCGTACTGACCATTTTTCGCATGTTGCAACGTGCCTGCGCTGATCTGCGCAGCGGCAGCTATTAGGAGGCCCGTGTGGAAACCACATCCTTGCTGCACGATCCGGCTTTCTGGCTGCTGGTCCTGTTTGCCATCCCGCTGATCCTGCGTGTGCCCATCGCGCTGGCCCTGGGCTTTTCTGCCCTGGTCGTCGTCTGGCAATGGGACCTGGGCTTCAGCATGCTTTCCTACAACTTTTTTGCAGGCATAGCCAAATTCCCCCTGCTGGCCATCCCCTTCTTCATCCTTGCCGGCTATATCATGGAGCGTTCCGGCATCGCCGCACGCATCGTGGCCCTGATGGAAGCTCTTGTGGGCTCCATGACCGGCGGCCTAGCGGTGGCCACTGTAGCCGTGGCCACATTCTGGGGCGCTGTCAGCGGTTCGGGCCCTGCCACCGTGGCGGCCCTGGGCCTTATCCTTATCCCCGGCATGGCCAGGGCCGGGTATGACAAGGCCTTTGCCGCGGCCACCGTTTCCGTCACCTCCGGCCTTGCCATCGTCATCCCGCCCAGCATCGCCTTCATCGTGTACGGCAGCGTGGCCGATGTTTCCGTGCCCGCGCTCTTTGCCGCCGGTTTCGTGCCGGGCATCGTGGTGGCCCTGTTCATCATGGCGGCCGTGCTCATCATCTCCCGCAAGCGGGGATACAGGGGCCAGCCCAGCGGCAAGAGCGTGGGTACCGCCCTGAAAGAAGCCTTCTGGGGGGTCATGACGCCTGTGGTCATCCTGGGCGGCATCTACGGCGGCGTGTTCACGCCCACGGAAGCCGCGGCCGTGGCCGTTTTTTACGGCCTGTTCGTGGGGGTGTTCATCTACCGCACCATCAACAGCATCAGCATCCTGGTCGAGATCTTCGCGGCCAGCATCCGGGCCACGGCCGTAGTCATGCTGGTGGTGACCTGTGCGGGCCTCTTCTCCTGGGTGGCCTCCACTGTGGGCCTGGTGGAAAAAGGCTCCGCCGTGCTTCTGGCTGTTTCGGACAACCAGTGGGTCGTCCTGCTGATGATCAACATCATCCTGCTGCTGGCGGGCATGCTGCTGGATGCCATTTCCATCTATTACGTTTTCCTGCCCTTCATGCTGCCCATCATGGCCCACTTCAACTGGGACCCTGTCTGGTTCGGCATCATGATGACAGTCAACCTGGCTGTGGGGCAGGTGACGCCGCCCGTGGCCGTGAACCTGTATGTAGGCGCCAATATCAGCGGCATCAGCATGGAACGCATCAGCAAGGCGGCCCTGCCGCTGATTTTTGCCTCCCTGCTGGCCCTGGTGGTCATCATCATCTTCCCTGATCTTTCGACCTTCGTGCCGCGCATGCTGGGACAGATGTAAACCGGCAGGCAACCTGTTTATGGCTGCTGCCTGAAGGAGATCCAGAACATGAAATTTGCCATCGTCTATTACAGCAAGACCGGCCATACCCGTGAGATGGCCGAAGTCATCGCCCGCGGTCTGGCTGCTGCTGGCGGCGAGACCCGCTTCTTTTCCGTGGAAGAAGCCATGGATGCCGACTACATCGACCAGTGCGCCGGCGTCATTTTCGGGACGCCCACGTACCTGGCCAATACCTGCTGGCAGATGAAGCAGTGGTTCGATGAAGGTTCCCGCGGTATCAAGCTGGCCGGCAAGCTGGGCGGGGTCTTCGCCACCGCCCACTATGCCCAGGGCGGTGCCGATGTGGCCATCATGACCCTGCTGCCCCACATGCTGGTCAAGGGCATGCTGGTCTATTCCGGCGGCGCTGCCCACGGCAAGCCCTACATCCATCTGGGTCCTGTGGCTCTGGATGCCGTGGGCAACCATTATGAGGAATGCAAGGCCGATTTCGAGATCTTCGGCCGCCGTTTTGCGGAAAAGGCCCGGGAACTGTTCCCCAATAAATAACTCTGCGGCCGGAGCGAAACGACACAGACGCCGGAAAAGCCCGGAGCTGCGTCCGTTATCCCGCTCTTTGCGCCACATATGAAAAAGCGGTCTGCTCTTTTGGGAGGGCAGGCTGCTTTTTCGCTTCCCGGCAGGCAATGACGCCGTCCAACGCATACAGGGGAATACCTTTGTCCTCCTTCCCTGCCGCTATGCCTGCCTTCTTCCCCTACTGTCCCCATCGAGACGAAAGATAGCCGACCTTCCCGACGCCCTCATGGTACTTGTGCCTCTTTTTCCCGCTGCCTGAGACATCGTCCATGAGCACCGGGCTATGGGAACCGGCTTAGCTTCAGAGCCGCCGCTGCCCTGCCATGCTTGTGCTGTTGCCTGAAGGACTGATCCATATTTGAGCCAGGAGGACCTTTTCCCCTCTGTGGAGCAGTGACGATAGTTGCAGGGAGTCCATCCAGCAGCTGCAAGAGGATATATTTTTCAAACGGGGGAGGACCAGCTGCAGGGCAAACAGTCTTTACCTGCTCAAGCCCCTTGAACTGCTCCTGAGCTTTTGCCTGCCCAATACAGTAGCTCGTTATGCTTTGACCAAACAAAAAGGGCCGCCCCCGAAGGAGCGGCCCCATATCAGCTTTGAGCAAAAACCTTATTTGAAGGCCTTTTCAAAGTTGGGCACGACCTGCTTTTTGCGGCTCATCACGCCGGGCAGCCACACGCTGTCGCCGTCGGGCTTCACGCCGAAGGCCTTTTCGACCACGGCGGGATCGTCGGAGACGATCAGCATTTCAGAGCCTTCCTTCATGATGTCGGTCAGCAGCAGGAACACGCTGTGGCGGCCTTCGCCCTTGACCTTGGCGATTTCGGCTTTCAGGCCGTCTTTCACCTTGTCGAGGATGGACAGGTCGACGACTTCCAGCTGGCCGATACCGACCTTGTTGCCGTTCATGTCGAAGTCCTTGTAGTCACGGAAGACCAGGTCGGACATGGAGGCGCCGTCAACAGCGCTCTTCACGGTGAACATTTCCATACCGAGGGCCATGACGTCTTCCACGCCGGCGACCTTGGCCAGGGCTTCCACGGCCTTCTTGTCAGCTTCGGTACAGGTGGGGGACTTGAACATCACGGTGTCGGACAGGATGGCGCACAGCAGGCCACCGGCGATGGCTTTGGGCAGTTCCACACCGTAGAAGTCGTACATGTTTTTCAGCACGGTGCCGGTGCAGCCCACGGGCCAGATCCAGGCTTCCAGCGGGCTGGAGGTGGTCACATCGCCCAGCTTGTGGTGGTCAACGATACCCAGCACGGTGGCGGAGTCCATGCCCTTGGGGGCCTGGGCCAAGTCAGAGTAGTCGACCAGGTACAGGTCCTTACCGGCCACATCTTCCACAACCTGAGGAGCGGTCAGGCCGAACTTCTTCAGCACGAATTCGGTCTCAGGGGTAGGAGCACCCTGGGCGGCGGGGGTGACTTCAAAGCCACGCTTGCTGTACAGGTCAGCAGCGGCGATGGCGGAAATGATGCTGTCGGTATCGGGGTTCATGTGACCAAGAACGAGTGCAGCCATGGTATATCTCCTCTTTGGGAATTTCGTTGCACAGTTACGTGTGTAAGTTGCCTTACGCTTGTTACCTTTAGCACAAGACCTGGGGCTTGCCAAGCCCCCCATAAAAAAAAACCTGACTCGTTTTCCTGCAAAACAATATTTAACTATTTAATTTCTATTTATATTTTATTTTTATGACGAACTTGTGATTTTTTTATTTTTTCTGTGCCCTCGGATGCGCCTCATCATACAGGTGCATCAGCCGCTCCAGACTGACCCGCGTATAGCGCTGTGTGGTCGTCAAACGCTGGTGCCCCAGCAACTCCTGCACACTGCGCAGATCGGCACCGGCATCCAGCAGGTGGGTCGCGAACGAATGGCGCAAGGCGTGGGGAGAGACGGGCTCCACGCCCGCGTTATGGCACAGCCTTTCTATGCGACGCATGGCTTCACGGCGGTCGAGGCGGCCGCCCCGCGCGCCCACGAACAGGGCTTTCTCATGTTCGGGAGCCAGCGTCCCCCGCTGCTCGAGCCAGGCCCGCAATGCCGTCACGGACGTATCCGACAACGGTGACATGCGCTCGCGGGCCCCCTTGCCGAAAACTCGGGCAACACCCTCTTCCAGCCGCAAATCCGTCACATCGAGCCCCAGGGCTTCGGAGATGCGCAGGCCTGATCCGTACAACAGCTCCGCCAGAGCATGATCCCGGGCCGCCAGGGCATCGCCGGTGGCAGGGGGGATGCGGGGAGAGCCGGACACGGCCAGGGCATCGGGGGTATCCAGCACGGCAAAAGCCTGATCCACATTAAGGACGCGGGGGTGGCGCTGCTCCTGTTTGGGATTGCGCACCTGGGCCGCCACATTGTTCTCCGTGCGTCCCATGCGCTGCTGATAACGGAAGAACGTCCGTGCCGCCGCGAGCTTGCGGGCCATGGAGCTTTTAGCCTCTCCCAGCGCGTACAGACGGGCCAGCCAGGCCTGGATATGCTTTTTGCTCACCTCGGCCGGACGGGCAAGGCTGGCGCCGCGCTGTGCGAGGAAAAGGGCCAGCTGGCGCAGGTCCGTCCCGTAGGCGATCTGCGTCGTAGGCGAAAGGCCCCGCTGCACGTCCAGCCAGGCCAAGAAAGCTTCGATCTCCAGAGTAGTGCGGGGATCGAGCTCCTCTTCCACGGTATCCTTTTCTATGTGTCGTCCCATCTATACGGCCTCGTAGCGTGCGCCCGGCAAGCGCCGGATGCGTCCCATTATCTCCAGTCCCAGCAGCACCGGCGCCAGCTCTGCGGGGCTGCGTCCCAGGGCGGCCCCCAGGGCATCCACATGCAAAGGGCCCTGCTCCCGCAGCAGCGGGATGATAGTATCCTGTGCCGGAGATGGGGCAGCTGTGTCCGTATCCCCGGCTCCTTGCGTCGGCCTCTCTTCCCCGTTGCCGGGATCGGCCTTTGGCGGCGTGTCCGTCTCCGGCGGCATGCAGGCAAAAAGCGTACGGGACAGCCCCGTGCCCTCGGCTTCAGCCCGGCGGCGACGTTCTGCGGCTTCCCGTGTCAGATGGTCGGCCTGCACGCCAAAGTCACGCAATGGGCCGGCAAGGTCTTCCAGCACATCTTCCGGCGCGAAAACCGGTTTGGCCCCCTGCCGGACAAGCTCCTGGCAGCCGAGGCTCTGACCGGACAGGGCCGCTCCCGGTACGGCATAGACTTCCCGCCCCTGCTCCAGCGCCAGGCGCGAGGTGATGAGGGTCCCGGAACGGCTGGCGGCCTCCACCACGACCACGCCCAGAGAAAGACCGCTGATGATGCGGTTGCGGACAGGGAAATTTTCCCGCAGGGCCGGTGTGCCGGGAGCAAATTCAGAGACCAGCAGGCCCTTTGCCGCCATCCTGTCATATAAACGGGTATTAGCCCGGGGATACGGGACATCTATGCCCGTCCCCAGGACGGCGATGCTGCTCCCTGCCCTGCCCAGCGCGGCTTCATGCGCCGCCTTGTCGATGCCCCAGGCCATGCCCGAGACCACCGTGATGCCCCAGGAAGAAAAGGCTCCCGCCATATGTCCGGCCAGGGCCTGCCCCCGGGGCGTGGCCTTGCGCGAGCCGATGACGGCCACGGCCGGATTGGCCAGCAGAGAAAGATCCCCCAGACAGTACAGCAAAACAGGGGCGTCGGGCAGTGTACGCAGCAGGGCCGGATAAGCGGCTTCATGCCACTGGACGACGACAGCGTCCAAATCACGGACGGCATCCCATTCCGCCCGTGCCGTGACCCGCCATGAGCCTGTGGAGAGTTCGGCGGCCTTGCCTTTGTCCACCCCGGCATCGGCCCATCTTTCCCTGCCTTCCAGCGCGGCGAAGGCCGAACCGAAATGGCGGAGCAGCCGGCAGCAGGAACGGGCCCCCAATCCGCGGCAATGGCGCAGGGCAAGACCGGCCCAGTATTCACGCCGGGCGCGGTCATCCATATCGGTCCAGCGGGCAGACAAGGGAGCTACGGGAGCCTGATCCGTCATGGCCGCACCAGTCCTTTTTTGCGAATGAGATCAGCCGCTGCGGACGAAGGGAAACGCTGCACCACCTGCCGGAAAACCTTGCCGGCGCCTGCCGTATCTCCCTGCTGCTTCAGGATCATCCCGGTACGCAACAGGGCATCGGCATTTTTATGGTGCTTGGGATACCGGGCCTCCACATTTCGGAAATGCGTCAGGGCCTCCTCGTTCCGGCCCTGGCTGGACAGGGCCTCGCCCAGCCAGTACTCGGCATTGGCCGCATAGGTCCCGGAAGGATGCTGTTCCAGCAAGGCCTGCATACGGGCCATGCCTTCGTCCAGACGGCCCGACAATATAAGATCCAGCCCTGCCTGATAAGCGGCCTTTTCATCGGTGACGGGATCGGACGTGTCCGCCGTTGCCATACCGGACGGGCTGTCTGTGCCGGGCGCAGGCGCTGCATCGTTGACCGCAGCAGGCTTTTCCGCACGCGCGGCCCCGGACGCCGTACCTGCTGCCGGTCTGGAAGCGGCGGCAGAAGTCACAGGCTTCCGTTTTTCGGACGTATCCGCGGAGGACGTCTGTGCGGAGGGGGCATCCTTAGCCCGGGCCGTCATGCCCTTCCCGGCAGCAGAGGGACTGGTGGTCGCGGCGGTCGCGGGTGGTGTTTTTTCCCGGGAGGGGCTTTCGTGACCTGCATGCACCTCCTGTCCTTTTACAACAGACTGCCCCGTCACTTCTGCGGCATCATCCCGCACCGCAGCCCCATTTTGACGGGATGAGGGCCCAGGCTCCACGGCCGGGGGCGGGCCTCCGGCCGTGCCGTCAGCAGAGGCAGCTCCATCATGGACAGGCAGGGGGCACTGCCCCTGATCACACTGCAAGAACTCCTCACGCACAGGGCCACGGTAAGCATGTACGGGCCTGCTGCTCCCGGACCACGGCAGCTGCCAGCTTTCCTGCGATTGCTGTGCTTCCGCGGCCGGAACAGCTACGGGATGCGACAGGGCAGGCAGGACAGCAAGGAAAAAGGACAGGCTAAGGGCATGTGCTTTCATGGGAGACTCCTGTCTTTTTTCTGCCCGATGCGCTCCGGCAATGCAAGCGCTGCTTGCAGCACAGCCATTTTTGAGGCACAACCAACACGAACTCGGCGTCTCCCTGCCGGAGAACCGGGATCCGGTGAATCTTTGGAGGAACAATGGGGAACTTTTTAGAGAGCGTGCGCGCCTTCATCGCTGACAATCCGCTGCTGCAGACAGGGCTGGACATGGGGAGCATCATTGTGCCCTTTGCCCTGCTCTATGCCTATTTCGGCCTTACCTTCATCGCCATCTGCGGCGAGATCATAGCCCTGCGGCGCAAGCGTTCCGCTTACAACAAATGTGCGCGGCAGCTGGCCTGCCTGAGCATGCTGCTGGGCTGGCTCATGCTGCTGGGGGGGCGTTTGTGGCTCATCATGGCGCTGGACGGTTTCGACTCCTACAGCATCATCGTCCTGCTCAGCGAAGCCACCTGGATGATGTTCGGTTTTGCGGCCATCGTTTCCTGCTGCTACTTCATGCTCTGGAAATTCCTGGCCAATTATCCCGTACTGCACATCGTCCTGGGCGCCATCGCCTTCCTGCAGGGCCTGATGACCTGTGTGGGCGTCATGGCCGTCACCCGCCTGTATAATGCCCTTTCCCTGCCTGAGGCCAGCAGCATCACCATCCCGCAGCTGTTCACGCCCCAGTTCGGTCAGGCTTACCTGAGCGCCCTGTGCTATACCCTGCCCCTGATCTTTGCCCTTGCCGGCGGCTTTGGCGCCGTGTGGCTGCTCCTGCGCCGCAAGGCCGATGACTTTGGCCGGGACTATTACAATACCATGGTCCCCTGGTGCACGCGCTGGGCCCGCAATGCCTGGGCCCTGCTCTGGCTGCTGCTGGTGGCATCCAGCGGGCTGGAGATCTGGCAGACCTGGCAGACCACCGGCGTGTTCATGCAGCAGGATGCCATCTTCCAGAGCCTCCGCGTGCTGCTCTGGCTTGTGCCCGCCCTGCTCTGGACCTTGGTCGCGCGCAGTGCCACTCCGCTGCGCCAGAAGCCTGCCCTTGTGATCGGCCTGCTGCTGTCCATGGGCTTCACCCTGCCCTACTTTATGGAACTGATCCGGCTTTAGCCGATACGACAGCCAGTGTGCCGCCATTCCTGGGAAGCATGCTGGCTGTCGTGCGTCCGGGCCGCTATCAGGAACGTTGCCCATGCCTCACGAATCGCCTGAAAAAAATTTCTATCCCCTTTTTCTGGACCTGAGCGGCCTGCACTGCCTTGTGGCCGGTCTGGGGGGCGTCGGCAGTCGCAAACTGCAGGGCCTGCTGCATTGCGCACCGGCCTCGATCCTGGCCCTGGACATGGAAGCCCCTGCCGCAGAGCTGCGTCCGCTGCTGGAGCAGCCCTGCGTCCGTTTCGAGCAGCGGTCCTTCCGTGACGACGATCTGGACGGTCGTCAGCTGGTCTTCGCCGCCACGGGCAATGCCGAGGTCAACAGGCATATCGCCCTCCTCTGCCGGGAACGCCATATCCTGTGCAACTGTATCGATGCCCCGGCGGAAGGCTCGTTCATCGTGCCCGCCGTGGCCCGCTCCGGCAGCATGGCGCTGGCCCTTTCCACCGGCGGTGCCAGCCCGGCCCTTTCCCGGCGCTGGAAGGGCGAGCTGACGACCTGGCTGGAGGCCCGCCAGAAAATGGTCCGTCTGATGGGACGGTTGCGTCCCATGGTCCTTGCCTTGCACGACGAGACAGGGCACAATACGGCCCTGTTCCGCGCTCTGGCCCAGTCGCCCCTGCAGGATCATCTGCAACAGGGCGACCGGCAGGCGTGCCTGCGCTGTCTGCAGGCCCTGCTGCCGCCAAAGCTGCACGACCGCATCCCGGAGTTGCTTGATGTTATCGCCTGAGACCTCCACCCTACTGACTCTGTGTTGTTACGGCGCTGCCACTGTGGCCGGTCTGGCCGGCATGCTGCTGCGCAATGCCTTCTGGCGGCGGCTGGGCTGCTGGCTGGCGGGGCTGGGATTCGTCTGCCAGACGTTTTCCCTCCTGCTCGGCTTCCACAAGACCATGCCCACGGGCCTGAGCCTTGGCGGCTATCTGCAGATGCTGGCCTGGTTCGTCCTGCTGTGCGGCCTTGTCAGCCGTCTGCGCTACAAGCAGGAAGCCCTGCTCCTGCTGGCCACGCCGCTGGCCCTCATCCTGTTCGCCGTTTCCGCCCCGTACCTTTCTGCCGTGGTGCAGGTGCCTCCCCAGCTCAAGGGCTCTTTCTACGCCCTGCACGTGGGGGCGCTGTTCCTCAGCATGGGCCTCATGACCCTGGCCTTTGCCGCCAGCTCCCTGTTCCTGTTCCTGGAACGGCGCATCAAAAGCAAGCAGCGCATGGAAGGGTTCTGGCAGGACATGCCGGCCCTCTCCCTGCTGGACAAGATCAACGCCTTCGGCGTGGCGGCCTCGTTCCCGTTGTACACGCTGGGTGTGGTCTCCGGCCTGTTCTGGGCCAAGCCCGTCTACGGCGCCACCTTTACCGGTGACCCCAAGGAAGTGGTCAGCATCATCGTCTGGCTGCTCATGGCCTATGTGTTCCACGGCCGTCTGGCCACCGGCTGGCGCGGCCGCAAGCCTGCCCGCCTGATGGTGCTGGTCTTCGGTCTGAGCCTTTTCTCCATCGTGGTCGTCAATACCCTGATGGAAACGCATCATTCCTTCATCAAACCTTAATCCACCGACGTTGATATGGATTGTGATATCGTACTTGTTGGCCTGAACCATCGCACCGCCGGTGTGGACGTGCGCGAACGTTTCGCCCTTGTGGATTTTTGCAGCCGGGAAAACTGGGCCCTGCCGTGTGACGACGTCATCGGTGAAGCCATGATCCTTTCCACCTGCAACCGTGTGGAACTGCTTGCCACCGGTCATGGCGATGTGGCGGGCCGTATCCTGGAACGCTGGGCCACCGCACGCGGTACCGACCCCGAAGAGCTCCGGCCCTATGTCTACATCTACAAGAACATGGATGCCGTGCGGCACCTGTTCTCCGTGGCTTCCAGCCTGGATTCCATGATCCTGGGCGAGCCCCAGATCCTAGGGCAGCTCAAGAGCGCCTACCGCAAGGCGGCCGCCTGCCATGCCACCGGCGTGATCCTCAACCGCCTGCTGCACAAGGCGTTCTCCGTGGCCAAGCGCGTGCGCACCGAGACCGCCGTGGCCTCCAGCGCGGTTTCCATCAGCTATGCCGCCGTGGAACTGGCCAAGCGCATCTTCGGCGAGATGCAGCACCACAAGGCCATGCTGGTGGGCGCCGGTGAGATGGCCGAACTGGCCGCCACCCACCTGCTCCAGGCCGGTGTGGACGAGATCCTGGTGGCCAACCGTACGTTCTCGCGCGGTGAGGAACTGGCACGCCAGTTCAATGGCCGGGCCCTGCCTTTTGAATCCCTGGCCTCCCATCTGACGGAGGTGGACATCATCATCACGTCCACCGGTTCGCCGGATCCCGTCATCCGTGCCCGAGACATCCGCGGCGTGCTCAAGGCGCGCAAGAACCGGCCCATGTTCTTCATCGACATCGCTGTCCCCCGCGACATCGACCCCGACGTCAACGGCCTGGACAACGTCTATCTTTACGATATCGACGACCTCAAGGAAGTGGTGGAAGAGAACCTGGCCACCCGTCGCGACGAAGCCCAGAAAGCCGCCGAAATCGTGGACGAGGAAGTGGACATTTTCCGGCAGTGGCTGTGCAGCCTGGACGTGCAGCCCACCATCGTGGACCTTATCCAGCATGGCGAGAACGCCGCCCATGAAGAGGTGGCCCGTACCCTGAAGCGACTGGGCCACGTGGACGACGCCACGCGCGAAGCCATCGAGGTCATGGCGCTGGCTCTGGTCCGCAAGCTGAACCACGATCCCATCATGTTCCTCAAGCGCGGTACCATGTCGCAGGAAGGCAGTGCGCCGCGCATCAGCCTCATGCGCCGCATCTTCAACCTTGACCAGGGCTGTACCTGTAGTGCCCGGAACAACGGAGAGCACGAATAATGCGCTATTTCCTCATCGATGACCTGCGTGCCGAAGAGACCAGGCGTCTGTGCGAACATCTGGATGCCATGGATCTGGGCGCCGGTCTGGATGGCATCTACTGGCTGCCCATCCCTGCTCATATGCTCAGCGCCGTGCAGAAGGAACACGAAAGCCAGTGCGGCCCCTATGTCATGGCGCTGGAATGCGAAGAGACCAGCCTGCGTCTGGAGCTGCTGGTGCGCGCCCGGGGCCGCATCCGCTGTGAATGCGTGGCCTATGCGTCGCCCGAACTGCAGCGGCACATGATGGACTACATCACGGATACCCTGAAAGAACTCAAGATCCCCAACTAAACGGAATGCCCTGCGGCATGATCCCCGTCCCCGAACTGCAAGCGCTCCCTTCCCGGCTGGCCCGCCTGTGCCTGGATGTGGAGCGCTTTTGTCGTAACAGCCTGAAGATGGCTGATGGCGATACCTGGTTGCTGGCCGTTTCCGGCGGCGCGGATTCGACAGCCCTTTTATGCATCATGGCCCTGCTGGCTCCCCAGCATGACTGGCAGCTGCATGTGGCGACAGTGGACCATCAGCTGCGGCCGGAATCCGCCGCAGACGCCGCCTTCGTGGCCGGGCTCTGCCGGGGCTGGCGCATCCCCTGCCGCATCCTGACGGCAGATGTGCCCCGGCTGGTACGACAGGAGGGGCTGGGTACGGAAGAAGCGGCCCGGCGGGCGCGCTATGCCCTGCTGGAGCAAGCCCGGCAGGCTTGCGGCGCTGCAGCCATCCTGCTGGGACATCACCGGAGCGATGTGGCCGAAGACCAGATGCTCCGTTTTCTGCGCGGTACCGGCTGGCCGGCACTGGGCGGCATGCGGGCCAAGGACGCGGAGCGGCATCTGTTGCGTCCTCTGCTCCGCACGGACAAGCATGCCCTGAAAGAACTGCTGCACTGCTGCGGCATCATCTGGCGGGAAGATGCCAGCAATGCGGACACCCGCTATACCCGCAACCGTCTGCGGCATACCCTCCTCCCTCTCCTGCGGCAGGAGAACCCCCGCCTTGAGGAAGCCTGCCTCAATCTCTGGGAACTGGCAGGTATCGACGGGGATTACTGGCAGCAGGAGCTGGAACATCATCTTGCCCGCACGCCCTGGCAGGAGGCCCCCGGCAGCATCACCCTGCCCCGCGCACTGTTGCGGGGGACGCATGCGGCCCTGCGGCTGCGTCTTTACCACCGGGCCGTGGCCCAGCTGGCCCGGCTCTCCGGCGGCCAGGCCCGTTCCGCCACGCTGCTGGCCCTGGATCAGGCCTGGCGGGAAGGCCGGGGCGGTACCACCTTTCAGCTGCCCGGCAGTATCATGGCCCATCTCAAGGGGGGCAGCATCCGCTTTTATGTCGAAAAACGGCAGGCTGTTCAGCAAAGCTGAGGAGATGCATCACGCGTTGATGGCAACAACGTGGCCTGCTTGCCTCCTGCCCAGGAACCCGTCTCTCGCCCGGCACATCTTCCCTCAACGGCAGTGCGCACACCGTCCCCCCCTTCTGCCGGAACGGCATATGTCCGGGGCTTTCCCCATCCCAAGCCTCACGCCCGACCTCCTTCCACTGCAGGCAATAAAAAAAGAGCGTACCGGCAAGGTACGCTCCTCTTTTTCCGTTGGTGCCATAAAAGGCTCAGTCCTTCAGGATCAGTTCCCGTACAGCCCGGATGATATCCGGTGCCCGCAGGCCCACCAGCTCGCGCAACTGGGCCTGGGTACCGTGTTCCACGAAGGCATCGCCGATACCCAGACGGCGGATGCGCTGGCCGCGCAGCAGACCGTCATCGGCCCAGCGTTCCAGCACGGCCGAGGCAAAACCGCCTGCCAGGCAGCCTTCTTCCACAAAAACGATACGGTCGAACGTGCGGGCGATCTCGGCCAGCTGCGCCGCAGGCAGCGGCTTGAGCCAGATGGGATCGAAGACCAGCGGCCGGAAGCCGAACTCTTTTTCGATGGCTGCCGCGGCTTCCAGAGCCGGGCGCACACGGTTGCCCACGGCCACGATGGCCACCCGTTCCCCTTCCTGCATGATCTCGCCCTGAGCAGAAGGCAGCAGGCGCAGTTCGGCATCCAGCGGGACCCCCATACCGGCACCGCGCGGATAGCGTACGGCGCAGGGCCCACCGGCCGTAGTGGCCGTCAGCAGACAATGACGCAACATGTTCTCGTCACGGGGCGCCAGCAGGGTCATCTCGGGGATATGGCGCAAGTAGGCGATATCGAAGACACCATGATGCGTGGCCCCGTCCTCGCCCACCAGACCGGCCCTGTCCACACAGAAGGTCACGGGCAGTTTCTGCAGACAGACGTCATGGACGATCTGGTCATAGGCCCGCTGCAAAAAGGTGGAATAGATGGCCACCACGGGATGGAAGCCGCTGGCCGCCAGACCGGCGGCAAAGGTGACGGCGTGCTGTTCGCAGATGCCCACGTCCACGAAGCGTTCCGGGAAGCGCTCTTCAAAAAGGTTCGTCCCGGTGCCTTCGGGCATGGCTGCAGTGATGGCCAGCAGACGGTCGTCTTTTTCCGCCAGCTCGACCAGGGTCTTGCCGAAGATACCGGTAAAGGAAGGCGTTTTGTTGCTGCTGGGGATGAGCAGGCCCGTTTCCGGCTCGAAGTGGCCCACACCATGGAAATGCGTAGGGTCTTTCTCCGCCGGGGCATAGCCCTTGCCCTTGCAGGTGCGCACATGCAGCAGCACCGGTCCGTCTTCCACGGCTGCCGCCATCTGCAAATGACGGCACAGGGCGGGCAGGTCGTGCCCGTCCACGGGCCCGATATAGGTGAAGCGGAAGGCCTCGAACAGCATGCCGGGCGTGAAAAAGGACTTGAAGCTCCATTCGCCGCGCATGGCATACAGGGCCAGCTTCTGGCCGATGCGGGGGATGGAGCGCAAAAGCTGGAGCACATCCTTGCGCGTCTGCCGCACCCAGCGCCGGGATAGCGTACGGCTCAGGAACAGGGACAGGGCGCCCACATTGGGCGAGATGGAGATTTCGTTGTCGTTGAGCACCACGATGAGCCGCCGTCCCATATGCCCGGCTAGGTTCAGGCCTTCAAAGGCTTCGCCTGCCGTCAGGGAGCCGTCACCGATGACGGCCAGCACATGTTCCTTGCCGCCGGCCAGATCGCGGGCCATGGCCATGCCAAGGGCCGCCGAGATGGACGTGGAGGAATGCCCTACCCCAAAGCGGTCATAGGGGCTCTCGCTGCGGCGCGGGAAGCCCGCGAGGCCCCCCAGGGTACGCAGGGTATGGAACTGGGAAGCGCGTCCGGTCAGCAGCTTGTAGGCATAGGCCTGATGCCCTACGTCCCAGACGATCTTGTCCTGCTCCATGTTGAAGGTATGCAGCAGGGCCAGGGTCAGTTCCACGACCCCCAGCGAGGGAGCCAGATGCCCGCCGTTCTTGGACACCACATCGATGATGCGCTTGCGCAGCTCCGCAGCCAGCAGCGGGAGCTGTTCGTCAGAAAGATCCATCACCTGTTTCGGTGAGGTCAGGCTGTCCAGCAGGGACTGTGCAGTGTTTTCCGTCATTTCTCAGGCCGCTCTCGTGATGGTGTACTCGGCAAGGGCGCGCAGGAATTCGGCCTCGGGACCGCTGAAACCGGCCAGCGCGGCGCAGGCGGCATCCGCCTGTTCGCGGGCCAGGCGGCGGCTTTCGTCAAGCCCCACCAGCGCAGGATAGGTATTCTTGCCCTGTTCGGCATCGCTGCCGGCGGGCTTGCCCAGGGTGGCCGTGTCGGAAACGACGTCCAGGATGTCGTCCGCGATCTGGAAAGCCACCCCCAGCGCGGCACCGTAACGGCCGATGCGCTCGCACACATCGTCGGCAGCTCCGGCCAGCAGCGCACCGCACACGCAGGAGGCCCGCAGCAGGGCACCGGTCTTCATGGCATGCATGCGGCGCAGCTCCGCCATGCTCACGGGCGGCAGGCCGGTGTAGAGCATGTCCCATTCCTGTCCGCCCACCATGCCGGACGAACCGGCGGCACGGGCAAATTCCGCCACGGCCCGCAGCACCTGACCGGCGGGCAGCTCCACCCGGCACATATGGGCAAAGGCATCCGTCAACAGGGCATCCCCGGCCAGAATGGCCGTGGCCTCGTCGAATGCCTTGTGGTTGGAGGGCTTGCCGCGGCGCAAATCGTCGTCATCCATGGCGGGCAGATCGTCATGGATCAGGGAATAGGTATGGACCATCTCGATGGCGGAGGCGAAGGGCAGCACGTCCTCGGGTTTCAGGCTGCACAGGGCGGCACAGCTCAGGCACAGGACAGGGCGCAGACGCTTGCCGCCCGCCTGCAGGCTGTACAGCATGGATTCCCGCAACCGGGGCGGCATCTCCTGCCCGTCAAGACAGGTCGCCAGATAGCTTTCCACCAGCTTCCCGCGTTCTTTCAGCAGGGATTTCATGGCTTCTGTAGACATCATCATCGTTGCTCCACACTCTGTTGCAGGGGATCTTCCATATTTTCTTCCGGCCGGAACGCCCGGACCTGTCCTTCCTGCCAGACCGTCAGCTGCTGCCGGGCCTGCTCCAGCTGGCGCCGGCATTGCAGGGAACATTCCATGCCTTCCTGATACAGGGCCATCCCCTCTTCCAGCGACGGCTGCCCGTTCTCCAGGGCTTCCACGATCTCCTGCAGGCGCGCCATGCGCTCCTCAAAGGTCAGGTTCTTCTTGCTCGTTCTGGCTTTCATGCTTCATCATCTCCGGGCAGCGGGACGTGCTTCCAGCAGAGGTTCCGGGTCCACCGCCTGTCCCAGGACGATCAGGGAAAGATGCAGATGCGGCCCCGTGACCCGTCCCGTGGACCCAACTTTGCCGATGACCTGGCCACGCCGGACCACATCGCCCGGCCGGACAAGGATACGGGACATGTGCAGGTAAGAAGTGAACACTCCCTGCCCGTGGTCAATATATACGGCATTGCCGGAAAAATACAAATCGTCGGCCAGCACGACCCGGCCGTCGGCGCAGGCCAGGATGGGCGTCCCTTCCGCACCGCGCAGGTCGAGCCCGCGATGCACGCCGCGCGGCTGGTCATTGAAGACCCGCTTGAGCCCGAACTTGCTGGAAACGCTCCCCGGCACAGGCCGCGCAAAAGGGGCCGTCCACAAACGTTCCGGGCTGTAGTTGTCCAGGGCCTTGCCGGCCTTTTCACGGTCCCTGCGGATGCGCTCCCGCACCTCTGCCGGGGGATCCACATATTTTTTGTCCACCCGCAGGGCCTGCACCGGACGCTTTTTGTCGAACAGGGCCACACGGGCCTCCGCCTGCTGTCCGTCCTGCGTCCGCGTTTTCAGGGCAAGGCTTTTGGCGCTGCTGTCCAGCGGGACAGGCAGCAGGAACTCCGCCTGCCAGCCGCTCCCTGACGGCTGTGCCGCCATGACATGCTCACGCTCCAGCCAAAAGACGGTCACGGGACAGGCAGGTCCGTCACCGGAGACCTGCACGCGGATGGCATCACCGCGGGCCGCCCGTGCGGGAACGTCCAGATGTATGGCCGCCATGGCCGGGAAAGACCACAGCAGGAACAGGACCACTGCCCCCAGGATGCCGCTTACCGGCCGTTGGAAAAAAGAAGACTGTTCAGGCATGCTCCCCTCCCTGTCCGTCATGAGGATGCACCGCGGTGATCCTGGCTTCCAGCTCCCCGTCCTGTAACAGGATGCGCACGTCCTGCCCGGTGCTGCTCTGCCCGGTCGAAGACAGCACGCGCCCTTCGTCCGTGCGTACCACGGCATAGCCGCGCCCCAGCGGAGCCAGCGGATTGCAGGCCGCCAGACGCAGCTCCAGACATTCCAGCCCGTGCCCGCGATGCGAGATACGCTCCTGCCCCAGACGCGCCAGATCACGCGTGCAATCCCGCACGGCCTGCTCACGACCGCGCACCATCAGATGCACGGCATTGCCAAGCTTTTGTTCCAGCAGGGCAAGACGCTGCTGCAGATGTGCCAGCCGTCCCGGCCCCGTGAGGGCCCGCAAACGCTCCTGGCTGTGCTGCAGGCTGCGCTCACGATCCCGTACCAGGCGTTCCCCGGCCTGGAGCAAACGTTGCCGCCACTGCTGCCATTGCTGCCCCGCCCCCTCAAGACGACGGGCGGGCGAACACAGGCGCAGGCCGCGCTCGCAACGCTGGAGCCGGTCTTCCTGGCGTTGCAGCCACCCCTGGCGTGCGCGCTCCAGCGCCAGGGAAAGCTCGTCCAGGCGCTGCCAGTATTCGCGCCGCAAGGGCCAGAGCAACTGGGCCGCGTGGGAAGGGGTGGCCGCACGAACGTCGGCCGTCATGTCGGCCAGGGTCACGTCCACTTCATGGCCGATACCGGCAAGCACCGGGATCTTTGAGGAAAAAATGGCGGTCGCCACGTCTTCCTCGTTGAAGCACCAAAGGTCTTCCAGCGAACCGCCGCCCCGGATGATCACCGCGACCTGTGCCCAGCCCTGAAGGTTGATCTCGTCCAGGGCCCGGCAGATCTGCCCGGCAGCTCCCTCCCCCTGCACCCGCACCGGGAACAGGCGCACTTCGGCCCCCAGGCCCCGCACGGAGGCCAGTTCCATGAAGTCATGGATGGCGGCCCCGGCAGGTGACGTCACCAGCGCCACGCGGCTGGGACTGGCAGGCAGCGGACGTTTGCGCTCCGCGGCAAAAAAACCGCGGGCAGCCAGCGCCTGTTTGCGTTCCTCGAAGGCCTGGGCCAGCAGGCCCTGCCCCCCGGCCTGCACCAGTTCCACGATCAGCTGGTATCGGCCGCGCGGCCCGTAGACACTGATCTGCCCGGCACAGAACAATTCGGAGCCCTGCCGCAGCAGACGTACGGGATCCGGCCGGGGCTCGGCGAAGATCTCGCCGGTCAGGGGGTCGAAGTTCCGGCCGCGCATCTGGCGGTCCCGGAACCAGACGCATTGCAGCTGGGCACCGGCATCCTTGAGGGTAAAATAGATATGCCCGGATCCGGGGAAAGACAGTTCGCCTATCTCGCCCCGGACCCAGACGAAGGGGAAGGTCCCCTCCAGAGTACGACGCATCCTGTCCGTCAGTTCAGTGACGGACAGGATGCGCTCTTGTTCACACGCAGCGGGCATGCAGGGGCTCCGCTGTCAGCCGTCCTAGGCGCGGCGCTCGGCCCAGGCCTTGCGCACGCCTTCCATCCACTGGGGCAGCGCGGTTTCCAGGGCATCCACGGGCAGTTCGCCCTTTTCGCCCGTACGGCGGTCCTTGCATTCCAGCACGCCGCGGGACAGGCCCTTGCCGCCCAGCACCAGCTGCATGGGCGCACCGATGAGGTCGGCATCCTTGAACTTGACGCCGGGGCGCTCTTCACGATCGTCCAGGAGCACGGTCACACCGGCCTTGCACAGCATGGCGTAGATCTCTTCGGCCTTGGCGCGAACTTCTTCCTTGCCGGGGTCGAGGTTGAGCAGGATGCATTCCACAGGAGCCACGGTGGGCGGGAAGATGATGCCGTGCTCGTCGTGGTTCTGCTCGATGGCGGAGGCCACCACGCGGGAGATGCCGATGCCGTAGCAGCCCATGATCATGACGTTTTCCTTGCCGTTCTCGTCCAGATACACGGCATGCATGGCGTCGCTGTACTTGGTGCCCAGCTTGAAGATGTGGCCCACTTCGATGCCCTTGGGCAGCTCGATGGCGCCGCCGCAGCGCGGGCAGGGGTCGCTCAGGGTGATGCAGCGCAGGTCGGCGTAGGCCGTGACCTTCACGTCGCGGCGCAGGTCCACGTGCACCAGATGCGCGTCAGCGGCGTTGGCGCCCACCACGTAATCGGTGGCACCCTGCAGCTCGAGGTCAGCGTAGATGGGCACATCCAGGCCCACGGGACCGGCAAAGCCCAGAGGCGCGGCCGTGACCTTTTCCACCACGGCGGCCGGAGCCAGTTCCACGGTGGTGGCGTTGAGCAGGTTCTTGAGCTTGATGTCGTTGACTTCGCGGTCGCCGCGCACCAGCACGGCCACGGTCTTGCCGTCCACCACGAAGAGCATGGTCTTGACCACCTGCGAAGGAGCCACCTTGAGCATGGCGCTCACTTCTTCCACAGTGTGGGCCGCAGGCGTGGCGACCTTTTCGTAGGGGGCGCAGGTCTCGGTGCAGGGGGTGCCGTTCCAGACCACTTCGGCGCGTTCCACGTTGGCGGCATAGCTGCATTCGGTGCAGGCGGCGATGGTGTCTTCGCCGGTATCGGCCAGCACCATGAACTCGTGCGAGAAATTGCCGCCGATGGAGCCGGTGTCGGCTTCCACGGCGCGGAAGCGCAGGCCCAGACGCTTGAAGATGCGGCAGTAGGCGTCGTACATCAGCTTGTAGCTTTCGTCGGCACCGGCATCGCTGGAATCGAAGGAATAGGCGTCCTTCATGACGAATTCACGGCCGCGCATCAGGCCGAAGCGGGGACGGATCTCGTCGCGGAACTTGGTCTGGATCTGGTACAGACGCACGGGCAGCTGGCGGTAGGAGCGCACTTCGCCGCGCACCAGGTCGGTGATGACTTCCTCATGCGTGGGGCCAAGGCAGTAATCGCGGTCGTTGCGGTCCTTGAAGCGCAGCAGCTCCTTGCCGTAGTACTCCCAGCGGCCGGTCTCTTTCCAGAGGTCGCCGGGGATGACCATGGGCATGAGCAGCTCGGAGAAACCGGCGGCGTCCATTTCCTCGCGCACCACGCGCTGCACGTTTTCCAGGGCCTTCAGGCCCAGAGGCAGGTAGATGTACACGCCGGAGGTGAGCTTGCGGACCATGCCGGCGCGCAGCAGCAGCTTGTGGCTGACCACTTCCGCTTCGGAAGGGGATTCCTTGAGCGTGGGGATGTAGGTGGAGCTGAAACGCATCAGTGAGTTTCCTTTTCTTTAAGCAGTCGTTGAAGTTCTTCCATAAAAGCCGCGAGCAGGGCGTCCTGTCCCTTGACGGAACGGATGACTTCCCCCTTGCGGAAAATGATGCCTTTGTCGCGGCCGCCGGCCACGCCCAGATCGGCCTCACGGGCCTCACCGGGGCCGTTGACCACACAGCCCATGACCGCGACCTTGATGTCCGCCGTGGATTCGGCCAGCGCATCCTCTACGGCACGCGCCAGACCGAAAAGGTCGATCTCCGTGCGCCCGCAGGTGGGACAGGAGATGATCTCCGGCCCGCGACGGCGCAGCCCCAGGGCCCGCAGGATCTCCCAGGCCACGGTCACTTCCTCGGCAGGATCGGCCGTGAGCGAGACGCGCAGGGTGTCGCCGATGCCCTCGTGCAGCAAAATGCCCAGACCCACAGCTGACTTGACCGTGCCGCGCATGAGCCCGCCCGCCTCGGTGACGCCGATGTGCAGCGGATAGTCGCAGGACTTTGCCAGCAGGCGGTAGGCCGCAATGGTATCGAGCACCGAAGAGGACTTGAGGGAGATCTTGGTATCGTAGAAGCCCCGGTCCTCCAGCATGCGCACATGACTGAGCGCGCTCTCCACCATGGCTTCCACGCAGGGGCCGCCATACTTCTGCAGCAGATGCTTTTCCACGGAACCGGAATTGACGCCCACCCGGATGACAGCGCCGTTGGCCTTGGCGGCATCCACCACGCGATCCACATGCTCGCGGGGCCCGATGTTGCCGGGATTGATGCGCAGGCCCTCCAGTCCGGCTTCCAGGGCAGCCAGCGCCAGACGGTAGTCGAAATGGATGTCCGCGATGAGGGGCACGGGCGAACCGTCACGCAGGGCCCGCAAGGCCTTGGCCGCCGTCATGTCGGGCACGGCCACGCGCACCGCTTCGCAACCGCGGCGCACAAGGCGGTCGATCTGGGCCAGCGTGGCTTCCACGTCACGGGTATCGGTATTGGTCATGCTCTGCACCATCACCGGCGCGCCGCCGCCGATGGCCAGCTTACCCAGCCTGATGCCCCGGCTGATACGTTTTTCCTGCATGGCAGACCTCGAAAAAATTGGTTTGCAACAAAAGTGCCGCCAGTGTCTTATGCTATTTCAGCAGGCAAGCCAAGTCCTGTAGGGGCCGGAAACATGGCGGCGCCACTCCCCGCATCCAGGACAGCGAATCATGCCGCACGCCGGGGCAGGCTGTCCATCTCCAGCGCGGCCCATGCGGCCTTCCGCTGCCGCCGCACTTGCCAGCCGTACGGCTTTTGCCTATAAACTCCCCATTCCAACGACATGTTCCGGGCGCTCCTGCGCCTTTTTTCCGCCTGCGCCACCGGCGCATGGCCCTGAACTTCCAAGCCCGCAAGGAGAGGCCATGTCCCTCAGCATCGGCATTGTGGGTCTGCCCAACGTGGGGAAATCCACCCTGTTCAACGCCCTGACCAAGGCTCAGAACGCGCAGGCCGCCAACTATCCTTTCTGTACCATCGAACCCAACAAGGCCACCGTGGCCGTGCCCGACGAGCGCGTGGACGCGCTTTCGGCCAAGGTCTCGCCCAAGAAGACCATCCACGCCAGCGTGGACTTCATCGACATCGCCGGTCTGGTGCGCGGCGCCAGCAAGGGCGAAGGCCTGGGCAACCAGTTCCTGGGCAACATCCGTGAATGCGCCGCCATCGTGGAAGTGGTGCGCTGCTTCGAGGATGAGAACATCACCCATGTGGACGGCAGCGTGGATCCCCTGCGCGACATCGATACCATCGAGACCGAACTTTTGCTGGCCGACCTGCAGAGCGTGGAACGCCGCCTGGAAAAGCTGCAGAAGATGGCCAAGGGCAGCAAGGACGCCAAGGCCGCCGCAGAGATCATGCAGGGCCTGCTGGAGCACCTCAATGCCGGTAACGGCGCCCGCTCCTTCGAACTGCCCGACAACGAGACCTTCCTCCAGTCCTGGCGTGAACTGGGCCTGCTGACCGCCAAGCCCGTCATCTACTGCGCCAACGTGGACGAAGCCGCCGTGGCCGACGGCAACGACTTTGTGGCCCGCGTGCAGCAGCTGGCCGAAGAACGCCATTCCGGTTTCGCCTGCATCTGCGCCAAGCTGGAAGAAGAGCTGCAGGGCCTTTCCGCCGAGGAACAGGCCGAGATGCTCTCCTCCTACGGCATCTCGGAAAGCGGCCTGGTGCGCATCATCCGTACCGGCTACGACACGCTGGGCCTGTGCAGCTACTTCACCGCCGGCCCCGACGAAGTGCGCGCCTGGACCATCCACAAGGGCTGGAAGGCTCCCCAGGCTGCCGGTGTCATCCACACCGACTTCGAACGCGGCTTCATCCGCGCCGAAGTCATCTCCTACGCCGACTACATGAGCCACGAAAGCGAAGCCGCCTGCCGCTCCGACGGCGTGCTGCGCGTGGAAGGCAAGGAATACGTGGTGCAGGACGGCGACGTCATGCACTTCCTGTTCAACGTCTAGTAGCGGCAACAGGTCTGCGATCTTCACGAGGGACGGCGACAGCCGTCCCTTTTTTTATGCCTCCCGGCAACAGGGGCAGAAGCACAGCAGGCTCCTGCCGCAACCCGGATGCCTCCCTGACTCCTTCTTTGCCTTTCAATCATCCTTGCGACGATTGGACAATTTTTAGCGTCGATTTGATATTTCCCCCTCACTGCGGCCGCGCTAGGTTCGTTCCATGATCTTCCTCAAGGAGCTTGCCATGCGACGCAGATCCCTTCTTCCCCTTCTGGTCATCCTGATGTTCCTGTTCCCGCTGCTTCAGGCGGGGAACAGCCCTGCCAAAGGCCTGGACGGGCGGCAGCAGAGCATGGTGCTCGTGGCCGCCTACACCGCCAATGGCGATCTGGAACGCCTGCGCCCTGCCCTGGGCCAGGCGCTGGACGCCGGATTGACCATCAATGAAATCGAGGAAGTCCTGACCCATCTGTATGCCTACGTCGGCTTTCCCCGCAGTCTGAACGGGCTGCAGGTCTTCATGGAAGTCCTGGAGCAGCGCCGTGCCCGTGGCATCACGGATGTGGAAGGAAAAGCCGCCTCTCCCCTGCCCTCCACCCTGGACCGGGATGCGTACGGCGCCCGTATCCGGGCCGACCTTGCCGGACAAAAGGAGATCCAGCCCCCGTCCGGCGTCCTGGCTTTTGCCCCGGTCATCAATACCTTTTTGAAGGAACATCTTTTTGCGGACATCTTCGCCCGTGACGTGCTCGACCGCAAAGCGCGCGAACTGTGCACCATCGCCGCTCTGGCCAGCCTGCCCGGGCTGGGAGGCCAGCTGCAATTCCATATGGGAGGGGCCATGAACTGCGGCCTGAGCCCGGAAGAGCTGGAGGACTTCCTTGACCTGCTGGCTGCTCGTGTCGGCAGACAGGAGGCGGATGCGGCCCGCACCGTGGCCCGAAAGGTGCTCGCCTCGCGCTGATGTCCCCTACCCAACTACGGAGGAAATGCCATGTCCGTGAACCGGAGACAGTTCATCAAGGCGGGCAGCCTTGCCCTGGGCTCCCTGGCTGTCCACGGCCTGCCGCTGCAAGCCCGCCCCGCAGAGGATAAGGCCACCGTGTACTTCACGCCCGAGATCACCACGGAGAGCCTGCTGCGCATCTACGAAAAGGTCTGTGCCCCGTTGCAGGGGCGCATCGCCATCAAGCTCCATACCGGTGAGCCCCACGGCCCCAACATCCTGCCGCGCGACATGGTGCGGGCCCTGCAAGCCCGCATCCCGAAGAGCGCCATCGTGGAGTGCAACGTCCTCTACCCCAGCCCCCGCCAGACCACGGAAGGCCACCGCGAGACCCTGCGGACCAACGGCTGGACCTTCTGCCCGGTGGACATCATGGATGCCGACGGCGAAGTCTCCCTGCCCATCCCCGGCGGGCGGCACCTTAGGGAAGTGGCCGTGGGCAAGAACCTGCTCAACTATGATTCCATGCTGGTGCTGACCCACTTCAAGGGCCACGTGATGGGCGGTTTTGGCGGTTCGCTCAAGAATATCGCCATTGGCTGCGCCTCCGGCAAGACAGGCAAGGCGCAGCTGCACAGCGACGGTACCAACCTGTGGGCGGGAGGGCCGCTGTTCATGGAGCGTATGGTGGAGGGCGGCAAGGCCATCACCACCCATTTCAAGGGGCATATGGCGTACATCAATATCCTGCGCCGCATGTCCGTGGACTGTGACTGCGCGGGGACCAGCGCCGCCGAACCGACCGCCCCGGATATCGGCATCCTGGCATCCACCGACCTGCTGGCCGTGGACCAGGCTTCGGTGGACATGGTCTACGCTCTGCCCGAACAGCAGCGCCGCGATCTTGTGGAACGCATCGAGAGCCGCAGCGGCCTGCGCCAGCTGGAATATATGGAGACCCTGGGCATGGGCCATGCCCGCTACGATCTTGTTTCCCTGTCCTGACAGGAGGTCATGTCATGCGACGTTTCGTTTCCCTGCTCGCCCTTTGCGGCGGCCTGCTTGCCGCTGTCTGCACCACCGCCCCCTCCAGCGTCTCCGCCCGGGAGCCCGGCCAGGAGATCATCCGCTGCGGGCAGCAGACGCCCATCAAGGGCTCTCCCCGCTTTTTCACCGGGACCGTGCGCATCGATCCCCTGTACGCCGCCAATAACGCCATGCGCTCCAGCGGCGGCAGCGTCACCTTTGAACCCGGCGCCCGCTCCCACTGGCATATCCATCCTGTGGGGCAGGTGCTCATCGTCACCGCCGGGGTCGGCCTGACCCAGGAATGGGGCAAGCCCATCCAGGAGATCAGGGCCGGGGACGTGGTCATCTGCCCCGCCAAGGTCAAGCACTGGCACGGCGCCGCTCCCGGCAGTGCCATGACGCATATCTCCATCTGTGAAGAAACAGAGCCCGGCAAGGTCGTGGAATGGCTGGAACCTGTTACCGACAGCCAGTACGCCGGCCGCTAAGCATAAAGGAGAGCAGCATGGAAAAGTACAACAACGGACGCCGTCAGATCCTGATGGCCCTCGCATCCCTCGCAGGCGGCCTGTTCCTTCCGGGCACGGGCCGCGCTGCCCCTCAAACGCAGGAGGCACAACGCATGCTTGTCGTCTTTTATTCCCATACGGGCAATACACGTACCATCGCCCGGCACATCCAGGCCCTGACCGGCTGTGACCTGCTGGATCTGGAACCCGTCACGCCCTATCCCCGCGACTATGACACGGTCGTCAGCCAGGCAAAAAAGGAAAAACAGCAGGGCTTCCTGCCGCCGCTGAAAAATCCGCTGGATATGGTCAGCCGCTATGACGTCATCCTCGTGGGATCGCCCAGCTGGTGGGGCACCTTTGCCGGACCGGTGCGCACCTTCCTGTCCACGGCTGCCCTGGACGGAAAAACGCTCATCCCCTTCATCACGCACGAAGGCTCCGGCCTCGGCAGCGCGCCTGCCGACCTGCGCCGCCTCTGCCCTTCCGTGAAGACAGGCGAGGGGCTGGCCATACGCGGCAGCCGGGTGGATGCTGCCCGCCAGCAGGTAGAATCCTGGCTGCGGAAGGCAGGCCTGCTGCCTGCCTAAAAAACGGTCTCCTGCGGAGCAGCTCCTCTTTCACATGTGCCCGCTGCTCCGGGAAAGCGGGAACAGCTGACGGATGCCGGCCAGTTTGACGAGGGCCGGTATCCCTGGACAAACGTCCCTTGAAAAGAAAGGGCGGCAGGATGTCTCCTGCCGCCCTCTTCGTCACAATTCCATGCTTTTGGAAAAAAGATGCATGACCGCCACTCCGGCAACGATGAGCCCAGCCCGATCATGGCCGGCAGATCCAGTTTTTGGTGGAAGAAGAACCAGCCCACCAGGGAAACGATGACCACACCTATGCCTGACCACAAGGCATAGGCTATGCCCACGGGTACATATTTGACCACCACCGAGAGCAGGTAGAACGCCAGGGCATAGCCGCCGATACAGAGCAGCGACGGCAACAAACGGGTGAATCCCTGCGTTTCCTTCAACGCCGAGGTGGCCACGATCTCCGAGCCGATGGCCAGCAGGAGCAACAACCAGTGCATGGGGCCTCCTATGCCTCCTGCGCCAGCAGCACGGCCTCGTACAGGCCTTCGGCCAGCGTGGGATGGGCATGGATGGTATGGGCCACCTGTTCCAGGGTCAGGCCGTTGGCCACGCCCAGAGCGGCTTCCGCCACCAGGTCGGAGGCATGGGCACCCACGATGTGCGCCCCCAGCAGACGGCCGCCATCCGCAGCGGCCACCAGCTTGAAGAAGCCCGGCAGTTCGCCCATGGCCTGGGCCTTGCCCAGCTCGCGCATCTGGAAGGTGACGCAACGCACGTCCAGCCCCTGCTCACGGGCCTGCTGTTCGCTCAGACCCACGCTGCCCACTTCGGGTGAGGTGAACACGCCGGAGGGCACGGCATCATAGCGCATGGCGCGCGGCTTGCCGCACAGGCTCTCCACCACGCACAGGCCTTCCATGGCCGCCACATGGGCCAGCATCACACGGGAGGGGCCCAGCAAATCACCGATGGCGTACACTTCGGGCAGGGAAGTCTTCAGGGCATCGTCCACCACGACCCAGCCGCGGCGGTCGGTCCCGATACCGGCTTCGGCCAGCCCCAGGCCTTCCGTGGCCGGGCAACGGCCCACGGTCACCAGCACCATGTCGGCTTCCACAGGCACTTCCTTCTGCTGGGCGGGCGTGGGCTTGTCCACGAAGGGAGAGGCCGTCAGCGTGGCACGGACCACGCCATCCTCCACCCGCACGTCCTTGAGGGTACGACCCAGCTCGCAGGCGATGCGACGCTTCTTCATCTCGCGCTGCAGCAAGGTGCTGACATCGGCATCCATGGACGGCATGGGCAGCAGACGGTCCTGTCCTTCCACCACGGTCACCTGCGCGCCGAAGGCACGGTAGATGAACGCCATCTCGCAGCCGATGACACCACCGCCCACGATGATCAGGCGCTGCGGCACACGGTCCAGCTGCAGGGCATCATCGCTGCTCAGGATGTGGGTGTGGTCAAAAGACAGACCGGGCAGCTCCGCCACCCGGGAGCCGGTCGCCAGGATGAGGGCGTCGTTCTCCACCACTTCCACACTGCCGTCGGCCATGGTCACTTCCACATGACGGGCATCCAGCACCCTGCCGTGACCGGTGCACAGACGTACTTTGAGACGGGCGCAGGCCTTTTCCAGACCACCGCGCAGGATGCCGACGACCTTTTCCTTGCGGACCAGCACGGCGGCCGGATCCACACGGGGCGTCCCTTCGCAGGTGATGCCGAACTCGGCCAGGCGCAGGGCTGTCTCCAGAGCTTCGGCCGAAGCCTTGAGGGTCTTGGTGGGGATGCAGCCGGAATTGAGGCAGGTCCCGCCCAGATGGGCAGCCTCCACCAGCGTGACTTCCATGCCCGCGCGGGCAGCGGCAAAAGCCGCCGTATAGCCACCGGGGCCACCACCGATGACGGTCAGACGTTTCATGCAGCCCTCCTGTTGCGCTGATGCATACTCAACAAGTTGATATACTGTAATTTTGCAAGAAATTGCAGCAGTGATTGTGGCGCATTTCACCGAGCCCGGTCAAGCCCCGGTACCCAAAAACATGGCCTTCCATGGCGGCGACGGCCCTCCGATTTTTGCAGACAAAAAAACGGCCGGCAGTGTCACGGGGACCGCCGGCCGTTCTTTCTTACTCAACGACCCTGCTTGCCGCCTTTTTGATCTTGGCGATGTACAGATAGGTGACGACGACTGTCAAAACGATGAACAGCAAGGCCAGAGGACGTGTGAAGAACACCGTCCAGTCTCCATTGGATATCAGCAGGGTCTGGCGGACCTTCTCCTCAAGCAGTTCGCCAAGGAAAAAGGCCACGATGAGCGTCGGCAGGTTCAGGGACATCTTGATCAGGACATAGCCGAATATGCCGAAACAGAACATGACCCAAACGTCAAAGACGTTGCCGTTATACACATAGGAACCCAGGATGCTGAAAACCAGGATGCAGGCATACAGGGCGGAACGGGGAATGTTGGTCAGCCTGCGCGCATAGCGGATGAAGAACGACCCCACGAACAGGGTGAAGATATTGGAGATGAACAGCACCGCGAACAGGGCATAGAGCAGCGGGGCGTGGTCTTCCATGAAGCGGGGACCGGGAACGAGCCCCTTGATCATGAAGCCCCCCAGGATCAGGGCCGCAGCCAGGTTGCCGGGGATGCCGAGAGTCACGAGGGGCACGAGGTTGGGCCCGTTGACGGCATTGTTCCCCGCTTCCGAGGCCGCGATGCCTTCCAGAGCCCCCTTGCCGAACTTTTCGGGCGTCTTCGACTTGCGCCGGGCCCACAGATAGCTCAGATACGCCCCGACAGTGGTCCCGATACCGGGCACGATGCCGACGATGGAGCCGATCACGGTCGAACGCCCGATCGTGGGCAGGCACATCTTGAATTCCTTGCCCGTCATGCGGTTGTCGTCAGGATCGGAGCTGACGGGCACCTGCTGCATCGCCCCCTTCCCGTTGAGCCGCTGCCGGAAGTAATTTTCCGCCTGCAGCAGCACTTCGGAAAAGGCCAGCAGGCCGATGACCATGGGCATGAGGCTGATGCCGTCAGAAAGTTCGATGATCCCGAAGGTGAAACGCAGGGTACCGTATTCCGGGTCAGTGCCGACAGTGGCCAGCAGCAGCCCCAGGGCGGTGGACAGCAGCCCCCGCAAGGGGTCGGCCGTGGCAGCCACGGAGATGACGACAAGAGAGAACAGCACCACCATGCTGTATTCCGGCGGACCGATATGCAGGGCGACAGCGGCTACCGGAGCAGCAAGGAAGATCAGCACCAGGTCCGACAGGGCATCGGCCGTGACCGAAGAAAACAGCGCCGTCTGCATGGCCTTGCCGCTCTTGCCCTGCATGGCCAGCGGATGACCGTCGAAGGTGGTGCACATGGCCTGGGGCGTCCCCGGGATGTTGAACAAAATGGCGGGAAGGGAACCGCCAAAGTTGCCGCCCTTGGAAAGGCCCATAAGCATGGCGATGCCGGGGATGGGCCCCAGGTAATACGTGAACGGGAGCAGGAGCACGATGGCCATGGTATCCGTCAGACCGGGGATGGCCCCCATGATGGCCCCGCAAAAAACACCGACAAATGCCCAGAAAAAATTCTCCCAGCAAAGGACAAGATCCAGGGCACCCATGAGATTCTCAAGCATATTCCGCTCCGGGAAAACGATCAGCTAAAAAAGAAGGCCGGCCGGCAGGGGATACTTGAGCAGCTGGACCACGATGATGTAGATCCCGCCAAGCAGCCCGCATGTCGTCAGAGATATCCTCCAGAAGTTCCTTTCTGCAAAGAACAGCATGTACAAAGGACAAAAGACCGCACTCGAAACAAAGAAACCGATCTTTTCAACACAAAGCAAAAAAACGATATAACTCAGGACAAGTACCAGGATCTTGACGGCAAGGTCCTTCGAGATGTCGGAACCTTCCCGGAAAAAGGCCAGGGTGATCCGCCGCCCCTTGTTCCGCAGGAACATCAGGGCCGCAGGGATGGCCACAAGGATCACTGTCAATCTGGGATAAAACGCCTGTTCTTCTCCGACGACCTGCTGCGGGATGATCCAGAACCACAGCAAGAGGCAGGCAAACAGGAACAGGCCCCCGATAAGGCGGTCGACAGACATCGCTTCCTCCATCTTGTCCCGGAGGCGGGGCCTCCGGGACGGTTGGCTGCTCTACTTCTTGCTCCCCTGCTTGTTGTACTTCAGCATCTCCTGCACGGCGATGGTGGAGTTACGGGAAAATTCCCGGTATTCCTTGCCGTTGAGGAAAGCAGGGGTAAAGCCTGCGGCGTGCATCTTGTCCAAGAGCTCCTTGTTCTGCATGACCTTGGCCAGAGCCTGTTCCCACTTGAGCCGGATGGCTTCCGGCGTCCCGTTGGGGAAAGCAAAGCCGTACATCAGCGACGTGGCAAAGGGGGCGCCCATATCACGCAGCTTGGGCACATCGGGGAAGAAGGGGACTTCAGCCGTGCCCAGGTTGGCGATGATGATCAGATCCCCCTTGCGGGCGGCCTGGAAGCCGGCCGTGCCCGTACCGAGGTCACACACGTCGATGTGATCGCCCAGCAGATCCGCCGTGGCCGGGCCGCCGCTCTTGTACATCACCTGGTTGAACGAGACGCCTTCCTTGATGCCGGCAGCCTTGACCACTTCCAGGCCTTCCTGGCTGGCGCCGTGCCCGATGGCTACTTCACCGGGATGGGTCCGGGCATATTCCACCAGCTCCTGCCAGGTCTTGTAGGGCTTGTCGGGCCGGGTGAGCAGCAGGCGGTCGTGAGGCATGTACGCCCCCACGAAGGCGATCTTGTCCATGTCATAGGCGGGCGCGCCCAGAAAATACGTGGCGACGAACGCATTGCCTATGGAACCTCCCAGTACCGTATACCCGTCGGGACGTGCCTTGAGGCCAAAATTCAGGCCCGGGATGTCGCTCCCCCCGCCTTTGTTGACGATGACCAGGGGCTGGCCGATCTCTTTGGACAAATAGTCCGCCACCATCCGCACCGTGATGTCGGCGGCTCCGCCCGGAGCAAACGGAACGATACAGGTAATGGCCTTGTCAGGGTACTCCGCCCGCGCGGGCAAGGCACCCAGCATAAGTCCAACTGCCAGAATCAGACCAAGAATCTTTTTCATACCTGTCTCCTGTATAATGCAGGCCGGAACACAATGTCCCCGCTCTTTAGGGGCTTAACGAAGCAGATAGGGAATATTCACATACAATGCCTGTTCAGGGCACTCCACCTCGCACGGCAGACAGAACCAGCAGTTGCGGTAATGGCCGGTCGGGCCGCCGCAGGAAAGGCAGCGCGAGGCCTCGGTACGGGCCTGTTCCGCGGTGAAGACGTCCGTCGTCTCCGCAAAATCGCCCTTGCCCGTGCACACATGACCACTGCCCTGCTGCCGTTCATGACGGCAGGGCTCCGCGATGTCCAGAACATAATCATCAATGAAGGGACCGGGATAGCTGCGTTCATAGTACAGGTCGCTGCCTTCCAGCAGGCGCAGGACAGATGTGGCCGCCTGCCGCCCCGATGCCATGGCCCGAATGGCGGAAGAAGCCCCGCCCACCATGTCCCCGGCAACGAAGAGGGGCTTTTCGCCTGCCTGCAGGGTGACGGGATCGACGCTGACGCCTCCCGCAAGGGATACGAGCTGCCTGTCCGGCTGCTGGCCGATGGCCCAGATGATGGTATCTGCCGGGAAGGCCCGTTCCTCATCAGGATCGAAATCGGGATAGTCCACGCACTGGCCGGGCAATTTTGCCATATCGTGACGGCAGTACAGTGTCAGCCCGCCTGCGTCAGTGATGCGTTCCGGGGCCCAGGTAAAGGCAAAGCGCACGCCCAGGGCCCTGGCCTTTTCCAGGTCTTCGCGGTCGGCCTTGAAGGCGTCCACTGTACGGCGATAGACGACCAGGACCTTTTCCGCACCGCAGCGGACCGCCGCCTGGGCGCAATCCAGCGCCACATAGCCGCCGCCCACGATCACGACGTTGCCGGAAAGTTCCCTGCCCTGCCCGGACCGGACGCGGGTCAGGAAATCCAGAGCCTGCAAGGTCCCCGGCAGTTGTTCGCCGCTGATGCCCGAAGCGCGCCCCTCCCCGGCACCCAGGGCCAGGATGACCGCATCATGCGCAGCCTGCAGGGCCTCCAGGCCCGCCTTGTCGATGCGCTGTCCCAGATGGAAGGTCACACCGCCTTTTTCAAGCATGGCGATCTGGCCGTCCAGCACACTGTCAGGGAGCTTCCAGAGCGGCAGGACGCTGCGCAGCAGACCGCCGGCCTTCGGGGCGGCATCATAGACGGCGACGTCATGCCCGGCCCGGCGCAGGTCATATGCGGCCAGCATACCGGCAGGCCCGGCACCGACGATGGCCACCTTTTTGCCTGTCGCGGCAGCCGGACACAGTTCCCCATCCGGCATACCGGCAAAAAGATAGCGCTTGAGCCCGTTGATGCTGACCGCCTGCCCGTCCACGTCCCGGCGGTTGCAGGCATGCTCGCAGGGATGGTCGCAGATCCTGCAGATGACGGGGGCAAAAGGCAGCACATCAGCGATCAGCTGGCGGGCCCGGTCTTCCTGGCCCCTGGCGATGAGCTGCACGTACCCCTGGACATTGAGCCCCAGAGGACAGGCCCCGGAACAGGGAGCCCGGTTGATGCGGATATTGTCCAGCACGCATTTTTCAGCGCAGTGGCCACAAAAAATGCACTTGCTTTTGTCGACGACGATATTGTCCGTCAAGGCTTCAAGGATGTTTTCAGCGCTCATGACACACCTACATCTTTATGATTGGCGCATAGGAAATGCGGATATCATCAAACGAATCCCCCTGCTTCAGCACGATGTGCTTCATCCAGTGTTCATCATCCTTCATGGGATAGTCGGAGCGCATGTGCCAGAGGCCCCAGCGGCTTTCCTTGCGTTCCTTGGAGGCCAGGGCGCTCATGGCCGCGCAATGGATGATGTTCTCGACCTCATAGGCCTTGAACAGGTCGTGCTTGTTGGCGATCCTGACGTCTGTCCTGAGTTCCTTCTTGAAACGGTCCATCCACCAGAGGGCCCTGTCGAGCTTGTATTCGTTCTTGGGCGGACGGATGTAATCGTTGATCAGGCGGCGCACCTTGTATTCGAACTCCTCGATGGGAATCTTGCCGTCAGCCTGGGCAAGCTTGGCATCACGATCCCGGATGACCTCCAGGACCTGCTCCTCATCCAGCGGCATGTCAGGCAGCGTGCTGGCGTATTCCGTGGCGTTCTCCGCCGTGATCTGGCCAAAGGTGAACGCGCCGCTCAAATGGGCCCGGGCCACCAGGGAGACGTCGCCCGCCGCATACAGGCCGGGCACCGAGCTCTCGCCCTTCTCGTTGATGCGGATGCCCGTAAGGCCATGCCCGCCGCAAAGGTAGCAGTCCGTGGGCCAGAGCTCGATCTCGCCGGTGCGGAAGTCGACACCGCGGCCCTTGAAGAACCGCTCCTGCACCGGTCGTTCGGTGGAGAACAGCAGGTCTTCCACTTCGCGAATCTTCTCTTCGCTCATGTGACGCATGTCGATGCGCATGGGACCGCGCTCGGCAAGGTGTTCCATGTGCATGAGGTGGATGCCGGGATGGTCTTCCTGGAACTCCTGGGCAAAGGCGTTGAGCAGGTGCGCGCCGCGGGTCAGGGTGATGTACAGGAGGGGCGCGTTGATGTCCTTGATGATGTAATAGACCAGCGTGTATTCGAAGCCGGAAAGCTCAGCACCGGCACGGTACGCCATGACGTAGCCGTCACCGGTATTGCCCGGGAAGTCATAGACGCCGTACAGATAACCGTTGGCAGGCAGACCGAAACGGGCCGTGCCGCCGGAACAGAGGATGACGCTCTTGGCCTTGCAGACCACGATCTCTCCCGTACGGACGTTGATGCCCACAGCGCCGCTAATCCTGTCGCCGTCCTTCAAAAGACGTACGGTCATGATGCGGTTGTAGACCTCGGCGCCGTACTCATAGGCTTTTTTGGCCAGTATCGTCTTGAGCTCCGGCTCCTTCATGGTGATGCAGAACTTGCCCTTGGAGTGGATCTGCAGCTTGTCGAACTGCCCTTTCTCATCCACGGGGAAGCAGACCCCCCAGTCCATGAGCTCTTTCATGACGGCCCAGGTCCGTTTGGCCATGGCATAGTTGACGGGCTCGTCCATGATGCCCTGGCAGGCTTCCCTGTTGGTCTCCACATACAGCTCGGGGGTCTCTTCGGTCCCGGGCACAGCCACGATGTTCATGGCGTCCATGCCGCGGGCGATGCACCCGGAATACTGCATGTCTCCTTTTTCAAACACGACGACCCGCTGCCCGGGGTCCATCTGTTTGGCCCGTATAGCCGCCATCACGCCGGCGCTACCGCCGCCGACAATCAGCACATCTGCACTCAGGGTCATGTATGGCTGCATACATCGTCTCCTTTTTTGCCACATATGCTATGGTTCTATATAGCAGTTAAAAGACCAAAAAAAGGGAGCCGAGTCCCTTTTCCCAAAACGACATCACTTCCTGAATTCATGGAAGCGCATGAGCCCGAAGGGACAGGGCCGGATCAGACTGCGCCGGAACTCCACGATGCGATCCTCATAGGTCATGGAAAGCATGTTGGAACGGATCATGGGGGTCCCTTCCTTCTCTTCCAGATAATGCGCCACATCCCGGGAGGCGCATTCCACCCCCAGCTGCTCACAGCTGCGCAACACGGGGAAATGGCAGTACTTTTCTATCAGCAGATACAGCGAAAGCTCTTCCATCTCTGCCGGAGAGATGTTCATGAGCCCTTCTCCGAACGGGAGCGGGATGTAGGACTCGCTCATGACGACGGGACAGAACGTCTCGCCGTCCTTCCCCAGGAACACACGGCTGACCTTGAGGAACTCCTGGATGTCCGGCGCCGGCGAAAAATCGCTGATGACGGGATCGGTCCGCGAGGCCTTGGCTATGGATATCGTCCTCACACGCAGCGAGGTATCCTGGTCCGTAAGGCTTTTGCGCAACCTGTAGTACTTCACGTTGTTCCTATCCAGGGTGTTCTCGGCCACGAAGGTGCCCTTGCCCTGGATCCGGCTCAGATAGCCCTTGTGGACCATGTTTTCCAGCGCCTTGCGGACAGTCCCGACGCTGATCCCCATGGTCGCGGCGATCTCGCGCTCGGAGGGCAGCTGCATGCCGGCCTTCCAGTCCTGGCAGATGATCTTGTCGATCAGGGTCTGCTGCAGACGGTAGTACATGGGCAGGGCCTCGGAATAACGGGGGGAGAGCTGCAAAGGTTGCATAACATCCTTCTTTAAAAGTTAAGTGCTATATAGCTCTATATCAAATTTGTCGTCAAGGCCAGAATTCCTTGGGATGGGCACCTCCCAGGGGCCCGAGGGGCATCTCTCGGGAATGCTGGCATAAAAAAATCATATATTCATGCATGTTAAGCGGACACATCCCGCTTTTTCGGTATCAAAAAATTATGAAATCTTTTATAAAAAACAGGGGAGCCCCGTGTACGAAAGCTCCCCTGCCGTCAGTCACTACTTGCCGTGCTTGGCGTTCCACTGATCGGAATTGGGGAAGAACAGGGGCTGCCCGTACTTGTCCTTGCCGAAATCACGGATGATGGTCTGGGCTTCATCGCCCACCAGCCAGTCCGCGAACTTCAGGGCCGCATCCTTGTGGACCTGGGGGAACTTGTCGGGATTGACCCGGATGATGGCGATGAGGTTGAGCATGATGGGGTCGTTCTCCACCAAGGGCACGACCTTGACCGTATCCTTGAGGGTCAGCCAGGTGGCGCGGTCCATCAGGGTGTAGGCCTGCTTCTTGTCCGTATAGAGCGTCGTGGCCTTGTTGCCCTTGGCGCCGTCGGCATAGACCTCATACCAGGCACCAGCGGGCTGGATGCCGGCAGCCTGCCAGATGTCCATTTCCTTGACATGGGTACCGGACTTGTCCCCGCGGGAGACGAAGGGCACACCGGCCTTGGCGATGGTGGCAAAGGCCTCGGCAGCGCTCTTCATGCCCTTGATGCCCGCCGGGTCACCGGCAGGGCCCAGGATGACGAAGTCATTGTACATGACATCACGGCGATCCACACCGAAACCGGCAGCCACAAAGGCGTCCTCAAGCTTGCGGGCATGGACCATCACCAGGTCGAAGGTGCCGCTCTCCGCCTTTTTCAGGGTCTTGCCGGTCCCGGCTTTTTCCATGCTGATGGCGATACCGGTCTTTTTGCTGAAGGTATCGGCCAGCAGCGGCAGGATACCGGCATCCACCGGACCGATGGTGCTGGAGATCTTCAGGCTGTCCGCGGCCTGGACGGGGACGGACAAGGGGAACAGACACAGCAGGCAGACCAGGCTGGCCATACGGGAAAACTTCATGGTGCTTCCTCCAGATGAACTTGCAGCCGGGCGGGATGCCCGGCCTTACGTCGCTTCCGGCCACTGTGCCCCAAAAAAAACTTTCGGACAATACACAAGACCCATGGCGGCACACGTCCGGCCAGACATGGCGGCCATACACGCCATTGCAGCCTGTTTTCCGCCTTGCCGCGGCAGCATGAACGGCCGGTCTGCCCCGCAGGCGATACATTTATGCTCTTTTTTTGCCAGATCCTCTCTTCCGCTGTTCAGGCTACCACAAGTTGTTTATATTCAAAGTCGTTGCAGCCTTTTTCTTCTAAGGATGTTCCCATGCTCGACCCGCACGCTGAACTGCTCCGCATCAATGCCCGCATCAAGGAGATCCTGCTCCAGCACATGCCCCGCACGGGCACGTACCACAGCCCCGTGCCCGGACTGGTCACGCGCAGGCTCGAGACCTGCCACACCACCACGACCTGCCTCGGCAAGCCTTCGGCATCCATCATCGTGCAAGGAGAAAAGATCGCCATGCTGGGGGACCGGGAGATCCATTACGGGGAGGGCCAGTGCCTGGTCACGGGCGTCGACATGCCCAACGCCTTCCGCGTCCTCCAGGCCTGCCATGACCACCCCTTCCTGGCCATGTCGCTGGAGCTGGACAGGAGCCTGACCGGCCAGATGGTCAAGGAACTGGCCGATGCCGTCCCGCCTGCGGCCCGCCCGGACAGCGGCGTCATCCTGGGCACGACCAGCCCCGAACTGCTGGATGCCTTCCTGCGTCTGGCCCGCCTGCTGGATACGCCGGAACGGATCCCCATCCTTGCGCCGCTGGTCATCCGCGAGATCCACTACCTGCTGCTCATCGGGCCGCAGGGCGCCGGGCTGCGTCAGCTCAATACCCACGGCACCCAGGCCAACAGCATCGCCCAGGCTACGGACTGGCTCCGCAAGAACTACCGCAAGCCCCTGCTGGTGAGCCAGCTGGCCCGCCAGGTCAACATGGGCACATCGACCTTCCACCGACATTTCAAGGAGGTCACGGGCATGAGCCCGCTGCAGTATCACAAGCGGCTGCGCCTGTACGAGGCCCAGCGTCTGATGTTGGCCGGCGAGATGGATGCGGGCAGCGCGGGGCTGGCTGTAGGCTACGAAAGCACGGCCCAGTTCAATCGTGAGTACAAGCGCCTCTTTGGCGAACCGCCCCTCCGCGATCTGAAAAGGATGCGCCGCCACGACGCCTGCCCCTCTGAAAACTCCCACTGAGCGCCGAAAAACGTATTGCAAGGCTCGGAGAAACTGCGTAAAAAAAATTCCTGCCTTTAACGGCAGGATTCAACGTTTTTTGCGCTATGCGCACACAGAGCACAGAGGAGTGCACCCATGTCTTACGCTCAACGAGTCATTGAAGGCCTGAAACAGAAGTACGCCAGCGAACCTGTCTTCCTCCAGGCCGTGGAAGAAGTGCTGATGACCCTCCAGCCCCTGCTGGACAAAGACGCCAAGTACGAAAAGTACAAGATCCTCGAGCGCATCACCGAGCCCGAACGCATCATCAGCTTCCGCGTGGAATGGGTGGACGACAAGGGTGAGATCCAGGTCAACCGCGGCTACCGCGTGCAGTACAACTCCGCCATTGGCCCCTACAAGGGCGGCCTGCGCTTCCATCCCAGCGTGAACCTGGGCATCCTCAAGTTCCTGGGCTTCGAACAGATCTTCAAGAACTCCCTGACCGGTCTGGCCATCGGCGGCGGCAAGGGCGGTTCCGACTTCGATCCCAAGGGCAAGTCCGAGACCGAAGTCATGCGTTTCTGCCAGGCCTTCATGACCGAACTGCACCGTCACATCGGTGCCACCATCGACGTGCCCGCCGGTGACATCGGCGTGGGCGGCCGCGAAGTGGGCTACATGTTCGGCCAGTTCAAGCGCCTGACCCGCAGCTATGAAGGCGTGCTGACCGGCAAGAACCTGCTCTTCGGCGGTTCCCTGGCCCGTACGGAAGCCACCGGCTACGGTGCCGTGTATTTTGCCCAGAACATGCTGGAAGACCGCGGCGAAAGCCTGGAAGGCAAAGTCTGCGCCGTTTCCGGTGCCGGCAACGTGGCCACCTACTGCTGCGAAAAGCTGCTCCAGCTGGGCGCCAAGCCCGTCACCGTGTCCGACTCCCGCGGCATGATCTATGATCCCGAAGGCATCAAGGTCGACGTGCTCAAGCAGGTGAAGGAAGTGGAACGCGCTTCCCTGACCCGTTACGCCGAACTGGTGCCCACCGCCAAGCACACCCCTGTGGCCGAATACCCCGAAGGCCGCAATGCCGTGTGGTCCGTGCCCTGCTTCGCCGCCTTCCCCTGCGCCACCCAGAACGAACTGAACCTGGCTGACGCCAAGGCCCTGCTGGCCAGCGGCTGCAAGTGCGTGGCCGAAGGCGCCAACATGCCCTCCACCCTGGAAGCCGTGCACGCCTTCCTGGAAGCCGGTATCGCCTACGGCCCGGCCAAGGCTGCCAACGCCGGCGGCGTGGCCACCAGCCAGCTGGAAATGCAGCAGAACGCCGGCATGCAGAGCTGGACCTTCGAGACCGTCGACGGCAAGCTGAAGGACATCATGGGCAACATCTACAAGAATGCTGCCGAGACCGCCAAGGAATTCGGCCAGCCCGGCAACCTGGTGCTGGGTGCCAACATCGCCGGCTTCCGCAAGGTGGCCGATGCCATGATCGCTCAGGGCGTCTGCTAACGCTCCCCTCCAAACAGCAATGAAAAAAGCCCGGCCATGCCGGGCTTTTTTCATTGCATCACACACAAAAACGCGTGCGCGGAAGGCCTGCCTACCAGTCTTCGTTATGGACACGTTCAGCGCGGAAGCGTTCCTGAGCCTTGAATTCCTGATCCGTATGTCCAAGCACGATCAGGCTCAGGGGACGGATGTTCTCCGGCATGTGGAAGATCTCGCGGAACGGCCGAGCCCTGTCCTCGATGGGATGCAGACCGCACCAGACCGTGCCGATGTTCAGGGCACGCGCCGCCAGCATGAAGTTCTGCGTGGCCGCCGAGCAATCCTGGACCCAGAACCCGGGGGTCTTCTCTTCGTTCAGATCGGCGCAGATGATGACGGCTGCGGCTGCGCCTGCCGCCATCTTGGCGTAGGGATGGACCTCCGCCACCTTGCGCAGCATCTCGCGGTCACGGATCACGACAAAATGCCAGAGCTGGCGGTTGTTGGCGCTGGGAGCGCACATGGCGGCCTCCAGCATGCGGTCCATATCTTCCTGGCTGACGGGTTCGTCGGTGAAGGAACGGATACTGCGCCGGGTCCTGATCGCTTCAAACAAGTCCATAGGTACTCCCTTGCGGCTTTGGCCGCCTTTTTTTATGATAGCTCCCCTGCAAACGGCATGCCCAACCGGTCCGGGACCGGCGCATGCCGTGCGGGTTCGCACCTGCCCCGGAGGTACAAATGCATTTTGAACTGCTCGATGAACTGGTCATCATTTTCCTGCTTTCCATCGTCGTCAACCTTGTATGCAACAAGATAAAGCTGACGGCAACCGTAGGATTTTTGCTGACCGGCGTATTGTGCGGGCCTTCCCTGCTGGGCATCGTGGACAGCCAGTCCATCAGCGATGTGGCGGAGCTGGGCGTGGCCATGCTGCTGTTCACCATCGGTATGGAGCTGTCCGGCGAGGCCCTGAGCCGTCTGAAACGCCCCGTGTTCCTGGGGGGCAGCCTGCAGATCGGCCTGACGGTGCTGGCCATAGCCGGCCTCACCGCCCTTCTGGACGGGACAAGCCTGCCCAGCGGTATTTTCTGGGGCTGTCTCGTGGCCCTGTCCTCTTCGGCCATCGTCTTGCAGATCTTCCAGCAGAAAGGCCTCACCAGCACGCCGACGGGGCGTCTTTCTCTGGCCATCCTTGTTTTTCAGGACATCATGGTCGCGCCCATGATGCTCTGTGTGCCCCTGCTGTCCGGGCAGTTCCATATGGCGCCCTTGGACATGCTGCTGTCGGTGCTGAAGGTGGGCGGCATCCTCGGGGCCGTGCTGCTGGCCGCGCATCTGGGCCTCAACCGCTTCATGGAAGCGGTCATGCGCACCCGCTCGCGCGAGCTGCTCTTCCTCTCGACCCTGGGCACCTGTTTCGGCATGGCGCTGCTGACCCACAGCCTGGGCCTTTCCCTTTCGCTGGGCGCTTTTTTGGCAGGCCTGATGCTGGCCCGTTCCCAGTACAGCATGAGCGTCATCTCGGGCATCATGCCCTACCGTGACGTTTTCATGAGCCTGTTCTTCATCTCCGTGGGCATGATGCTGGATCTCTCCTTCTTCCTCCAGCACATCTGGGCCATCCTGTTCAACACCCTGCTGTTCATCCTGATCAAGAGCCTGCTGACCATGCCCGCCGTCCTGGTGCAGGGCTACCCGCTGCGTACGGCCATCCAGACCTCCCTCTGCCTCGCGCAGGTCGGTGAATTCTCCTTCGTGCTGGCCGCCTCCGGTCTGGCCGCCGGTCTGCTCAACGACATCGGCTACCAGTCCTTCCTGGCCCTGAGCGTCATCACCATGATGCTCACGCCCTTCCTCATCAATCTGGCCCCCCGCGCCGCCGCCCTGCTGACCAGGGGACGCGGCAAGGAAGCCTCCAGCCCGGAAGCAGAGCAGCAGAAGACCAGCACCCTCAAGGATCATCTCATCATCGTGGGCTTCGGCATCAGCGGCAAACACCTGGCCCAGGTGGCCAAGGAATCCGGCATCCCCTACACCATCCTGGAGATGAACCCCGAGACCGTGAGCCGCTACAAGAACAAGGAGCCCATCTCGCACGGGGACGCCTCCCAGCCTGTCATCCTTGAGCATCTGGGCGTCTACACGGCCCGTGTCCTGGCCATCATCATCTCCGACCCGGCGGCCGTGCGCGCCATCACCCTGGAGGCCCGGCGCATGAACCCCGACCTCTACATCGTGGCCCGCACCCGCTTCATCACCGAGGTCGCCCCGCTGCGCCGTCTGGGAGCCAATGTGGTCATCGCCGAGGAATTCGAGACCTCCATCGAGGTGTTCAACCAGGTGCTGACCCAGTATCTGGTGCCCCGTCAGGATATCGACGCCTTCTCCGCCCGTCTGCGCCAGCAGAATTACCGCATGATCCGGCGCATGAGCAGCGCTGCGGACAGTCTGGAAAGCGTTGCCAGCCGTCTGCCCGAAATGGGAGTGCAGACCATGCGGCTGGAGGCAGGCTCCCCCCTGTGCGGCCTCAGCCTTGCCCAGAGCAACCTGCGCCGGGAATACGCCGTGACCGTGGTGGCCGTGGCCCGCAGTGAACAGGAGGTAGTGGCCTCCCCGCCTGCCGACTTCGTCATGGAAGCCGGGGATCTGCTCTACCTGTTCGGCAAAACGGACAAGCTCTTTGCCGTCAAGCCGGTCATTTGTGCTGCTCCTGCGACACCTGCAACAGCGACCGCCCAGGAGGCCCACCAGGCCTGATATCGCGACAGGGCGCAAGTTTTCATCAAGCCGGAGCCCAGGCTTGCACTTGCCCCTGTCAGCCCGTATAGTCGTCTTCCCCCGTCGGCTATGTCGGGGCAATCCCTTATGGAGGCAAGGATGCTTTCGTTTACCGCCATCCGGGACGTACTCCAGCGATCCCGCAGCATCGCCATCGTAGGCGCCAAGGACAAAGCCGGGCAGCCCGTGGACAGAGTGGGCCGCTATCTGCTGGACAAGGGCTATACCATCTTTCCTGTGCACCCTGTCCGCAAGACCGTCTGGGGCCTGACGGCCTATCCCGATCTGGCGTCCCTGCCCCAGCCGGTGGACATCATCGACCTTTTCCGTGCTCCCCAGTACTGTCCCGCCCATGCGCAGGAAGTGCTGGCCCTGCCCTGGAAGCCCCTCTGCTTCTGGATGCAGGAGGGCATCCGCTCCGCCGAGGCGCGTGCCCTGCTGGAGCCTGAACAGATCCTGGTGGTGGAGGATCTCTGCCTCATGGTCGAACACGCCCGCCTGCTCACTTTGCACAAATAATCCTGAGGATATCGAAATGAGCCAAGAAACCCAGGCCTTTTCCTGTAAGATGTGCGGCCATTGCTGCAAGGGGAAAGGCGGCATCGTCGTCAGCCCCTCCGACCTGAAGCGGCTCTGCACCACTCTCCGCATGGAAGAGGAAGAGGTGATACGCCAGTTTGGGGAATATGTGGGGACCAAACTCAAGATCCGCGTGGGCGAAGACGGCTACTGCATCTTCTTCCGGGAAGGCAAAGGCTGCATCGTCCATGAAGGCAAGCCTTCCATCTGCAAAGCCTGGCCTTTTTTCCGGGGCAATATAGAAGACCCCGTCAGCCTGCATCTGGCCAAGGATTTTTGTCCCGGCATCCCCAAAGAGATCAGCCATGCCGACTTTGCCGCCCAGGGCAAACGCTATCTGCAGGAAAACGGCCTGCTGGCCAGTGACCGCAGCTGCGAGGCCAATGCCCTGATCCTGGACAAATAGGTCGCCTGAACATCGAGAAAAAACAGCCCGGAAGATGATCTTCCGGGCTGTTTTTCATGATCCGGTCCTCGGTCCGGCGGCTTTTGCCGCATCCAGATCCGCCTGCAGGCGTTCTGCCTGCAAATGACGCACACGGCGCAAAAAATCTTCACGATATGTCGCAGACTGTCCGGGAGATGTCTCCCCCTCGCGGAGACGCCGCTCGATGGCGGATCGCCGTGCCTCCGGGACATGCTCCAGCAGGGCCGTACGCACCGCAGGCCCGCAGGTGTCCAAGACCCCGACCAGAGCTTCACCGGACGTTTCCTCCAGTGCCTCTTCCAGCAGACCGTCCTCCAGTTTCAAACAGTCTTCAGGACAGTGAACCATCCTGCCCAGCAGCGACGGCAGGCGGGAGTCGTGCCGTTCCAGATCGGCCAGCAGCTCCCTGGCCGCATCCTTGCCCGCAGCCGCCACGATCTCCGCTGCCACCTGCAGGCCGGGACGCCAGTCCTGCACGGATCTTTCCGCAGCCTGCCGGGCAAGCACACTGTCCACCTCATCCAGGATGTCCGCATCCACCGGGGCCAGCCCGCCGATATGCTCCAGCAGCAGTGAGCGCATCTCCGTCGGCAGGCGCATGAGCAGGCCCGCCGCCTGGGAAGCGGAAAGATGGCCAAGGACCAGCGCCAGCGTCTGGGGATGTTCCTGCCGCAGCAGCTGATAGAGCTGCCCCGGGCGCATCCGCTCCAGAGATTCGAACGGCCGTGCCGACTCCGCCGGGCCCCAGGCGCGCATGGTCTCCCGCGCCTCGCGCTCGCCAAGACAGTGCGCCAGCAGGCGACCGGCCAGGGCCCTGTCCGCACAGATGCCGTCGGCCTGCGTCTCAAGAAATATCCGGGCCTCCCGCAAGATGGTCCGCACTTCGCTTTCGGGGACGTGCGGCAGGCTGGCTATGGCTTCCGTTATCCGGGCAACTTCCTGCCGTTGCATGCGGCCCAGCATGTCCGTGGCCACGTCTTCGCCCATGGCCAGAAGGAAGACCGCACACCGCTGGCTGCCTGTCAGTTGCATGACTCCCGCCCTCCTGCTGCCCCTTCCGGCGTTGTGTCTTCCTGTGTCAGCCAGTGCCGCAGCAGGGCCACCCCCTGCCCGGGATGCTCGCGCAAAGAGGTTTCCAGCTGCCGGCGCAGACTCTCGGCATCCTCTGCCGCTTTGCTGTCCCTTTCTGCCTCACACGGCAGTTTTTCCTCAAAACGGACTTCGGGATCGGCAGATGGGCCAGAGGCCCGACGACGTGCCCGAAAGAATGCAGCCATACCGGCCAGAGCCAGCACGGCAAAGGTGAGGGCCAGCCCCCGCAGGGCAGCCGCATTCCGTCTGGCAGGCAGGAAACAGATCCGCAGGGCATCGCCCCTCCCCTCTTCCAGCGCACAGGCCTGCCCCAGCAGGCTCTCAAGATACGGGCGCACTGTTTCCGGGACGGCATTTTCTTCCAGCAATACCGAGATGGTACGACGTCCCGTTGTCCGGCCTTTTTCTGCCCCATCCAGACTGACGAGGACTTCTGCCCTGCCGTTGCCTTCCAGCAGTGGCCGCAAGACCCGCAGGGCCTGCCGCTCAAGCGCCACTTCCTGTTCCCGGCGGGCCGTCTCGTCTGTCTCATGATCAGGATACAGGCGCCGTCCTTCCGTATCGAAGACGAGGACATGGCGTTTGTCCGGGGCATCCGGTATCAGGGCCAGGGTATCCAGCATCCTGTCCAGAGCTGCGGCATCCGGCATGGCTTCCGGTCGCGCGGGCTCCAGGACGATGACCGCCCCGGACTGCCAGCTTTGGGGAGCCAGTTGCACCCGCGCCTGACGGATGCAGGAGAACTGTTCCAGCTGCCGGGCCAGCAAGGTCTCCCGCTCATGGCGAAGGGCGGCTGCATCGTTATCTCCGCTACACCCGCCTTCTCCCTGCAAGGACAACCAGCCAAGAAGTACGGCCAGAAGCAAAGACACGAACCCGACCGCCGCAAACGCGGCCTGTCGTGTACGCCCTGTCGCTCCGTGACGCTCCTGCATGCTGCCCGACACTGCCAAATTTCCCCCATGGATAGCTGTATCCATATATAGCTAGCAAAGAGGATGCCATTCATGAATAATCATTGATTACAATGCATTAAACATCACCTCAAAAAAAATGGCTCCACATAAGCATTCAAAAAAATGACGCACGCTGCGTCCTGATACTATCCCCCGCTCCCTGCCTATCCCCCGGCAGACAGCCGGCGCCGCAGGTACACCATATCACGCAAGAGTATGCCCTCTTCCACGATGGGCTGGGGATAGTTGCGGGTAAAGAAGTCAGGGATGCGGTCAAAGGGCACAAAACCGCAGGCCCGGTAAAATGCCAGCGTCGATGGGACTTCTCCTGTCCCCAGCTGCAAACTATGGCAGGACGAGGCATATCGCGCACAGACAAATTCTATCAGCGCCCTGCCGTAACCGCGTCTGCGCCAGACGGCTGCCACGGCCAGGTTCTTGATCTCCGCCACGCCCTCGCCTTCCCGGGTCACGACGCAAAGCCCCCGGGCATCGGGGTCATGAAGGACGAACAATTCCCCGCGTTCCAGATACCGGTCTATCATGGCTTCGCTCTCATCCCCGACGAGCAAGAGCGGCAACCAGGCTTTTTTATGATTACGGACATGTACGATATCCATATCCCCTCCCATCTCTCCGTCTCTCCATACGGTCGCGCGGCTTCTCCCATCCGCCCGTGCCCCGTTCGCCGACCTTCAGCCATAAAAAAAGGAGGTCATCCGGGGGGATGCCTCCTGTCTGCGCTGTCTGACCGCCGTTACAATTTCATCTGACCATCTGTGACGCCCAAGCCGCGCAGACGCAAATAGATCTCCGCGCAGGCCCGGGCATCGGACCCCGCATGATGATGATCCAGCGGGATACCGAAGTAGCCGCAGACGCTGTCCAACGCCCGTGATGCCAGCGGCAGGCTGCGACGCGCACCCTTGAGCGTACACAAAAACGGCAGCTGCGGCTGCACAAGCTCCAGAGCCTGACAGGATGCATGCAGCACCCTGCGGTCGAAGCCGGCATTGTGGGCCAGAAGGGCATGGCTGCCTTCCATGAAGGCCACGAGCTGCGGCCACAGTTCCGTGAAGGTGGGGGCGTCTTTCAGCATGGGCCAGGTCAGGCCATGCACATGGGTGAACAAAACACGGGAGGACGGCGGACGGATCAGGCTGTAAAAGCTGTCCGTCACCACGCCATCCTCGATGCGGCAAAGGCCCACAGCGCACGCGCTGTGGGCCGCATAGCCGGAAGTTTCAAAATCAAGGGCCACATACCGGCCTGTCGTCATACGGGGCTACTCCTTGCCCTCCGCCGCGCTGCGGGCAGCTTCGGCGATGCGGTCAGCGATATAGGCACGCATGGCATCATCATCTTCATCCAGATTGAAGCAGCAGGCATCTTCGCCCATGAGACCGGCCGGCACATAGTCGCCCAGCTCGTCAGGATCCTGGATCATGTCGGCATAGAAGCAGACCGACAGCCAGCGGCTTTCCGGTTCGTCATCCACCACGTCCACCAGGACGAACAGCTCGCGCCGTTTCTGGGCGGCATTGCGCGCACGCAGCGAATAGCTGACGCCCGGACGGGCCTTGAATTCCAGCGAAACGTTTTCCAGACCCACCAGATAGTCACGATACGCCAAGAAGGCCGCGCGGGCATTCAGGGGATCGCTCTGCCAGGCCTGCACCAGTTCTTCAACGCCCTTGCTCCAGTCAGCGGACATATGAACACTCCTTTGTCTGCTCTTTGCCACGGCGTACCGCATACGGACGAAACGGCCTCGTCGTGAATCCGGGCATGCTCTTTCGTGCACAGCCTGACCACCGGCTGTCGCGCGCGTCCACCCTCTGCGGACCGCATGTCCGCCGGATCAGAGAATGCCCCATCGTGGGGATGATGCCCGTGCTCCGCAGCCTTTGTCAAGGCAGGATACAGACCTCCCCGACGAAGCCGTACAGGCCAGCCGTCCCATGCTGTCGCGGCACCTGTCCACACGGAATGTTCCAGAATTCAGAACGGTCCCCAGCACTCATGCACCGGTACGCATCAGGCCTGCACGGCCCGCACACTGTGCAGACGGGATCGGGAGTCTGTTCCTTCCTGCAACCAGTACGAGGGAAACGAAACAACAAAAAAGCCCCGCAAAACGGGGCCTTTTTTATCTGCTTTGCACGATGGCGCTACTTGAAAAGCTCGCGCTCCTGCACCTTGGCTTTATCCGTGCGGTCTTCCACGTCGACGCCCTTGGGCGGCGTGAACTGGAAGGTGCTGCTTCCCAGCATGACGTCCGGAATGAACTTGGTGAAATTCACGTCGTTATGGTTGCCGTAAAAGTCCACCAGATCCACGCGACGGATAAAGGTCTGGGCATCCACCCAGATCAGGGCTTCGACCATCTGGGGCGTCGGGTCCTTGGGGTACAGGCGGATCTTCCGCATCCCGTTCTCCGAACCTTCTTCCTTGATGTCAAAATCCTTGCTCAACGCGGCCTGGCCGGTCAGCACCTGGATGATGCTGCGGGAATCCTGCACCAGATCGTGAGGATAGCGGTAGGCCACTTCCTCTTCCGGGATGTAATCCCAGATCTCCTTGCCCGTGACCACAAGGGTCTCCTTGATGGGCTTCTTCGTCTCCCAGCGGATGAGCAGGGGCTTTTTGAAATGCAGGGTCCCGTAACGGGTCTCTACAGCCCCGCTTTCCTTATGGGTGAGCTTTTGTTCGAACTCGGCGGAAAAAGACTGCAAGGTGTCATAACGCTGTTTGAGATCTCCCACGAGATCGGCGGCCTGCGCCCATGAGGCAAGCGCCAGCAGGGATACGGCACCAAGCACCAGAGATTTGATCATGCGCATTGTTACCTCCTATTTGACCACGGCTCGCGGCTTGCTGCCGTCAGCAGGGCCAATGATACCGTCGGCCTCCAGCTGTTCCACCATATTGGCGGCCCTGTTGAAGCCGATCTTGAAGCGTCGCTGGATCAGGGAAATGGACACCCTGCCCTGTTCGGTCACAAAAGCCTGGACCTCCGCGTACAGGGGATCCGAAGCCACATCCCCTGCTCCGCTGCCGCCACCGCTGCCACCGGCCGCGCCGTCAGCGCTCCAGTCCGCAAAGCTGACCTTGTAGCTGGGCACGAGATGGTGCTTCCAGTAGCCGACGACGTTCTGCACTTCCTCATCGCTCAGGAAGGGGCCGTGCAAACGCTGCAAGCGACCGCCGCTGGGCTTGAACAGCATGTCGCCGCGGCCCAGCAGGTGCTCGGCACCGGCCTGGTCCAGAATGGTGCGCGAATCATGCCGCGACGTGACCTGGAACGAGATGCGGCAGGGGAAGTTGGCCTTGATCAGGCCGGTCACCACGTCCACGCTGGGGCGCTGGGTGGCCAGGATCATATGGATGCCCGCGGCACGGGCCAACTGGGCCAGACGCACGATGCTGGTCTCCACCTCGCGGGCAGCCGTCATCATCAGGTCGGCCAGTTCGTCGATGACGATGACCAGATAGGGCAAGGGCTCCAGATCGGCCAGATCCGGCGGGAGCTGACCGTTGTAGCTGGCCAGGCGCTGATTGTAGGAAGCCACGTTGCGTACGCCCATGCGGGCCATGGCCTCATAGCGCTGGTCCATCTCATGCACGGCCCAGTCAAGAGCGTTCTTGGCCTCGCTCATCTCCGTCACCACCGGATGGATCAGGTGCGGCTCATCGGCGTACATGGCCATTTCGATGCGCTTGGGGTCCACCAGGAGCAGACGCATCTCTTCAGGCTGCGTACGGTACAGCAGGCTGAGCAGGATACCATTGAGGCAGACGCTCTTGCCCGCACCGGTGGCACCGGCCACCAGCAGGTGCGGCATCCTGGTCAGGTCCGCCATAAAGGGACGACCGGCGATGTCCTTGCCCAGGATCATGGTCAGGGGCCCGCAACCCTTGCGGAAATCTTCCGACGAGGCCAGCTCTCTGAAATTGACGATCTCCCGGTCATCATTGGGGATCTCGATACCCACGGTATCCGATCTGGGGATCGGGGCCTGGATGCGCACGGCGATGGCCTTGAGGGCCAGGGCCAGATCGTCGCTGAGATTGGCGATGCGGTTGACGCGGATACCGGGAGCCGGGCGCACCTCGTACATGGTGACCACAGGCCCGGGCGTGATGCGGACGAGCTCGCTCTGGATATCGAAATCCTTCAGGCATTCCATCAGCGCCTTGCCGCGGGCTTCCAGATCCTCACGACGCACACGGGGGGCATCCTTGGAGGGCAGGCTCAGCAAATCGAGACTGGGCAAAGGAATGGGCGCGCGAGGGCGCTTTTCCTGCGGGGCAGGCGCCGTCGGCCGGGAAGCAGATGCGGCAGGAGCGGCAGGAGCGGCCTTGGGGGCTGCGGCGGCGTCCTGCTCTGCAGGAGCCGGTTCGGCAGAGGCGGACGCGGCAGCATCCTGCCCGCGGCTTTCCTGCGCCGAAGCCTCTTCCACGGCGATGTCACCGGCGGCGGAGTCATCCTCAGCAGCCGGGACGACGGAAGGCGTCTCTACGATGACCGGACGGGGAGCCGCCGGCGCAAAAAAGTCATCATCGTCATCAGGCCCGGAGACGGGCGCGGCAACCGGCGCCTGTTCCCTGACGGGAGCGGCAGACGCAGCAGGCTGGGCGATCTCTTCGGGCTCCACAGGATAGATCTCCGGCATGGGCTCCTTGGCGGGACGGATATTGCCCAGCTTGTCGCGCAGGGCCCGCCAGAAATCGGATCCCTTGCCCGGCGTCTTCTGCTTCAGACCGGCGAGGATACGCTTATGGAAAGGCAGGGAGGCAAGCTCCTGACCGTGAGTGACGATCTCGGGCTTGTGCTCTTCTTCCTGTTTCTTCTGCAGGATGCGCTCGCGGATGCGGGCCATGCACAGCGCTCCTACGGAGAACCAGGAGAAGTTGAAGGTCAGCTGGACGCCGACCAGAAAAATGAAGAACCAGACCAGCCCCGAGCCCCCGGGGCTCAGATAATAGCTGGAATTGGAGTGCAGGGTGCCGCCGATCATCCCGCCACCGGCGATATCGCCAAGGGACAGATCCCATGCGGCCCCCACGACCAGCAGGCAGATGGTGAGCAAAAAAAGGCCGCACCAGCGCCACCAGCTGATGGTATACGCGGGGGAGACACAGGACGCGCCCAAGGCCCCGAAGACCAGAGGCCAGATATAGGCGCCTATGCCAAAAACATCATTGAGGAAGCCGGCAGTATAGGCACCAAAAAGTCCCGCCTGGTTGCTGACTTCAGCCTGCCTGCTGACCACATGGTTGAGGCTGGGGTCATTGGCGCTGAAAGTCACCACACTGAGCAGCATCAGCAGTGACCAGAAAAGCAGGAAAAGCCCAAAAAGTTCGCGGCTGAACTTGCGTGCGTCCGTATGTCTACCCTCGCGTATCTTGCAAAAAGGCCTATTCGCGGCCCAGGTATTCCTTGGTACGGGTATCGACCTTGATGCGGTCACCTTCGTTCACGAAGATGGGCACCTGCACCACGATACCGGTCTCCAGCTTGGCGGGCTTGGTCACGTTGCTCACGGTGTCGCCCTTGGCGCCGGGTTCGGTCTCCACCACTTCGAGCACCAGGCTCAGCGGAATATCGATATCCAGGGGATTGCCCTTGTACAGCAGCACGCGGCATTCCTGACCGTCCTTGAGGAAGCCTTCCTTGCCGCTGGTGGTGGAGGTGGAGACCTGGAGCTGTTCGTAGGTGGTCATATCCATGAAGATCAGCTCGTCGTCCTGGCGATACAGGAACTGCATGTCGCGGGTCTCCATGTCGGGCTTGCCCACCTTTTCGCCGGAACGGAAGGTGATGTCCTGGATGCGTCCCGTCAGGATGTTGCGCAGCTTGGTGCGGACCATGGCACCGCCCTTGCCGGGCTTGAAGTGCTGGAAGTCAACAATTTCGTAGGGGATGCCTTCCACCTCGATCTTGAGGCCCTTGCGAAAATCAGTCGTCGAATACATTCTTCCTCCTGCTGCCGTGCACGTGGCCTTTTTCCGGCCATTTGCAAAAAAAACGCGCTACGGCTAGTATACGCTTAGTGAATTGCGGATTATTGTGAAAATACCCCTTACTGTCAAGCTGTGCCTGAGGTCCACACCATGCCGACGCTTACCCTAGAAAGCACCGTCTACACCCTCCAGCAACTCCTGGATGTCCCGGAAGCCCAGGTGGCCCTGGCCGGCCGTTCCAACGTGGGCAAGTCTTCGCTCATCAACGCTCTGGCCGTGCGCAAAAAGCTCGCCAAGGTCAGTGCCACACCGGGCAAGACGCGCTCCATCAATTTTTACCGGGTACAGCCCCACAACTTTTTTCTGGTAGACCTGCCGGGCTACGGCTATGCCCGGGCCAGCCACAGCGAACGCCGCAGCTGGGCGGCCCTGCTGGAAAAATATCTTTCTACCTGCAAGAACCTGCGCGCCCTGGCCTTGCTGCTGGACAGCCGTCTGCCCCCCCAGAAACTGGATCTGGAGCTTGCCGGCTTCGCCCGTTCCTGCGGGCTTCCCCTGCTGCCCATCCTGACCAAGGCCGACAAGTGCAACCAGCGGGAACGTGCGGCACGCCAGGCGGAATGGGGCGAGATCGTCGGCGTCAAACCGGTCATCACCTCTTCCAGCAAGCGCATGGGCATGGATGCCCTGTGGCAGCGCCTTATCGAAGCTTCGGGCTGCGCGCCGGTCATCCTTGAGGAAGAGCCCGCCCAGCCCGTGACGGCATCGCTGGCCGAAGCTCTTGCCCGGACGACCGCCGGAACGGAAGAAAAGGCCTAGAGGCCTTTTAAAGTCCAAAGTCTTCCTCTGGCGCGAAAAGGACGCTTTTCTCAGATCCCATCCTCTCGTGAAAGGCCTCCATTCCAAGCAGAGGCACTTTTCCTGAACGGGACGACACAGAGAGCCTTACGAAAAAGAGGCAGGAAAATGTTCGTGCATCTTCCTGCCTCTTTTCTTTTGCTCGTTACTTGCCCAGCGGAGCGGATTCCGTCCTGGGCGGCTCCAGATGGATGAGTATGCGCCCCAGCAGCGGCAGGCGTTCGCGCAGCTCTTTCTCCAGGCGGACCGTCAGCTGATGGGCTTCTTCCACACTCAGCTCATGCCGGACACAGCAGTGGAAGGAGATGCACAAGCCGTACACCGGCAAGGTGTAGGCATGGTAGCCGTGGGCGCAGCACAGCAGGGGCTCGCGACCAACGGCCTGCTCCACTTCCTTCCAGGCCAGCTCTGCCACGGCTGTCTGGGCAGGAGCAGCTTCTTCCTGGACGTCTCCCCGCTCTTCAGGGTCGATGTGGGTGACGATTCCGGCCTGCGGCAGGGCAGAATGCAACGCCTCTTCAAAGGCACGGACCCGCTTGTGGGCCTCGCAGAACGCTTCCTGTCCCGGCACTTCCACATGGACCTCCACAAGCGTCCCCGCCCCGCTGCGCAGGATCTGGACATCATGGACGGCCAGCCCCTGGATGGAGGCCACCCGCTGCACCACAGTAAAGGGATCTTCCTTCTGGCCGGAACGCACAGGCTCCACGTGGACCGTGACATCCGCGCCGGGCAAGATGGCATCCACAGCCAGTTCGGCATCATGGGCGATCTTGTGCCCTTCACTGACGCGTATGGCCGGGTCGACCCCCACGGTCAGATCCACAAAATAATGCGGACCGCTGGAACGCAAACGCACACGCTGCACGTCCTGGACGCCCGGCAGATGCTTCACTGCCTCACAGATGGCCTGCTGTTCTTCCGTAGAACCGCTGTCCATGAGCATATTGATGGCTTCCCGGGCCATATGGAGGCTGGCCCGGAAAATGATCAGGGCCACCAGGAGGGCGGCAACGGTATCCGCCTGCACCAGGATCTTGTGTACCGGTTCAGGCAGCTGCAGCTTGGCGGCCAGCCAGACGGCCCCCACCCCCACGAGGACGACAGCAGAAGACAGGATGTCTGTCGAAAAATGCAGGGCGTCGGCTTCCAGTGCCTGGCTCCGTGTCTCCTTGGCGACTTTTTTCAGCACCCGCACCCGGTTCACGTCGATCACGATGGAAATACCCATCACGATGATGCCCCAGATGGAAGGGGCCACCGGCGTATCGCCCGAAAGCAGACGGCCTGCGCCTTCATAGACGACCCAGACGCAGATAACGAACAGCAGCACTGTCTCGCCCAGTGCCGACAGGTTCTCGACTTTACCATGCCCATAAGGATGCCGGGCATCCGCAGGACGGGAAGAGAGCCGGACGGCATACAGGGTCATGGCCGCCGCCAGCAGGTCAAGCCCGCTGTGCAATGCCTCGGAAAGGATCCCCAGGCTGTTTGTATAGATACCCACAACCAGCTTGATGGCCGTAAGCAGGCAGGCCGCCAGCAGGGATACCAAAGCAGCCCTGTTCTTGGCCTGACTGTGTTCCTCGTTCATCGTCATTCCATCCTTGTCTTCATGCGGCAGAGCGTCCCCAAGCCAGACCGGAAGCCTCTGCAGCACAGTCATGCGCCGGTTCCCTTAGTACCGGTGCACATCCCGGAAAGCGGGAGTGGAAGTCATTTTCCCTGCAGAACAAAAAAGCCCCGAACGGGGCTTTTTTGTTCTTACAGCCAGGTGAACCAGTTTCGCCAGCTGCCCTGCCGCTTTTCGCGGGTCAGGCGGCCTTGCTCTTCCTTGTAGTAGTGGTACGCCGCCAGGGACTTTTCCTTGGCATGCGAGGCTACTTCAGGAACATCCGGGAAGTTCTCGCTCACATATTCATAGCGCCGCCAGGCAGGACCATACTTTTCCATATGCCAGAACACGTCGGCGATATAGAGTTCATGCTCGGCCATCAGGCGACGGCAGGTGTGCATCTTTTCCCCGGCATCCTTGGCATAGGGAGAGTCAGGATAGACCTGCTGCAGCCGTGCGAAGTATTCGTGGGCTTCCTGCAGGATCGTCGTTGCCCGGTCGATGGACCGGAACTGCTTCATGAGCGACATACCCGTCTGATAGATGACGTAGGGGGTCGCATCATGCCGCGGGTGCAGCGACTCGAAATCCTTGTATGTTTCCGCAGCCAGCACATATTCCTCATCGAGGTAATAGGCATCGGCCAGGGCCAGCTCCGCGTCGACCGTATAGGGGCTGAAGGGATAGGTATCCCGCAGCTTGTTGTACAGTTCGACCGCGCGCACATAGTTCTTTTCGCTCATGGCGTCATTGCCGGCTTCGAATATCTCCTGCGCTGTATCCTCGGCCGGAGGCAGGTAGATCATATCGATGATGCCGCAGCCAGACAGCGAAAAGATGGCCAAAGCCAGAGTCAGAGAGCGAAGATAGTTTTTAAACATGGAGCTGTTCCAGGAAGACGAAAGCTGCCTGCGCAGCAGTTGCACCGTCACCGGCGGCAGTTATGACCTGACGGCACAGTTTCGAACGCACGTCACCGGCGGCAAAAATGCCGGGGATGCTGGTCCGCATTTCCGTATCCGTCACAATGAAGCCCTGGGCATCACGTTCCAGCGCGGCGGGCAGGTACGCCGTTGCCGGCTCGAAACCGACATAGATGAACAGCCCTTCGACGGAGATCTGACGGATCTCGTCCGTCTTCAGATCCCTGACGCTCAGGGATGTCAGGGCGTTTTCTCCATGGAGGGCGGTCACGATGCTGCTGCGCACCAGCTCCACCTTGTCCGGCATGGATTCCAGCTTGTCCTGATAGATCTTCGCCCCGCGGAACTCGTCACGGCGATGGATCAGATAGACTTTGGAAGCCAGCTTGGCCAGATAAAGGGATTCCTCCAGCGCAGCATTGCCGCCGCCGACGACGGCGACCGGCGCATTGCGGAAGAAGTTGCCGTCGCATAGGGCGCAATACGAGACCCCACGACCCTGCAGACGCTTTTCATCAGCAAGCCCCAGCTCGCGATGATGAGCGCCGGAACACACGATGACCGTCCGGCAGCTGTGCTCCTTGCCACCGGCCTGCACGACAAAATTGCCGGCCTCGCCACTGACGCTTTCCACAGCATCCCGGCTGTGCGTCACCGGCAAGCCTTCCAGATGGGCGGCAAACAGGTCGGCCAGCTCGTAGCCCTTGATACCCTTGGGATACCCGGGGTAGTTCTCCAGGGCCTCGGTCTGCAGGATCTGTCCTCCGGCTGCCATCTTCTCAAAAAGGATGATGGAGCAGCCGGAACGGACGAGATACAGCGCCGCCGTCACCCCGGCAGGGCCACTGCCTATGACTGCAGCATCGAAGGAGCTCATGCCAGGGCCTTGGTCTGCAGGATGTTGACGATGGCGTCCTTGTTGACGGCACCGGTCACCTGGTCGATGGCCTGGCCATTCTTGAACAGCATCAGGGTCGGGATGGCGCGGATACCGAATTTGGTGGGCGTCGCCGGGTTTTCGTCAACGTTCATCTTGACGATGCGGACCTTGCCTTCGTACTCGGCAGCCAGTTCATCGATGATGGGGCCCACAGCGCGGCAGGGACCGCACCAGGGGGCCCAGAAGTCCAGCAGGACAGGGATATCGGAATTCAGGACAACGCTATCGAAAGTGGCATCAGAAATCTGTTCGGCCATAGTGTCTCTCCTTAGAAAATAAGCAAATTCCCGTCACAGGCGGACGGATCCCGCCATCGCAGATGAGCTGCCACGGCTGCCAAAAGATTAGTTGCCTCAACCGCCACTGTCAAGACGGTGACACAAAAACGGTGACAAATATCTAGAGTTCCCGAAAAAACATATCGTCCGGGATCGCCTTGCCCCGCGGGATGGTCTCCATGCGCAGATCGTGCTGCCAGCCTTCCCTGGCGATGAGCCAGGAGGCATAGGCCACCATGGCGGCGTTGTCCGTGCATAGGGCACGGCCGGGCATGATGGTACGGCCGCCCCGTTTTTCCATCAGCTGTGCCATACGCTCACGCAGCAGACTGTTGGCGGCAACGCCTCCGGCCATGATCAGCAGATCCAGATCGGGGTTGGCGGCAAGCGCCCGCTCCACCTTGGTGGCGATGGTCTCCACCACGGCCAGATTGAAAGAGGCGCAGCAGTCCTTCAAAGCCTGGGGGGCATCTGCCGTATCCTGCAAGGGATGCGGCCAGGGCTGATCAGGCAGCACCTGGTGCACATAGCTGGTCACGGCGGTCTTCAGGCCGCTGAAGCTGAAATCCAGATTGTCGTTGTCCAGATACGGGCGCGGGAACAGACGGGCATCCGCCCTGCCCTGCCGGGCCAGGGCATCCATCAGTTTGCCGCCGGGATAGGCCAGTCCCAGGATCTTTCCGACCTTATCAAAGGCCTCACCTGCCGCGTCATCCAGCGTCTTGCCCAGGACGATGCAGCGGGAAGGCGATTCCATGCGATAGATATGCGTATGCCCGCCGGAGACCAGCAATCCCAGCGCGGGGAAGCGCAGTTCGTTCTCCAGCCCTGCGGCCAGCAGATGCGCATGCAGGTGATTGACCCCCAAAAAGCGGGCCCCGCACCCCAGCGCCAGTGCCTTGGCAAAGGCAACGCCTACCAGCAGGCTGCCCAGCAGGCCGGGCCCCCGGGAGACAGCCACCACATCCAGATCGGACGGACGCAGGTCAAGGCGCTGCATGAGCTGGTCGAACAGCGTCCCCAGATAGCGGTAATGCTCGCGGGAAGCCAGTTCAGGGACGACGCCCCCGAACAGGGCATGGATATCCGCCTGGCTGGCCAGGACGGCATCCAGCAGGACACCGTCCCGGACCACCGCCAGCGCGGTCTCATCACAGGAACTTTCAATGCCGAGGCACAGCAAGGTCTTCTCCCACTCGGACTAGTCCGGATACTTGGCGTAGATGGCCTCCACGGCCTCCACGTCACGGGCCGAACCGATGTACAGGGGCGTACGGGCGTGCAGGGTCTCGGGGCGACGCTCAAGGATACGGCGACGACCGTCGCTGGCCTTGCCGCCGGCCTGCTCGGCCAGGAACGCCAGCGGGGCGGCTTCGCACATCATGCGCAGTTTGCCGTTGGGCTTGTTCTTGTCCGGCGGATACAGATAGATGCCGCCGTACAGCAGCGTGCGGTGGAAGTCGGCCACCAGCGAGCCCACATAACGGGCGGAATAATCCTTGCCTTCCGGGCTCTTGCAGGTATGGAACCATTCGACGGCCTCACGCGCGGGCTCGTCCCAGTTGTTCCGGTTGCCTTCATTGACGGAATAGATGTGCCCCTGCTCCGGGATGCGCATATCAGGATGGGAAAGCAGGAATTCCCCGACGCCGGGGTCCAGTGTGAAGCCATGCACCCCCTGACCGGTACTGAACACCAGCATGGTGGACGGGCCGTACAGGATATAGCCCGCGGCCACCTGCTGGATGCCGGGCTGCAGGACTTCTTCCAGGGAGACTTCACCGGTGCTGCCCGCAGGACGGCGCAGGATGGAGAAGATGGTGCCCACATTGATGTTGACGTCGATATTGGACGAACCATCGAGAGGGTCGAAGATCAGGATATAATCGCCGCGGGGAAATTCCGGTCCCACGCGCACCAGCTCCGGCTCTTCCTCGGAGCCCATGGCGCACAGGGCGCCGCAGCGTTCCATGCGGTAGAGCAGGATGCGATTGGCGATGCTGTCCATCTTCTGCACGTTCTCGCCCTGGACGTTCACCTCGCCCGTGCCGCCGAGGATATCCAGCAGACCGGCCTTGTTGATCCGGCGGGAGATGGTCTTCCCCGACAGGATCAGGTCATACAAAAGACCGGTGAACTGGCCGGTAGCCTGGGGAGAGCGCTTTTGATGCAGCAGAAGATGTTCGGTAACGGTAATGTCGGCCATGAAAAGCCTCCTTACACTGGATATGAAAGCGTGTGCGCCGCCGAAGCGGCGCACACTGCGTGATTGCTGTCAAAGACTACCTGGGACCGAAGGGACTGGGGCGCCCGCCCGGCAGCAGGGCCGGACGTCTGGGCTCTGAAGGCTCTTCGGCTGCCGGCGCTTCCGCAGGCTCGGCAGCGGGTTCTGCAGCAGGCGCTGCCGTCTCTGTCGGGGCCGCAGCAGACGTTTCGGAAGCTGCGGGCTTGGCGGCAGCCGGAGCCTCGGGGGCAGCCGTTTCTGCTGCGGGAGCCGTATCGGCAGCGGACTCAGCCGGAGCTGCCGGGGCAGCGGTATCCGCTCCGCCCTGCTCGGCTGCCGGCTTGGCAGCGCCACGAGGACCAAAGGGACTGGGCATGCGCACCTGCGGCGCGGGCGCGGTCTCTTCAGGCAGTTCGGGCACCGTGAGCGCCTCATCGGGGATGACGAGCCGTCTGCGCGGACGCGGCTTCACGTTCTCGCCGGCCAGCGGCCGTTCACGCACGCGGGAAGGAGCCGGAGCGCTTTCCTGCGGCGGCTGGACGATGCTGGCGCCCGGAGCCACATCCTGCGGCGGCATGCCGCCGGCATCACCGTAGCCGTCAACGGCATCTTCGGAAGCACCGAAGGCGGGCGTCGTTTTGCTGCTGTCCTTCTTGCGTTCGGGCATGGGCGGCGGAGGAAGCTTTTCCTTTTCCTTGGGGAAGAAGGGCAGGCCCTGATCCACGCTGCCGTTCCCCTGCGGGAAGGTGCCGGATTCCGCCACGGCAAAGACCAGCGGCAGGTTGCCCAGATAGCGCACCATGTAATAGAAGCTCCCCGTCGCGTTGGTGCAGGTGCCGGAAGAGCTTTTGGTGACGGCTTCTTCCCAGTTCACCGAAGCGAGCGGGGTCGCCGCATAGTCATACTTGCCGGGCCAGAGCAGCGCCTGAGGGCTGAGGATGACCATGTCCTGGGGATTGCCGGAATACTGCACCAGGTTGCGCATGTCGAAATAGGCCACGACGATGCCGAGGAAATCCACGCCATCGTACAGGGGGGCAGCCAGCATGACTTCCGGCCCCATGGGGGTCTGCTGCACACCGGCACGCAGAGCACGGCTGCCCTGCTTCTTGTCTTCATACAGCAGCGGGATGAAATCCAGCTGTTTCAGAGGATTGGCAGGCTCCTGCCCCAGCAGGGTCCCGTCATATTTGACGCCGGCAAAGCCGTCCAGCCAGGGATGGGCGGCAAAAAGGCTGTCCATCCACTGCCGCGTCGGCGGTTTGTCCGCATTGATCATGGTCCGCTCAAAGCGGCCCAGCTCCACATCCAGCCCCATCATGCAATTGGTGAGCGCCAGCGCACGCGGGGAAAGATCTCCTTTTTCACCATAATCCACAGATGCAGGAGGGCTGACATAGGTATACCAGACATCCTTTGTACCCTTCCAGACATTCTTGGTGGGCTGGTAGGAACTGCAGCCCGCCACCATGGCGGCGGAGGCAAGCAGTACACAACAACGCCTAAACAAATGGGACACCACGCACTCCTGCTTCTTAACTCTGGGCCCTGGCTTCCACGCGTTCGGCCAAGGCTTCCAGCATACTGATGAGTTTGTCCTTGCCTGCGGCCATGTCCGGCGAAGGCGGAACGAGATCTTCCACAGCAGCGCCCTCAAGCTGAGTGCGCAGCATGGCGATACGCTGCTGCAGGACTTCCTGTTCGGAAGAGCCGGCGGCGGCAGCAGCCAGCTCGGTATAAATATCCAAAGCGCCCTGAAGATCCCCCTGCTCGGCCAGGACTTCCGCCATGGACCGGGTACGCAGGGAAAGGGGCCTGTCCGGGGTCGGTTGCGGCAGCGGATGCTCCCGTCTGCCCTGTGCCGCAGCAAAGGAAGCAGCGTCGTCTCCCTCCGCCATCCCGGCACCGGCAGGCTTGGCCGCCGGAGAGGAAAAAGCATCATGCGCCTGCGCGTCCATGTCCTCGGGCCCCATGACGGCCAGGTCGGCCAGGGCCTTGCCGCGCGGCAGGTCGCTGCTCTGGGCCTCCTGCATGAAGGAACGCAGGCCCCGTTCAAAAACTTCGTTGAGATTCAGCGGGCGGCTCGCGAAGCTGGCAGCCAGAAAGCGCAGGGCCGTCGCCACATCCCCGCAGCCGCTGCCGAGCATGCTGGCCGCCCAAGCCTGCCAGAAGCCGGGATAGGAGGCAAAAAGCTGCCCCAGTTCCGTCACCTCCGCCACGCAGGCTTCGGGCTGCCCGTGATGATAGAGCTGCTCGATATAAAAAAGCCGTGCTTCAAGAAATTCGGGATGACGCTCCAGCCCCCGGCGCAGGGTCTCAAGCGCCGCTTCAGGCTGTCCGTCCTCCACCAGCAGGCGAGCCAGAGGGAAAAACAGCTTGGAGCTGGGTTCCAGCTCCAGCACTTCCCTGTACCATTCAATTTTGTCCATCATGCGTGGCAGCCCCGCTCTCCCGGTTTTCGGAGGAATCACCAAAAAGGTACAGCACTTCGTTCTCGTGGACGTAGTGCAGCCGCTGGCGTATCATTTTTTCGACATAGCGTTCATCCGTCTGGAGCAGACGGATGTCCCGGCTCAATGAGCGGTTCTCCGCATCGATGCTGGCGATCTCGGCCTCGATGGCCGCATGTTTCTGTTTGAGTTCACGATAGGCGATGAGCCCTTCAGATCCCCAGATCATGTGACAGAAAATGATGAGGTTGATCCCCCATACAGCTACCAGAACTATAACCCGCCAAGCTACCATCTTATTGCAAGACCCGTCGTTGTTTCTGCCAGGTACGCCGGGAGAGCCCCAGCTCTTCCAGAAAAGTCGCTGTGGCGGATTCCAGACGCTCTACGTCATCCTCTCCAAGGCGCATCTGCTCGACGCTATCCAAAAAGCGCCGTAATGCCATGAATTCTTCAACAAAATAGCGATCGGAGAGGTCAGCTCCGATCTGTGGCTCCAGCTCGAGGATGGTCTGGATGCAGTTTTTCAGCCGTAACTGCAGGGTACTCATCTTATTCGGCAGCGTTTTTTGCGGCGATCTTGCGGTAGAAACCGTAACAGTAGTTCACACAGGACACTACGGACATGATGAGCGCCAGATAGAGGATGATTTCCCCGATGGGCCACAGACGCACGCCCCAGTAAGGATAGTGCAGCAGCATGGGGATGATGGCCGCGATCTGCAGGACGGTCTTGAGCTTCCCGTACCTGTCGGCGGCGAGGACGATCCCTTCATCGATGGCGATGGCGCGCAGCCCCGTGACCACCAGCTCACGGCAGACGATCAGGATGACGACCCACGCTTCAGCCCAGCCGAGGGTGCAGAACATGATGAGCACGGAACAGATGAGGACCTTGTCCGCCAGGGGATCAAGGAACTTGCCCATGCTGGTGACCATGTTGTTGCGCCGGGCCACGTAACCGTCGGCCCAGTCCGTGATGGAAGCGGCAATGAATGCCAGCGCGGCCAGCACACAGGTCACCGGGCCCTGGAAATACAGCAGCACGATGACGAGCGGAACCAGCAGCATGCGCAACAGCGTCAGTTTATTCGCAAGATTGAACATATTCTCACCGACCAGGAAACAGGACTACATGGAAACGGGTATCACAAACGCGTCCCCGAGAAAAGGGAAAAACGCGCAGGTATCTTGAGGGGGTGGACGAGCCACCCCCCAAAGAGCGCCTAGCTCTTGCTGACCAGCTTCGCGGCGCCGCTGTCGGCAGCCTGGGCGATGGCGTCAGCCAGATGCAGGAAAGCCTGCTTGGCAGGACAATCCTGTTCAAGATAGACCACGGGCACGCCCCGGTCGGCGGCCACCACGGTGGCCGGATCCAGCGGGATGGCACCCAGGAAGGGGATGCCGTAATGCTTGGCAAGCTCTTCACCGCCGCCCTTCTTGAACAGGTCGATCTCCTGGTGGCAGTGGGGGCAGACAAGGCCGCTCATGTTTTCCACCACGCCCAGGACCTTGCCTTCGGCGACCTGCAGGAAGTTGACGGCCTTGCGCACGTCGGCCAGGGAGATCTCCTGCGGGGTGGTCACCGTGACGCTCTGGGCGTCGGTGATGGTCTTGAGGATGGTCATGTGTTCGTCACCGGTTCCTGGAGGGGAGTCGATGAGCAGGAAATCCAGCGGGCCCCAGGCCACGTCGGAGAGGAACTGGCGGATGGCAGCCGTCTTTTTGGGGCCGCGCCACAGGATGGCCTGGTCACGATCCTGCAGGAAGGAATCCATGGAAATGACTGCCAGGTTTTCATTGTACATGGCAGGGATGAGTTCGTTTTTCTCATTCATTTCGATGGTAGCCTTCAGACCCAGCAGGTTGGGCACGCTGGGGCCGTGCATGTCCACGTCCAGGATGCCGACCTTGAAGCCGCGATGGGCCAGGGCCGCGGCGGTATTGACGGTGACGGAGCTTTTACCCACGCCACCCTTGCCGCTCATGACAAAGATCTTGTGCCGGATGTGGGCCAGGCGGTCGGCAATGATCTGGTCTTGCCGGGCCATGGCCGATTCCATGCAACCGGCGCCGCCGGGGTTGCCCTTGGAAGAGCAGCCCGACGCAGAGGAACAGGAAGAACAGGAAGACATGATATCTCCTTTACAGGGTATGACAACAGGCGGGCTTACCAACCATGGTCGCCCACCAGATCCACGAAGACGGCAGGGCCCAGGTCCTCGCTGCAAAGCCGTCCCTGACGGCGCATGATGCGCATCAGGCGTTGCGTGCGGGGCCGTGCCCCCACCGGGATCAGCATGATGCCGTCCACGGCAAGCTGCTCCAGCAGGGGGCGGGGGATCTGGGGACCTCCGGCAGTGACGATGATGCGGTCGAACGGGGCGGCGGCAGGCATGCCCAGCGTTCCATCGCTTCGTTGCATGTGAATAGCGCGAAGATCGAGCTGCTGCAAGAGGGCCCGGGCCGATTGGTACAGCTCTTTGAGGCGCTCCACGGTATAGACCGTGCAGCCCATGGCGGCCAGCACCGCCGCCTGGTAACCGGAACCGGTGCCGACCTCCAGCACGCGCATGCCGGGCGAGGTCTCCAGCATCTGGGACATGAGGGCCACCGTGGACGGCTGGGAGATGGTCTGTCCGTAGCCGATGGGCAGCGGACAATCCTCATAGGCCCGCGAACGCAGTCCCTCGGGCACGAAAAGATGCCGGGGGACCCGCGACATGGCATCAAGGACGCGTCCGTCCGTTATGCCCCTGGCGGCCAGCTCCCGAACCATGCGCAGACGCAGGCGTCTGGGATCTATCGCGGTACCTCTTGCCATCATGCTCGTTTTGTCCTTTGCGTATGGCGAAGAAAGAACAAATTTTCCCCCCCAAGTCAAATGCCGTCAAAGCGGGGGCTATTCCTTGAAAACTCCCCTGAAACGTGCAACACTCCCGCTTGTATGAGAAAGGAGTCTCCATGCGCAAAAAAAATTTCTTTTCCACTATCCTGAGCCTGCTCATCCTGATCGCGCTGATTGCCTGTGGGTACATCTTTTTCAAGGATATGGACGGTCCGTCCATCGCCATCGTGCCCGATACCGGACGGGTCTCTCCCCACACGCCCCTGCAGATAACGCTGGCGGACCCTTCGAACATCCGCTCCATCTCCGTGGGAGTGCGCCGCAACAATGTGGTCACCCCCATTTTCCAGCGGCATTTCGAAGAATACCTGCCCCAGCGTACTGTCGAGGTCTCGCTGAAGAATGCCGGCCTGCGTGAAGGGGCCTTCGAGCTGGAGATCAAGGCGACGGACGCCTCCCTGGCCGGCTTTGGTCAGGGCAATACCCGCACGGAAGTGCTGGCCATGCGTCTGGATACCCAGCCGCCGCGCATCTCCGTGAAGACCCTGCCGCCCAGCGTGCGCCGCGGCGGTGCCGCCGCCATCCGCTATACCATCGACGAAGAAGTCACCCAGAGCGGTGTGCTGGTGGCGGGGTATTTCGTCCCCGGCTTCCTGCAGAAGGACGGCAGCTACATCTGCTTCTTCCCTTTCCCCTACACCATGACCGCCGTGGAATATAAAAACGCCGTGGAGCTGACCGCCACGGACATGGCCGGCAACGTGACCCGCAGCCGTCTGGGCCTGCTGGCCTACGAACGCAACTTCAAAAGCGATACCATCAGCATCTCGGACAACTTCCTGGCCAGCGTCAACAGCAAGCTGGGTTATCTGGCCCCCAACGCCGCCAATCAGCTGGAAGGATACCTTTATATCAACAACCAGGTCCGCGCGGCCAACGTCGAGACCCTGCGTGCCCTGCGCAAGGACACCGCAGCGGCCATGCTCTGGGACGGGATGTTCCAGCGCCTGCCCCGCTCCGCGGCCCGTGCCGGTTTTGGTGATCACCGCTACTTCACCTACCAGGGCAAGCAGGTGGGCGAATCCTACCATCTGGGTTTTGACCTGGCCTCGGTCCGCAATGCCGAAGTCCCCGCAGCCAATAACGGCCGCGTGGTCTTCACCGGTGAGCTCGGCATTTACGGCAACCTCGTCGTCATCGACCACGGCCTGGGACTCATGTCCCTCTACTCCCATCTGAGCGAGATCCACGTCAAGGTGGGCGATGTGGTCCAGAAAGGCACCATCATCGCCAAGACGGGGAGCACCGGTCTGGCCTTCGGCGATCACCTGCACTTCGGCATACTGGTCGGTGGCGTGGAAGTCACCCCGCTGGAGTGGCTGGATCCCAAGTGGATCAAGGACAACATCACCGGACGCCTGAACGCCCAGTAAGGCTCGCAAAGCCATCCCGCAAGGGATGGCTTTTTTTATGCCTGCATGGATTCGACCTGTCTGGGCACACCAGAAACCCCTTGTCTTATGAAATATTTTATGCAATAAGGATTGCCGCTTTTTTTCATTTATCCACAGGAGATTCCATGGAACGTACTTTTTGCATCATCAAACCCGATGCCGTTGCCCGTAACCTGCAGGGTGAGATCCTTGCCATGATCCAGGGCGCCGGTCTGCGCGTGGTGGCCATGAAGCAGATCCGCATGACCCGCCAGCAGGCCGAAGGCTTTTATGCCGTGCACAAGGAACGGCCTTTCTTTGCCAGCCTGACGGAATACATGAGCTCCGGCCCTGTGGTGTGCGCCATCCTTGAAGGCGACAAGGCCATCTCCCGCTATCGGGAACTGATGGGCGCCACCAATCCTGCCAATGCCGCAGAAGGCACCATCCGCAAAAAGTACGCCGAAAGCATCGAAGCCAACTCCGTGCACGGCTCTGACGCGCCGGAAACTGCCGCTTACGAAATGGCCTACTTCTTCAATGCCCTGGAGATCACCGGCTAGGCATCTTCATTTGCCGCCCGGCCCCCGGTCCTCGGCGGATCGGGGGCTTTTTTGTTTTTCTCCCTGCCCCCCGGCTTGCGGGCCGCCGGTGCCTCGGCTATTGAAAACAGGCGCATCTTGGCTGCAAAATTTTTTTTGGAGGGACTATGCCCGTTGCCATCATCACCGGCGGTGCCGCCGGTATAGGACGTCACCTGTGCGCAAGATTTGCCCGCGAGGGGTATGTGGTCGCCGCTCTGGACATCCAGCCCATGAGCAGCCCCCACCCGGACATCCACTGTTTTCCCTGTGATCTGCGCGATGAAGCCGCCATCACCTCTGTTTTTCATACCATCGCCCAGACGCTCGGCACTCCCCGCGTCCTCATCAACAACGGGGCCGTCAGCCGGTTCCGGAAGCCCTTCCCCCTGCTGGAAGCCAAGGAATTCGATGACGTCCTGGGGACCAACCTGCGCGGCGCGTTCCTCTGCTGCCGGGAATTCGTCCGTCTTTGCCGGGGAACGGGCTATGGACGCATCATCAACATCGCCTCCACCCGTTACCAGCAGAACGAATGCGGCTGGGAAGCCTACGGCGCCTCCAAGGGCGGGCTTGTCTCCCTGACCGCCAGCCTGTGCGTGTCACTGCACGGCACGGGCATCACCGTCAATGCGGTCAGCCCGGGATGGATACAGGTGGACGACTACGACAGCCTGAGCCCCTGCGACCACAGCCAGCATCCGTCGGGACGTGTGGGAAAACCGGAAGACGTCTGCAATGCCTGCCTGTTCCTGGCCGGGGAGGAGAACGGCTTCGTCAACGGCGTCAATCTGCCGGTGGACGGCGGCATGACCAGGCGCATGATCTATCCCGAGACCGATCCCCTTTGGACGGAATAGGAGGAAGGGCCTCTTTCTTTTTGACGCCCCTCCTGATATGAGGCCCGGATGACATACGAAAGGGCACGCCGTCTGCCCTGCGGCGCCACCGCGGCACGAGTATCGGCCGCGCAAGGCGCGGAACCAGCCTGCCCGACGGCAGGAAGAACAAAGGATATACGATGATAGCCGAGAGAGTACGCGGCATCACGCCGTTTCTGGCCATGGAAGTGCTGGAACGCGCCCAGAAGCTCGAACGGGAGGGTGCTTCCATCATCCACCTGGAACTGGGCGAACCCGATTTCGATACGCCCGAGTGCATCCGTCAGGCTGCCTTCAAGGCCCTGGACGAAGGGCAGACCCACTACACCCACTCCCTGGGCGATGTGGAGCTGCGCGAACATCTGTGCGCCTATTACAAGCGGCGCTATGGTGTCAGCCTGCATCCCGACCAGGTGCTGATCTTCCCCGGTTCTTCCCCGGCCATGATGATCCTTTTCTCCGCCCTGCTCGATCCGGGCGACGAAGTCATCCTCTCCAATCCCGGCTATGCCTGCTACCCCAACTTCGTGCGCTATGCGGGCGGGGTGCCCGTCTGGACGCTGACCCATGAGGAAGAAGGCTTCCAGTTCCGTCCCGAAGACGTGGCCAAACAGATCACGCCGCGCACCCGGGCCGTGCTCATCAACTCCCCCTGCAACCCCACGGGCATCGTGCTGGAGCCGGAGCGCATGCGCGCCTTGGCCGAACTGGGCCCCATGATCGTTTCCGACGAGATCTATCACGGTCTGACCTACGGGGATGCGGAAGAGCACTCCATCCTGGAGTACACGGACAATGCCGTGGTCATAGGCGGCTTTTCCAAGGCCTATGCCATGACCGGCTGGCGCCTGGGCTATCTCATCGTGCCCCGTGATCTCGTGCGCCCCATGCAGGCCCTGATGCAGAACTTCTTTCTGTCCACCAATTCTGTGGTGCAAAAAGCCGGTATCGCGGCCCTGACCTGTGCCGATGAAGACGTGGCCCGCATGCATGCCACCTACGACGAACGCCGCCGCTTCCTGCTGGGCGAGCTGAAGCGCCTGGGCTTCAACATCCCCGTGGAACCCATGGGAGCGTTCTACATGCTGATCAATGCCCGCCATCTGGGCAGCAGCTCCATGGAGCTGGCCTTCGACCTGCTGGAAAAAGCCCATATCGGCATCACCCCCGGTATCGACTTCGGCAGCCAGACCGAAGGGTTCCTGCGCCTTTCCTACGCCAATTCCATCGACAACCTGGCCGAAGCCATGCGTCGGCTGGAAGCCTACATCCGCCAGCGTTAGCACTTTGGAGGAAGCAGGGGAAGGAATGTCCTTTCCCCTGCTTCCTCCCTGCACATCCCGCTCCTTCCCCCCATGTCGTCACCGTGCCGGTCCTGACAGGATACGGCTTTTTTTCTGCGCCCCGCCCTTCCCCGACTATGGCCCGAAGCCTTGCGCAGCACATTTTTCGGCATCTTTTTTCTTTGCGAGCGGGGGAAGATATGCTAACCTCGAATACCCCCGACAGGGGAATCAAAGGGGAGGCACTATGGCCGAAGCGCCGATCATCGATATCGTCAATCTGGAAAAACGTTACCGCAGCAAAAATACGGATGTTTTTGCCCTGCAGGGCATCAATCTTGCCATCAACAAAGGGGACATCTTCGGTGTTATCGGCAAGAGCGGTGCCGGCAAGAGCACGCTCGTCCGCTGCATCAACATGCTGGAACGTCCCACGGGCGGTTCCATCTTTTTTGAAGGCAAGGACATGTGCCGTCTGTCGGAGAGCGAGCTGCGCGCTGCCCGGCGTTCCATGGGCATGATCTTCCAGCAGTTCAACCTGCTCATGCAGCGCACGGCGCGCCAGAACGTCTGCTTTCCTCTGGAACTCATCGGCATGGACAAGGTCCAGGCCCGCAAGCGTGCTGAAGAACTGCTGGATCTGGTGGGCCTTGCCAACCGCATGGATTCCTATCCTTCGCAGCTCTCCGGCGGCCAGAAGCAGCGCGTGGCCATCGCCCGTGCCCTGGCCACCAACCCGCAGGTGCTGCTCTGCGACGAAGCCACGTCCGCCCTTGACCCGGCCACCACGGACTCCATCCTGTCCCTCATCAAGGACATCAACAGGGATCTCGGCATCACGGCGGTCATCATCACCCACGAGATGAGCGTCATCGAAAAGATCTGCAGCCATGTGGCCATCATCCACCGCGGCAAGATCGTGGAGCACGGCGAAGTGGAAGAGGTCTTCTTCCATCCGCGCACCGAGGCAGCACGCCGTCTGGTCATGCCCGAGGCCCTGCAGAACCTGCCCCAGGAGAACCTCTACCGCCTGATCTTCAACGGCCGTTCCTCCTTCGAGCCCGTCATCGCCAATATGGTGCTGGAATGCCACTGCCCCGTGAACATCATGTATGCCGATACCCGCGACATCGGCGGTATCGCCTTTGGCCAGATGGTGTTGCAGCTGCCCGAATGCCCGGAATCGCGCCGGAGCATCCTGGAATTCGCCAAATCCAGGAACATCCTGCTGGAGGAGATGAAGCATGTTTGATCAGGCCACTGTGGAAATGCTCATGGAAGGGGTGGTGGATACCCTGTACATGACCATCGTCTCCACGTTTTTTTCCTATGTCTTCGGCATCGTGATGGCCGTCGTCCTGGTCATCTGCCGCAAAGACGGCATCCGTCCCAATCCCGTGGTCTACAGCGTGCTGGATGTGGTGGTGAACCTGACCCGTTCCTTCCCCTTCCTGATCCTGATGATCGCCGTCATCCCCTTCACCCGCTACATCGTGGGGACCACCATCGGCAACAACGCCACGGTAGTGCCTCTGGTCATCGCCGCGGCGCCCTTCGTGGCCCGTCTCATCGAGTCCTCCCTGCTGGAAGTGGATAACGGTGTGGTGGAAGCCGCCCAGAGCATGGGGGCCTCCACCTGGCAGATCATCACCAAGGTGCTGCTGCCCGAGGCCATGCCCTCGCTCATCAACGGCAGTGCCGTGGCGGCCATCACCATCCTGGGCTACTCCGCCATGTCCGGCGCCGTCGGCGGCGGCGGTCTGGGCAAGCTGGCCATCATGTACGGGTACAACCGCTACCAGACCGACATCATGATCGCCACGGTGATCCTGCTCATCATCATCGTGCAGATCTTCCAGAGCTTCGGCAACTGGGCCACCCGACGCAGCGACAAACGCGGGTCTTGATCCGCTTTTTCTATCACCCTTTCCCCGAGGTTTTTCCCATGAAAAAACTTCTGCTGACGCTGGCCGCCATGCTGGCCGCCGGTACTCTGGTTTGCCATGCCCAGGCCGCCACCACCGTGAAGGTGGGCGCCTCTCCCACGCCGCACGCCGAGATCCTGAATGCCGCCAAAGACATGCTCAAGGCTGAAGGCATCAATCTGGAGATCATCGAATATTCCGACTATGTGCAGCCCAACGTGGCTCTGGACAGCAAGGATCTGGATGCCAACTACTTCCAGCACAAGCCCTATCTGGACGACTTCAATGCCCAGAAAGGCACCAAGCTGTCCTCCATGGGCGGCGTGCACTATGAGCCCTTCGGCATCTACGCCGGCAAGTGCAAGAGCCTGAAGGACCTCAAGAAGGGTGCCATCGTGGCCGTGCCCAATGACGCCACCAACGAAGGCCGCGCCCTCCTGCTCATGCAGGACCAGGGCCTCATCACCCTCAAGGACGGTGTGGGCCTGACCGCCACCGTGCGCGACATCAAGGACAACCCCAAGAAGCTCCGCATCGAAGAGATCGAAGCCGCCCAGCTGGTGCGCGCCCTGCCTGACGTGGACATCGCCATCATCAACGGCAACTACGCCATCCTCGGCGGCCTGAAGGTGGCCGATGCCCTGGCCGTGGAAGCTGCCGACTCCGCCGCTGCCACCACCTACGCCAACATCCTGGCCATCCGCACCGGCGACGAAAAGCGTCCCGAACTGCAGGCCCTGTACAAGGCCCTGTGCAGCGACAAGATCAAGGAATTCATGAAGACCAAGTACGAAGGCGCCGTGCTGGCCACCCACTAGGCCAGGACCGCAACGTCATCTGTAAAGGCCCCCTCCTTGGGGGCCTTTTTCATGGCTCCACGTTTCCGTACTGCTGCCCGGGGATATTGCGGACAGGCAAGACGTACCTGCCGCCCCCATCAGACCAACAGCCAGATCTCATCCGCGGATGCTCTTCCTGGCCGGTCTTCAGCATATACAGACAGTTCCCGGGCTCCGGCACCTCCGGCCGAAGCGCGCCCCCTTCCTCTTGAAGCCATCCCCTCTGCCTGCTACCCTTTCCTCTCTACCGTCACTTTTTCCAAAGGAGAGCGCATGCGCCCGGCCCTGCTCCTGCTGCTGGCTATCCTGCTCCATGTCCAGCCTGTCTCTGCCGCCCGGTCTTTCGTCGACATCTGGGACGATGCCGTCCCGTTGTTGCACGAAGGGGTGGATATCATCGCCTCGGGAGAGGACCCCTCCGAACGCAGCTGGGCCGAGGTCCTGACGTTCCGCGATCCCAAATTCCAGCGCATCGTCTCCGAATGCTTCGCCATCCTCGCGGATTCCCAGGCTCTGGACCTCATCGCCAGCCGGGATGCCGCCCGCGACGAGATTGCCGCAAAGCGCCAGAAGATAGCGGCCCTGCAGCAGGAGCTCGTTTCCGCCCCCTCTTCACACTGGAACCCGCTCAAGGCCACGCGCAGCAGCCTGCAGGAAGATATCGCCGGACTGCGCAAGGAGATAGCAGATCTGGAACACGGTCTGGAGGCGGACAAGGAGCGCATCTTTGCCGAGATCTCCGCACGCGGCCTGCCTGTCAGCCGTGAACAGCTGGAGACCATGCTGAGCGCGGCCGACGGCAAGGATACCGCCAGCATCATGGCCGTGGCCGAGAACATCAGCGCCATCCAGCGCAGCATAGAAAGCCAGCTGGCGGCCCCGGACGCCTCTGTGGAGCTGCTCCAGACCTATACGGGCATCTACATGATGTGCAACAAGGTCTATGTCTACGCCCTGCAACAGGCCCTGCAGCAGATCGACAGCCGCTACCTCGACCGTCTGGGGAAAATAAGGAAGGAGGCTGCCCAGCTGCAGGAACATGCCCGCAGCCTACTTTCCGGGGCCGAGGAGACGGACCGGAAGATCCTGGAAGTGAACATCGCCGCCAACCAGAGGACACTGGATGCCGTGGACCTCTACAACCAGTATCTGTCACGTCAGAAAAAGCATTTGCAGCAGTTGCTGCAGCGGGCGGAAAAATCCTTCAAGGTGGCCGTCAATACCTATCGGACCGTCAAGACCAGCAGCGATCTGCTGGGGATGATGCACACGTCGGAAGCGGATTTCTCCCGCATCTTCGCCTTCCAGCCGCCAGACCTCTCCCTGCTGTATGATGCCCGGCTGCGGCAGGAGTTCGACGACATCACAAGCAGACTGCGGGCAGCGGAATAAGGCCGGACGCCCCAGAAACGGCAAAAGCTCTCCTCATTCGAGGAGAGCTTTTTTATGACAGAGCCTGTCACCGTCCGTCTGCTTCACGTACCGGCAGGGCACATCATGCCGCCTGCCCCGCTCATCGCAGCGGTGAGGCTGGCAAGGAGCCGCGCAAAAGTCTGCGCTGGCCTCCGCGCCCGGATCACCGCCGCCCGGATGGCGGGCTGTCTATTTTGCGCCTGCGGCACGCAGCAGGTCAAAGCCTGCAACAAAAAAAGGCTGGTATCACTACCAGCCTTTGCTTTCACTTGGTGCCGAAGGGGAGAGTCGAACTCCCACTCCGTTGCCAGAACTAGACCCTGAACCTAGCGTGTCTACCAATTCCACCACTTCGGCACAACAAAAGTGTATTTACGCCATCAGCGCCCATCTGGCAAGCATTTTTTGCCTCCCTTTTCCGTTTTGCGGAAACTGAATTTTTTTCTTTTTATTATCAGCATGATATAGCGATATTTGACAGATGTTCCGCATCGGGATAATCGACATTTTTGTCCGGCACAGCTGAAACTGCCGGAGGATCTCCATGCAAAAAAGCTCTTGGCATTACTGGCAGCAATGGCGTCAGCGTTTTTCCCTGCAACGGGATGTACATTTCGATCAGGGGATCCTGAGCAATGATTATTGCCGGGACTGTCGTTACTGTTGCGGCCCCCAGGACTGCGCCACCCCTTTTCCCATGAAGCTGCTGCCTTCGCAGCAGCATGCCCATCTGGAGAAGGACTTTTTTCTGCTTGCCCCTGATACGGCCTGCCTGGACGACAGGGGGTGCAAATCCTGCGGCCCGGAAGGCTGTCTTCTGCCACGGCAACGTCGTCCTGTGGCCTGCAGTCTGTTCCCGCTGGTCCTGCTCGATACGGGCCTTTATCTGTACAAGATCTGCCCGGCGGTCTTTTTCCTGCCGCTGGACCGCTGGCTCGTCATGGCCCGGGAGGCCGTAAACTGGCTTGTAACGCTCGCTCCGGAGGACCTGAAGCAGCTCGCCATCCATATCCCGGAAGCTATCGTGCGGGAACGCTTCATCGATCTGGAGCTTCCCCTGCCCTTTTCACCCCGGATGCCGGATCCCGCGTCTCAGCCTGTCCAGGGCTGACCAACAACGGTCCGATTCCGGCCTTTCCTTTCCAGGAGAACTCATGAAACGTCTCTCTACCCTTCTCATGCTGACGACCTGTCTGGCCCTCAATGGCTGCGGCCTGCTGGGAGACTCCCCTGAAACGCCCGAATACAAGCCCAGCCCTGTGGAAAATTTTATGGCCAATGCCGTGCCCGGTGACATCACCACCCTTTCCGATCCCGCCTTCGGGACGGACGTGCGCGTGAGCATGGAAGACAGCTTCTTCTCCGCGGCTGGTGAGGAATGCAAGCGCGCCACTGTCCGCAACAATTTCAATGAAGCCGAGATCATCGTTGCCTGCCGCAATGCTCAGGGCCAATGGCGGCTGGCGCCCCGCGTCTGGGGCCAGGGCATGCGTCCCGCTGTCATGCCGGCTTCCCAGACGGAAGAGGCCAAGGACTAAGCCCGGGGCCGTACCATGAAAAAGTCTGTTTTTCTTTTGCTGCTGTGCCTGCTGCTCCTGCCGCAGGGCAGCTATGCCGCTGACGCTCCGGCACCCTACGGAGCCAATCTTTTCCAGGGCAATTTCGGTCAGGGAGGAGCCGCCGGCGCCATCGCACCGGGTGACAGGGTCGTCCTGCGCCTGTGGGGCGGGAGCCTCAATGTGGATACCATCCTCGAAGTCAGCCCTGCCGGCCAGCTGGACATCCCTGAAGTCGGCCAGCTCAACGTGACCGGTCTGGCCCAGGACAAATTGCAGGATGCCCTGCGCAGCAAGCTGGCGGCCTCCGGCCATGCCGACAGCCAGATCTATCTGGCCCCCATGGATGCGCAGCCCATCACTCTGTTCGTCACCGGCAATGTGCCCAAGCCCGGCCGCTACAGCGGTTCCGCGGCCGATCCCCTGCTGAGCTATCTGGACAAGGCGGGCGGTATCGACACCGGGCGGGGCAGCTACAGGAACATCCAGGTCCGCCGCAACAATCAGGTCGTGACGACGGTGGACCTGTATCCCTTCATCCGTGAAGGCAGCATGCCGCCCATCCGTTTCCAGAATGGCGACATCATCGTTGTCCCCGACAAGGGGCCCACGGTCACTGTCACGGGCAAGGTACGCACCAGCGCCCGCTTTGAGTTGCCGGAAGGCAAGACCTCCGGGGCCAGCCTGCTGAAGCTGGTGGATCCGGACAGCAGCGCCTCGCATATCGCCATCAAGGGGGTCCGCAACGGCAAGCCCTACAATACCTATCTGCCCCTTGGCGAACTGGCCAGCCTGCAGCTGGCGGACGGTGACAGCATCGAGCTGCTGGCGGATGCCGCAGGCAATACCATAACGGTCACGGTGCAGGGAGCCGTACGCGGTGCCAGCCGCTTTCCCGTGCGCCGCGGGGCACGCCTGGATGAAGTGCGCAACTTTATCGCTGTCGAACAGGGACGCGCTGATCTGAACGGCATGTACATCAAGCGCAAGAGCGTGGCCGAACGCCAGAAGAAAGCCATCGCCGACAGCCTGCGCCGCCTGGAAGAATCCGCCCTTACCGCTTCGTCGGCCAGCACGGAAGAGTCCCAGATCCGCGCCAAGGAAGCGGAGATGATCGCCAAATTCGTGGAGCGGGCCAAAGCCGTGGAACCGGAAGGTGTCGTCGTCCTGAGCGACGGCCAGAAGATCGGCGACATCACGCTGGAAGATGGCGATGTCATCGTCATCCCGGCCAAGAGCGATGTGGTCCTCGTCAGTGGTGAAGTCATGATGCCCCAGGCCATGCTCTGGAGCAAAAACAATGACCTGGACGATTACATCAAGGGAGCCGGCGGCTATAACAGCCGCGCGGACCAGGATACCGTGCTTGTCATGCATCCCAACGGCTCGGTGAGCCATGATGGCGACAATATCCGGCCCGGGGACCAGATCCTTGTGATGCCGCGGGTGGCCTCCAAGAACATGCAGGCCGTCAAGGACATCTCGCAGGTCATGATGCAGGTGGCCGTGTCTGCCCGTGCCATCCTGGGCCTGCCCACCCTCTATTAAGCCTTCCCTCCTCTGCCGACACGAAAACAGCCCGCATGGTTCGCTCCATGCGGGCTGTTTTCGTAACCAGGAAAAGCAGCGGGGACTCTTGCCGGGCAGCCGTTATCCTGCCAGGAGCATCCCCACACCGGCGCACAGCAAGATGGCGGCATGCACGGCGCCGGACATCGCCAGCACAAGCAGGAGAGCTGCTCTCTGATGCCGGTTCACGCTTAGATACGGTCGAAGTACAGGCCTTCGAGGAAGCGTTCCATGGCTTCATCTGCCTGACTGATGAACTGTTCCAGCGGGAAACGCTTGCCACAAAAAGGACAGCGCATGAAGGCCTCGTGGCAGGTACGCGCGATCTCCAGCTTGTGATCGCATTCAGGACAGGACAATGTCGTCTGGGCCTGCCGGGCTGCAAAATAAGACATGTTTCCTCCCTTGTGTGCTGAGGAACGCACACGATGCCGCCCCTTATGCCGGGACTGACAGCGGCTGTCAATTGTTCTTTTTTACACAGCCGCTTACCCGCTTTTCTGTGAAGATCAAAGCACAGGCGGTGCGGCTGGCCATGATTTACATGCTTAAAATATATTTAATAAATTCAAAACACTAAAAATAAACACCAGATCCGGGGATTGTCTTT
>ENA-UEYI01000070-UEYI01000070.1-human-gut-metagenome-genome-assembly--contig:-NODE-70-length-89352-cov-4.880840_pt1 | contig 89352 bp, 81 predicted proteins | sample MGYA00242900_ERZ507916 | MGnify/ENA primary metagenome ERZ507916 (study PRJEB26167, sample SAMN06115521) | human gut metagenome | host: Homo sapiens | place: China:Chongqing | collected 2015-09-02...
CTTGCGGGCAAAAGGGCGATTGAGTTTCAAAACGGGCGTTTTCGGCGATATCGAGCCTCCAAAGGCGGCTCGCTGTGCCCTTTGGGACAAAAACAAAAACTCAAAGCCCGGGGGTGCGGACAATTCCTTGGACCAGCCTAAGCGGCTAGTCCCTTGCTTATCCGGTACTGCATGGGGCTCATCCAGCCGAGCGATTGCTTCTTGCGGCGCTCGTTGTAGAAAACGACGTACTCGTTCAGCAGTTCCATGAACGAGTCCACGGTGACGCCATCCCAGTCCCGATAGTAGAAGAACTCGAAGCTCCTATGTATGTCAACTCTCTCTATTCGCCTGAGATTTCAGCCAGGCATCGTATTCTTCCAGGAACCGAACGTTCATCAGGCGGCCGGTCTCAGCGTAGCTTACCCTTTGGAATCCGACGTTGAGGGCCTTCCCCGCTTCCACCAAGGTAATGCCCAGAGCTTGTCTTGCGGGGCGCAGATCCTTCCACGACGGCCCTTTGATTTCGAGCGGGTTGCGCAACGCCCGGAACACCTCGCGGGCGATGTAGCGCTTGAGGCACCTGATGGCCTCCTTCTTGGATTTTCCGTCGCGCTTGCGCTTTCCGACGTAATCCTTGGTCCTCTGATCATACGACATCCTGGTCACTGCGATCTGGTAAAGCGCCCTGTTGGCGCGCCTGTCGCCCCCTCTGTTCAAGCGATGGCGTTCCGTTTTGCCCGAGCTCGCCAGCAGCGGGGCGACGCCGCATAGGGAGGCGAACTCGGCCTCGCTTTTCAGCCTTTCGGGATTTCCCCCGCCGGCCACGGCCAGGGCGGCGGCGGAAACGGTGCCGCAGCCGTAAATGGTGAGCAGGGCAGGGGCATTCGCCTCCAAAACCCGCTTCATCCTCTCCTCGATTGCGTCTGCCTCCCGATCCTGGAGATCCCAGGCTTTTCCCAAGGACCCCAGGGCCAGAATGATGCCGCCAGCGGCGGGGTCGAGCGTCGAGAGAGCGCTTCTGAGATTCTTCCTGGAAAGGCCCTCCAACGACCTTCTCAAATCCTCGGGCGCCGTCACTATCAGGGATTTCGCAGCGTTTATCATGGCCGATGTGGCCTGCACGAGGCGGTCGCGGGCTATCATGAGCTGCCTGAGCTCTTCCGTCCATCCGGACTGGTCCTTGGGCTTCGACAGGTTGACCCTGGCGAGAACCTGCCGCGCCGCCACCTCGGCGTCGGCCGGATCGCTCTTCGGACGGCCCGGCTTGCGCCTCGCCCTTCCCGGCACCATCACCTCATACACGCAGTACCCAAGCTCAAGGAGCCTTCGCGTCAAGCCGGCGCCGTACGAGCCGGTCCCCTCGATGCCGACGCCGACGCACGTTGCCGGGCCGCCTATCTTGCCGGCGAGGGCATCGTAGCCCTTCGCGTCCGCGGCGAACCTGAATGTCCCGATTGCTCTCCCCATGTGGTCGAGGAGACAGAGGGTGTGGGTGTCTTTGTGGGTGTCGACGCCGGCAAAGACGAGGTCTTTCTCCAACTCGCTCATATGCAGCCCTTCAGATCAACGCTTGCGATACGATCCGAACCGAAAGCTGGCTAGACAGAACACTGATGGGGGCTGTACCATGCGGGTTGCTAGGTCCACGCGCTCGAGCCCATGCTCCTATTAGGTCATTGGCCGGCCTTGGTCGGGGCCGACGCGAGGCTCTTCGAGTTGAGGCCAGTCGCTGGAATCGACGGCAGTTCTTTAATGGGCCATCGCGTCGGCTCATGCGCATTTTCGCCGATAACCCTCGTCGATAGCGCGATTCCCATTATCAGTGTTCTTGAGGCGGCCGAAGAAGCCTTCGCAAGCCGAGTTGTCCGGGCTGCAGCCCTTCTTCGACATGGACCGGGTCAGGCCGTTTCCCTCGCATATGCCGATCCAGCCGGGCCATCTGTAATGGCATCCCCTGTCCGAGTGGCAGACCGGGTGCTGGCCCGGGGAGAGCGTCCCGCACGCGTCCTCCAGGGAGCCGTTGGCGAGCGCCGCGTTCGGGCGCCTTCCGATCCGCCATGCCACGACGAGGCCGTCGTGGCAGTCGATGACCGGGCTGAGGTACGCCTTCTCCTCGCTGGGCAGCTTGAACTCGGTGATGTCGGTGAGCCACAGCTTGTTCGGCGCGTCCGCGTGGAAGTTGCGCCTCACCAGGTTGGGGGGCGCGTCCGATATCTCCCCCTTGTAGGAGTTGTAGCGCCGCTTCCTCTTCAGGTAGGCAACCTTGCAGCCCTCCTCGGCCATCAGCCTGCGCACGACCTTCTCGCTGACGACGCCGCCGCCTTCCCGCAGCTCGTTGTGCACGTACCGGTAGCCCCGCGTGCCGCCGGCGCCGTCGAATATCCTCCTGATGTCGATCCTGAGCTGGGCGTGCCTGTCCTTCGCGCGCAGCTTCGCGCGGCAGTACTCATAGGAGCTCTTCGAGATCCTCAAGGAACCGGTGAGCTCTCTTAAGGGGCGGTCGGACTCCAGCCTCAGCTTGTCGATCAGCACGGCCTTCTCCATGTTGCTCATCGAGCCGAGGCTCCCTGCTTTTAAAAGGTCGACGGCTCCCCTCAGGATGTCGTTCTCCAGCTCGAGCTGCCGGATCCTCTCCTCGAGGCCGCCCTCGAAGCCGGCGTATGCCGGCTCGTCGCCCTCGGGCTTTCTCGAGCGACCGCCCATCCGCGCCTCCTTCGTTCCGCCGCCTTTCAGCCAGTAGCGTACAACATCGGGGCTCCCGATGCCGAGCGCCTCCGCGATTTCCCTGCAAGACGCGCCGCCCCGCGCCATCTCCATCGCCTTGCCCCGGACCTCGTCGCCGTAGGGCTCGAACTTGGCCCCGCGGGACCTCTGCCGCGGCTTGGCCGCGGCTGCCGCCCAGCGGCGCAGGGTTCTGCCGGGCACGCCCGACATCCTGGCGGTCTTCTCGACGTCGCCGGTGAGCCTCAGCATGCCGAGGGCTTTGTCCTTTGAGTCTTGGCTGTACATACGGACTCCTGGACTGGTCAAGGTTTCTTGGACGGAAAAATAAGCTTCTTCAGGCAACATCTCGCTCTAGGTCGCACGGGGCGTTATAGTCGATCGATGAGTGCATCCTCCGCCTGTTGTAGTAGAGCTCGATGTATTTGAACACGTCCTGCTTCGCCTCCTCCCTCGTCTTGTAGCCCTTGCCGTTCACCAGCTCGCGCTTGAGCGTCTTGAAGAAGGATTCCGCGAGCGCGTTGTCCCATGGGTTGCCTGGCCGCGACATGGATTGGGCGATTCCATGGGACTCGAGGCAGCGCTGGAACGCCCGGGAAGTGTACTGGGAACCCTGGTCGTCGTGAAAGACGAGGCTGAAGTCGTCGGGCGGGCTCTCCCTTCCGACTGCCTGCTCGAGCGCATCCGTGACCAGCTTCTCGGTCATGCGCTCGGACATCGACCAGCCCACGACTTTCCTGTGGAACGCGTCGATCACAGCTGCGAGGTAGAGCCATCCTTCGCCCGTTCCGATGTAGGTAATGTCGCCCACCCATAGCTTGTTGCGGGCTTCGACGTCGAACGCCCTGTCCACGAGGTTCACGCGCGGGTCGCCCATCTCGACCGCCTTCGCGCGTTTGTGCTTCCTGCTCGCCCCCTTCGCCTGCAGCCCCAGCTTGCGCATGACGGCGAGCACCCGTTTCTCGCTGACGACGATGCCGTCGCGCCTGAGCTCGCGGTTGATTCGGCGGTACCCGTAGCGGCCCTTGTGAAGATCGAACCTCTCGGCGACGAAGCCCTCCAGGGCCTCCCGCTCGATCTGTGCGTTGGATTTCCTCCTCTTCACGTAGTCATAGTATTCGGATTTGGACACGCGCAAGATCCCGCATGCCTTCCTGATGGGGCCGAACTCGCCCCTATGCTCTTTGAGGAACTCGCACCTCACGCATGGTCTTGACTCAAGAAGGCCCGGAAATTTTTTAGCAGCTCGTTCTCGCGCTCGAGTTCCTCGATCCTTTTGCGGAGCTTCACGATCTCGTAATCCTTGTTGACCTTCGGGCTGCCGTTTCCGGGGAAGGCGTTCTCGCCCATTTCCTCGTACTCCTGCGCCCACCGCCTGAGCGTCGAGTCCTTGATTCCGAGCTCCCTCGCAAGGTCGACAGCCCTCATCTCGCCGCCGAGGACCACCCTCGCCGCCGCTATCTTGAACTGCTTGTCGTAACGCTTCCTCTTCTGGGTCATATAGAACACCTTTCGCCCTTAACTTGGTGTCCAAGAAATCTTACCCTCTCCACTCCTGACCGGACCAAACGGTCCAACTATTCGTCCGCACCCCCGTCCAACTATTCGTCCGCACCCCCTCAGGACGTTGAGTTTTTGTTTTTGTCCCAAAGGGGCTTCCGGCCGTGATTCGGGTGCCCGATTGGGCGGAATCGCCCGTTTCTGAAACTCAACCGCAGCATCACGCGCAAGACACTCGCAACAACTGCAAATGATTGGTCGCGGGCGGCTTCCAACGCGATTCAAAAGCCGCAGGTCAGGCGACTGCGCTGCTGACAGGGAAAGGGAGTCGTATCGGGCGGCTTGCCCATGAGTCGACGATGAGGCCTCCACCGAATGTCGAGAACATGCTGGTAAAATAGGCAATACTTTTCATGACAGGAGACCGAGCATGGCCGAACCCCACGATAGGAAGCCGATCCTCACGATCGAGCAGCAGATAGAGCACCTCAAGCAGAAGGGCGTAGCCTTCGAGCTGTGTTCCGAGGAAGAGGCCGCGGACTACCTGCGTGACAAGTGCAACTTCTTCAAGCTCGCATCCTACCGCAAACTCTTCTCGAAATACGAGGGAGGCCCGCGCGACGGCCGCTACGTAGACCTCGACTTCGGCCAGCTGCGCCTGCTCGCGGCGCTCGACCAGGAGCTGCGCCACGCCCTGCTCGGCATGACGCTCGACATCGAGCATTTCCAGAAGGTGACACTGCTTCGCGAGATGGAGGACCGTGGAGAGGACGGCTACGCCATCGTGGCCGACTACATGGCATCGCTTACCACTGCAAACAGGGAGTACCGCCTGCGCGAGCTCAAGATGAGCGGCCGCAGCCCCTACAGCTCGAGCCTCTACGCGAAGTACTCCGGCGACATGCCTGCCTGGGCCTTCCTTGAGCTCACCTCGTTCGGCACCCTCATCGACTTCGTGCGCTTCTGCGCCAGGCGATGGGGCGACAGGCGCCTCGAGGCCTCCCACTACGACCTCAAGCGCGTGAAGTCCGTCCGCAACTGCGCCGCGCACGGCTCGTGCCTGATCAACTGCTTCGCCGAGAGGGGCGCCGCCCGGGGCTCGGCGTCCAGCGGCGTCTCCCGAAGGGTCGCCGCCGTGGGGATTCCCAAGGCGACCAGGAGGAAGTGGATGGGGAATACGGCCATGCAGGAGGTCGCGACCGTGCTCGTGGCGCACTCCGGCTTGGTACCCGAGGGCTCCTCGCGCTCGCGCGCCGCATCCGAGCTCGCCGAGATGTTCGCCAGGGCCGACGGCGGAACCGAGGCGCTGCCCGACAAGGGGCCCGACGCCGCAGCTCGCTCCGCGCTCGAGTTCCTTCGCAGGTTGACAGAATCGCTCGGGTTGGTAGAATAGCCTGCAGATAGCAAAACCTTCACGGTTTTAGGGGCGGACTTGCGCAAGCGACTCTGCCCTATTTTTATATTCACTCGCTATAGGAGACGGATGATACCTGGGTCAATGACAGAACTGAGAAGCCCGGAATAATGGAGCCAGTTAGAAACCCTCGGGTTTGCGGGGCGGGATCGTGAGAGCGATTCTGCCCTATTTTTTTCCTCCGTCTGCCCCAACCAAGTAGTTCGAAGATAGCCTGTAGGTGTCCTCGTGGGCGCCTTTTATTTTCAGGGAATCGGCCGCTTCATGAACGAGCGACCGGCTTGACCTAGATCGAACCGCCTTCATCTCCGTCTAGGCGCCGGCAATCAACATCGTGAATCCGCGCGTGCTACAATGCGGGCACCAGAGATGAAAACACAGTCCCCGTCGGGTAGTCGTGGGCGTGCGGGAGTCCGCATCAGTAACCTGCCTCCTTGGTTGTCCCTTCTCTGCATGGTCATCTACATAAAGGAGGAACCAGCCATGCAGATCAGCGTGTCGTCCACCCTGACCGTATATCACGACGGCCAATTCTGGGTCGGGCTGGCGGAGCATGTCGAGGACGGCAGGTACGGCGTCGCCCGCATCGTCTTCGGCGCAGAACCGTCCGATGAGGAGATCCTGCGATTCGTTACAAGCAAATGGGCGAAGCTCGCGTTCTTCGGTGACGATCCGTCCGAGGCGAGCGAGCCCGCGAAGAACCCCAAGAGACGCGCCCGCGAGGCGGCGAAAGCCCTCAAGCAGCCGGCGATGAGCACCAAGGCGCAGCAGGCGCTCGCGAATCAGCGGGAGACGATGAAGCGGGAATCGGCTCAAGCAAGAAGCCAGCGTCGCGCGGATGAGGCGGAGGCGCGCTTCGAGCAGCGAAAACTGAAGCGCAAACAGAAGCATCGCGGTCATTGATACCACCATCAACCCATATATAGCAGCAGGCGTAGCTTCGATTGAAACTACGCCTGCCACCTGGTGCTATAACGTTATACAGAACGTATGTTCTATACCCACTCGATGACTAACCCAGTCCGAGCACTACCGATGCGTGTCGCGTCATACCGCCTAAGAGCTGATTCGTTCAGAAAAGGTTCAGGGGGATCGTCGAGTTTATTGCACCCTCGCGTTTTACAAAAGAGAGTACAAGGCCCTTTAGCTCGAATTATTGCATTTAGAACCCCGCCGCTCATCCATCCTAGCTTGCCCAAACAGCCCTCCCGCGATGTCCATGTTCCAACGGATGGGTACCATTTACCCGGGTGCACCTGGGGCAACGGGCCGGCAGGCCCGCGCAAGGTCGCTCGCATAACACACAACATCAAACACGACAGAAGAGGCGAACGACAGATGCCGGACCCCGGACGACAGCACCGCGGAAGAGAAGCATTCCAACCACAACCGAACGAACATCGCTCCTAGGCAGGCGCCCGCATGGGCGCCTTTTACTTTTCAGGGACTTAGCTGAGAGCTAAGCCACGCGGCTCATGGCCGTTTCGTGGAGGCCCGACCAGCTCGACCCACCTCGACCCGTCTCCGTTCCCGTCATGCGCGCGATGCGCCAGCAGGCGGTTCAATCGTCGCGCAGACGAAAAGGGACACTGTGCCGCGCGGTGTGCCCGCACGGTGCCGCACGGGAAGATTGGAGGAACCATGGCACGCACAGCCGAATGCGCCGCGCCCGAGAACAACCAGGGCCGCGACGAATGGATGACGGTGATCGAGATGCAGCAGTACATGAGGGCGAGCCGAAACAAGGCGTACGACCTCATCTGGTCGGGAGAGATCGACTCGTACAGGCTCGGCAGGAAGCTCCTGGTTTCGAGGGCGTCAGTGGACGCCTACATCGAGTCAAGGAGCGGCAGGAAATGACGGCGGCGACCGCCCCGGGAGCCGCCCGCGGCCGGGCACGCGAGGGAGCCTCGAGACGAAAGGAGCTCGAGGACGACCATGACCAAGAGCACTAGCAGGAGCCAGGTGAGGCTCATCGCATCGACAAACGCGATATTCGGCGCCGACGAGGCGTGCGCGATGCTGCGCATCAGCCGCGACGCCATGTACCGGCTCGCCAAGGACCGCGACGACCCGTTCCCGATCCGCTACATCGGCGGCAAGACGCGCGACGGCATCGTGCTGCACGACGAGCTCGTCGCATGGGTCGAGCGCAACAGCGTCGTCGGCTCGCCAAGAAGGGGCTAGCGCCATGGCGGCCGCAGGCCCGAGGGGGCGCGACGGCCCCTCCCCGCGCGAGTTCGCGACGGTACGGCACTTCATGATGGCGGACCTCGGCCTCTCAGGCCTTCCCCTGCTCGTCTACGCGCGCATCTTCGGCTTCTGCGACGCCGGGTGCGGCTACTTCGAGAGCAAGGGCGGCCTGGCCCGATTCCTCAACGTGCAGGAGCGCAGCGTCCACCGCGCCATCCGCAACCTGCTCGACCAGGGCCTCATCGAGGAGTGCGGCGTGCACGCCCCGGCGCGCGGGCATGCCACCAAGCGATACCGCATCGTGCGCGAGAGGCTGCCGCCCGGAGCGTTGGCAACCCCTGACGATTCGTCAGGGTTCCCGGCGCGAAAGGGTGACGAAATGACAGGGTTCGCCGCGAACAAGGATGACGAACCGTCAGGGCTCGCAGCCCGAACCCCTGACGAAATGACAGGGAAACCCCTGACGATATGCCACCCAATAAGCAAAAGGGACAACAAGGACTTCAGAAGATAAGGAAGGGGCGCCCGATGGACCGAGCGGGACTCATCACCCTGGAGCAGGCCCGGGCCGCCGGGCTCTCCTTCGACGAGCCGGAGCCGAGGGCGTGCCCGCACTGCGGCGCCGCCCTCGAACCGCTCGGCGCAGCGCTGGCGGGCAGGGTCGCCTGGGTCTCCAGCGCCCCCTGCCCGTGCGAGGGCGCAACCAGCGAGCGGGAGGCCGAGGCGCGAAGGCGCGCGGCCCTCGCCGCCAAGGAGGAGGCCGCCCGCCGGGAGAAGGCGCTCGCGCGCGCGGGCATCCCCAGGCGCTACTGGGCCGCCGAGGCCGACCGCCCCGAGTTCGCCGAGTACATCGCCTCGTTCGCCGGCAACGGAGGCGCCGGGCTCTACATACACGGGGGCGTCGGCGCCGGAAAGACGCACGCCGCCTCCGCCATGGCCAGGCTGTTCGCCGAGGCCGGCTACGACGTCGCCTTCACGACGGCCAAGGGCATGCTCGAGCGCGTGAAGGCCACGTTCGACGAGGGCGGCACCGAGGCGGCCGTCGCGCGGTACGCCAAGTGCGACGTCCTCGTGCTCGACGACCTCGGCAAGGAGGACGCGACGGAATGGTCCGTCGGCACCGTGTTCAGCGTGCTCGACGCGCGCTACGAGGACATGCGCCCGACCATCGTCACGTCGAACTACGCGCCGGGCGCGCTGGCGGACAGGCTCGCGAGGCGCGGCGAGCGCGTAACGGCAGAGGCGATCGCGAGCAGGATCTCCCAGACCTGCAGGCCCGTCTACCTGGGCGGAAGGGACAGGCGCCGGCTCGGCTAGCTTGTGCGCTTCCCGTGGAGGCGCGGACGGCTCGACCCAGCTCGACCCATCGCGGGCGGCCCCGGTCGCCGCCGCAATCGAAATCGCTATACACGTCTTGGGCGGCGCCGACGCGCCGGCACGCACGCCTGCTCCGACTCGCACCGTGCCCCCATCGCGAGGACGCCGCCCGCCAAACAACAAACGAAAGGCGGAGGGCCCATGGACGGCTTCGAGAGGATAACCGGCCGCGAGCACGACGGGCTCGTGGAGAAGTGCCAGGAGAACGGCTGGCTCAAGGTCGGCGGCTTCGACTGGCAGGACGACCCGTTCCTCGAGGAGTACCCCTACGAGTTCTCCCGCACGGACAGCGTCGACAGGCTCCGCGAGGCGCTCGGCTCGGGCAACTGGGCCATACGCCAGGGGTTCTGCTACCGCGACCTCGCGTTCATCCAGCAGGTGAACGGCGGCGACGAGTGGTGGACGCTCAAGCGCGACGGCGACGCGTGGACCGGCTTCGAGAGCTGGAGCTTCGGCGCCATCGCCCAGGAGCCCGAGCGGTTCGAGCGCGCCATGCGCGACATGTGCGAGGCGACGCCGGAGCAGTGCCGCAGCGGCGAGTGGGCCCATCTGCACGAGAAGGCTCCCGAGCCGCTGGCGCAGCGCGCCGCGTCCGCCCGCGAGGCGAGCCGCGCGCACGCCGGGCAGGAAGCCCGCGCCCCAATGGCGCGCGAGAGGGCCGTCGGGGCCGAATAGGGACGACCGGGGCGCGAAGGCGCCCTTTTTCATCTCGACTGGAAGGGAGGCGCGGGATGGCGAGCGACTACGGGGACGAGGCGGGCGGCAAGCTGCTCGACTGGATGCTGAGAATCGGCCAGGAGGCCGGCGCCGAGGCAATGGCGCGCAGCGCGAGGGAGCTCTCCGAGCGCCTCGCGGGAATCCGCGGGACCATCGCCGGCGGGCGCGCCGAGGCCATCGCGGCCGACGGCGCGCCGACCTACGCGAAGCTCAGCCTCGAGGAGCTCTCTGGGCTTCCCGAGTACGCGACGATCAAGGAGGTCGTCTCCGACAAGCTGCGCGCCGCGTCGGTCGAGCACCACATCATCCCCGGCGAGGGCCGCGACTGGCTGCTCTTCAAGGTGGAGGACGCCCCCGAGGTCGACGAGGCCTTCCGCCAGCTGGAGCAAGAGACGGGCAAGGCCGCCGATCGCGCAAGGGAGCGGCTCTCCGAGATAGCCGAAAGGCGCCAGGCGCCCGAGCGGCTGGCGGAGCGCGCCGAGCGGGCGCGCGAGGCGTCGAGGGCCCACAGCCAGGGCATCGGCCGGGACCGCGGCCCGCGCCAGATCGAGGGGCCCGAGAGATGAGGTGGCAGGCGGCGGCCGCGCTGGCCGCGGCGGCGTTCGCCGCGGGAGACTTCGCGGCCGCGGCAATCGCGGCGTCGGGCGCGAACCCGATCCTCGACCCGGAGGCCGCCATGGCGGCGATCCCCGCGGCGCTCCGCGCGGGGCGCGTCTTCTCCGCGGAGGCGGTTCCCCTGTGCGCCGGGACCGCCTGCGCGTGCGGCGCGCTCCTCGCCTTGGCCCGCTCACTGGGGACCAAGGGGGCCCGGCGCGACGGCGAGGAGCACGGTAGCTCCAGGTGGGCCACGCGCAAGGACATCGCGCCCTTCGGCGACCCCAAGGACCCCGACAACAACATCATCCTCACCGACAACGCACGCATCCGCCTCGTGAGCCGCAGGTTCGACCTCTCCACCGACACCAACGACAACGTGCTCGTGGTGGGAGGACCCGGCACCGGCAAGACGCGCTACTACGTCAAGCCGAACCTCCTGCAGGCCAACGCCAGCTTCTTCGTGACCGACCCGAAGGGCACGCTCATCCGCGAGATGGGCGGCGCGCTGGCGGAGCTCGGCTACGAGATCCGCGCGTTCGACACCATCGACTTCACGCGCTCCATGCGCTTCAACCCCATAGCCTACATACGCGACGAGGCGGGCGTCATCCGCTTCGCCCGCGGCATCGTCGCCAACACCGAGGGCGAGGCCGACCACAAAGGCGACCCCTACTGGGAGAAGGCCGAGCGCCTGGTCTACACCGCGCTCACGGCCTACCTCGTCATGCACTGCGAGCCCGCCGACCGAAACCTCGACGGGCTGCTCACGCTGCTCTCGCTCGCCGACGCCCGCGACGACCCGGGCTACATGAGCCCGCTCGACATGGTGTTCCGCGAGCTGGAGACCGGCGAGCGCTACGTCAGGCGCGGCGGCGCCTCGGCGGAGGGCGGATCGCTGCGCGGCTTTTCCGAGGAGGACGGCGCGTGGGAGTGGGTCAAGGTCCGCGAGCCCGCGCCGCCCGACGACTTCGCGCTCGCGAGCTACCGCGAGTTCCGCGTGGCCGCCGGCGACACCATGAAGTCGATGCTCTCGAGCTGCAACGTCCGCCTGAAGCCGCTTTCCATCCGCGCCGTGCGCGACCTCACCTCCAAAGACGAGCTCGACCTCGCCCACATGGGCGACGAGGGCGCCAAGGTCGCGCTCTTCGCGTCTATGAGCGACACCGACTCGACCTTCGACTTCCTGTTCGCCCTGCTCATGGATACGGCCGTGAGCGCGCTTTGCGCCGAGGCGCTCGAGGCGCACGGCGGCTCGCTGCCCACAACGGTGCACTTCGTCTTCGACGAGTTCGCCAACATCGGGCGCATACCCGACTTCGAGCGGACCATCGCCGTCACCCGCAGCCGGAACATCGCCGTCTCGATGATCGCCCAGTCTCTCTCGCAGCTGAAGGAGACCTACGGCGACAACAACGCCGAGACCATCGTGAACGCCTGCGACACGCTGCTCTACCTGGGCGGAAAGGCGAACGAGACCAACGAGGAGATCAGCAAGATGGCCGGCAAACAGACGGTGGCGAGCGAGACGCAGAGCGACTCGCGGGGCGCCGGCTGGACCCGGACCGTGAACCGCGGCATCTCCGAGCGCGACCTCATACAGCCCGCCGAGGTGGCGCGCATGCCGCGCGAGGACGCGCTCGTGCTCGTGAACGGGTGCATGCCGCTCATGGACCGGAAGTACCGGCTCGAGCGCCACCCGCGCTCGCGCCTGCTCGAGGAGGCCGCGCGCCGCGGCCCGTTCGACTTCGCGGAGTACCGCAGGCAGAAGGAAGGCAACTCGTGACGGGGCCGCGGCGGGCGCGGGCCTCCCCCGCCGCGGGGGAGGAACAGCAAGGAACATCGTCAACCGAAAGCAAAGGAGAGCAGCATGCTCGCAAACGTCATCAAGCTCGTGTCGGGCTGCGTGACCTTCCTCGGCGGCTTCCTGGTCGTGTGGGGAGCGGTCTCGCTCGGCCTGGCCATCAGGGAGCAGCAGGGCGGCCCGCAGATCGCGACCGCCATATCCACCATCGCCGGCGGCGCGATCATCATCGCCGCAGCGGTCTACTTCGGGATGCTCGACACGTCCTGGCTGCCCGCCTAAGGCGGGTGACAGACCATGTCGCTTCAGATCCCCATTCAGAAGGACATCGGCGAGTACGAGGAGAAGATCGTCGGGAAGATGAGCCTGCGCACGCTCGCATGCGTGTCGCTCGGCTTCGGCAGCGCGGTCGGGGCGGCGGCCTTCGTCCACCTGGGCCTGCACGCCGACGTCGCGGACGCGGCCTTCCCGATCATGCTCTGCAGCATGCCGTTCTGGCTCGCCGGGTTCTGGCGGCCCTTCGGCATGCGCGCCGAGGAGCTGCTGCCGCTTTTGGCGGCACACGAGCTCTCCCCACAGCTGCTCGCGTACGAGCCCTGCCTCGCCGGGAGCCTCCCCGAGGGCTCGCCGCGCCCGGGCCGCCCGGGACGTCGCGCGAGGCGCAGGGCAAGGAAGAAAGGAGCCGAGCTCTATGAGCCGAGCAAGAAGCAACAAGGAGAATAGGCCGAAGCGCCCGAGCACCCTCGGGCTGCTCCTCGGCGGCACGGGCGGGCGCAAGGACGCCTCGAAGGGCGCGGAGGCCGAGCGGCAGAGGCGCCGCCGGGAGCGCGACCGCTCGCGCGAGATGGCCGCCTACGTCGGCTACGACGCCATGTACAAGGACGGAATCGCCCAGGTGATGCCCGGGGTGTTCAGCCAGACGGTCGAGTTCTCCGACATCAGCTACCAGTCCGCGCGCAAGGAGGCGCGCGAGACGGCCTTCACCGTGATGAGCTCGCTGTTCAACTACTTCCCGGCGGACTCCCACGTGCAGCTCCAGGTAGTGAACGCGCCCATCCCCGCCGACGAGGTCGGCCGCAAGGTCTTCTTCGAGCCCGGGGAGCGCGCCACCGCCGGGCTCGCCGAAGAGTACAACCGGATCCTCAACGACAAGATGCGCGAGGGCGTCTCGAACCTCGTGCGCCACCGCTACCTGACCTACGCCGTGGGCGCCGACGACGTCGACGCCGCGGTGCCCAAGCTCGCGCGCATCCGGGGCGACGTGGAACAGACGCTCGCGCGCATACGCTGCTCGTCGCGCGCCCTCGACGGCGTCGAGAGGCTCGAGCTTCTGCAGGGGCAGCTGTGCCCGGGGTCGCGCTTCGAGTTCTCCTGGGACAAATTGTCCCCGACGTCGGGAGCGCGCACGAAGGACTTCGTCATGCCCTCCACGCTCGACTTCAAGCCCGAAGGCAGGTCCGACTGCTTCCGCAGCGACGAGCGCTACGGCGCGGTGCTCGCGGTGCGCAGCTTCGGGTCGGTCATCGAGGAGACCTACCTCGCCTCCATCATCGACCTGCCGCTGCCGCTCAACGTGACGCTGCACGTGCAGCCCATCGCGCAGAGCGAGGCGCTCGCGCTCGTGAAGCGCCAGATCGACTGGATGGACAAGGAGATCATCGACGAGCAGATGAGCGCCGTGAAGAAGGGCTACGACTACCAGATCCTGCCGCCCGAGCTGCGCTTCTCGAAGGAGGAGGCCGAGGAGCTGCTCGACTTCCTGCGCAACAAGTCCGAGCGCCTGTTCGTCTACACAGGCCTCGTCTACACCTGGGCCGACAGCCTCGAGGAGCTCGACCGCCGCGTCCAGCAGGTGACGAGCGTCGCGCAGGGCTGCACGATCGGCCTCGAGCCGCTCCACTTCCGGCAGCGCCAGGCTCTCAACTCGGTGCTCCCGCTCGGTGACAACCACGTCACCGTGAGCCGCTACCTCACCACGGGGCAGGTGGCCATGCAGATGCCCTTCGCCAGCCAGAGCCTCGACGAGGCGGGCGGCGGCTACTACGGGCAGTCCAAGGAGAGCGGGAACCTGGTGCTGTGCGACCGCAAGCGCCTGGCGAGCCCCATGGGCTTCGTGTGCGGCAAGCCCGGCTCGGGCAAGAGCTTCTCGGTCAAGCGCGAGATAACCAACACCGTTCTCGCGCACCCCGAGGACGAGGTCGTGATCTTCGACCCGGCCGGCGAGTACGGCAACCTCGTCGGCGCGCTCGGCGGCGCGAACGTCGAGCTCGCCCCGGGATGCTCGGCGGTGCTCAACCCCCTCGACACCGCCGACGTCGCGGACCGCGCCGACGCCGCCAAGCTCGCGTACAAGACCGACGCGGTGCTCGCGCTCTCGAGCGCGCTCATGGCCGAGGGCCGCGAGGGCCTGCCTGAGCGCGACCGCTCGATCATCGCCCGCTGCGTCGGCGAGGCGTACCGGGAGTGCGCGAGGGACGGCCGCCTGCCCACGCTCGGCGACTTCCACGCGGCGCTGCTCGCTCAGCCCGAGTCCGAGGCCGCCGACATCGCGCTGCGCTACGAGCGCTACGTGAAGGGCGCGTTCTCCTTCTTCAACGGCCAGAGCAACGTGGCGCTCGACAACCGCATCACCAACATCGACATGCACGGCCTCGGCCAGAACATGCGCGTGTTCGGCATGATCACGGCGCTCGAGATGGTGCGCAACCGCGTGATGGTCACGCCGCCGCGCCCCAACTACACCTGGCTCTACATCGACGAGGTGCAGAGCCTCTTCGCGCACCCGACGGTGGTCGAGTACTTCGCCCGCCTGTGGCGCGAGGGGCGCAAGTTCGGCCTCATCTGCACCGGCATCAGCCAGAACACGAGCCACATGCTGGCCAACGCCGAGGCCCGCGACATGGTGCTCAACTCCGAGTTCTTCCTGCTGCACAAGCAGTCCACCGCCGACCTCGACGCATGGGCGGAGATGCTCCAGCTCTCCGCCACGGAGCGCGGCTACATCGGCGACGCCGTCAAGCCCGGCGAGGGGCTGCTCATCAGCGCCGGGATCCGCGTGCCCATCACCGACGACTTCCCGAAAGGCCCGCTCTACGACCTGTGGAACACCAAGCCCGCAGAGGTCGCCGAGCGCGAGATGCGCCGGGCGGCGCGAGAGGCGGAGGAATAGGAATGGCCGTCCCGAGCGAGGGCGGCGGGATGCTCGAGGTGGTCGGGGCGCGGCGCCGCGACGTGCTCACCGCGGGCGACGTCGCGGAGACCGAGCGCGACGCCCTGGGAAACGTCTCGGAGGGCGCCGGCCCGCTCGACGAGGCGGGAGGCCCCGCCGCAACGGCGAAGGGGCGCCCATCCAGGCCCGACGCCCCGGAAGGCGGGCTCGGGGACAAATTGTCCCAACCCGCCGGCGACCGGCGCGCGGCGGCCGCGATGCGCTCGCGCGTCGAGGCGGCGAAGCTGGCGATCGTCCGGGAGGCCGTCTCCCAACTCGACGACTCGGAGGAGCTCGAGGGCGCCTCGGGCATGTACGACGCGGGGCGTGCGGCCGAGAAGGCCGCGGGAAGGCTGCGGCAGAGGAAGGCGAAGAAAGCAGCCCAAGGCAGCCGCAAGGCGGCGACCGCCCTCGGCGCCCCAAAGGGAGGCGCGCGCGGCCCCGAGGCAGCCGGCGCGACCGCCCCGGCCAAGCACCAGGCGACCCAGGCGGCCGCGCAGGCGTCGGGCGAGGCGGCCCGCGCCGCGGGGTCGAAGGGCGCCGCCTCCGCGATCGCGGGCGCGGTCTCGGGCGCCGCGCCCGCCCTGCTCGGGGCGGTGGCCGGCATCGTGGCCTTCGTCGCCTGCGCGCTCGCCGTCGCGCAGCTGCTGAGCGGGCTGTTCGGCTTCTGGGACGACGCGGCCTCCAAGCGGGGCCTCGAGGGGCTGCCGCCCTACATCACCTACGAGATGGTCGAGGCGGCGCTCGAGTGCCAGGAGGAGTACGGGCACCCGGCGGGCTGCACCATCGCGCAGATCATCCAGGAGTCCGGCCAGGGCGACCGCATGAGCCAGCTCGCAGAACGCGACCACAACCTCTTCGGCATGAAGTGGTGGTCGGGCTACGCTGGCTGCCCCGAGGTGGCCGGCAAGGCGAACTGGGCCACCAGCGAGGAGTACGTGCCCGGCGAGCACACCCAGATCACGGCGAGCTTCATCCGCTTCACCGGCGACGCCGAGTGCATCCGCTTCCGCAGCAGGGTCTTCCTGCAGGCGGAGCGCTACTCGGGCAACGCCCTCATCCGCGAGGCGATCGAGAGGCGCGACTCGGACAGGATGGCCGAGGGGCTCAAGGACGCCGGCTGGGCGACCGACTCGTCCTACGTCGAGTCCCTGAAGTCGATCATGGCGCAATGGGGCCTCTACAGGTTCGACTCCATGACGGTCGAGGACCTGAAGGACGCATCCGCGAGCGGGAACGCGATCGTCGAGGCGGCGTACAGCCAGCTCGGCGTGCCCTACGTGTGGGGAGGCTCGACCCCCGGCAAGGCGCTCGACTGCAGCGGACTCACGCAATACTGCTACGCGCAGGCGGGCATCCGCATAAGCCACTACACGGGTTCCCAGTACGAGGAGCTCAGGCGCATACCGCTCTCGGAGGCGAAGCCCGGCGACATCCTCTACCGCTCGGGCCACGTGGCCATCTACATCGGCGACGACAGGTACATACACGAGCCGCGAACGGGCGACGTGTGCCGTATAGCGAGCGGCATCGGCAGCTTCAGCTGCGCGCTCACCGCGAGATAGGAGAAACCAATGCAGGGAAAGTCAAGGGTCATGGCCGCCGTCGCGGCAAGCGCGCTCGTCGTGGCGCTCGGCGCGGGCGCGGCGCGCTGCGCCATCGCCCCGCAGGAAGGCGCGCAGGATAGTCCACAGGAGCAAGAGCAGCCCGCGGCTGCAGGCGCCGACGTGGCAACCGGGAAGGCCACCTCGGGCGCCGAGGCGCTCTGGAACACCGCATGGACGGGCGCCGACGACCCGACAGCCACGCTGCGGATCGTCGAGGGCGCCATGGTGGAGAGCGCGGGCGGCACCGAGCGCGCCTGGTTCTTCTCGGCCGAGGAGCCCTCCGAGGCCGGCGGCGTGCTCAGCATGCCCATCGAGGTCAAGGGAACCGGCGATAAGGCGGGAGGCCTGTCGCTCATCCAGGTCTCGGGCGATGGGGACAACCGCACCCTGGCATGCGACCTTCTGATGCAGGCCTACGTGCCCCAGAAGGCGCAAGTCGGAGCGTTCTCCGTGACCGGCACCGACGACCGCCTCTCCGAGGCGCTTGGCGCAGACGTCGCCGCCATCGAGGAGGCCGTCGCCGGGAAGGCGGCGGAGGTGTCCCCGCAGGCGACGGGAGCCACCTGGGACAAGGAGGTGTGGCTCGACTACGCCGGAAACGTCGCGTCGACGACCTTCACGCTCGACGACCCCGCCTCGACGGTGGTCACCGTGGTTTCGCGCGGCGGCTCGCTGGAGGCGATGTAGCCGTGCGGGCGCTTGAATCACAACGCCGAAGGGCGTTCGCCATCTCCGCCGCGACGGCATTCGCCCTCTGCGCGCTCCTGCTCGTCCCCGCGCAGCCGGCATACGCCGACATAGCCGGGGACGTCAACGATTGGCTGTGCGGCCTTCTGCGCGACTGCTGCAACTGGATGTTCAAGGCGCAAACGGGCGTGCTCGGGTCGATCGGCGCGAACGGGATCCTCTCGGCCGACTTCGCGCACATGCTCACGAGCTCGAGCGACCTGACCATGCACGACGTCGCCAGGGGCGTATGGCAGGCTGCCATCCTGCCGATCGGGTGCGGGGTGCTCGGCCTGGTCTTCACTCTGAAGCTCATCGAGATCTCCCAGCGCATGGACGGCAGCCAGAGCCTTCCCGGCGTCAAGGAGGTCGTTTTCCTCCTCGTGTTCTTCGCCGTGTTCCTGTTCCTCATACAGAACAGCTTCGACCTGATGGCGTCGATCTACGAGGTCTGCGGGCTCGCCATCGACCGAGTCGAGGCGCTCTTCGGCGCCGGAGGCGCGCTCGACCTGCCCGAGGTGTCCGTCGTCACCACCGATGACGACATCCCGTCGCTCATCGCCATGCTCGTCGTGAGCCTCATCAGCTGGGTCGTGGTGCTGGCGGCCTACGTCGTCGCCCTCGTGGTCTGCTGGGCCCGCGCGCTCCAGCTCTACATCATGGCCGCGTTCGCCCCGATCCCGCTGGCGTTCCTCGGCATGGACGCCACGCGCCAGATAGGCCTCGGCTACCTGAAGAGCTTCGGGGCGGTCTGCATCGCCGGCGTCATCATCCTCGTGCTGCTCATATCGTTCCCGCTCGTGCTCGGCGGGCTCACCGGGGCGAACCCCGGGACGGGCACCCCGGCCGACGCGGTCGCAAACGGGCTCACCTACGCGCTGCAGTACCTGGCCATGTGCGCGCTGCTCATCCTGGCCCTCGTGAAAAGCGGCTCCTGGGCGCGCGACATCGTGAGCGGCTTCTAGCGGAAAAGCGAGGAAGGGGGCGGTCGCCATGAGATAGGGGCACCGCGCCGGGGCACGCGTCCCGGCGGATGAAGACAAGGACCGATTGAAAACGAAAAGGAGGAAAGACATGGAAGAGAGGAAGAACGTGTACCTCTCGCTGCACAAGAGCTTCGTGCGCGAGGGCATCGAGTACACCGACCGCGCGACCGGCGAGGCCAGGACCTTCAACTCGGCGACCCTTCCCAAGGGCACCGTCGTCGACGGCGTGGACGTGGGAGGCTACGAGTTCAGCCCCATGTTCGTTAACGAGAGCCGCTTCAAGGGGGCCGACTTCCGAGACATACCGCTGCTCGCGAACCGCGAGGTGTGGCTGAGGAAGACGGTGATGGGCCCGGACGGCCAGCCCGAGCTCGACGAGGGCGGCCGCGCGGTCAAGGACACCGTGAAGGTCATGCCGGCGCAGCTCAAGGAGGCCGTTGACGCAGGGCGCTCGCGCTACCTCGCGGAGCGCGCCGAGCACGCCCGCCAGGCGAGCCGCGCCGCCGAGCACGAGGCGCCCCGCGCACAGCGAAGCGTCGAGAGATAGGGAGGCGGAAAGATGAACGCAGCGAAAGACTGCACCTTGCAGGAAAAGCTCCTCCGATGCGCCATGGCGCTCATCCTGGCGGCGGGGGCGCTGCTCGCCTCCGTGGCGGCCTCGCCCGCCTACGCCGCGCCGAGCACGGTAGACGTGTCCATCGGCGGCAAGATCCCCTACGGCGGCTTCGCCACCACGTGGATGAGCGCCGACGGCAACATCGCCTACTGCGCCGAGCCCTCGTCCCCGACGCCCGCGCCGGGCTCCTACTCGACGAGCCCCGTGCCGAGCGGCGACGTGACAGCGGCGATCTGGTACTCGTTCGGCTCTCCCGGCTTCGACGCGTCGATGTTCCCGGGCAGCTGGTACGACGGCGGCGGCTGGGACGACGCGAAGTACGCCGCGGCGAGCCATGTGCTCATCGCCTACGCCTACTCTGGGTCCGAGTCGGCTGCCACGCACGGCACGAGCGCCGAGTTCGCCTCCTGGGCGAAATCCGAGCTGATCGGCGGGACCTTCGCCAAGATGAAGGCGGGCGCCGGCAGGGTCTCCGCCGGGTTCGAGGCGTTCTGCGTCAGGACCGGCGGCGGCTCACAGACGCTCGTGAGCTTCAGCTGGTCCGCAGGCGGCGTCAAGGTCGCCAAAGAGGACTCCGAGGCGGGCGCAGAGCCCCAGGGCGACGCCTCGCTCGACGGCGCGAGCTTCTCCGTCGTTAACGAGACCGGCCGGTACGTGCTGGTCGGCGGCAAGTACTACGCCGACGGAGAGGTCTGCGCCACGATCAAGACCGCGCCCGAGAACGGATCGCACGTCGCCGCGACCGGCGCCGACGCACTTCCCGCAGGCAATTATCGCATCGTCGAGTCCGGAGCGCCCGAGGGCTACGACGCCAGCGACGCCTCCGTCGCGTTCACCGTGAAGGCCGGCGAGGTGCGCGACCTCACGGGCGACCCCGTGACCGACGAGGTCTTCCGCGGCGGCGTGCAGGTGACCAAGTCCGACAAGGAGCTGCAGGCGTCCGAGGCGCTCGCGGGCAGCGGCCACAAGGAGGCGCCTGGCGAGCACCCCGGCCTCGACGGGATCGAGTTCACCGTCACGAACCGCTCGGCGCACAAGGTCCTCGTTGACGGCGAATGGCACGAGCCGGGCGAAGCCGTGGCCACGCTGACCACCGCATGGAACGACGAGGCCGGCGCCTACACCGCGCAGACCGCGGCCGACGCACTGCCGTACGGAACCTACGACGTGCGGGAGACGGCGACGAACGGGAGCTACCTACTGACCGACGGCGAGCCCCGCACCTTCGAGGTCCGCACCGGCGGCGAGATCGTGAGCGCCTCCGCGGACGGCGCCGCGCTCGAGTTCCGCGACCAGGTGGTGCGCAACGACCTCGAGCTCTCCAAGAAGAGCGAGACCGACAACGCCGGCCTCATGGTCCCGTTCGCCATCGAGAACGCGGCCACCGGCGAGACGCACGTGCTGGTGACGGACCGCAACGGCGACGCGTCCACCGCGAGCAGCTGGAACAGGCACTCGAGGGACACCAACGCCAACGACGCCCTGCTCGGCCATGAGGGCCCGATTGCTGCCGCCGACATGGACCCGAAGGCCGGCATCTGGTTCTCGCTCGGCGAGGACGGCTCCTCGGCGCCGGTCGACGACTCGCTGGCGGCACTGCCGTACGGCGCCTACACCATGACCGAGCTGCGCTGCGAGGCCAACGAGGGCCTCGAGCTCATCACCAGGAGCTTCTGGATCGAGCGCGACTCGACGGTGGCCAAGGCCGTGTGGATGGGCCTTGACGACCAGGAGGGCCCGCGCATCTCCACCACAGCAAAGGACGGGGCGGACGGCGACAAGGACGTCTCGGCCGACGCCGAGGCCAAGGTCGTCGACGCGGTGGCCTACGAGGGGCTGAAGGCCGGCGAGGAATACGAGCTCTCGGCAACCCTCGTCGACAAGGCGACCGGCGAGCCCGTGACCGATGCCTCGGGCAAGCCCGTGGGGGCCAAGGCCGAGTTCGCGCCCGCGCTCTCGACGGGCAGCCAGGACGTAGAGATCTCCTTCGACGCGAGCCTGCTCGGCGGCCGCGACCTGGTCGTGTTCGAGAGCCTTCGCAAGGACGGCGCCGAGGTGGCGTCGCACGCGGACCTCTCCGACGAGGGCCAGACCGTCCACGTCGCCGTCGAGGTGGGCACCCAGGCGGCCGACGCCGCCGACGGCGACCAGGTCATCGAGGCCGGCAAGGCAAAGGTCGTCGACACGGTGGCCTACAAGGGCCTCGTCCCCGGCGAGACCTACATCGCCGTGGGCACGCTCATGGACAAGGGCACCGGAGAGCCGTTCCTCGACAAGGACGGCAACGAGGTGACCGCGCGCACGCCCTTCGAGCCAGAGGCGCCCTCCGGCACCGTCGAGGTGACCTTCGAGTTCGACACCGAGGGCCTGGCCGAGGGAGACGAGCTCGTCGTCTTCGAGAAGGTCCTGGACTCCGCCGGCAACGTCGTTGCGACCCACGAGGACATCGACTCCGCCGAGCAGAGCGTCGTCGTGGACAACCCCGACACGCCCGAGGTGCCCGAGGAGCCCTACGCCAAGACCGGGGCCGACGCCCCCGACGCCACCGGCTACGCCGTGGCCGCAGGCATCGCTCTAGCAGCTGCGGCGGGCGCGGGCGGAGTGCTCGCGTACCGCAAGCGCAAGACGGCCGGCGCAAGCAAGGACGCGGCAGCCGAAGAGCCTGCCGAAGAGCCGGAAGAGTAGCGGCGCCGCATCGATACCGAACCGGAGGCCCTGGGCGCCCGCCCGGGGCCTCCCCTGCGAACGGGGGAGGACATGAACAAAGGGAAAGCCGCCACGGCACTCGCCATTGCCGTGGCGTTGCTGGCGCTGGCGGCGCTCGCCGTCCTGCCGCTGCCCGAGAGGAACCCGTACGGGGTGCACGAGGCGCCTGCTGCGGAAAAGGATGCGGCAATGGAGGCTCAAGAGACGGGAGGCGGCATCGACTGGGACGCCCTTCCCGCCTCCGTCGTCGCTTGGGTGCGCGTGCCGGGCACGACCGTCGACTACCCGATCGTCCAGGGCCGGCCCGAATCGCCCGACTTCTACCTCACGCACGACGCCGGCGGCGAAAGATCAGCGTGGGGCGCTCCCTACATCGACGCCGGGTGCGCGCAGGGCGCCGAGAGCCCGCTCGTCATCGTCTACGGGCACCACATGTCCGACGGCACTATGTTCGCGCCGCTCGCGCAATACTCGTCGCGCGGTTTCGCCGAGGGGCACCGCACCATCCGGGTCTACACCCGCGAGAATGCGATCGAGCTCGAGGTCTTCGCGGCTGACGTGGTCGACGCGAGCTCAGAGGGCAAGCGGACCAACTTCGCCGGCGCTGCGGAGCTCGACGCCTACCTCGGGGACAAATTGTCCCAGTGCGAGGTCGTCCTGGAAGATTCGGCGGACATCGCGCATGCCTGGGCCTTCGTGACGTGCAGCTACCAGACGAGCAACTCCCGCACCGTGGTCTACGCGAAGGAGGTGGAAACATGGGATTCGCGCCCTTCGGAATAGGGCTCCTCATGGGGCTCCTCACGCTCACGGCCTACGCCTGCTGCGCAGCCGGCGACGACGACCGAGACTAGGACTTGCAGATCGAAACTACAACCGAATATGGCCCTTCGACCCCTTGCCGCTATATCTCGGCAAGGGGTCTTGCATGTGGTGAGATAATTTACGCACTTGATAGAAACAAGACGCTGCCGGCTGCTTCTCGATAAGCTTCCGGTTGTCCATGAATAGAGGTACGCAATTGGGAAAGATTAAGCTGCAAGACGTCAAAAGGGCCATCGACATCGGAAAAGACGTTCTGCCCTTCGTTGAGCCCGCTGTGAACAAATACGGGCCCGCTCTGATCGACTGGGGGCAGCAAAGGGGGAAGCAGGCGGCAGATAGCCTGGGAGAAGCCAGGGACTCATTCCTTTCAAAGGGTCGGGCAATCAAAGACAAGAAGGAGCAGCAAAAGTCACTCGAGGCATCCCGCAAGAAGGCCGTGGCAAGCTCGCTTCCGCCGATCTCCGCAAAAGATTTCTTCGAGAACTTCGAGAACAACGTCTCCAGCGAAGCCGACCTCAGCGATGGGTACATGGCGATCGCCGGCTGCTACGCCGTCGTCACGATGAAATCGGCACGAGAGAAAGACCCTTCCGCCTACGAGGACGTCTATGTCGGTTGCGGCAAATCCATGGGCTTCAGCATATACACACAGCTTTGCGGTTTCGGCAACATCGACGTCTACGCTGACTTCAAGTTCAAAAGACCAATGATGATTCTGCTCTTCCCGTGTGAGGAGAAAGACCTCGAGACCCGCTATGAGGCCCTCGTCAGGGATCTTCAGGCCGAGGGCTCGTACAACAAATGGGACGTCCTGGCGCGTTCCGATGAGGCGAGATAGGCGCTAAGAGCATGAGCGACAAAGAACTTGCGCCAATCAGCGTCGAGGTCGTTCCCGTCGAGGACTTGGAGAACATCAGGCTCGTCGCGAACGCCGATGCGGGCAAAGAGAACAACGTCGGCATCGGAGAGCGGGCGGACGCCATTCTCGGCCTCGCCTCGGACGTCATAGACCTCGTCGAGGAAAACAGCTCTACAAAGTCGAGGTTCCCGAAGGCTACAGCTTTAAGGACCTCGTCGCCTCGAAGAAGGATCCGGAAGCGGTAAGGGCCCTCGTCCGAGACCCGAAAGGTCGCCTGAGCGGCGACGTCTCCCTCAAAGCCGCTGGGGTCAGCCCCGCACAGATCGCCAGCGTCGGCCTTGCCGCAGCGGCGATGGTTGTCGGTCAGGCGTACATGACCGAAATCAGCGACAGCCTCCAGTGCATCGACGCCAAGCTGGAATCGATCGCCTCCATGATCGCCGGCGACCAGAGGGCGAAGGTCAAAAACGCCCTGGACATCGCTAGGACCTACGCAGCCCTTCATGACGATTACCTCCAAAAGCCCGCCGAGGCACGACAGGCGGCAAGAAACGAGATCGAGGGCAGGTACAACGACGTCGGTCAGGTAATCGATTGGATTACCGAGCAACTCGCCGGCATCGAAGACAAGGCCAGGGACGCCGCTGAGCGCGAAAAAGACCTCGAACCGTTGCTTAAAGAGGTCCAATCCTACGAGGCTCAGTTGGGGGTGCGGCGTGGAGTATGGACCACCGGTTTCTCGGCGCGCGCCTCATTTCTCGACAGCGTACACACATTGTTCGCGTTCGGCGCCGCATCCCCTTTTTCCCAGGATCTTTGTTCCGAATTGAGATACAGACGATCAGAGGCTATCCTGCTCATCAGGATGCTTGCATACTTTGATGGTGCGAGTTGCGGACACGCAAGAGCTACGCGTTTGGTTCGTTTTCAGCGGTGTTGGAAGTATCGGCTCAATGAAAAGCCAAGTCGACATTTTCGTGGACCGAGGCTTAGAAATGGCTTTTCTCGCTTGCGCAGACATGGTGCATAAAAGCGTTTTGCTTGGGAATTCTAACGAAATAAATAACCACATAACGTAAATGCAGCCATAGATACAAAAGGAATCGAATGGCCAGAGAGGACTGCGCTTACCGATGGTCGATTCTTGACAGGCAAACTCAAGCCTCGTTAATATTACATGGTTTGCCAGACCGAATTAACAAAGGAGGGGTGTCGTGGTTGGTCTTTTCCGCACGTGGATGAGCGCCTAGAAAGCGGCGCTGTTGTGGCGTCGCGCTGTTTTTCTGCACGCCATTTCACGATTGGACATAACCATGATATTTGAAACCTCTCGGGGCAGGTCTGCTCTGCTGTGCCATTCATGGCAATTCAAGCTTTGTTTCGTATGGGGCGGGGAGCTCGTTTCGACATTGACGAGTTCGATTCTCCAGATGGGTCTTATTTGGCATCTCGCCCTCACGACAGGGTCGCCTTCTCTCCTCTCCTTAGCATCGCTGGCAGGCTTTCTGCCGATTGCTTTGTTCGGAATCCTTGCGGGCGCCGTTGTCGACAGACTGCCTTTGAAACGTGTCCTCATCGGCGCCGACCTCTTCATTGCCGCGGTGGGTGCCGCCTTGGCGATTGCCTCGTTGGCCGGCAGCTTACCTGCATGGCTAATTCTCATCGCCCTGTTTCTCCGTGCAGTTGGTACTTCGTTCTACACGCCAGCCTCCCAATCTCTCACGCCCCATCTCGCCCCACCGGAGCATCTCGTTCGCCTATCGGGGGTGACTCAGGCGATTCAGTCCGGCGGATACATTCTTGGCGCCGCGCTTGCAGCAGTGATTTATCCCGTGGCGGGCATTACCGCTATGATTGTCCTCGACGTGCTGGGAGCGCTTTTCGCTTCTTTAGCCGTCCTCGCCGCACAGATAGACGCAGGGGGCCTCGACGAAGCCGACCGCAGCTTGTCCTTTTCCAATAAGGTTCGAGAGCTCTTCTCTGAGATTTCGGACGGCTACAAGCTGATTAGGGGGTACAGGGGGCTGTTCGCCCTTCTTTGGTGCGGGTTCGTCTTCGCTTTCGCGTTCTCTCCGCTCGCGGCATTGTTCCCAATAATGACCTTGGGGCATTTTGGCGGTAGCACGGGGGATGCCGCTTTGGTGGAAATCCTTTTTTCTGCAGGCATGCTGGCTGGGTCCGGTATCTTGGCGGTTACGGGAGGGTTCCGCAATAGGTCGTTCACCATGGTCGCCGCGATTGCCGGCTTCGGCATTGCCGCAATCGTATCCGGATCGCTCGGCCCGTCATTGTTCGCTGCTTTCCTGCCGGTGAGCTTTCTTATGGGCGCATGCTCCCCGTTGTACGCGGGAACCCAGACTGCCCTTATGCAGGAGCAGATACCTCCTGAGTACCTAGGCCGCGTTTTCGGCCTCTACGGAACCATCATGGCTTGGGCCATGCCCATGGGCCTCGCAGCCCCCTCCGTTTTTGCGGATCTGCTTGGAGCTCCGTTATGGTTCGTCGGCTCTGGAGCGACCATGGTACTGCTTGCGATGGCTATGCTGCTTGCTCCGAGCGTCCGAAGCGCGGGGAAAAGAGATACCGGGCAGATTCAATAGCCCAAGTATTCGAAAAAAAAGAGGCAGCAGCCATCGGTTCAAGCGTCAGCCTTCAAGCCCTTGCGACGACGAGGTATTGCACTGACATCCCACATCGCGCTCCTTATTCGTCGCCAACTATCATTTTCGGATTTGCCGGCTTGCGCAAGGTCAAAACGCTCGCGCCGGCAATTGGGCAAAGGCGAAAAATCGACGTGAGCAATCTTTTTTGGCATGGCTGCGTTTCCAGTAAAACGCTAATACACAAAAGGCGGTTCAACCTATGGAACTCATAGTCAAAGCTAAAGACATCTTTTTGGAATATGCCGGCCGCGATATCCTAGATATCGAAGAGTTGGAAATCTACTCCTACGATCGCATCGGCTTGGTGGGAGACAATGGCGCAGGCAAAACCAGCCTGCTTAAAATTCTGAGCGGCAATCTTACCATTGCGGACGCCGACGTCAGGCGTTTCGGCAGCATTGCCCTCATCGGCCAACTCGATGAACTCGACCTTGATGCGGCTCAGGGCAGTGGTGAGATGCTCTCCCGTCTCAACGTCGCCGGAGTGGCGCAGGAGACGATGAGCGGCGGAGAGGAGACACGCGCCAAGATTGCCTCTGCGCTCTCCCAGCATGCAAGCGCGATCTTTGCTGATGAGCCTACGAGCCACCTCGACCAAGACGGCATCAGCCTTCTCGTCGGACAACTCAAGGCATTTGATGGAGCCCTGCTCATTGTGAGCCATGACCGTTATTTTCTCGATCAGGTAGTGGACAAGATCTGGGAGCTCAAAGACGGCGGTATTTCCGAATTCTGGGGTGACTACTCCGACTATCTGCGACAGAAAGAAGAAGAACGCAAAGTTCAGGCGGCTCGATACGAAGAGGCGATGCGCGAGCGCGAGCGCCTTGAAGCCGCCATCGAAAAACAACGGAAAAAAGCACGGCAGGTCGACGCCAAGCAGAAGGGCGCAAAGAAAAGCAACGAGAATGCAGGTCGATTGGGACATCAGAAAGCAACCGGCACCAAACAGAAGAGGATGTACCAGGCGGCTAAGAACATGGAGAAGCGCCTCGAAGCGCTCGAAGGGATTGAGGCCCCTGACAGCATTCGCACCGTGCGGTTCCGCCAGAGCAAGGCCCTGGAACTGCATAGTAAATTTCCCATCTCGGCAGACGATTTCAGCTTGAGCTTCGGCAACTGCGTGCTCTATGACCACGCGAAATTCGAGATACCGCTCGGTGCCAAAGTGGCCATCACCGGTGGCAACGGTACAGGAAAGACCAGCCTGCTGAAGGCAATCGCTCGACGCGCCGACGGTATCAACATCTCTCCCAAGGCAGAGATCGGTTACTTCGAGCAAACAGGCTACAAGTTCGACGCCCGTCAGTCTGCGATCTCGTTCATGCAGGATGGTTGCGAGTACAGCATGACCGAAATCCGAAGCATCCTCGCCTCTATGGGAATCGGACCGCGTGACCTGGCAAAGGACGTTGGCGCTCTCTCGGGAGGCGAAGTCATCAAGCTGCTGCTCGCGAAGATGCTGCTGGGCAGATACAACATCTTGCTCATGGACGAGCCTGGAAATTACCTGGACATCAAGAGCGCCGAAGCCCTCGAGCAGATGATGAGCGCCTATGCCGGAACGATAGTGTTCGTCTCCCACGATAAGAGGCTGGTCGAGAACGTCGCAGACATTATTTACGAAATAAAGGACACCAAGCTAGTCAAAATCTTTCAGCGCGAATAACCCTAAATGAGCAGGATATATTCCCAGAATGGAGACAAAAGGCCTCGAAGGGGGGGGTGCCTCCAGGCCCTGTCGGCGCTCGCCATGACGCGCATGTACTACGACGGCAGCATGGACGACCGCAGCGCCCTCATCGAAGAACAGCGGATCCTGGACAAATCTCAGGGCTTTCTGAAAAAGAGGCAGGTCCTCGCAGCGCTCATGGAGATGAAGATCGGGGGCATGAAAGGGACGCCCATCGCGCTTCCTCGCGGAGCCCAGGGAAACGCCCTCAAGAGGCTGGTCTCTCAGACCCCCAGAGCCGCTGCAAAAGAGCAACTCCTCGAAGCTAAGGTTGAGATGCGCGCGAGCCTACGCTCCGGAGAGTCGAAGCTGAGGTCCGAGGCCGAAGATCGAAAAGGCAAAATCCAACGCATCGCGGCGGTATCCCGGTCAGCCAGGACGCTGCTCACTGATGGGACCGACTGCTGGCTCATCGACGATCAGACAGATTAGGAAAGACAAAGAGGCGGGCAATTGCCCGCCTCTTACTACATCACCCACTTGAACACGGCGCGGAACAGCCAGACGAAAAAGCCCAGCGTGACCTTAAGCGCCGCCTTGAGGAACCTACCAAGCCTCTTCATCGACGTCACCCCAATCTTCCTTGACCTTGCGGGCACCATCCTCGGCGCCCTCTTCCTTCTCTTGCGCGAGCAGCCTCGCCAGCTCGTCGGGCACGCCCGGGACCTCCGCCCTCCCCAGCGCGCGCTGCAGCTCCTTTATCTGCGACTTCAGCGGTTTTGAGGGAGGACCCACGTGCTCGCGGTAGCAGGCGCCGATCGCGGCCGCGTCGCACAGGTATCCCCGCACCCGGGCGAACGCCTCGTCGCCGTCGAGCAGGACGCGCCGGGCTCGCCCGAGCTCGGCCTCCGAGGCAAGCATGAAGCGCCATCCGCGGGACCTGCGCGCGGCCGGGATGCCGTCCGCGGGCGCGTCGGCGCGCCAGTCGTCGCGCACCTGGTGCCAGTTCGCCGTGAGCCAAAGCCCCTTCTCGGGCACCTCACGCATCTCGAGCTCGAACTCCGTGAGCATGTTCGCGCCGGAGAACGGCGACCCCTCCGTGAACGAGAGCGTGTCGAACAGCGTCGTCCTGCCGCCCTCGTACTCTATCCTCACCATCATCTCCGGCCCCTCTCCCTGCGCTGGTCCTGCTGGGCCCGCTGCCGCTCGGCGGCGAGGATGCGCTGCTGCTCGTCCTCATGCCGGCTGCCGCGCTGGTTGTCGCCGGCTTCGCCGCGCTTGTCGCCGTTCCCGTAGCGGGTCTTGAGGGGCATGAGGCCGTTCTCCGCTATGTAGGCTCGCGCAGCCTCGAGGCGGCGGTACCCCTCGCCGCCCGCCTGGCCGCGGCGCTCGAGCGTCGCCATCCTGAGACCGAACTCCTCGATCGACTCGACGTCGAACTTCGCGCAGGTCTCGAGCGCCGAGGAGAGCCTGCTCAGCTCCGAGAGGTCGTTGAGCTCGAGGGCCCGCTCGGCGGCCTCGCGGATGCGCGCGGCGCTCGCGTCCGTGGGGCGGTAGGCGCCTTCGCGCTCGAACCGCCGGCGGAGCATCTCCTTGCCGTAGACGAACCCCAGGCGCTCGCCGCTGACCTTCTTGGACGGCTCCTCTGCCAGGCTGAACACCCAGTCGTCCCGCCTCGCCTTGGCCGAGTTGTCGGCGACGTGCACGCCCAGGGCGTCGAGGATGCCGAGGAACTCCGCCTCGTCGCGCGCCGTGGTCTTGGCGAGCGCGACGCGGGCGCGGATGTCGCCGACCCACGAGTAGCCGCCCGAGCGCATGATCTCCTTCTCGGCCCGGCCCAGGTAGACGCTCCTGCGGCTCCTGGGCCCGCCCGCGCCTGTTCGCCCGCGCGCTTTCGACGGCGATTCGGGCGCCCGGTCGTTGGAGAGCCCCGACAGCCCGCGCTCGCGGGCCATGTCCTGAAGGTCGCGGTTGAGGTCCTCGGGGTGCTGGGTCTGCATGCGGTAGCCGGTGCGGAGGTTGGCGTTGTTCACGACGATGTGCGCGTGCGGTATGCCGCGGGCGTTGTCGTCGTGGTAGACGATGGCGATCTCGTGGTCGCCGAAGTGCTTGAGGGCCCACGAGCACGCGAGCTCGCGCAGCGCCGCCAGGTCGATGTCGTCGCCGGGGTCCGGCGAGAGCACGAAGTGCTTGAACGTGCGCGCGGGCTTTCCCCGCCAGGGCGCGTCCGTGCCGAACGCGGCGCGCGTGGCGTCCATCTCGGCGTCCCAGGCGCAGGCCTCCTTGGCGTCTTCCCCCAGCGCGCCGGCGTCGCGCTCGTCGTAGCTCAGGTTGAACAGGTCGCGCGCCAAGGCGCGGCCTCCCTTCTCGAGGTAGCGGCGGATGCCTCCCGTCGAGCCGTGGCCGCTTATCGGCTTCAAGATCGGCATGGCGAGCCCTCCACGAGCGAGTCGGCGCCGATGCGCCCGAGCTCCGCCGCCATCTCGCGGGCCGCGGCGTTCACGTCGGCGAGCTCGCGCTCGATCGTCGGGATGCTATCCGCGACGAGGTCGCGGTCGACGCGCCCGTGGCGGGCGTGGAAGTTGATGAGGTTCATCGCGTGCACGGCCTGGTTGTAGTGGTAGCCCCACTTCGTGAGCTCGCGCGACATCGCCCACAGGGCCCTGCGGTCCACGAGTATGCGGTGCTCGTCTCCCGCGTTGGCCTCAGTCGACAGCGGTATGCGCACGAGGTAGCGCAGGTACTCCGACTTGCTGAGACCGGCGCGTTCGCACCGCTCGCAGAGCGCGCCGTAGTCGCCTCCCTCCATGCGGAACGTGACGCGGCGCTCCTTGCCTTTGGCGGCGCCGGCTTCCTCTTCCATGGCGGATTCCTTTCCTCGGGCCCGCCGTGCGGCGGGCGCGTCTCTCTAGGGGCGCGGGGGATCCCCCGCAGGCGGCTGCCCGGCTCGGGCGCCGCCTCTGGGACCGGGCCTCGCGAAAGCGGGCTCTTAAACGGCCCGCGGCATGACGGGTCCGAGGCCGCCCGGTCCCCAAGTGCTATGGACGCCCGACGCGATGTCGGACGCCATAGGCTACTTGCTGGATTTCGGGCCTGGGGCCCTTCTGCGGCGCTTTCGGGCATCGGTGCCCGCATCCGCGTAGGGCGCGGTCATGAGCGCCATCTCCCGCAGCAGCGAGAGGTCGGCCGGGCTCGGGCTCTCGGGCGGGCTCTCGAGGAAGTCGGCGACGAGCCTCGCAGCCTTCGCGATGCGGCCGTCGGGGCCTGCCTGCGCCTTCCCCTCGCTCCTCACGTAGTCGGAGAGCTCGCGCTTGGTGCGCCGCCAGGGCTCCATCGCGGCGTGCATCTCCGCCTGGCGCTCCTTCGGCATGCCCGCGAGCGTGCGCACCGCCTCGGCGGAAAGGTTGCCGCGGTCGGCCTCGGCGGCCCACTCGGGCGAGAGGTCCTCGGCGATGCGGCGGGCAAGCCTCTCCTCGCGCGCGATGGTCTTGCCGGAGACCTTGCGGCCCGTCTGCCGCGCGAGGAGGGCGGCCTTCACGTCGTCGACGCGCATGCCGGAAAGCGAGGGGTCCTCGGAGCGCAGGCGCACGGCGTCGCCCCTGAGCGCCTCGGTCGCGGCGGCGCGCTCGGTCACGGTGAGCGCGCGGGTGAAGTAGTTCGCGGCGTGGAGCAGCGTCACCGCCCTCTCGTCGTCGATGCCCTCTATCACGCGGCAGGGCATCCTCTCGTAGGCGGGGTCGTCCTTCGCGAGCAGCGCGTAGGCGGCCTTGCGCCGGTGCCCGGAGACCATCTGCCACGAGCCGTCGCCCACCTTGCGAACGAGCGGCAGGTCGGTGAGGCCGTCCTGGCGTATGGACTCGGCGAGCTCGGCTATGCCGGCCGGGTCCATGGAGTACGCGGCGTTCGCCGGGTGGTCGGCGATGTCTGCCACCGCGATCTCGGACACCGGGTAGCGGCCGCGGGTGCGCGACGCGCCGTCGAGGAGCCCCGTGATGGTGAAGCCCGCGGCCACCTGGCTAGGCGAGCTCACGGGACACCTCGTCGGCGAGAGCCTCGTAGTCGCGCGCGGGGCGGCTCCCAGGCTCGAATGCCGCCACCGGCTTCCACTGCCAGCTGCCCTCGCAGACCTTGCTGCTCGCGTGTATGACCGTCTCGAACTGCTCGCCCGGGAAGAACCCGTCGAGCACGGCCGCGCCTGTGGCCTCGGCGTTGGTCATGCGGCCGGGAACGCAGGTGCGCAGTATCTTCCAGCGGGGCGTGGGCATGCGCAGCGCGTCGGCGATGGAGCGCGTCGCCTCCACGGTGAGCGCCGTGCCGCGCATCACGGTGGAGTCGAGCTTCACGGGGATGACGACCATGCCGCCCTCCGCGGCGGCGAGGTAGGCGTTGAAGGCGAGTCTGCGCATCACGGGGCTGCAGTCGATGAGGCAGACGTCGTAGGAGTCCGAGGCGTCGTCGAGGGCGAACTTGAGGCGCTGCTCGCGCAGGAGCATCTCGTTCTGGTCGACGAGGTCGATGGTCGAGGCCACCACGTCGAGGTCCTCCCCGGCGGCGTAGGCGACCTCCTCCACGGGGGCGCCGCCGTAGAGCAGCTCGACCGAGGTGCGCCGCTCGGAGGCGGCCCGGTCGTAGAGGGCGAAGAAGTCTGTGGCAGACGCCTGCGGGTCGAGGTCGACGAGCAGGGTCCGAAGGCCCCGGGCGGCGAAGATGGCCGCCAGGTTCACGGCGGTCGTCGTCTTGCCGACGCCGCCCTTGTAGTTGGAAATTGCTATCGTGCGCATGGGTCGCGTCCTCTCTAGCGTGGGGCGCGCCTCGCCGCATCCGGTCCGGCGCGCCCCGAGTCTCGGAGCGTCGGGACAAAACCGTACAGATTTGTCCGACAAGCGGAGTGTACCACGAAAACGTACGGATATGTACGCTTTCGTGGTACATCACCATGCTATAATCCTAGATATCAATCATCCAGCGGGGCCTTTGGCAAGCGCCGCTTCGAGTTAGGTCAGGTTAGATGAAGAACTAGCGATGCCCGTTTCGGGTACCCCATACGACCACTCTGTACATCCGGTCGCGCTTCAGGGTGCCGCATCGCTTCAGTGTCTTCTCGTTCCGAATCCATACATCGCGTGCCTGACCCTGCGCGACCTCCTCTCAAAGGAGCTCGCCATGCAACTGAATCTCACTCACATCAGCTATACCTACCCCGGTACGGCATCGCCTGCCATCGAAGACGTCAGCGCCACGTTCCCATCGGGATGGACGGGCATCATCGGCGACAACGGATGCGGGAAGAGCACGCTCGCCCGTATCGCCGCCCGCGCTATTACACCCGATTCCGGGACAGTGAGCCCGAGTCTGTTCGCGTCGTATTGCCAGCAAGACTCGACGCAGGAACCGGACGATCTCTTCGATCTCGCATCGGATTGGGGCAAGGAGGCGCAACGGGCAAGGGCACTGCTCCGCATCGAAGACGACTGGTTCTGGCGCTACGACACGCTCTCGGGCGGTCAACAGAAGCGGATCCAAATCGCATGCGCCCTCTATGCACAACCAGATATCCTCATCATGGACGAGCCGACCAACGACCTCGATGCCGCCACGCGCGACATCGTGAAGGAGGCGCTGGCCTCCTTCAGCGGCATCGGCATCCTCATCTCGCACGATAGAGACCTGCTCGATAGCCTTGTGGGCCAGAGCCTCATGTGCGAGGGCGCGCGTTGGACCATGCGCCCCGGCGGGTACTCAAAGGCAAGCGACCAAGCGGCGAGCGAACGCGCCTCTGCGATGAGGGATCGCGAGCAAGCCTCTCGTGAAGCGAAGCGCCTGAAGGCAGAAGCCCAGCGCAGGAGCGAAGAGGCGGCACGTCAGAAGGGCAAGCGAAGCAAGCGCGGTTTGAGCAAAAAAGACAGCGACGCTCGCGAGAAGATCGGACGCGCCATAGTCTCTGGCAAGGACGGCGTTGCAGGGAGGCTCTCGTCCAAAATGAGCGGACGGCTCGCAAAGGCCGAGGCAGAGCTTTCCAAGAAAACCGTCTCGAAAAGATACGACCATCGTATCGGCGAGTTCGGCGTCACTGCACGCTCAAGTTGCGTGGCGCACTTGGAGGCATCGCGACTGTCTGCTGGCGAGTTCTCGATAGATGTGCCGGAGCTCTGGATCTCACCAACGGATCACGTGGTGCTGACCGGTGCGAACGGAACGGGAAAGAGCCTGGTGGTACGAAGCATCATCGAATCTGTTCCTGATAATGTCAAAGTTGCGTACGTTCCCCAGGACGTCGGGCCAGAGGAACGCGAGCGAGCCCTGAGGCATCTCCGAGACCAGGACCAGGAGACGAAAGGTCGCATCCTCTCCATCGTGGCGCGGTTGAACTCCGACCCTGACAGACTGCTCGATGGCGACGATTTGAGTCCTGGCGAACTCCGCAAACTCATGCTTGCTGAACAGCTTGTTACGAATCCCAACTTCCTCGTACTCGACGAGCCTACGAATCATCTTGATGTGGGCTCTATTGAGGCGCTGCAGGAAATGCTGAGCGGTTTCTCTGGCGCGTTACTGTTGGTTACGCATGATAGACAGCTGTCGGAGGCAGTCACGCAGATTGGCTGGGAAACTATTCAAGGTGAAAGCCTGATGAGATTGCTGGTCGTCTAAACAATGGGTTTTATAAAAGAGCCTTGTCGGGCGGATTTGCAGCTTCAGTTTGCAATTATTGTTTAACTCCGCGTGGGAAGTCGCAAGCGGCTTGCTCGTGACGACAGCGACTATTGCCAAAGGGTGGAACAAATAAGGACTCATAGAAATCCTTGGTCGGTGTGCTAACATGATTACAGTGAGTAAGTAAGTCTTCAATAACACTAAGCCATTACATAATAAAAAGGCGGTGAAGGCTTAGGATGTCGAAGCTGCCCGGAAAGATGACGCGAAAGCAGCACTGGGTGCCGCGGTTCTACCTGCGCCATTTCGCGGATTCCTCCGGGCAGCTTCATGCCTACAGCAGACAGAAGGGCTCCTTCTTCCGCACGAATTGCGAGAACCTTTGCAGCATGCGCGATCTTTATGAGGTCGAGCATGCCGATGCGACAGGCGATGCGACAGACAGATTCTATGCGCAGAACCTCATCGAGGTTAAGCTATCTGAGCTCGAGAGCCGCATCGCGCCGCTTTACGATCGCTTTTTGGAACGCCAGAAAGAAGACCAGTGCGAAGACGAAGGGTATTCTGATGGGAAAGCCGCCGTTTGCGAGCTGGCAGCAAATATCATCGTCCGGCACCCTATCAGTATGCGCGTCGACAAGAAATGGTCACGCGAGACTGCCGAAGAGCTGCTCAGAAACGTTCATCTGACACCCTATGAGCTCGGCTTGCTCGATTGGTCGGATTGGCGCGGGGATTCCCAAGCGGTGGTCGAGCTTGCCGCCGCCGCAACCATGCTCTTCTCCAACGATGATATTGTGCCAGTTAACCGTATTCGAAAGGCTTTTTTTGAGAAGAGCTTCTCCATCCTTAGGGCACCCGTCGGCTCAGGGTTCGTTACGACGTCGATGCCTATGTTCATCATCGGGCCCGAGGACGACTCGTACGATTTTCATCTCGCGTATATGCCGTTGAGCAGTGAGTATGCTGCGGTCTTTTCAGATGACCCTCTATTTCCGCCGTTTGCGAGACTCGGTTTTTCGGGCGTCGAGTTCATGAACCGACTTCTTCTGCTTAACTGCGAGCATTGGGATGTCGCCATATCGAGGGGAAGCGGCCCGCTCGAGCACGCGGTACGCGATTGGAGTCAAGCGAACAGTGCCGAATTCATGCACGAGATGTTCACGCGCGACGGCAGGGAGCTATCCCTCGACACAGTGATCTACGACCGCTCGAAGAAGAAGGGGCAGACGATGATCGATACCATCGACCGTGGCTGCCTCGAGGGCGGCTGCCTTGATGACGAGGACCTGCGCATCATCTTCGAGCACCTTCTGGGGAGAAGACGGCAAGGACCGGGAACATTAAAGGGTCAAGCAGCGTATTGATAAAATTGACCCCGCCAGCAATAACCGCAAAGGATAGATAGGGCTTTAAGGATGGATGCAGGAAAAGCAACGATAAGCGGCGTGTTCAACGGATCGCGCCTGCTCGAAATACCTTTCTACCAAAGGGCGTACGTCTGGGGAGAAGAGCAATGGGAGCGTTTCCTCGGCGACATGGAGTTCGTCACGGCCTCGAAGCGGCCCTATTTCCTGGGCTCCATCATCCTGAAGCAGGCCTCCTCCGGCAACACCTGGTCCGAGGTCTCCGAGGTTCGCACCGTCATCGACGGCCAGCAGCGACTCACGACCATGGTCATCTTCTTCAAGGCACTCTGTGCAAAAAACGGCACCAACAATTTGTTCGAGCGAGATTTCGTCCTGGAGACCGGCGATGTCGCCTTGCGGCACGGCAAGTACGACCGGCAGGATTTCGAAAAGGTCGTCAGCGCCACGGGCTGCGAACCCCTCGAGGGCTCCTCGGCCATCGTCCTTGCCTACAACTACTTCCTCAAGAATATCGACCCGGAGAAGGTCGACAGGAACACGATCAAGTCGAACGTCCAGTTCGTCTGCATCGACCTTACCGAGGGCGAGGACGAGCAGCAGATATTCGACACCATCAACTCGCTCGGGGTGCGCCTGACGACGGCGGAGCTCCTCAAGAACTACTTCTTCAACCGCGAGAACGAGCAGGCGTTCAAGGAGTGCTGGGAAGACGTCTTCGAGCCCACGGCTGAGAAGAGGGAGTATTGGGAGCAGGAGGTCGTTACCGGGCGCATCAAGCGCACGCTCGTCGACCTCTTCTTCGACGCGTTCCTCCAGATCCTGGTCCAGGACAAGAGGCGTGGCGTCACGACCGAGGACAAGCTCTTCTATTCGCGCACGTCCAACCTCTTCCAGTCCTACAAGGACTTCATCGGCAGGTACTGCAACGGCGACAAGGTCGAGATCCTCGACAACATGAAGGCGTATGCCGAGGCGTTCGAGTCCACGTTCGACCCTGGCTACTGCGACGCGGACATCCCCTCCGCTTCCGGCGTCGAGCGCCTGAACGTGCTGATATTCGGCCTCAAGAACTCGACGCTCATCCCGTACGTGCTCTACGTTCGAAAGAACGCGGAGTCTTCGAGCGAGGAATCTAAGATCTACGCCCTGCTTGAGAGCTACATCGTCCGCCGAATGCTGGTTCAGGCGACCACGAAGAACTACAACAGGCTGTTCACCTCGCTGATCTTGAACGAGGTGAAGGACGCGGAGGCGCTGAGGAAGGCTCTCGAAGCCAATGACGAGGCGACGACGTACATGCCCGGCGACGCCGAGGTTCGAGCGGCATTCGAGGAATCGTGTCTGTACAACCTCCAGTCCAAGGGCGTCCTCTATCTGCTGGAAAGCGCCATTCGTCCGGGCATGAGCAGCACGGCCCTGCTCGGGTTCAACCAGTACACCCTCGAGCACATGATGCCCAAGAAGTGGCGCAACAAATGGGGAGCCCTCGACGATGAGGCTGCCACGCGAAGGGACCGGAAGCTCCTCACGCTCGGCAACCTCGCCATCATCACGCATTCGCTCAACGCCTCCATCCGCGATGCCGATTGGCCCACCAAGAAGCAGGGAAAGGGATACAAGGACGGCCTTGCCCTCTGCGCCGCCGGCCTTGCGACCATGGCCGGCGCCCTAGAGAAGGAGTCTTGGAACGAGGGCGATATCGCCGATCGCGCCGAATGGCTTGCGGACAAGGCGTTGGAGGTCTGGCGCTAAGCCCTACCTGCGTCCCATCTCGAAGATGCTTGCGGTGTCGGAACCCGCATCGATGACGGATGGAACCGGCTCTTCCAAAAACGTAGTTCGTGGCGATGTCTCTTCCGTCGGCGCGTCAACAGGCTCGCCGAGCGCTAGGAAGAACCTCATCACGTGCTCAATTCTCTGTTGCAGGGACTCGCTCAGCTCGCCGTAGGAGGCCGCCAGCCGCACCTCCTTGGCCAATTCCGCCATCGAGTCCCTCAGTGCCTTCTGCACGCTCACGGAGGGCCTCACCTCGACCTGGGTATCGGTGAGCTTGGCGATGATGTAGTCCTGCCTGTTCATGCCGCTCCAGGCTGCCATCTCGCATATGAGCTTGCGCTCCTCGGGCGTGCAGCGGAACGCCATCGTCTTGCTGCGCTTGCGGGCGCTGTTCTCGCACGGCATCCTTCTTACCCCCTCGCCCCGTCGAGCGCGGCGGCCATCTCGTCCTGCTTCGTGGGGAACAGGTGCGCGTAGCGGTAGGTGATGTCCACCGCCTCGTGGCCCATGCGCTCGGCGATGGCCAGCGCGGAGAAGCCCATCTCTATCAGCAGGCTCACATGGCTGTGGCGTATGTCGTGTATGCGGATGCGCTTCACGCCCGACGCCTTGCACCCGCGCTCCATCTCGTGGGCCAGGAAGTGCTTGGTCACGGCGAACAGGCGCTCGTCGGGGGCGACGTCGTCGCGCATCTCGATGAAGTCCGCCATCTCGTCGCGCAGGAAGGCGGGCATGACGATCGTGCGCACGGACTTGGGCGTCTTGGGGTCGGTCACGGTGTCAACGCCGTTGAGGCTCTGGTACGACTTGTTGATGCGCAGCCGCGAGCTCTCCAGCATGAAGTCGGACGGCGTGAGCGCCAGGAGCTCGCCGCAGCGTATGCCCGTCCAGTAAAGCAGCTCGAAGGCGTGGAATGAGAGAGGCTTGTCCATGACGGCCTCGCTGAACCTCAGGTACTCGTCCTTGGTCCAGAACTGCATCTCGCCGCCCTTCTTCGAGCCTATCTTGTCGACCCTGCGCACCGGGTTGTCGCTGAGGCCGTAGTAGCGCTCGGCGTGGTTGAAGATGGCGTTGAGCTGGTTGTTCACTGTGCGCAGGTACGTCGGTGCCCAGGGCTTCCCGTCGGCGTCCCGGTGCTCGGTGAGCTCGTTTTGCCACCTGATGACGTCGATCGGCCTCACGTCGCACATGCGCATGTCCCCGAAGAACGGCACGAGCTTGTCGTTGATGATGTACTCCTTGGTGATCCACGTGTGCTCGCGTATGCGCGGCTTCACCTCGGAGGCGTACACCTCGACGAACTCGGAGAACGTCATGTCCATGGCCCCGCCGTTAAGGCTCTTGAACTGGCTCTCCCACACTGCGGCCTCCACCTCGGAGGAGAAGCCGCGCTTCGTCTTGTGGCGCTTCGAGCCGCGGGCGTCGCGGTAGTAGCACTGCACGTAGAACGTGCCGTTGCCGTCGTCCTTGTACACGGGCATGTCAGTCCACCTCCGGGAAGTACAGGGCGTCGAAGACGTCGCTTCGAACGCGCCCGCGGATGACCACGCGCCCGCGCGCCTCCTGCTCGGCGTTTATCTTCCTGATCACCTCGTAGGCGCTGCCTTTCTTGATCCTCAGCAGCTCCGCGACCTCGTCGGCGTCCAGCATGTGCGGCCTCGGCGTCTTCGCCACCTTCTCGTCCATGGCTCCTCCAATCAATGGCGTACGGATACGTACGGTTCACAGATTCAGAGTAAACGTACATATCTGTACTGTCAATAGAATTGCGTACATTTGCGTACGCTGATAAGATGTGCTGGTACGTAATTCCAGGAGGAGGGCTCATGTCCGTAGGCGAGAACATAAGGCGGTACCGCAAGTCGCGCGGCATGACGCAGGCGCAGCTCGCCGAGGCGGTCGGCCTGACCGAGGGGGCCGTGCGCCACTACGAGAGCGGCATCCGCGCCGTGAAGCCCGAGCTGCTCGAGTCCATCTCCGCGGCGCTCGGCGTGTCCGTCAACGCCCTCAAGGATTACGGCGTCGAGACTGCGGGCGACCTCATGTCGCTGCTCGTGCGGCTCGAGGACTCCTTCGGCATCGTGCCCGCAGCCGACGGCACGGGCCTCTCCCTGAACCCCAAGGCGCCGCACGCGCCCAAAGCCGCGATGGCGATCGAACTGTGGGCAGAGAAGCGCGCGCAGCTCGAAAACGGCAAGATCGACGCCGACGAATACGAGGACTGGAAAGCCTCGCTGTAGCGGCTCTCCGCATTTCGCGATCAACGCAACCGAATCAGGACGGTGGACCAGGCGGCGAGCGCCGCTCGGGCCTGCGTAAGCTGAGTTTTTACTCCCCATTGCATGCCAAGGCATTTCCGGCGCACCTGGGGAGTAAATGACGCGGTGGCTTACACGGCGGCACGCGGCAGTACGCCGCGGCATTTCCCCTGGTTACTCCCGTTTTCATTGAGGCGGCGAGATTCTTTACTCCCCATTAACCACCTGGGAAAACGCTGTGAGAAGACCGCCGAAAAGCCTATTGAGTTCGATTTGAGTTTCACAGGCCCCGAAACGGCCCCGTTTGGCTCTCGGAGACAAAAATCGCGCGTCTACTCACTTGGGATGAATCCTTACTCCCGTTCCTCCGAATGCCGCACCGTGCCTTGCCGTCTTGAAACACGGGGGAGTAAATTGCGAAATCGCAGGTGAAAGGGAGTAAAACGACAAAGAAAAAGCCTCCGTCCCAACGCGGGAACGGAGGCTCGGTTATCGTATTTACTCACCAACATCGCTGGCGGCTTTGCCATGACTCTCGTACGAAACGAAACTCAGCGGCACAGTGCGGCACTCAAAAATGCAGGTCAGAACCCTATCAGCCTACTCCCACTCAATCGTCGCGGGCGGCTTGGACGTGATGTCGTAGCACACGCGGTTGGCGCCGGGGACCTCGGCCACGATGCGGCCGGAGATGCGGGCCAGCACGTCGTAGGGCAGCTTGGCCCAGTCGGCGGTCATGGCATCGCTGGACTCGACGGCGCGCAGGATGATCGGGCGCTGATAGGTGCGCTCGTCGCCCATAACGCCAACGGACTTAATGTCGGGCAGGACCGCGAAATACTGCCAGCAGCTGTGCTCGGAGTTACGCTCGCCGGTCTGTTCAAACAGACGCTGGTTGTAGGCATCGAGCTCCTCGCGCACGATGGCGTCGGCATTCTTGAGGATCTCGAGCTTCTCCTTGTCGACCGCGCCGATGATGCGGATGGCCAGACCCGGGCCCGGGAAAGGCTGGCGGAACACGATGTGACCCGGCAGGCCCAGCGCCAGACCAAGCGCGCGGACCTCGTCCTTAAAGAAGTGATCGAGCGGCTCAATAAGGTCGAAGTGCACACCCTCGGGGAACGGGATCAGGTTGTGATGACTCTTGATGGTGGCCGTCTTGCCGCCCGTCTTGCGAGCGCCAGACTCGATGATGTCGGGGTAGATGGTGCCCTGAGCCAGGTACTTGACCGGCTTACCATCGGTCTCGAGCTGCTGCGCCACGGCGAAGAACTCTTTCCAGAACTGCGTACCGATGATGCGGCGCTTCTCCTCGGGCTCGGTCACGCCGGCCAGAAGCTCGGCATAACGGTCCTCGGCGTGGACGTGAATAAAGTCGACGTCAAACTGCTTGGTGAAGACCTCCTCCACCTGCTCGGGCTCGCCCTTGCGCAGCAGGCCGTGGTTGATGAACACACAGGTCATCTGCTTGCCCACGGCGCGGGCGCCCAGCGCAGCCACGACGGAGGAGTCGACGCCGCCGGACAGGGCCAGAATCACGCGGTCGTCGCCGACCTTCTCGCGGAACTCGGCCGTCATGGTCTCGACCAGGTTGTCCATGCTCCAGTTGGGCTCCAGGCCGCAGATCTCAAACAGGAAGTTGCTCAGCAGCTGCTGACCGTACTCGGAATGCTTGACCTCGGGGTGGAACTGCGTGGTGAAGATCTTGCGCTCGACGCACTCCATGGCGGCAACCGGGCACACATCGGTGCTGGCGGTAACGGTAAAGCCCTCGGGCACCTCGGAAACGGCGTCGCGATGGCTCATCCACACGGTCTGCTCCATGGGCGTGGAGTTAAAGAGCTTGGCGCCTGCCGTGCGCGTGATGGTGGCGCGGCCGTACTCGCCCACCTCGGAGTGACCGACCTTGCCGCCGAGCGTCACCGCCGTGATCTGATGGCCGTAGCAGAAGCCCAAGACGGGAAGGCCCAGGTCAAAGATGGCGGGGTCGATGGACGGAGCGTCCTCGGCGTACACGGAGGCCGGACCGCCGGAAAGGATGAGCGCAGAGGCGTTCATCTCGCGAATCTCGTCGGCCGATATGTCGCAGGGAACGATCTCGGAATACACATTGAGGTCGCGGACGCGACGGGCAATGAGCTGACCGTACTGCGCACCAAAGTCGAGTACGAGGACCTTTGCGGAAGCCTTTTGATCCATGGTATCCCCCTCTTGTTGGCGGGGAGCCGGTGCCCGCCCGCGTGAATGAACGAAAATAACTTTCATAGTGTACACGTAACCAGCGGTTCTGCGCCCGTCATAGCCATCAGAGCACGGCAAACGCACGACCTGGGCCCCTATTTGACAGCAATTGGAGCGTTACCAAACGTTACAGATGATGTAATACGTTTGAACATTGGACGCCCTGTGCCACAATACTGCCGAACGACTCCGCCTCTGCGGCGGCAAATACGATAGGAATACCAGCATGAAGCGCATCCTTCTCATCGCCACGGGCGGCACCATCGCGTCGACCGAGGACGGCAACGGCCTCTCCCCCGCCCTGACCGGTGAGGAGCTCGCCCAGAGCGTCCCCGAGATCTCGGGCCTCTGCGAGCTCGACGTGGTGCAGCCCATGAACATCGACAGCACCAATATGCGCCCCAGTGACTGGATGCGTATCCGCGACGTCATCGTCGAGGGTTATGCCGACCATGACGGCTTCGTGATTCTGCACGGCACCGACACCATGAGCTACACCGCGGCGGCGCTTTCCTACCTGATTCAGGACAGCCCCAAGCCCATCGTACTCACCGGCTCGCAAAAGCCCATGGGCAATCCCTTTACCGACGCCAAGCTCAACCTGTACCAGAGCCTGCTCTATGCGCTCGACGAACACTCGCACGACGTCTCGATCGTGTTTGGCGGCGTAGCCATTGCCGGCACGCGTGCCCGCAAGCAGCGCACCATGAGCTTTAACGCGTTCATTAGCGTCAACTATCCGCCCATCGCCTATATCCGCAATGACCGCATCGTGCGCAACGGGCTTCACGGCACGCATCAGGGCGAAAACCCGGTGCGTTTCTACGACAGCATCGACCCGCGCGTATTTGTACTCAAGCTCACGCCCGGCGTGAACCCAGGCATTCTGGACGCCCTTGCCGATAGCTACGACGCTGTAATCCTTGAGACCTTTGGCATTGGCGGTATCCCCGAGTTTGGTGAGTCGGGCGAGTCGTTCCAAGAGGCAATTTTCCGCTGGGTCGATTCGGGCCGCACCGTCGTTATGACCACGCAGGTCCCCGAAGAGGGCCTCGATCTGGGCGTTTATGAGGTCGGCCGTGCTTACGCCGATCATCCGGGCATTCTGCGCGGCGACGATATGACCACCGAGACGCTCGTGGCCAAAACCATGTGGGCACTCGGCCAGTCACGCGATGCCGCCGAGATCCAGCGCCTGTTCTACAGCCAAGTCAACCACGACCGCATCCCGATGGCGTAATCCCTAAGGCAGTTCCACTTATCGCAGCCTCAAACGACAGGTGGTCCCCCTCGGGCCGTGCAAAAATCGGAGTATTCTGCAATTTCTCCGCCGGAGGCGCAGAATCGGCTGATTGTTAGACAAACTTTTAGGACGAACGGGCCGTCTAGTAAATATTTATTCCTCATTTTTATTTATCGCGTGGATTAACTACTGTTAAAAAGGCAACGCCAGCCGCTCGGGCTACCATCTACGGCCGAACAGGTGCTGAATACTCGCGATTTTGCACATCGCAACCAGGGGGACCCGCCCAAAGAGCGTCAAATACAGCGGGGGAACGCCCTATTCGATACCCTCGAGAAGCTCTGACACCGTCATGCCAAGGGCGGGCGCGATCTTAAATAGAACCTTGAGCGTGAAATTTGCCGTTCCATCTTCGATTCGGTCGAGGTAGGGTCGGCTGATTCCTGTCGCCACACAAAAATCAACCTTGGAGATACCAAGGTCCCTGCGTGTCTCTTCGACCCGCCTGCCAAGAATCTGTTTCGCACGTTCGTCCATGCAGACGAGTTTGAAATGGAGCCGAACATAAACGTAAACTATAGTTTACGTTTTGCCGAATACACAGGAGTTTTCTATGTCGGGTTCTTCGGTCCGCACGTACCGAGCCACGCTTCGCACAAACAGCGCACCGCCCAAGCTCGTCGTCGTTGAAGCAGAATGTCTTTCGCCCGATGAGCGCACAGCATTTGCATTGCTATCAAGTCGCGTCGCCGCCGTTCTGGTCCCTTGCCCGGCGCAAGGCGAACTTGCCATCCAATGCCAAGCGCACAGCCGCTCGCTCAATCAGGCTGCCGTAATCGCAACCAGCCAACGCGGCCTGCCGCTCCTTTTAGAAGCCGGTATCGCACTCGCCCTCCGCGGTTCCGGATACGAAAACGAGGCCGCCGCCGATATGGTCTTTAAACCACGATCGAGCGGCGGCCTCGCAGCAGCCATTGAATATGCGTGCAGGCTCGTTGCCTAAAAGGACAAGCTAGAAACCAAATCCAAAGCCCGTTCCGGTAATCGCCGAGTACATAAAGTAAACGTTGATCACGTTGAGGAACACACCCGTGATGCAACCGTTACGCAGGTAGCGCTCGCACACGATGCGCGCCATGGCGGCGGAGTCATCATTGTTTTTAGCCTGGCGTCCTGCCGTAAAGTACGTCGCCACGCTCAGCAGCAGGTTGAGCACCGGCAGTGCCAGCAGCTCGTAGCTCTTGCCCCAGCGCGTCACCTCGCCGGCTGCGTTAAACTTCGTTGCTACCTCGGGACCAATGTTGGGGATAACAAACGCTGCGACCACCAGCGGAAGCACCGCGAGCACCAGCAGCGCGATGCCCATGTAGCCAGCTTTTTTGCCATATTTAAACATGCGCGTCGTCCTTACACGTTAAAGCGGAAGTGCACGACGTCGCCATCGGCCATGACATAGTCCTTGCCCTCAATACGCAGCTTGCCGGCGGCCTTGGCGCCCTGCTCACCGCCGAGCTCGATGTAGTCGTCATAGCCAATAACCTCGGCCTTAATAAAGCCGCGCTCAAAGTCGGTGTGGATGACGCCGGCGGCCTGCGGGGCGGTCGCGCCCTGACGTACCGTCCAAGCCTTGACCTCCATCTCGCCAGCCGTAAAGAACGACTGCAGGCCGAGCAGCTTATAGGCCGCCTGCGCGAGCACGTCCAGGCCGGGCTGCTCCAGGCCCAAGCTCTCCAGGTAGTCGGCCGCATCCTCGGGATCGAGCTCGGAAAGCTCGGCCTCGATCTTGGCACAGATGGGCAGCGGCTTGACGCCGTCGATGGGCGCCAGGTCCTCGTTGAGCATGTCCTCGTCTACGTTGGCCACGTACAGGATGGGCTTCATGGTGAGCAGGAACAGGCCCTTGGCAGCGGCGCGCTCCTCGTCGGTCATCTCCATGGACGCGGCGCGCTTGCCCTCGTTGAGCCAGGCAAGCAGACGCTTGGCGACCTCGAACTTGGGCATGAGCTCCTTGTCGCGCTTGGCCTCCTTCTCGAGCTTGGGCAGCTGCTTCTCGAGCGTGCCCATGTCGGCCAGGATGAGCTCGGTCATGATGGTGTCGGCGTCACCGGCGGGATCGACGAACTCGCCCGTGCGACCCACCTCACGCATGACGTTGGGGTCCTTAAAGTAGCGCACGACCTCGCAGATGGCGTCGGTCTCGCGAATGTTGGCCAGGAACTGGTTGCCCAAGCCCTCGCCCTCGTTGGCGCCCTTCACCAGACCTGCGATGTCGACGAACTCGACCGTCGCCGGCACAATGCGACCCGGGTTGACGATGTCGGCGAGCTTTTGCAGACGGCTATCGGGCACATCGACGATACCCACGTTGGGGTCGATCGTGGCGAACGGGTAGTTGGCGGCAAGGCCGGTCTTTTTGGTAAGCGCGGTGAACAGCGTCGACTTGCCTACGTTGGGCAGGCCCACGATACCGATGGAAAGGGACACGACAGCTCCTTTTGGTACAAGCATTTCAAACTGCATAAGTATAGCGCCGCCGCAGCATCTGGGCGAACCCGGACGCCACGGCGGCACGAATGAAGCAGAGATAGAGGTCGCTGACTAGTCCGCGAGCTTTTCCACCTGGTCGAGCATCTTGTCAAGCTTGGCCTTTGCCTCGGCCTTGACCTTCTGGGCTTCTTCGTGGGCCTTGGCCTTCTGGGCGGCCTTTTCCTCGGCTTCGGGATCGACGACGACCAGATTGGACGCGTCATGCTTAACTAACTTGAGCGCATGCTCGGGGCACACCTTGACGCAGGCACCGCAGCCCAAACAATACGTGGACTCCAACGCAAAGCGGCCGCTTCCCACCAAATCGCAGGCGAACGTGGGACATACATTGACACACTCGCCACACGACGTGCACTTGTCAAAATCACACTCAGGCGTGCTCACCTGCATGTTCTGGGCAAGCTCGGGGTGGTTTTGCAGCGTCGAGAGCACCAGCTGCCGCCCGTGCGTGAGCGAACGGCGACGCTTGGTCGTCGTGGTGCCGCACATGGTGTTGAGCGTACGCTCCAACTGGGTAATCTGATGGCGATGGGCTTTGAGCTTCTGCGTCACCGAGGCCAGTGCCGCCGTTGCCGGATTGAGCTTTGTCACGGTAAGGCCCGTGGTGCGGGCGATCTTTTCCATGTACTCCTTGCGCTCGTACTCGCGGCGCTTATGACATTTGAGGCTCTTGGGGTCGACCTCCAGGCCCATGCCCGTACCGGCCCACTCCTCGGCGGTGGCGATGGCCTCGCCCAGAATATCCTCGCCACCGGTGTTGCGGCACTTATCGCACACGCCCAACGGCAGGTACACGCTCACGTTGGGATAGTCCGCCAGCACCGAGAACCAGGTCTCGGCCGTAATATCGCCCACGCAGGCGACGACGACCTCGTTTTCGCGCGGCATGCGCTTAAGGGCGCGCGTGCAGGTGACGTAGGCGGTCTCGTGGCTCGTAGCTGCCGAGACGATGTCGTCATACAGGTTTTTGGGCGCCAAGCGCGGCGAGATGATCGCCTCGGTCGGACAGGCAGCGGCGCACAGGCCGCACTTGCGACAGGAGTCGAGGATCTCGATGGCGTCTTCCTCGACCTCGATGGCGTTGACCGGGCACACGTCCATGCACGCGGTGCAGCCGCTCTTTTCGTTTTTGCAGGTCAGACACGGAATGGTGTTGCCACGCGGACGCTCCTTGTAGTCGGCAGGATTCCACTGCGGCGCCGACGGATCGAGCGCATCGGTCACGCCGCCAAGCGGGTTTTTAAGAAAGTCGAAACCCTTGCTGATCTCGATAATGTCATCAAATAGATCGTGTTCCTGCGCCATGCGCGGCCCCTCCCTGAGCAGTGCAAACAAGCAAGAGATAATGATACGCTATCGGCCCGTGCCTCGGGCAAATTACACGCGGAGCACCTTTGCGGCAAATAGCCTATGGCCTATCGCCGCCCCGATTGCACAAGGTCGATCAAGCGCCAAACTATGCCTCGCGCATGAGCTCGACGAGCTTTTGCTTGGTCACCTTGGCCTGCTCGTTGGCCATATTGCGTTCGTTTCTAAAGGCCGCATCCGCAACGCTCATCAGGTCGGCATCGGAAATCTCGCCAAGGCCCAGCTCCTCGAGCGTCGTCGGCAGACCAACGCGCTGACAAAACTCGAGCACCTGTTCAAGCTCGGGCGCACGCTCCAGACGAAGCTGGACCACCAGACCAAACGCTACGGCCTCGCCGTGCATAGCCTTGCACTCGGGCAGAATCGTCAGGCCGTTGGCGATGGCATGCGCCAACGCCAAACCGCCACTCTCAAAGCCGACGCCCGAAAGCAGGATGTTGCACTCGATCAGGCGCTCAACCGCCGGCGATGTACGCCCCTTTTTGAGATCGCGCTTGGCAGCGACGCCGCATTCCATAAGCGTGTCGTAGCAGGCACGTGCCGCGACCAGTGCCAAGTGCCCCGGCGCGCCACCGTGCTCGTTCGCACCTCTCGCCGCGGCGCACGAACGCGCCTCGAAGTACGTTGCCAGCGCATCGCCCATACCAGCGACCGTCATACGGAGTGGGGCCGCCGCGACCACGTTGGTATCGACCACGACCAGGTCCGGATTCTTCTCGAGCATCAGATAGCGATCGAACGACCCATCCTCGTGATACAGCACCGAAATCGCGCTGCACGGACCGTCCATCGAAGCCGCCGTTGGGCATACACACAACGGCAGCTCAGCATAAAACGCTACTGCCTTGGCGATATCGAGCATCTTGCCGCCGCCAATGCCCACCACCATGTCGCAATACTCGGCCCGGGCTTCCTTGGCCATTTCGACAACGGCATCTTCCGTACACGGACCGTCATAAATCTTAAAGAACGGCTCGCTTAGATCTTCGTCCAGAAATCCATCGACGATCTGTCTGCACAGCCGATCCTCGGTGCCCTGGTCAAACAGGACATAGGCAGCGCAGCCCAACCATGACAAATACCTGCCCTGACGCGAGAGCTCACCCGGCCCCTGAACATATCGTCCGGGACCGCCATAAACCATGGGAAGCGCCATACGAGAATCCGCCCTTTCATCAACAACAATTGGTGCAAAGAAACCTGACTCCTTTGCACCATAGCAAAAAGGGGCAAAGTCATCTTCCGGCTTTGCCCCTTCTTTAACTTGATTTACTCATCCATGAGATAGTAGTGGCCCAGTGCGTCGGCACCCAGGATGGCGTTTGCGACCATCTCGGGCGTCACCTCAAACGGCATGTTGCACATGGTGTCATCGGGCGCGCAGGCGGCCTCGGCAACAATCATGGCCTGCTCGCGCGTAAGCTCGGCAACGCCAAGTTCCTTCATCGTGACCGGCAGGCCCAGCTCAATGCAGAAGCCCAAGACTTCCTCGAGTTTCTCAGTCGGAGCATCCTCGAGTACCAGCTGAACGATGGTACCAAAGGCGACCTTCTCGCCGTGATACATGCCGTGGCACTCGGGCAGCATCGTCAGGCCATTGTGGATGGCATGAGCAGCAGCAAGGCCCGAGCTCTCAAAGCCAATACCGGAGAGCAGCGTGTTTGCCTCGATGATATGCTCGACAGCAGGCGTGAGCGCACCCTTCTCCAGCGCGACCTTGGCCTTGACGCCATCGGCCATAAGCGTCTCGTAGCAGAGCTTGGCGAGCGCCAGGCCGGCCATTCCGCCCTTGCCGCCGGCGCAAGTGCCGCCATCGGCATCGTGCGTCGCCTGGGCCTCAAAGTAGGTTGCGAGCGCATCGCCCATACCGGAAACCGTCAGGCGCACCGGGCTCGCCGCGATAACCGTCGTATCCATCAGGACAATGTTGGGGTTTGCCTTAAGGAACAGGTACTTATCGAACTGGCCATCGTCGGTATAGAGCACCGAAAGTGCCGAGCACGGCGCATCGGTCGAGGCGATGGTGGGGCAAATGATAACCGGAGACCCCAAGTAGTAGGCGACAGCCTTAGCGGTATCGAGGATCTTGCCGCCACCGACGCCGACGATGATGTCGCAACCGTTGTCGCGCGCGAGCGCCACCAAACGGTCGACCTCGCCCTTGGAGCATTCGCCGTTAAAGTCCTCAAACAGCAGCTCGGCCTTAGCCTCGGCAAAACCGCCCTCGATCTTGGCACCGACGCGCTTCTTGCCCGAAGGCGTCACGATGACGAGGGCCTTAGCGCCGAGCGGCTCGACATAGGAGCCGAGCTTGGCGAGCTCGTCCGGACCCTGGATGTACTTGCTGGGGCTATTGAAAATTGCAGCCATTTTTATCCCATTCTCTAAAAAAGAAAGGGGCTCCGTACGGATACGTGCGGAGCCCCTCGTTACGATAACAAGAGTCGATTAGAAATCGATGTCGGTGTCGTAGTAGCAGGCCTTGAGAATCTTCTCGAAGTCGGCAGCCTTGGTCTCACGCGGGTTCTCGGGCGTGCAGGCGTCCTGCTCGGCGTTCGCGGCGATCTCGGGGAGCTTGGCGAGGAACTCCTCCTCGGAGACCATCTGCGGGTTCTCGGCGTCGACCTTCACGCCACCATTCGCGTAATCCTTGATGGACTGCGGAATGTTGAGCTGGTCGTTGAGGTCGCGAATCTTCTGGACGAGCGCGGCGATGAGCTCCTCGTTGGTCTCGCCGGGAAGGTGCAGGATCTCCTTGGCCACGTAAGCGTAACGCTCGGCAGCGCGCGGGTCCTTGGAGTTCCACTGGATGACCTTGCCCAGGTACATGGCGTTAGCGGCACCGTGGATGATGTGGCCGTTCTCGAAGGCAGCACCGGTCTTGTGAGCCATGGAGTGAACGATGCCCAGCAGGCCCGAGGAGAAGGCGATACCGGCGATGCACTGAGCCTCATGCATGTGCTGACGGGCCTCATGGTCGCCAGCATAGGACTTGGGCAGCCACTCGACGATCTCGCGGATGCCGTGCAGGGCGTTGGCGTCGGTGAACATAGAGGCGAAGGTGGAAACGTAGGCCTCCATGCAGTGGGTCAGAGCGTCCATGCCGGTGTGAGCGCACAGCTTGGCGGGCATGGTGTAGGTGAGCTCGGGGTCGACGATGGCGACATCAGGGGTGATGTTGAAGTCGGCCAGCGGGTACTTGATGCCCTTGGCGTAGTCGGTGATGACGGAGAAGGCAGTGACCTCGGTAGCGGTACCGGAGGTGGAGGAAATGGCGCAGAAATGAGCCTTCTGACGCAGCTCGGGGAAGCTGAACGGCTGGATGATGTTGTCGAAGGACTCCTCGGGATACTCGTAGAAGACCCACATGGCCTTAGCGGCATCGATGGGCGAGCCGCCGCCGATGGCGACAATCCAGTCGGGCTCGAACTCGCGCATGGCCTCGGCGCCCTTCATGACCGTCTCGATGGACGGATCGGACTCGACGCCCTCGAACAGCTTGACCTCGAAACCGCCTTCCTTAAGGTCGGCCTCAACGTCCTGCAAGAACCCGCCGCGGCGCATAGAGCTGCCGCCAGAAACGATGATGGCCTTCTTGCCCTTGAGGTTCTTCACCTCGTGGCGAGCGCCCTCACCAAAGTACAGATCGCGAGGATTGGTAAAACGTCCCATACTGTGCCTCCTAAACAAGCCCCTCTTAGACTTGCGTATATAACGGAGCACCCGATTGGCTCCGTTAGGACCGTTTGCGCGTTGCCGGCGACGACAATGCGCGATGTCTAAACGTCTCAACGCTCAGACAAACACTATTTTACCGTTCTGGTTGGTCAGTTATTCACCTAAAGCCAACAATGATGAAACGTTTTTTCTATTCCTGAAGACCCTTGTGGGGCATTCATACTCCCAAGCTGGGCAAACGTTTTATCAAGGTTGACCACATATCCCGGGCAGGACTGTGCCCCTCCAAAATGCGTCCCGTTCGCCGCCAAAAATCGACCGTTTGCGGCACCGTGATACCACTCGGTCGTCCAGGGTGCCGACATTTGTGCGACATCCGTCTTCGTGGTGCAAAGGTGCATGTCCAAGTGCAGCACCCCCGGTGTGCCACATGCGGGTAAACTAGAACCTTATATAGAGATATTTGAACCCTAACCGCAGCAAAGGAGGCCCCATGGCATTCGACCCCATTCAAGAGGATTGCCATCGCCTCGTTCTTGAGGCCTTGCGCCGCGACAATATCCCGCTCACCGACGGCCCCGCCGTAGAGCGTCTGATGGAACAATTCACCCGTAACCCCGCGCCGCTCATCGTGCACGATCGCGACCGAGCTGGGCACCTCATTGCCAAGGTGGTCGAGGCTGTCGACTACCGCATTCCCTTTATCCCCGACGACGCCCAGGCAGAGCAAGAAGAAGCCGCAGCCGAGAACATGCTCCGCGAGGCAGCCGCGCTCGATCCGGCCAACTGGGATGCCCAGCGGATGCTGTGCGCGCTCACCGCCGAATCTAACGAGGAATACGTGCAATATCTGGTGTCCAAGTGCGACGAGGTGGAGCACGATCTGGCGCTCAAGATTGCCTCGGCGCAGGACCCCTACGAGCGCGAGGCCGCAGGCGACCTGACCCGCCGTCCCTACCTGCGCTGGCTTGCCGCCTTGGCATCGCGCGCGCTCATTAGCGGCCGCTACCGCATGTCGCTCGAAGCCGCAAACCGCAGCCTCGACTTTGCCCCCAACGATCCTGCCGGCGTCCGCCACACCGCAATGCTCGCCATGGCAAAGCTCGAATACCCCGCTGAGGAGCTCAAGCGCTTTCGCTCTGCCCACTCCGTCCCCTATCTCGCCAACACGCCGCTGCGCCGTCGTCCCAAGGATGCAGAACGCGACTTGGACCCGTGGACGCTCATCGCGCTGATGAGCGCTGCCTGGCGCGAGCTGGATTACGAGGGCGCCGAACACTACCTGCGCATCCTTGCGCGCTCGTGCCCGCACGCAGCCGAGGCGCTCTACTTCCAAACCGAGTTTCCCGATGGCGTCTATGCCCGCGTCAACGTGGGTGCAGGCTCCACCGACGAGCTCGTCCTTGCACTCTCCGAGGCGACGCCGGTACTGCAGGAGGGCCTGGGCGCACCCGACAACGCCAGCTTTGCCGCCTGGGTCGCCACCAACGACATCGTGCGCTCCCAGATCGACGAGCGCATACTGCGGGCGGCCGAGCAGGGCTTGCCGTTTAAGGGAGGAGACCTCTAATGGATCCGAGCGTCTACATCCCCGCCTACCTGGAGCGCACCTATCTGGCGTCGCACCCCGAGCTCACCGATGCAGCACGCGAGCTTGTCCATAACGACATTAGCGCGAATCCCCAAAAGTATGCGCAGTCCGAGCATGCCCGGGCGCTGCTGTCCTATGCCGGTGTTCATCGTCACCTGCTCGACGAGCTCCATCGCATCGAGGACATGGGCAGCGACGAGGAGTTCGAGCAGACGCGCAATCGTCTGTTCGACGACATGCGCGATGAGCTGCTCAAGATCGTCCGCGTCGATGCACTGGCCGTCGACGCGCAGCTGCTCGCCATCATCCTGGCCGACACGCCCGTTGACGCCTGCCTGGGCGACCTGATGAAGCTCGAGGCGAGCACGGCCGACTACCTGCAACAGAGCGTGCCCGGGTTTGATATGGAGGCCCCGCACTATTGGGCCAATAATGTTTTGGCCGACGGTGTCACCGCGGCAGACCTCACCGTAAGCGAGCCGGCGCTTATCGGGTGGCTCCACACGCTCGAGGCCATCTCGCAGCTGTGCATGGCGAGCGCCCGCTACCGCGCTGCTGCCAACTACGCCCGCCGCGTCCTTAAGGCGGAGGGCTATCCCACCCAGGCCGCCGGCACCGTGTTGTTTGCCCTCGCCCGCTTGGAAGACCAGGACGGCTTTTTTGCCCTGGCGCATCAGCTCGAGGAACAGATGGGGGCAGACGCACTCGAAAACTCTCCTTGGTACCTGCTCGCCCGCACGATTCTGCTGTTTAAAACAAACAAGATGCGCCCGGCGACGCGCGCGCTGCGTGAGTTCGCTAACCGTTGCGAGGGTGGCGCGTTCTTCTTGCTGAATCCCATGTACCAGACACCGTACCTTCCCTGCCGGCCCGAGCCACGCGATCCCTGGGATCTTTCGCACCAGGCAGTTTGGGAGGCCGACGGCATTATCTCGGACACCCCCGACTTTGCCCCCTGGGCCAACGCCTGCGAAGATGTATCGCAGCTCGCCCAGGAATTTGCGCGCCGCTACGGCTTTTAGCGACGCGATCGCCCCGACCATGTCATCTATGTTAGGAACGGCTTCATGAACCTCCGCTCATCTCTCGCCTGCACCTCGAGCGATATCGCCCGCTGGGGACTGCGCTCTGTCCTCAAACGCCAGGGTGGCGTGCTTCCCGGCCGCATCGCCATGAAGATCGACCCCGAGCTGCTAAGCGACCTCGCGAGCCTGGTCGACCGCAGCGTGGTGATCACCGGTACTAATGGCAAGACCACCACCTCCAACCTCATCGCTGACGCCGTTGCTGCCAGCGGCGCTACCGTGGTGTGCAACCGTGCCGGCAACAATATGGAGCCTGGTGTGGTGGGTGCTCTGCTCGAGGCCCGCGGCGGCCTTAAGCACACCAGCAGCGGCAAGCGCGTGGGCGTTTTTGAGTGCGACGAGCTCTACACGGTGCGCGTCCTGCCCAAGCTCAAACCGACGTACTTTGTGCTGCTCAACCTGTTCCGCGACCAGTTAGACCGCTACGGCGAGATCGACCATACCCAAGACGTCATCGCCCATGCGTTGGAGCTCTCTCCGACGACAACGCTCATCTACAACGCCGACGATCCGCTGTGCGCCTCGATCGCCGCGCGCGTCCCCAACACGAGCATCGCCTTTGGCATCGACGGCGCCACGGGCACCGAGTCCGACCGCATTAGCGACTCGCGTTTTTGCTCGCAGTGCAACGCCCCGCTGGAATACGACTATGTGCAGTACGGACAGCTGGGCGCCTATCATTGCCCTTCGTGCGGCTGGGGTCGCCCCGCGCTGCTCCGCCGCGTGACGGGCGTTGAGCTCGGCTGCGACGGCTACGGCTTTGACCTGGCCTTTGGACCCGAGGTCAACGCGCCCGCCGTGCACATCGCCACGCGCTACAACGGCCTGTACATGGTCTATAACGTCGCCGCCGCCTTCTTTGCGGCGCACGAGCTGGGCGTGGACGCGGCGCACCTGCAGCCCACGCTTAATGCCTACGTGCCCGCCGGCGGACGCATGGGCCGCTGGGATATTGCCGGCCGCACCGTCGAGGCCAACCTGGCCAAGAATCCCGTGGGCTTCGATCGCCAGATCCAGTCCATTAAAACGGCAGGTGGCAGGCTCTGCGCCTTCTTCCTAAACGATAACGATGCCGACGGCCACGATGTCTCGTGGATCTACGATGTCGACTTCGAGCGCATCGCCGACACGCCGGGTCTTGTCGCCTTTGCCGGAGGCACGCGTGCGCACGACATGCAGGTACGCCTCAAGTACGCCGGCATCGATGCCGCGATTATCTCGGACGTCGCGCAGGCGATCGGCGCCGTGGCAGACGAGGCCGCCGATGACACCTTCTACGCCGTCGCCAACTACACGGCCTTCCCGCCGTTAGTCAAGGAGCTCGACGGACTCAAAGGCACCGATACGAACTCGGTAGCCTCCCACGCCGCAACGCGCGCCGATGGCAGCGCTGTCCCCACCGATATTGCGCCGGTCGAGCTTTCGCGCCCCCTGCGTATCGTCTATCTGTACCCCGATGCCCTCAACCTCTACGCCGACGGCGGCAATGTCATCGCCCTCGAGCGCCGCTGCGCCTGGCGCGGCATTCCCGTGCGCGTGGACGAGGTCCGCATGGGCGAGTCGCTCAATCTCACCGATGCCGATATCGTCATGATGGGCGGCGGCTCCGATCGCGACCAGCTGGCCGTGGCACACGAACTGCTCGCTCAAAAAGACAAGGTCGCGGCCTATGTTGAGGACGGCGGCACACTGCTTGCTATCTGTGGCGGCTATCAGCTGCTCGGCCGTTCGTACTACATGGGCGACGATCGCATTGAGGGTCTGGGCGTCATTGCCGCCGAGACTGTGCGTGGCTCCGACCGCCTGATCGGCAACGTCGCCGTCAAGACCGACCTGGCACCCGAGCCCTTTGTGGGATTCGAGAACCATGGAGGCCGCACCCTGCTCGATACAGAGGCCACGCCGCTCGGAACGTCCGTCGTCGCGGGCACCGGCAACAACGGCGACGATGGCTTTGAGGGCCTCATCTACAAGGGCGTCATCGGCACGTACCTGCACGGGCCGGCGCTACCCAAGAACCCCGAGCTTGCCGACTGGCTCATTACCCACGCCCTCGAGCGCCGCGGCGATGCGCAGGCCACAGCTCTGCTGCCGCTCAAGCCCCTCGACGACACCTACGAGCACGCCGCCCACGACGCCGCCATGAAGCTCCTCCCCTAACGCCCCACCACCACAAAGGGGACAGGCACCTTTGTGGTGGTTTTCCAGTTTGCCAACGATATACGCGCCGGCAAAAAAGTCTGCTATACTCTTTCCCGCTGTCCCCATCGTCTAGCGGCCAAGGACGCCACCCTTTCAAGGTGGATATCGCGGGTTCGAATCCCGCTGGGGGCACCATTTGAAATGCAAAGCCCGTTACCCTTGTGGTGACGGGCTTTTTTCTTCTCCAACGCCGGGATTCGAACCCGACAGGGTGCGGAGCTGAGGAAACGCGTAAGCGTTTTCCAGCGCAGCACGCAAGGAGCGGAGCGACGCAGCGAAAGCGGGCGGCGCCAGCCGCACGCGGACATCCCGCTGGGGGCACCACTGAATCTGAGAAGCCCGTTGCCCTCGCGGCGGCGGGCTTTTTGCTACCCATGCGCCGGGATTCGAACCCCGAAGGCATAAAATCACACTGTCATCCAAGGGCTTGTGACAGTACTCATATTTGACGTTTTTTGCCCACGGCCCCTTATTGCGTGGGCGAATCAGTTGCAAAGCGGGATCCAAAGCGTCCTTCGCAAACAAAAAGCCGGGGCCCACGCGATGCGGACCCCGGCTCAATACCGTGACGATATGTCGGTTACGTTCTACACGTAGAACAGAATGTCGTCGTAGGTCGGAACCGGCCAGTAGTCGGCGGCCACGATCTCCTCCATTGCGTCCACGGCGGCACGCAGCGTATCCATAGCGGGAACGACCTCGTGCGCGTATACGTTGGCCTGCTCCTGGCCATCGAGAGCCTCGGCCTTCTGATGTACGGCGTCGAGCGCCTTGATGGAGTCGTTGATGGCGGTGATACCGTTGCAGAGCTTGTTGAGCGTGTTCTGCTCGCACTGCATGGCGGCCTCAGCACCGGCGGCACGAATAGTCTCAAGGCCCTTAGCGACCTTGGTGGCATAGGCGGTAATGACCGGGCGATAGGTACGACGCGCCTCGCGAACCATCGTGGTAGCCTCGATGTTCATGAGCTTGTTGTACTTCTCGAGCTTGCAGTCATAGCGGCACTGGGCCTCGGCGCGGGTCAGGACACCCGTCTCCTCAAAGAGCGCAATGGCCTTATCGGAAACAAAGGCGGGAAGAGCGTCGGCCGTGGTCTTGTTGTTGGCAAGGCCGCGCTTCTCGGCCTCGATGGGCCACTCGTCGGAGTAACCGTCGCCGGAGAACAGGATGCGCTGGTGATCGGTCAGCACCTTCTTGCAGTACTCGAGCGCGGCGTCCTGGAACTTATCCTCGGGCGTACCCTCGAGTGCGTCGGCGAAGGACTTGAGCGACTTGGCCACGGCGGCATCGAGCACCAGGTTGGAGTCGGAGACGTTCTGCTCGGAGCCGCAGGCACGGAACTCGAACTTGTTGCCGGTGAAGGCAAACGGGGAGGTGCGGTTGCGGTCGGTGTTGTCCTGCATCAGCTTGGGCAGGGTATCGGCGCCCAGGTCGAGCACGCCGCGCGTGGCATGGACGGAAGCCTTGCCATCGATGATCTTCTCGACGACCTCGGTAAGCTGGTCGCCCAGGAAGATGGACATAATCGCCGGAGGAGCCTCGTTGGCGCCCAGACGATGGTCGTTGCCGGCCGAGGCAACGGAGGCACGCAGGAGCTCCTGATAGTTATCGACGGCCTCAATCACCGCGGTGAGGAAGACGATGAACTGCAGGTTGTCGAGCGGGGTGTCGCCCGGGTCGAGCAGGTTCTCGGACTCGGTGCCAAGCGACCAGTTGTTGTGCTTGCCCGAACCGTTGATGCCCTCAAAGGGCTTCTCGTGCAGCAGGCAGACCAAGTCGTGACGGGAGGCGATGAGCTTCATCTTCTCCATCATGACCAGGTTCTGGTCGATGGCCTCGTTGACCTCGCCGTAGACAGGGGCGAGCTCATGCTGGCAGGGGGCAACCTCGTTGTGCTTGGTCTTGGCGGGAATGCCGAGCGCCCACAGCTCGTTGTCCAGGTCCTTCATATAGGACGAGACGGTGGGGCGGATTGCGCCAAAGTAGTGCTCCTCGAGCTCCTGGCCCTTGCAGGGAGCGGCGCCAAAGAGCGTGCGGCCGGTGATGACCAGGTCCTTGCGCTTGCGGTAGGCATCCTTCTTGATCAGGAAGTACTCCTGCTCGTCACCCACGGAAGGAACGACCTTCTTGGGGGTCTTGCCAAAGAGTGCCAGTACACGCTTGGACTCACGCGAGAGCGCGGTCATGGAGCGCAGCAGCGGGGTCTTCTTGTCCAGGGCCTCGCCCGTGTAGGAGCAGAAAGCCGTGGGGATGCACAGGACGTCGTCCTTGATAAAAGCAGGGCTGGTGGGATCCCAGGCGGTGTAGCCACGGGCCTCGAAGGTGGCACGCAGACCGCCGTTGGGGAAGCTGGAGGCATCGGGCTCGCCCTGGATGAGGTTCTTGCCCGTAAACTTGGTAATGGCGGTGCCGTCGTGGTTGGGCTCGAGGAAGCTGTCGTGCTTCTCGGAAGTAATGCCCGAAAGCGGCTGGAACCAGTGAGCGTAGTGCGTGGCGCCCTTGGAGATGGCCCAGACCTTCATGGCGTGGGCAACGGCGTTGGCCACATCCAGGTCGAGCGGCTCACCGTCCTCGAGGGTTGCAGCAAGGCGCTTCCAAATGTCCTTGGGGAGGTAGTCCTTCATGACTTCCTCAGAGAACACCATGGTCCCGAAGCGGTCAGTAAGATCGGCCATACGGAACTCCCTTCGTATCGGCACCGCGTGAGATGCGGTGTTGATTACTAACGAACGAGTCATAGCTTAGACTCGCCGTGTTTCCGCGACATTACCGTTATGTTGCTGTCGCGAAACCAATCAATGAGGTTACCGCATCACAGCGGCACTGCCGCCCTTAATGGCCAATCAACTGTATAAATTGCAGACCTCTCCCCATGATTTAAGGGCAGTCAATTTGGGACAGGGCTTTCTTAACTGGTATTTCGCATCAGATACCATTCAATATAGCCCTTTCCTACACTGACCGCTCTGCTATAGGCAATGCCGATAGCAAGGCATCTTTGATTGGTATCCCTAAATCGCGAGTAAAACTCCACCGTGGCACAGCGGTGCTGTAGAATCCTTACAACACATCGCACCCAGGCATCTAAAGGAGCACGATATGCGCGTCGACGAGGTTTTTAAGCAGGCAGCATCCCAGGGCACCACGTCCGTTTCGTTTGAGATGTTCCCGCCCAAGGGTGAGCTTACCCTCGATACGGCTCGCGAGGTGGCAGGCAACCTGTGCAAGCTTTCACCGAGCTTTGTCTCGGTCACTTGTTCCGCTGGCGGCTCGGGTAACGGTGCCACCACCGCCCCCATCGCACATATGATTACGAGCGAATTCGATACGCCCTCGGTAGCGCACCTCACCTGCGTTGGCCGCACACATGCCGATATCGCCGCCAAGATTGACGAGTATCGCTCGGCCGGCGTTGAAAACATCCTGGCCCTGCGCGGCGACCTGCCCGCTGGCGCGACCGAGGACGACAAGCCCGCCTCCGACTACGCCTACGCCCGTGACCTCATCCCCGAGCTCGTCGACGCCGGCTTTTGCGTGGGCGCCGCAGCCTACCCCGAGGGCCACATTGCCTGCGAGGATCTCAACCTCTCGGTCGAGCACCTCAAGCAAAAGCAAGACGCCGGCGCGAGCTTCTTTGTGACGCAGCTCTTCTTTGATAACGAGTGCTTCTATCGCTTCCGCGAGCTTGCCGACAAGGCCGGCATCACCGTGCCTATTACCGCGGGCATCATGCCGTTTATGGGCAAGTCGCAGATCAGCCGCATGGTCTTTATGTGCGGCGCGTCGCTGCCCTCCCCCGTCATCAAGATCCTCGCCAAATACGAGAACGACCCCGAGAGTCTGCAGGCAGCCGGTGTAGATTATGCCGCCCGCCAGCTTTGCGACCTCAAGGAGCACGGCGCCGACGGTCTGCACCTGTACACTATGAACCGTCCTGCAATCGCCGCGACCATTATGGAGCGCCTGGGGTAATGGAAAAACCGCACATCGATACAACCGCTGTCGAAGTGCCGGCCGACCTTGCGTCGCCGGCGCTTTATCGTATCGATGATGCCCACCATCCCCGCGTCGATCGTGCCGAGATGCTGCGCTATCTGGGCTACAGCGGTCAGCAAATTGAGCCCGAGCTGTCGCAGCGTATTGAGCTTGTCGTTGAGCGTCTGGAGCTGGACATTGAACCCCGTGGCGTGCGACGCGTGTTTGCCGTCGATGCCACGGGCGTGGACGAGCAGGGCGAGCCCTGCATCCGCTTGGTCGGCACCAACGTTGATCTGCGGGGTCGCGATATCTATCGACATCTCAAAGACGCCCGATTTGCCGCGCTCATGGCATGCACCCTCGGCATGGACGCCGAGCGTCGCCTGCGTACCACGGGAGCCCAGCAGCCCCTGGAGGGAGCCGTGCTCGACGCCGCATGCTCTGCCTATGTAGAAGCCGCCGTTGAGCAGATGGACCAGCAGGTTAAGGCTGCGGCCGCCGCACACGGACTCGCCGGTAACTGGCGCTTCAGTCCCGGCTATGGCGACTGCCCGCTTACGGCACAGCGCTCAATCGTGGACGCGCTCAACGCCACGCGGCTCATCGGGCTTACCATCACGCCCACCAGCCTGCTCATGCCCACCAAGAGCGTGACCGCGGTGATCGGTCTGTTCGACGGCGAGGTCCACGACGCCCAGAGCCGCCCCACCTGCAATATCTGCCGCATGCGCGAGCACTGTCGCTTCCGCGCCGCCCACACCACCTGCTATTCCAGCCATTAGGAGCCCTCGATGTTTACTCCGCTTATCACTCATGATCTGGACGGTGCCGCGCTGGCGGCGCCTGTTGATGCTGCGCGCCGCAACGGAGCTGCATACAAGACGCGCACGATCGACGACCTTCGCATTAAGGACGATCGTCTGCGCGCCGCCATCGAGGGCACGGGGCATCTGCTGTTCGACGGCGGCATGGGCACCATGCTGCAGGCGGCCGGCATGAAGGCCGGAGCCCTGCCCGAGCTGCTCAACTTTGAGGAGCCCCAGGTCATTACCGACATTCAGCGCCAGTACGTCGAGGCTGGCTGCGACGTGATCACCGCCAATACCTTTGGCGCCAACGCCCACAAGCTCGACGGTGCCGCCACCGTGGCAGACGTCTTTGCCGCGGCCGTCGCCTGTGCCCGCGAGGCCGGCGCCCGCTACGTCGCCGGTGACATCGGCCCCATCGGCGCGTTGCTTCGTCCCTTAGGCACCCTCAGCTTTGACGAGGCCTATGACCTCTTTGCCGAGGAAGTGCGTGCCGGCGTCGATGCGGGCGTGGACCTCTTTATTATCGAGACCATGACTGACCTTGCCGAGATCAAGGCGGCGGTCCTCGCCTGCCGCGAGAACTCCGACCTGCCCGTCTTTGCCACCATGACCTTTGAGGAAGACGGCCGCACCTTCTTGGGCACGAGCCCCGAGGTCGCCGCCATCACCCTCGACGCCATCGGCGCCGACGTTTTGGGCATCAACTGCAGCCAGGGCCCGGCCGAGCTCCGAGGACTCGCCGCTCGCATGCTCACCGTCACCGACAAGCCCGTTATGGTGCAGGCCAATGCGGGACTGCCCCACGTGGACGACGACGGTAATACCGTCTTTGACATCCAGGCCCCCGAATACGCCAAAGCCGTCGCCGGCATGATTGAGGACGGCGTGAGCGTCGTGGGCGGCTGCTGCGGCACCACGCCGGCGCACATGGCAGCGCTGCGCACGCTTATCGATAACCACACGCCCAGCCCGCGCCACCGCAAGCCCAGCATGTCGGTCACGAGCGCCCAGACGGTCGTGGACCTTCCCTGCGACGGCCACAAAATCGCCGTCATCGGCGAGCGCATCAACCCCACCGGCAAAAAGCGCCTGCAGCAGGCCCTGCGCGACGGCGACCTGGACTACGTGGTGAGCCAGGGCATCAGCCAGCAGGAGCAGGGCGCCGACATCCTGGACGTCAACGTGGGCCTGCCCGAGATCGACGAGGTCAAGATTATCCAACAGGCCACCGAGCAGCTCCAAGGCTCCACGCTGCTGCCGCTGCAGATCGACTCCACCGACCCCGCCGCCGTCGAGGCCGCCGTACGTCGCTACGCCGGCAAGCCCATCATCAACTCGGTCAACGGCAAGCAGCAGATCATGGACGAGATCTTCCCGCTGGTCGCCCACTACGGCACCAACGTTGTCGGCCTTACGCTCGACGAAGGCGGCATCCCCGATACCGCCGAGGCCCGCTTTGCCATCGCCGAGCGCATCGTGGCCGAGGCTGCCCGCTACGGCATCGGCCCGGACCGTATCCTCATCGACTGCCTGGTCATGACCGCCTCGACCAATCAACGCCAGGCCGAGCAGATCCTGCGCGCCATGTCCCTGTGCAAGGAGCGCCTGGGCGTCAAATGCGCGCTCGGCGTGTCGAACATCAGCTTTGGTCTGCCTGCCCGCCCGCTGCTGGGCTCGGTCTTTTTGGCCGCCGCCTTTGGCGCGGGCCTCGATGCCCCCATCATGAACCCGGGCTCCAAGCGCTTTATGGACACCGTCTACAGCTATCGCGTCCTGAGCGTTGAGGACGAGGGCTCGACCGGATACATCGAGCGCTATGCCGGCTGGACCGATCCGTATAAGATCGCCGCCAACCCGGCAGCAGCTCAGGCCGCATCGACCGACACCGTGCCCGCTGCCGGCACCGCCGGCACCGACGGCAACGACGACCCGATTCGTCGCATGGTCGTCTCGGGCCGCAAAGGCGAGATCGCTGCCGAGACCGAGCGTCTGCTGGCAGACCACGACGCCATGGACCTTATCAACAACCACTTTATCCCCGCCCTCGACGAGGTGGGCGTCCTCTTTGACCAGGGCAAGTTCTTCTTGCCGCAACTCATGGCCTCGGCCGAAGCCGCACGCGTGGGCTTCGACACCATCAAGCGCCTGATGCCCGCCGGCGAGATTGCCGACAAGGGTAAGATCTGCGTGGCCACCGTCAAGGGCGACATCCACGATATCGGCAAGAACATCGTCAAGATGCTGCTCGATAACTACGGCTACACCGTCTTTGACCTAGGCCGCGATGTCGACCCGCAAGAAGTGCTCAAGACTGTGCAGGAGCGTGACATCAAGCTCGTCGGCCTCTCGGCGCTTATGACCACCACGGTCGTCGCCATGGAAGAGACCATCAAGTTGCTCCATGCCGAGGTTCCGGGCGTCAAGATCATCGTGGGCGGCGCCGTGCTCACCCCCGAATACGCCAAGCAAATCGGCGCGGACTACTACGCCAAGGACGCCGCCGAGAGCGCTCGTATCGCCGAAGAGGTCTTTGGGAAGTAACACAACGGAAACAACCGAGCACCAAAACGTGCCGCACGCGCCACTTGGCACGTGCGGCACGTTAGAATAGATAAGACTATGCTCGTTTTGGCAGATAGGAGCGCAAGGATGGCGATCACGCCCGCAGAAATCGCGGAAACCCGCGGCATGGTTGAGGAACAGAACCTCGACATCAGGACCATCACCATGGGTGTTTCGCTCATGGGTTGCGGTGACGAGAACCTCGACCGCATGTGCACGAAGATCTACGACCATGTGACGCACACGGCTGAGCATCTGGTCGAGACCGCCGAGAACCTCGAGCGCGAGTACGGTATCCCCATTGTCAACAAGCGCGTTTCCGTCACCCCGGTGGCGCAGATCGCCGCGTGCTGCAAGGATGAGGACCTCACCCCCATCGCGCATGTCCTCGACCGCGCGGCCGAGACGCTCGGCATCGATTACCTGGGCGGCTTCTCCGCACTCGTCCAGAAGGGCATCGGCGACGCCGACCGCCGCGTCATCCAGTCCATCCCCCAGGCGCTCGCCACCACGAGCCGTGTCTGCTCCAGTGTCAACGTCGCCAGCCTGCGCGCCGGCATCAACATGGACGCCGTGCTTATGGCCGCCCAGACCATCATCGATGCCGCTAAACTCACGGCCGACCAGGATTCCGTCGGCGCTTCCAAGTTTGTCTGCTTTGCTAACATGGTCGAGGACTCCCCGTTTATGGCGGGCGCCGTCCACGGCGGTGGCGAGGCCGACGCCGTCATCAACGTAGGCGTCTCGGGCCCCGGCGTTATGGCCGCAGCCCTGGAGACGCTGCCCGATTCCGCATCGATGATGGAAGTCGCCGAAAAGATTAAGCAGACCGCCTTTAAGATCACCCGTGCCGGCGAGCTCATGAGCCGCGAGGCCGCCCATCGCCTGGGTGTCGAGAAGGGCATCGTCGACCTGTCGCTGGCTCCCACGCCTGCCATCGGCGACTCCGTCGCGCGCATCCTCGAGATCATCGGCGTGGGCACCTGCGGTGGCCCGGGCACGACCTGCGCGCTCGCCATGCTCAACGATGCCGTCAAGAAGGGCGGCGTCATGGCCAGCTCCAGCGTGGGCGGTCTCTCCGGCGCTTTCATCCCCGTGTCCGAGGACGCCGGCATGATCGCCGCCGTCGAAGCCGGTGCGCTTTCGCTCGAGAAGCTCGAGGCCATGACCTGCGTGTGCTCCGTCGGCCTGGACATGATCGCCATCCCCGGCGACACCCCGGTCGAGACCATCGCCGGCATCATCGCCGACGAGATGGCCATCGGCGTCATCAACAACAAGACCACGGCCGTCCGCGTGATTCCCGCCATCGGCAAGGGCGTGGGTGACTGCGTCGAGTACGGCGGCCTGTTCGGCCGTGCACCCATCATGCCAGTGAACCCCAACGCCGGCACCGTGCTCGCCCACCGTGGTGGACGCTTCCCGGCACCGCTGAACTCGCTGAAGAACTAGCTGAGGGGTTCGGGCGAGGAGCCCCGGGGAGGGCAAATATATAAGGTCGCCTGCTCGGACAGTCCTGACTCGCACGGAGAGCACATTAAGTGCTCTCCGGCTCGTGCGGAACTCGCGATCGACCTTATATATTTGCCCTCCCCGGGGCTCCCGCACAACGGGACCTTGGTTGGGTTCTATCCCGGTTGCAGTTGCTTCGCTCCTGCACCACATGGTTGATACGGCGGTTTGGCGTTGGATCGGTTCTTTCTGATATATGCTGGTTGCGGCTCTTCTTTTGGGAGGAGTCGCTTTTTTGTTGCTAGGAGGTTGGCCCGTGGTTGATGGGGAGATTCGTTCTGATCTGCTTTCTGCGGATTGGAATGGCGAATGGATACGTCTGCAAGCTGATCGGCGGCGGGCTGATGATTCTTTTGAGTGGGATAAGCGGGCTCGGCATTTTCGGCCGCTTGAGACTGCTCCGTATGCCCGGGATTTTATGAAATTGCTGGCTCTTGAGCCTGGTGAATCGGTGCTTGATATGGGGTGTGGGGCTGGGTCGATTGCTATTCCGCTTGCTCAGGCCGGGCATCCTGTGATTGCGGCTGATTTCTCCCCTGCCATGCTGGGCACCCTTGATGCTGGCATTGAGTATTACGGACTCGAGGATCTTATTACGCCGCTTGAGCTTGCTTGGGATGATGATTGGGATTTGGTTGGACCGGTCGCGAAAGCGGTAGATGCTGCCTTTGCCAGTCGCTCTGTCACCACGACCAACCTAAAAGATGCGCTTGCAAAGCTTGATCGAACGGCTCGTCGGCGTTGTGCTGTCACGATGGTCGCCAACTCCAGCCCGCGCTATGACCTGCACGTGATGAACGCTATCGGCGCCTCGGTTACCTGCAGCAATGGCTTTGTGTACGCCTTCAACATCCTCATTCAGATGGGTGCGTTGCCGCAGGTTACATACTTTGAATCGCCTCGTCGCGATACCTTCGATAGCCTTGAGGCAGGCGTGGCGGATTTTTCCCGTATGCTCGAGCATGGCAACGAGGATAAGATCGACCGCCTGCGCGACTATATCGCTCAGCACATGATCGAAAACCCCCATGCCGGCGAGCCGGGCTCCAAGGGCGTGCCGCAGGGGCGCTATATGCTCGACCATATCCGTAAGGTTCGCTGGGCGTTTATTGCATGGGAACCGGTCTCTGCGCCCAGCTCATAGCCTGTTCGCAGCCCGCACCGCCCACTCACTCGGCATCCGCATTCTTTTTGAACTGGGCAAACGCGCTCCACACCGCGCCGTTCCTGCGCTATCGTGGGACAGCCCACGTAGATTAAGGCCCCGTCGCGGGGCGCCCCATACATAGAAAGCGAGAACCCATGGCACTGACAGGAGCCCAGGTCAAGCAGCTTCGCAGCATGGCCCATCACCTCAACCCCGCCATCATCATCGGTAAGTCCGATGTCAACGAGGGCACCGTCGAGCAGACGGTCGCCTACCTGGAGAAGCATGAGCTCGTTAAGTGCTCCGTGCTCGATGGCTCCAGTCTTTCCGCCCGCGAGGCCGCCGAAGAGCTCGCTGAGCGTTGCCACGCCGAGGTCGTCCAGGTCATCGGCCGCAAGTTCTCGCTGTATCGCGAGTCCTCGCGCAAGGACATCGAGAAGATCAAGCTCGTCTAGGAGTCAATGATCCGGCGAACCAACACATAGCAAGCTTACGGGTGCCCAAGTACTTCGGGCGCCCGTTTTTTTATCGCTCGACCAGCACGCGATTGAGCCGCCCCTCCACCAAGCGCTCGTATAGACGCCGCGTCTCGGGCTCGGGCACGCCATTGACCTGCTCCCTCAGATGGTGCATATGCCCACTGTATAGCTCGACGATATCGCGCCTCCGCCCCGCCGCACTGTAGACACGCATGGCGCAGCGCACCATATCCTCACGCGCCGTTTCCTGTCGAAGACCCGACTCCGCCAGCCAAATCGCCGACTGCAGATCGTTTTCTTCTAGAGCGGCATTTGCTCCCTTAATCATGCAATCGATGTACTTTGACTGCATAATGCGTCGCATACGCAAAAAGTAGGTGGGATTACAGCCATTGGGAACATACAGCGGTCCGGCATAAAGCTGCTCAATCTTAAGGCACAGCTCAACTAAATGGGGCCCGCGCGCACCCGTGCGATTTCCCAAAACCTCGCGGCTTATCTGGTCAAACAGCCGTACATCGGTCTTGACGTAGTCGCCGTTGAGTCCGATGCATTCATTTTGGATGAGCACACACGACTTGCCATCCGGCGTCGGTCCCAAAGCCGACCGCAAGCGCGATATCGTCGAGTACAGGTTATTGCGGGCGCTATTGAACTCGGCATGGGGCCACAGCTCCATGGCCAGCGTCTCACGATCGACGAGCGCATCCATGCCCAGTGCAAGCCGCTCGGCAAGTGTCGCCGCCTTCTTGCGGCGCCACATTTTGTCCGTGATGGGAAACCCGTCGCGCTCGGCGCGAAACGCACCAAACATGCGAATCTCGATATGGTCGATGGTATCAACGGCTTCAACCTCGCCGGCCTGGAACAGGCGCTCGCCCTCCCCTTCCAAATCGTCGCGCAGCGAGTACCGCGACAGCTCGCGCACGGGAAGCTTCTTGCGTATCCTGGCCGCCGGCTCGCCCAGACAATGCATGGCAAGGCGCGCAAAGAGCCGATACGATGGCTCTAGAATCCCCGCACGATTCATGGACATCCAGGCCGCAAGGTCGCTGTCTCGGCCCGCACAGGCCAAATGCAGCGCCACCATCCAGGCTTCTGCGCCACCAACCTGCGTCTGGCTTATATCGAGTAGCTCCGCTTCCTCGCGCACCGAAACCATCGAGGTGTTACGCAGATATGCCGCGCGCTCCAGCAGCAATGCGTTATCGCGCATATACGCAATCGACTCCTCGGCAAGTTTGAGCACTTGGACCGCACGGAACTTTGCATTAACCGGCCGTCCCTCTGCCAGCGACTGCCAGCCTTCTAGCAACAGGCCAAACAGCTGAATCTGGTTGTCGCGCATGCGCACGGCAAAACGATCGAGCTCGTTGAACGCCGCGTCGTCGGTTACCGGCAAGCCGGAAAGGAGCCGCCGTGCCGCCAACACCATGCGCACCCAGATAGCCATCGCCTTAAGCCCGCGTACGTCGAGCGCCTCCCGCACCACCGTCATCTCGTCGTCGCGCTCGTCGGTTCCCGCAAACGACCCGTCAAAGAGCTCCACCAGCATGCTATCGGCCCGTATAACAATCCCCGCGATGTCGAGCTCGCAATCGTAGGCCTTGCTCGTTTTGAGCTGCTGTAGAACGCCGCCGTCATCTCCCCGTTCGGTCAGGCATCGCTTGACCTCGATATGCGCAGACAACATATCGAGTGCGGTATGGGATGTCTCGATTTCTGGCACGGCCAGGTTCGTAGGGAGCCCAAGCCCGTTGTCCCCATAGCAAACAGCCGTCAGTGTCTGGGCCACCCTCCATGAAACAGGGTCTATTTCGCAGGCCGCCCGTTCGCCCCCGCGCTCGATAACCGATGCCATATAGCGAGCGAGCTTTGTATTGGACACGCTGACCGCTGCCAGATATACGCCAAGCGCCTCGGCAGGCGTTGGCTCTGGAGCCGAATCGTCGGCATCGATCGTGCCCAGCGCCGCTCGGCAGATATCGGCCCCGTGCCCCGTCAGAGCCAGATCGACCCCATACTGCCCAGCAAGTTCAAGGACCGCATCACGGTCCAAAAAGGCGTCCGCCAGGCCCATCGCCGCATCGCATCTACCCGCCTTAAGCAAAATCCGGGCCGCCCTCGGAACAAGTTCGGGGCGAACCTCGGCCACCAACTTACGCAAGCGCAAGCGTCCGTTATCCTCCGTGCCCAGACACGTAAAACTCCGCTCGGCGGGGTCCAAGCCAAAGATCGGGTAGTCGCGTACGAAGTAGGACTGGTCGACCATCGATAGCCTCACCCCGCAAGCCTCGAGTTCTGCGATATTGCCCTCGCCCATCAAAATCATGAGACATGCCACGCAAAACAGTGCATTATTGTCGAGCGAAGCCAGGTCGACAAGTGCCGCGCCATATACGTTGACAATCTCGTTTTCGAGCAGACCGGCTACGTCGCCTTGGCCATACAGACCCGTCTGCAATGCCGAAACGAGCTCGGGCACGCCCTGCGTGAGCTGATAAAAGTCGAGCGATGTGCTGATCGAAAACGCCGATGCCCACGCCGAATACTCATAGGCATGCACCTTGAGCATCTGCGCATTGATCTTAACCGAATCGCCCAGCCCATGAATCAGTTGACGATTTGAAGGACGGCAGGAGATAAAGACCCCCACCCCCATAGCGCGCAGGCCGCGAATCCTGTCGATGAGGTCTTCGGTATCGTGCTGATCGAGGTTTGGCACATTATCAATCGCGATAAGGGAGTGCGGTTTGTCTTTGAGTTCTTCGGTAACCACCTCGAGCTGCATAAACACCTCGCGCCCAGTGGCGCGATCGGCCTCGATAATCCGCACGGGGCCTCGCGTCGGGTCGCATTTAACCTCATGGGTGTACTGCAGCAGCACCGAGGTCTTCCCAAACCCGTCGGGCGCATAAAGAACCACGATGCCGGCCTTTCGGCCCTTGGCGATAAGCTCATTCATCAAGCGTTCGCGTCGCACCATATAGCCTCCGCCCAGCGGCATCAGCTCGAGGTCGTCCATACTGCCCAAATCGTTTACCATGCCCGCTCCTCAACTCGACCGTATGGACACCGTAACCGCAAGACCATACAAGCCGCGCTATGAATAGAGCGACCTTGTGTTTTAGGTTGTCTTTTGGTACGCAAGCGGCAAGTTTTTGTACAGCGAGGGCCGATTGTTATTAATCCCCCGACTAATCGGTCTTTAAGCAGGTAAATGGCTTGTCAGCTTGTCCCATCTAAGCGGCAGTGTAACGCAAATGAACAAGGTTCAGCCATGTCATTCAACTCGCCTAGCACCCGCTACCGTCTACGACCTTTTAGTGGCATTTTTGCATAGAATCTGGTATGGAATGAATCAAACTGTTTGACATCCGGCATTCGCCAAGCTTGCGGCAAGATTTTGGTCAAGCGGGCGGAAAGGGATAACAAAAAGGCCCCCGCAAAGCGGAGGCCTTAGGCAAGGCTATGTCGAGATGCAGGATTCGCGCTACTCGCAGAGCGAAAGGGCGGCCTCGTCGGCAACGACAACGCAGTTGGTGTGCAGCTGCAGAATCGAAGCCGGGCACGCGGGCGTAACCGGACCATAGCACATGTCATGCACGGCCTGAGCCTTGGCCTCGCCGTTGGCGACGACTAGGATCATGCGGGCATACATGATGGTCTGGGTACCCATGGTGTAGGCCTGACGGGGAACATCGTCGATGCTGTCGAACAGGCGGCTGTTGGCCTGAATGGTGCTCTCGGTGAGGTCGACGCAGTGCGTGCCCTTGGAGAAGTGGTCATCGGGCTCGTTGAAACCGATGTGGCCGTTGTTGCCAATGCCGAGCAGCTGCAGATCCGGGTAACCGGCGGCGGCGACGATCTTGTCGTACTCAGAGCAGGCAGCGGCGGCGTCGGGGTTGGAACCGTCGGGCACATGCGTGTTGTTCAGGTCGATGTTGATGTGATCGAAGAAGTTCTCACGCATGAAGTAGTGATAGCTCTGGGGATCGTCGTGCGAAAGGCCGCGATATTCGTCCAGGTTGTAGGTGCTGACCTCGGCAAAGTCGACGTCGCCCTTCTCGTACCAAGCAGCGAGCTGCTTGTAGGCACCGATCGGGGTGGAGCCGGTGGCAAGACCCAGCACGCAATCGGGCTTGAGGATAACCTGCGCCGAGATGATATTGGCGGCCTTGCGGCTCATATCCTCGTAGTCTTTAGCTTTAATGATCTTCATTACGCGTCCTTTCTCGTACAAGAGAGGCAAGGCTCCCCTTACAAGCACTTGCCCGCGGCCCGCGTCGGCCGCAACCAACGTGTGCGGCCACCAGGGCGAGGTCGCGTAATGTATGTGTCTCGTGTCTAGCCGCGTCGAGGCCCCTGCCCGTCCACGGTGACCCAAAGCCGTTTAGCTTCGGACAAATCCCATCTTGCCACGGAGGGCGCCCTCTTTCAAGGGCGCCCTCCATAAACGTGTTTGAATTGTAGGCTAATGGCCACGTGCACTTGCTAGCGCTCACGCGCGACGATGAGCTGGTCCATCTCCTCGACATGCTCGCCAACGGAGCCTTTGATGCTCGAGAACTCAACGGAGTTGCACACCAAGATGGGAACCGTCACATCGTAACCCTCGGCAGCAATTGCCTCGCGATCGAACTCGATGAGCACATCGCCCTTATGGACGATGTCACCCACTTGCGCATGTACAGTAAAGTGCTTGCCCTCGAGCTGAACAGTGTCCAAACCAACGTGGATGAGCACGTCCAAGCCATCGACCGTGTTGAGCGCGACGGCGTGACCCGTGGGAAAAATGGCCTCGACCTTGGCGTCTGCCGGCGCAATCACACGCGTACCCGTAGGCTGAATGGCAACGCCCTGGCCCAAAAGGCCGGTGGCAAACGTCTGATCGTTTACCTCGGAGAGCGGAATGACGTCGCCCGAGATGGGAGCATCCAGCGTAAGGACTCGACCACGCATACCAAAAGACCTTAGGACTTTAGTGAACATGCTCCCCCTCGGACATACCAATCAATCAAAATTGCTTTAACAGTTTACCACTTGGCACCCGTTTTTGACCATTAGGGAAGTTCACGCTTGACAACCTCGACGATGTCGTCGACAACGCGCTGGGTGAGCTCGTGCGTCTCCGCCTCGGCCATAACGCGAACCAGCGGCTCGGTACCGCTCGGGCGCACCAAGATGCGGCCGCGGCCGTTGAGCTCCTTCTCGGCGGCAGCGACGGCGTCCCAAATGGGCTGGCAATCGTCCAGGCCGGCCTTGTTGTCCGAATGCACGTTGACGAGTACCTGCGGGTACTTCTTCATGATGCCGGCAAGGTCGGTGAGGGTGCGGCCGGTGCGCTTGAGCACGGCCAGCAGCTGCAGGGCCGTCACCAGCCCGTCACCGGTGGTGTTGTGCTCCAGGAAGATGATGTGGCCGGACTGCTCGCCACCGATGACGGCGCCATCCGCGAGCATGCGCTCAAGAACATAGCGGTCGCCCACGGCGGTCTGGACCATCTCGAAGCCCTGCTCCTTCATTGCGATGGAGAAGCCCAGGTTGCACATAACGGTCGAGACGATCTCGGAATTGGCGAGCTTGCCGCGAGCGGCCAGGTCGGAGCCGCAGATGGCAAGAATGTAGTCGCCATCGATCTCGTTGCCCTCGCTGTCCACGAACAGCACGCGATCGGCGTCGCCGTCGTGGGCCAGGCCGATGTCGGCGTGGGTTCGCAGCACGAGCTCGCGCAGGGGCTCAAGGTGCGTAGAGCCGCACTCAACGTTAATGTCGGTGCCGCAGTAATCGGTGTTGATGGCATGGACCGTGGCGCCCAGGCGCTGCAGCGCGGCGGGCGTGGTCTGGCAGGAAGCACCGTGGCCGCAGTCGACGGCAACAACCAGGCCATCGAGTTTAAGGCCGTCGAGCGTGCTGATGGCATGATCGACATAGGCCTTGCGGGCGTCTTTCATCTTGATGATATGACCCACACCGGCGCCGGTCGGCAGCGTGTCGGCAGCCATGGCCTCCTCGGACATGACCCAGGCGCTGATCTCTTCCTCGACAGCATCGGGAAGCTTCATGCCCTTGCGGCTAAAGAACTTGATGCCGTTGAACTCCGGCGGATTGTGCGAAGCGGAGATGACGATGCCGCCGTCGAGCTCGTTTTGGACGGTGAGCAGCGCCACGGCCGGCGTAGGGATAACGCCGCAGCAATGCGGACGGCCGCCCTCTGCCATAATGCCAGCGGTCAGAGCACTCTCGAGCATGGTACCCGAAAGACGCGTGTCGCGGCCGATGCAGATGTCCGGGCCAAGGAACTTGGTCGCCGCGCGGCCCAGGCGAAACGCGAGGTCGCACGAGAGGTCGGCGTTGGCGACGCCACGGACGCCATCGGTACCGAAGATGTTCTGGGGCATAGGATCGCTCCTTCCCAAGTGGGCAAAACGAAGCCGCCCACCCTAGTCGAAAAGAAAAGCGGGACCCACCGAGCAGTCGGTAGGCCCCGCTTGTACATTGTATCTCGTAAGGAGATAAAACCTTAGCGCTTGGAGAACTGGGGAGCGCGGCGGGCCTTCTTGAAGCCGTACTTCTTGCGCTCGACCACGCGAGCATCGCGCGTAAGGAAACCGGCCTTCTTGAGGTCAGCACGGTAATCGCCAGCGTTCAGAAGAGCACGAGCGATGCCCAGGCGCAGAGCGCCGGACTGACCGGAGATGCCGCCGCCATCGCACAGAGCGATAACGTCGAACTGACCGGCGGTGTCGGTCACCTTGAAGGGAGCAAGGGCGTTCTCAACGAGCTGATGACGGCCGAAATACTGCTCGGCGTCACGCTTGTTGATGGTCACCTTGCCGGTGCCGGGGACGAGACGGACGCGGGCGACGGCGTTCTTACGACGGCCGGTACCCTGGTAGACAACGGTGTTCTCAGCCATCTTTAAGCCTCCAGCTCAATCTTCGTGGGGTTCTGGGCAGCGTGCGGATGCTCGGCACCAGCGTAGACCTTAAGCTTGGTCATCTGGGCACGGCCGAGGGTGGTCTTGGGCAGCATGCCGCGAACGGCGCGCTCGATGACCTTCTCCGGGTGCTTCTCCATAGCCTGGCGGAAGCTCTCAGCCTTGAGGCCGCCGTTGTAGCCGCTGTGGCGATAATAGGTCTTCGTGTCGGCCTTGTTGCCGGTAAGCTGGACCTTATCGGCGTTGATGACGACAACGAAGTCGCCGCAGTCGCTGTTGGGCGTGAACTGGGGCTTGTTCTTACCGCGCAGGATCATTGCGATCTGGGTGGCAAGACGGCCCAGGACAGCACCATCGGCGTCGACGAGAACCCAGTTGCGCTGGACCTCGCCCTGCTTGGCGTAGTGAGTCGATTTCGAAATCACTTAGACTCCTCCATGTACAGTACGTGTTGTTACAGAGATTCACGGGGCTCTGCAAGTAACCCGTCCATATTACCCCGCTCGCCGCCCGAGTCAACAGGTATTTTGGCTCCGACCAGAGTTTCTGCACATGTCATCCATGGGTCATGACGTCGCGACACTAGCGCTCGACAAATGCCTCGATATCACTCAGTAGGCGCTTTGCCTCCTGGCGGCCCTGAATATACAGGTCGAGGAGCTTTGCCGGATCATGCTCAACGTGACCGACCTCGACCGGCTTTTGTGGAGCAACGACCAGCGCGCGGCCCTCGCGCTCATACTTCCACAGATGCATGCGCTGGATGTTATAGCGGTCGTGGCGCGTCTCGATAGCCTCAAGCAGGTAGGGGTAGTCGGCATAGCGAGCGCGTGCGGCGGGCATAAACTCGTAGGGCTTTTTCTCGTACGAGCGATCCTGCGTGACAATGACGACTGCACGGTCGAAGCCGGCCTCCTCCAGCACGTGCTCGATGGGGACCGAATCGGCTACGCCGCCGTCGACGTATTTGTGCCCATCGATCTCGACCGGCGGCGTCACCAGCGGCAGCGACGTCGAGGCGCGCACGGCATCGAGGTCGAGCACGGCGCTTTTGACCGGCAGGTATGCAGCGGTTCCAAAGAGCATGTCCGTCGCGACGGCGTACATCTTGGTGGGGCTCGCGTCGAACGCTTCGTTGTCAAAGGGATCCAGGCGGTCCTGGACATCGTTGAAGATAAAATCGTAACCCACGATGGAGCCCGTGGACGCAAACGATGCGGCGCCCATGAAGCGGTTGTCATTGCAGAAAGCCAGGTTGATGCGGTTGGCACGGCCGATCTGATGCGACTTGTAGTTCACGCCGTTGAGAGCGCCGGCCGATACGCCATATACCGCCGGAATCTCGACGCCGGCCTCCATGAGAACGTCGAGTACGCCTGCGGTAAATTGCCCGCGGAAGCTGCCGCCCTCCAAAACGAGCGCGACCTTGCCGGCGTTCTTTGCCTTATCTTCTGCAGTCATATTGACCTCCTGCGATTGCGTTTTGGCTTTCTTCTACCCAGTTTTGGGATGGCGAGCGCATGGGTTTTTCGAGGCGGCAGGTGAAGCGGAAAGTGTATCCCGTTCTCAGAGCAAATTCCGGGTTGCAGTTTCCGCTTGAGCAGGCATCCGGAAAGCATGTCCCGTTCTGGGCGCGAATTCTGGGATGGACTTTCCGCTTGAGGCGTCATCCGGAAACCGCATCCCAGTCTGAACCGGAATTCTGGGATGGATTTTCCGCCTGGGGCGACGTTGATGCGGGGCATGGCAGGCTGCAGTCCGATCGGCATCGCATCTGCATAGGGCTGAGGCTTTGCGCGGAGAATCCGCGTATTTGCTTCGCAAATCCGCACCGGCTTCGGCCGCCCGCCGGCGTCCTCGCCCGCTCGCTACAAACGCTTCGCGTTTGCTTAACGCCCGCGCCCTGCATAGAGTTCGATTCTCCGCGGTACGGGGGATCCGTTGATGCTGGGCGAGGCCAGCTGAAATTCGATAAACATCGCATCTATATTGGGCTGAGGCTTTGCGCGAAGAATCCGCGTATTTGCTTCGCAAATACGCACCGGCTTCGGCCGGCTGCCGCCGCCCTCGCCCGCGGGCTAAAAACGCTTACGCGTTTTCTTTACGCCCGCGCCCTGCACAGAGTTCGATTCTCCGCGGTGCGGACAAGAAATAAAAAGGCAGGTAGATATGAGTATCTACCTGCCTGTTACTTATGGTGGAGGCGCGGAGAATCGAACTCCGGTCCACGAAAGCCCCCTGATTGGCATCTCCAAGCTCAGTCGCTGGTTTAGTCTCGGACGCTTTGCGCGCAGCGACACGCTCGCGGCATCCCAACCGGTTCGATCTTAGCCCACGCCATACCGATTACGTGCGCAGGAGCATTCCCCTAAGATGACGTCGCGCCGGTGTCGGGGAAATCACCGGGTTGACGCGCCGCTATAAACTAAGCAGCGAGAGCCATAGGCTCAAAAGAAGAGTTGTTGTCAATTCAATTTGACGGTACCCCTGTTTAACGAGGCGAGGAGACCTCGGCTTGCTTCCTCTCTCAGAGCTATCGTGTCGAAACCAGTCGCCCCCGAATGTTGGGAAAGTCTGGATGGTATCGGGCCTGCAAACACCCGATAACCGTCGACTTTTCAAAGAACACGCGAGGTGAGCCCCGCTCGTGGATAGCTATCTTACCACGTTCTAAAGGCAGACAGCTGCTCTATGCACGAGCTGTGAAGACCCTAATGTGCACCATACTTCGCACTTTTGCCACCGAACGCGTCACGTATATTTTCGCCAAGCAAAATTGACCCGTCGAAAGGACCGTTATGGATACCAAGCAGCAGCTCGTCAATGCCCTCGCAGGCCTGGGCTCAACCATTACCGAAGCTATGGATGTCATCGAGGGCTTTGTCCCCTGCGGACACCCCGCCCTCACGGTATCGAACGCACTCGTCGCGCTGGACGCTGACGATGATGCAGTTCTCGCCCAGCAGCTTGAGACCGTCGAGGGCTTTATCGACCACGTGAGTGAGAACCGCGGCGTGGCCGCCTACCACGGCATCGAGGTCGAGCTCACGGGTCCCAAAGCCGATCTGCTCGCAGCAATCCGCGAGGTAGGCGCCCTTATGCAGACCGCAGGCGTCAAGAACACCCAGGTCAACGAGTGGGTCTACCGCAGTCTGGCAGCACTCGACAGCTCCGACGAAAAGGCAGCCGAGCAGCTCGCAGAAAGTCCCGCCATTAAGGCCGAGCTTTTGTAAATAGCAGACGCGGGTCCCTTGGCGCATCGTCGTCCAAGAGGCCCGCAAGCAGTTCGCGTCAACCGATAGCCGCGCTGCCGCGTTCGGCCAAAGCAAGAATCGGCATCATTTGACGAGGTGTCTTTGCTGCAAGATCGGCATGTTCGAGCAGTTTGCGATCGTTAGTTACCAAGTAATCAACCTGCGCGCGCTTGCACGCGGCGAGCACCAAGTTGTCCTCGTAATCGCGATGGAGCGCTAAGTATTTGTCAGCCAGCCAAAAGTCCGACGCATCCGCACCCACGGCCGTGGCGTTTTCGGTCATGTTCCGAACAAACGCCAACGCCGCATCACCAATTGCACGGGCAGATGCCTCGTCGAGCGCTCCCCCGCTGGCAAGAACGCTACGCTTCAGTTCGTGCTGTACAACGTACAGCACGTCCTTAGCGGTATGCACCGGGAAGAACAGCAGCGCACGCGTCTCCGTCGCCCGCCCAATAAACGCACGCGCGGCAAGCGACTCGGCATGGTCGACGCAAAACGAATCGACCCAAACGTTGGCATCCACCATGATCTTAAGAGGGGCTCCGCTCACAGGATCATCCCCTTTTGGCGATAGCGATCGTCCATGGTCTCGGAATAGATTGTGTCCCAATCGCGGGCATCGGATGCAAGCGACGCATCGATACCCAAGTCCGCGTAAAGCTGATCCGCCGCCGCCCAGGAAGCAGCAAACGGCGAATCTAACACGGCACCCCGCTGTCGGTCGTTAACGGCCTCGAGGATTTCCTCGCACGAACCGCCGCCCTGCGCAACCTTGGCCACGACCTTTTTGATGAGTTCGGGCAGCGTTCCGCCCGAAAGCCGCAGCGCCTCCTCGGCGCGTTCTTTAACCGAGCGATCCACGCGAACATTTACCTGCACCATGCTGCCAGCAACACTCATATCGATCACGCTCCTCTCGCCTGCTATCATTGCTAACATCACTATATAGAGCTGATAGCACACGGTCAAACGCAAAAAAGCCCGCACCCGAACGACGGCAATGCCGCCCGGGCGCAGGCCATAAACTCAAGCAAAAATGCTAACGCAGATATGCCTTGGCGTTGCTCAGGCTGTAGGCAATCGTCGAGCCGTTGTGCAGCAGCGACGACGCCTGCGGGGTAATCGTTCCGGTAATGCCCAGTGCCAACAGCGCCGAGTTAGTGAGCATCACCTTAGAATAGGAGCTCGTCAGACGATCAATGAGGCCCTGACTCATGCGGCGCAGGCGCACGATCGCGGCGAGATCCGTATCGGTCAGGATGATATCGGCGACCTCCTTGGCAATATCGCTTCCGCCACCCATCGCCAGGCCCACGTCGGCCAAACCGAGCGCCGGCGAATCGTTGACGCCGTCGCCCACCATGGCAACGTGGCGTCCCTCGCTCTTAATGCGCTCCACATACGCGTACTTGTCCTCGGGCAGCAGCTCGGCCCTAAACTCGTCGACCCCTGCCTCGCGAGCAATGCGCTCGGCCGTGCGCTCGGAGTCGCCCGTGAGCATGACCACGTGCTTGACGCCCAGCGCATGCAGGTCGGCGATTGCCTCGCGGACCCCGGGCTTGAGCGGGTCCTCGATACCGAGCACGCCGACGACCGTGCCGTCGACCGCCAGATACAGCGGCGACAGGCCCTGCATCTGGGACTCAATGCGCTCCTTAATGTCGGAATCGAGCTGCGCGCTCTCGTCCTCAAATACAAAGTGAGCAGAGCCGATAATCGCGCGTCGCCCCTCAATGGACGAAGCGATGCCGTGTGCCACGATGTACTCGACGGCGGCATGGCGCTCGCGGTGCTCGAGCCCGCGCTCGCGTGCTGCATTGACCACGGCGCGCGCCACCGGATGCGGGAAATGCTCCTCCAAGCAAGCGGAAAGGCGCAGGACCTCGTCCTCGCTCCAGCCATCGGTGGTGAGCACGCAAGCTAGGCGCGGCTGGGCCTCGGTCAGCGTACCGGTCTTGTCAAAGACAATGGTATCGGCCTTGGCAAACGACTCAAAGTACTTAGCGCCCTTGACCATGACGCCCATCTTGGCAGCATCGCTCATGGCAGTCATGACGGCGACCGAACCCGTGAGCTTGAGCGCGCACGAGTAGTCGACCATCAGTGCTGCGGAGGTCTTGATGAGACTGCGCGTGGTGAGCGCAACTAGGCCCGCGAGCAGGAAGTTCCACGGGACGATCTTGTTGGCGAGGTCTTCCATGTGCGACTGGCCCTCGGACTTGAGCGAGTCGGCCGTCTGCACGAGCGAGACAATCGAGCGCAGCTTGGTCTGTGCCGTGTTGGCGCGCACGCGCACCAGGATACTGCCGTCCTCCACGACGGTGCCGGCGAACACGTCGTCGCCCACGCTGCGCTCGACGGCCAGCGGCTCGCCGGTCAGGGTCGCCTGGTTGACCATAGCGCTCCCCTGCTCGACAACACCGTCGATGCAAATGGACATGCCAGTGCGCACGGCCACCAAGTCACCGGGCTCGAGCTCGGTGGCGGCAACGCTTACCTCGGTGTCGCCGACGACCTTTTGCGCCTTATCGGGCACATCGAGCAGCGAGTTGATGAGCTCGTTTTCGCTCATGGCGCGGGTGTAGTCCTCGAGCAGCTCGCCCACGTTGAGCAGGAACATCGTCTGGCCTGCGGTGTCGACATCACGTTTGACGAACGAAATGCCGATGGCCGAAGCGTCGAGCACGGGAACGGTCAGGCGCGGCTGCGCGAGCTCACGGAGGGCGGCACGCAAAAAGGCCATGTAACCGGCCACGACAAACACCGCACGCAGGGGCGTGGGCAAGAACCAGCGACGTGCGTAATGGGCACCGACGAGTGTCGCCAGGTCCATGACGAGCTTGTGCTTACGCGGCTCGAGTTGTATCACGTAGCCCGACTTGGCATCAGCGATAGCTTGAGCATCGAGTGCGCCCAAGGCGTCGAGCACGCTCGCGCGACGCTGCTCGTCGTATTCGAGCGCCATCTGGCCAATACGGCCGTAGACGCGCACCTTGCGCACACCATCGATTTCGCCACTGAGCTTTAGAAGTGCATCGAGATCGCTCTCTGGCACAGGACCCGCCAATTGAAGACGGGTCCTGCCGGGGATCTCGCTAATAATCGAGAATCTCATAGTTTGTGCCTGGGAGCGTTACTCGGCTGCCTCGTCAGCAGCGGCCTCGCTCTGGGTGATGTAAGCAGCCTCGGCAACCATGTCGTCGACATTAGCCTTGGCCTGCTCGACCATGTCCTGGTAGCCGTTCTTGATGCGCATACCGCACGCAATACCCTGCACGCAGGCATTCTTGACCGGAGCGCTGGTAAGCAGCTTGATGCCGGCCGTGCCAAGCAGAAAACCGCCACCGACAAGCAGGGTATTGAACGTCGACTTCTTCATGTTGCTTCTCCCTTTTGCCGCATTGGACGCGGCATGGTGCTTCAGCACCCGAGTAAACAAGTTTGCTCGAGCACGCTTTTGAAATATCTCAATTTTATCTAACTATCTAGGTCAGCCATGGCTAACCTTTTGAAAATTAACGATGCGGAGTAACCGATTGCCAATGTGAGAAAGGGACTGTCCCTTTGCCCCTTCTTACAACTGCCAGGTAGCTGCTTCCTTTTGCAGCGCCACCATGCGGGCGAATTCTCCACCTGCCGCCTTGAGCTGCGCCGGAGTGCCCTGCTCGACAACCACACCATCCTTGAGTACAACGATTTTGTCGGCATTTTCCACCGTACGCATACGGTGGGCAATAACGATAACCGTCTTACCTGCAAGCAGACGGGAGAGCGCCTGCTGAACCACGGTCTCGTTCTCCACATCCAAGCTCGCCGTCGCCTCGTCCAACAGCACGATAGGCGCGTCTTTGAGCAGCGCACGGGCGATAGAGATGCGCTGGCGCTCTCCGCCGGACAGCTTGGAGCCGTTCTCGCCAATCATGGTGTCATAGCCCTGCGGCATGCGGCTCACAAACTCGTCGCAGTTGGCGGCACGCGCGGCAGCAAGCACTTCCTCATCGGTGGCATCGCGACGACCAAGACGGATGTTTCCCATCACCGTGTCGTCAAAGAGCAGCACGTCTTGGAACACAATGGCGTAATCGCGCAGCAGCACCTCGGGATCGACGCTTGCAACATCCACACCGCCCACGGTAACCTTGCCCGCGGTGGCATCCCAAAAGCGCGCGGCAAGGCGGCTCACCGTGGACTTACCGGAACCCGAAGGACCGACCAGCGCCGTAACTTCGCCTTCCTTGGCGGTAAAGCTCACATCGGTAAGAACTTTCTCGCCGGCGCGGCCGTCCTCGCCCGCACCATAGCCAAATGCCACGTGATCGAACACCACGTCATGGCCTACGGGCTCAAACTGCTCGCTGCCCCGCGCCACCGGCTCTTCCATGATGGAACGCATGCGCTTGGCCGACGACTCGGCGGCAAACAGCTCGGACATCAGCATCAGTGCCTGATCGAAGGGCGCATAGATGCGGCTCACCATAAGCAGGAAGGCAAACATCACCAAAAAGTCGACCTGGCCGGAGGCGACCATCGCAGCGCCCGTGACCAACGTGGTGGCAATCCCCAGGCGCAGGATGGCAAAGGCGGAGTTGACCAAAAGCCCATTGGCGAGCTCGCCTCTGGTGGTCTCGCGCTCCTCGGCATCGATCGCGGCGTTGAGCCCCTCAAGATAATGGGCCTCCTGGTTGGTGGCGCGGATCTCGCGCACGCAGTCGAGCGTCTCCTGGATCGCCTCGGTGACCTTGACCTTCTCGGCGCGCACGCGGTCGAACACCGGGGTCATGGGACCGCGCGTTAGATACAGAACGGCAAAGGCCACGGGCACGCTCCAAAACGCCGCAATCGCCAGCTGCCAGCAAAAGAACAGCGACGCCACGAACACGATGGCACTTGCGATGATGGCGCCCCAGAGCTCTCCCAGCACATGACTGTAGGCATGCTCCATAGTCTGAACGTCGCCCATGATGGTTTCGGTTAGATCGGCCAGATCACGACGGCCGAAAAACGACAACGGCAGTTTGCGCAAGCGCTCGGCAATCCCCATGCGCTGCTTGCCGCACTCCTCGTAAAAGATGCAGTAGGTGTAGTAATACTGCTGCCAGTTAGAGGCAAAGAGCAGCGCAAAAAAGATAATGAGACCGCCCACGATAGGCAGTGCACTCGGCAGATCGGCCCCACTGGCGAGATGCTCGACAAAGCCGGACATGACCAGGAATAAAAAGCCCATGCCGGCCATGATGATGAGATTGGTGAGCGTGGTCCAGAAAATGCCGCGTTTTACGCCGGCGACGCCTTTATCGGATAGGAAATACTTCTTTTGGAATGAGGCGAACATTTATGCCTCGCCTCCCTTCGTGACGGCGGCATCCGCGGTCGCTGCAGTGATTTTCCAGCTCGCGGCCTGTTCGTATTCGGCCCACATCTTGGCGTATAGACCCTTTTGGGACAGCAGCTCGGCATGGGTGCCGGCCCCCCGCACGCTGCCCTGGTTGAGCACCACGATTTGGTCTGCGCCCACTACAGTCGAGAGTCGGTGCGCGATCATAATGACCGTGCGACCCGCCGCCAGCTTGCTAAAGGCGCGCTGGATGAGCGCCTCGTTCTCGGGGTCGGCAAACGCTGTGGCCTCATCGAGCACCACGATAGGCGCGTCTTTAAGGATTGCGCGGGCGAGTGCCACGCGCTGGACCTCGCCACCCGAAAGGTACGCCCCGCCGGCGCCGAGCATGGTGTCGATGCCCTGCGGGAGCTTGGCCACGATATCGTCGCACTGGGCCGCGGAGAGGGCCGCGCGCACTTCGTCGTCAGTGGCTCCAGGCTTGGAGGCGCGCACGTTGTCGGCAAGTGTTTGCCGGAACAGCTGGTTGGTCTGAAACACGAAGGCGACCTGGTCCATAAGCTCGTGGGGATCCATGTCGCGAACGTCTACGCCGCCTACGAGCACGCGACCCGCGGAAACATCCCAAAAACGCGGGATCAGGCTTGCGCAGGTTGACTTACCGCCGCCCGAGGGACCAACCAACGCAAGGGTGCTACCTGCGGGAACGCTAAAACTCACATGATCGACGGCAGGCGCTTCGGCACCCTCGTAGGTAAAGCTCACGTCCTCAAAGCGCACATCGCTACCAACAGGATGCTTGGGCTGGGCAGGCACGGAGAGCTGCTTGGAATCCATAACGCTTCGGATACGCGCCAGCGAATCGGCACTCATCTGAGACGCCTCGCCCACAAACATAAGCTTGGTCATGGCCGTCGGCACCACGGCCGAAAAGATCGCGTAAAACGTGAAGTTGGTCATAAAATGCGCGAAGTCCGTCTCACCCGGCGCCAACAGCAACGCCACGGGCAAAAGAAATGCCACGAGGCCATTGAGCGCGGTAAGGTTGAGCACCTGCGGGCCTCGGCAGAATGTACCCGCATAGTTTTGCGCCATGTCGGCGTATTCGGCGATTGCATCGTGGAACGCCTTAAAGGAGTAGACCGTCTGCTGGAACACCTTGACCACGGGGATACCGCGAACGTATTCGGTGCCGGTCTTGTTCATCTTGACCAGCGCGCCCATGTAGGCCTTCATAAACTCGGCGCCCTTGCCGCTCATCATGGTGGCCATGGCGCAAAACGAAACGGCCACCGAAATGAGGCATGCCGCGCCCAAGCGCCAATCGAGGGCGAAAAGCAGCACGAGCAAGCCCACGACCATGGCGGCGGCGCCTGCGATATCGGGCAGCATGTGTGCGAGCAAAGTCTCTGTGGAAGCGGCGCATCCGTCTACGATACGGCGCAGCTCACCGGTGGCGTGTGTGTCAAAGTAGCCAAGCGGCAGCTTAAGCAGGTGCTCGCTCGTAGTCTTGCGAATATTGGACGCGCAGCGAAACGCAGACAGGTGCGTGCACATGAGCCCCACGAAATAGACCACGATGCTTGCCAGGGCAAAACCAACAGCCCACCAACCATACATCGCGATGTCGGCGGCCTCGCTCCAGTTGGGCGCCACGGCAATCAGGTCTCGCGCAACAAGCCAGATGCACACGTACGGGCCAAAGCTCAACAGCTGCGAGAACGCCGAGAGGGCCATGCCCAAATACGTTAGGAATTTACGGTCACCGGCATATGCAAGTAGCTCGCCGATGCCGCCGCCTTCCTTTTTTGATCCCTTTGCCATGAGATTCCTTTCTAACGGCTTGAGAGTTAACCGTAAGAAACTTATCATGGGCGTGTTAGCCAGGGCACACAATTGGGCCAGGCGTGGACGTTTTCGCAAATGAAGGGGACGCTTTTGAAAATGCGGCGGGCAGCAACCGATATAACCGAGCTCTACGCACCGCAGTTTGAGCAGTTTGGTCTGCAGCTTTCCGGCAAGGGCGCCGACTTTACCGGCGAGGTGGCAAACGATCGGGCACACGGACGCGCATGGATCATGCCCCTTTCCCCCACCTGCATCGTCATGGAGCATTTCATTACCCCGACGCACAACATGCAGCTAGCCGAATACACGCCCGAACCGTACGCGTGCGTGAGCGAGGTCAGCGCGCCCACGCTCATGTGCATGCCCGAAGCCGGCATAACGCCTGCGAACCTCAAGCCGCTGCATGGACCGTGGCCGAACAGCGCGATCTGCAGCTTTGTCCAAGATAGCTGCGGCGAGGAGCTAAGCCCGCTGTTTGCAGGGCAGCTCTACCACTCGCGCTCGGTCCTCTTTTTGCCTGGATATTTTGACGAACTGGAGCACCGCTATCCCACCGAGTTCGCGGGGGTCTTTGAGGCGTTTGCCGAGTCATGGCACGAGGAGGCAGCGTCTGCCATCTACCACACGCTGCGCAGGATTAACGAGGAACGCGCCCGTACCGTAGGCGGACACGTCTATATGCAAGGCATCGTAGAGACCATGGTCGCGGAGCTCGCCTGTTCGCGCGCGGCCCACAAGCAGGCGCAGCAGGCGGCAGACACACGCGTCAGCGTGACCATTGCCGAAGAAGCAACGGCAATGATTGAGCGCACGCTCGACAAAGGCAGACGCGTGGGTATCAACGAGGTGGCCGAGAGGCTCTACACAAGCCGCTCCAAACTATGCGCCACCTTTAAGGCCCAAACTGGCGAGTCCCTGGGCGCCTACATTCGCAGACGCCGTATGGAGCGAGCACAGGACCTTTTGGCCGACAGCTCGCTGACGATAGCGCAGGTGGCAGAGCGTCTAGGCTACCCTCAGCAGGCCGCCTTCGCCCAAGCCTTCAAGCAACACACCGGCACCACCCCCACCGCTTGGCGCTCCCAACATTTATAAAGAATGAGGGCGCCAACGGCGCCCTCATTCACCAAATTCAATCCAGCCTACCTGACCCGAACGGCCGAGTCGTTACGGAACCGAGGGGCCGGGCGCAGGGCCTTGCCTCTCAATGAGTTCCCTTCAAAACAATGGGCGTGCCGACGGCACGCCCATTCACTCTATTCCATTCAGCCCCGCCTGACCCGAACGGCCGAGTCGTCTGGCCGGGGAAGCCCCGAGTCGCCGGGGTGTTTGCTCCAAATGAGTTCCGCATGCAAAGAAGGCCACTAAACGTGGCCTTCGTCTTGCATAGGACTGTTTGAAATTTGGAGGAAATACCCCGGCGACTCGGGGCTTCCCCGGCCTCGCAGCTACGAGAGCGACGTTCTCAGCAACTCGTTGAAGAGCTTCGGGTTGCCCTTGCCGCGGCTCGCCTTCATGCACTGGCCCACCAAAAAGCCGATGACTTTCTGGTTGCCGTCACGATACTGCTGCGCCTGGTCGGCACAGTTAGCCAGCACCTCGTCCACGATCGGCTGCAGCGCGCCGGCATCGCTCACCTGACGCATACCGCGCTCGTCGACGATCTTGTTGGGGTCGTCGCCGGTCTGGGCCATAGCCTCAAAGACCTCGTGCGCCTGGTTGGAGCTGATGGCATCGGTCGCCAGCAGCTTGGCAAGGGCTGCCACCTGAGCCGGCGCGATGCCGGACTCGGCGAGCGACACACCCGCGCCCTTAAGGTAGGCGATCATCTCGTTCACCAGCAGGTTTGCGACCGTCTGGGCCTCCTTGCCAGCCATGCCGGCAGCGGCGGCCTCAAAGAACTCGGCAAACTCGGGGTCGCCGGCAATCTGCTCGGCGTCTGCCGCCTTAATGCCAAAGTCGGCCTCAAAACGGGCGCGCTTGGCATCGGGCAGCTCGGGAATCTCGCCACGGCAGCGATCGATAAACTCGTCGTCCAGATCGAACGGCGCCAGATCGGGATCGGGGAACAGACGATAGTCGTCGGCCGTTTCCTTCACACGCATGACCACGGTGCGCTTGCGGCTGGGCTCCCAGTGACGGGTCTCCTGGTAGATGATGCCGCCCTCCTCGAGTACCTCGGCCTGGCGACAAATCTCGTAGGCGAGGCCGTCATGCAGGCTCTTAAACGAGTTGAGGTTCTTGAGCTCGGTCTTGGTGCCCAGCTTGGTCTCGCCGCGGCGGCGCAGCGACACGTTACCGTCGCAGCGCATGGAACCCTTCTCCATGGAGCAGTCCGAAATGCCCAGCGTCACAAAGATGCGACGGAGCTTCTCCATAAACAGGCGCGCTTCCTCGGGCGTGCGCAGGTCGGGCTCGGTGACGAGCTCGATCAGCGGCGTACCGCAGCGGTTGTAGTCGACGAGCGACTCGGCCGCGGCGGTAATGCGGCCCTCGGTGCCACCCACGTGGACCATCTTGGCGGCGTCCTCCTCCATGTGGATGCGCAGGATGCGGATGGGCACCGTGTAGGAACCGTCCTCGCGACGCTCAGGCATCTGCAGGTTAGATGCATCGTAGCTGGCCAGGTGGCCGGCACGCTGGTTGCCCTCGCGCATGGTCGACGTCATGGACGTGGACAGGCCCTCGGCGTTGGCCGAGGCGCTCGCCAGGCTCTGGGCCTCGGCCTCGCCAAACGCGCAGTCGGGGCGTTCGGCGGCACCGCGACCGGTCACGTCCAGGTCCAGGTGACCGTACATGGCAAAAGCGACCGGACCCTGCGTGGTCTGGAAGTTCTTGGCCATGTCGGGATAGAAGTAGTGCTTGCGGTAGAACATCGAGTGGCGCTGAATCTCGCAGTTGGTGGCGAGACCGGCCTTGACGATGCTCTCGATGGCGCGCTTGTTGGGCACCGGCAGGGCGCCGGGCAGGCCCAGGCACACCGGGCACACGTTGGCGTTGGGCTCGTCATCGTGGCTGAGCTTGCAGTCGCAGAACATCTTGGTATCGAGTGCGGTGAGCTCGGTATGGATCTCCAGGCCGATCACAGCCTCCCAATCCTGCAGGACCTCGGAAAGCTCCTTCATTACAGCTCGCCTCCCTTCCCGGCAAAATCGGGCGCGACGGAAAGCGCGGGCGCACCCGTGGCGGCATCGGCAAAGCCGCGCTCCAGGGCGCGGGCAAACGTGAGCAGTTGACGGTCCTTAAAGGCCGGACCCACCAGCTGGGCAGAAACGGGCAGATGAGTATCCTCGCCCAGGCCCAGCGGCACCGAGATGCCACCGTTGCCGCAGATGTTGAGCGAGATGGTGTACAGGTCGGAGAGGTACATCTGCGTGGGGTCGCTGATCTCGCCAAACTTAAAGGCCGTGCGCGGCGAGGCGGGCATGAGGATGGTATCCACCTTGGCATACGCGGCATCGTAGTCCTGCGTGATGAGCGTGCGGGCCTTTTGCGCAGCGTAGTAGTACTTGTCGTACACGCCCGAGCTCAGCAGGTAGGCGCCGAGCATCTGGCGGCGCTTGGCCTCGGCGCCAAAACCGTGGGCGCGCGAAAGCGAACTCTGGTCGGACAGGTTGGCGCAGCCCTCCTCCTGGTAGCCGTAGCGAATGCCGTCGAAACGGGCCAGGTTGGAGAATGCCTCGGCCGGGCCGATGACGTAGTAGGCGGCGATGGCGGCGTCCAGGTGCGGCAGGTCGACCTCGACCAGCTCGGCACCCTGGTTCTGCAGCTCCTGGGCGGCGCGCTGAACAGCGGCCTTGACCTCGGGCGTCAGGCCCTCGGCCTCCATAAACGCGGGAATGATGCCCACGCGCTTACCCTCGATGCTGTCGTTGAGGTGCTCGGTAAAGTCGACGGCACAGTCCTGGCTGGTGCAGTCGTACGGATCGTGGCCCGCACCGGTAAGCGCGTTCATGGCCAGCGCGACATCCTCGACCGTGCGGCCGAAGGGGCCCACCTGGTCGAGCGACGAGCCAAAGGCAACTACGCCGTAACGGCTCACGGCGCCATACGTGGGCTTAAAGCCCACCACACCGCACAGCGACGCCGGCTGGCGAATGGAGCCGCCAGTGTCCGAGCCCAGCGAGAGCGCAACCTCGCCCGCAGCAACGGCGGCAGCGGAGCCGCCCGAGGAGCCGCCGGGCACGCGCTCGGTATCCCAAGGGTTGTTGGTGCGGTGGAAGGCCGAGCTCTCGGTAGAGCTGCCAAAGGCAAACTCGTCCATGTTGGCCTTGCCCATGGGCAGGCAGCCGGCATCGAGCATGCGCTGGACGCAGGTGGCGGTGTAGACGCTCTGGTAGTCCTCGAGCATACGGGAAGCGCAGGTGGTGCGCGTGCCCACAAGGTTCATGTTGTCCTTAATGGCCAGCGGCACGCCCGCAAGCGGGGGCAGCGGCTTGCCTGCGGCACGGTCGGCATCCACGCGCGCGGCGGCCTCGAGCGCGAGCTCGGGCGCCACCTGCAGGAATGCCTGGACCCCGCCCTCGCGCGCCTCGATGGCGGCAAGGGAGGCCTGGGCCACCTCGGTAGCGGTAAAGTCGCCGGCGGCAACGCCCGCGGCGATCTGGGCGGCGGTAAGGGAATCGAAGCTTAGCGCCATTACTCGCTCTCCCCCTCTCCCAAAATGGACGGCACGCGGAAGTAGCGGTCGCGCGCGCTGCCGGCGTTTTCGAGCGCAACGTCGAGCGGCAGGTCGCGCTCGGGCTCGCGCAGGTCGTCGCCCATCACGTTGGACAGGCTTCCGATGGGATGGAACGTGGGCTCCACGTCGGGCAAGTCATATTGCAGGACGGGCTCGAGCATCTGGACGGCGTCGTTCAGGTAGGACGTCATCTGGGTGAGCTCGTCATCGGTCAGTGCGATCTTTGCGTACTCGGCGATGCCGCGCACGTCTTTCTCGCTGAGTGCCATAGGCGCTCCCTTCCGCATAACAGATAAACTGCTCTAGTATACAAGGCAACGCCGCTTGGAGCAGGTGCTTTACCCAAATGCAGCGAAAACGTAACGAGGGCGGCGGGCTGGCAGGCGGCGGGCTGGCGATTCTGCAGCGAAACCGCACCGTCCATAGCAAAAACCGTACTGCTCACAACGAAAACCGTCCCGCCCGCAACGAAAACCGTCCCGCCCACAACGAAGACCATCACAACATTCGACGCTTATCGCCAAAATCGCGATTTTCATCGAATGTTGTGATGGTTTGGAAGCCCCGACCACCACAAAGGTGCCTGTCCCCTTTGTGGTGGTTCTGAAGAATGTCTTATGC